>VFSW01005911.1_pt1 | contig 18047 bp, 4 predicted proteins | sample 5358111 | NCBI WGS metagenome assembly VFSW01 (sample SAMN11554181, study PRJNA540505) | mine drainage metagenome | isolation source: sediment from site ElyBrook_90M | place: USA: Ely Copper Mine, Vershire, VT | collected 2017
CGGCCGCCGGGCCCCGGGCCGGCGGGCAGACCGGGGGGAACGCCGACACCCGGCGGGGCAACCCCCGCGGGGGCTGCGGAGAGGGCGTTGACGGGACAGCCCGCGCAGGGATTCTGGTTTGTGCCGATCGGCAGTGGCGGAACGATGCCCAGCGCGCGCGCCGCCGCTGTGGCGACCGCGCCGCGCAGGGTGGAGATCGGAGGATTGCCACGGGGATGGATTGCGTTGGCGAGGAGGATGACGTAGGTGTCACTGGCGGGGTCGATCCAAAGGCTGGTTCCGGTGAAGCCGGTGTGGCCGAAGCTGGCAGGGACTCCCGCGCCGACGGTGGGAAAGACCGTGCCGCGCGGGCGCGAGAAGGCGGAGTCGATGTCCCAGCCGAGGCCGCGCTGGGCGATGCCGATTGTCAGTTGGCCATCCTGGGTAAAGATGGTTGCGTTGGCGAGCGCGGTTGCGGGTTGTTGGGGCGTGCTCATCAGATGTAGCGTGGATTGCTTCAGCGGGAACGACCCTTTGTCGTAGAGCAGCTTGTCCAGCAGCGCTTGCGCGAAGAGGGCTGTGTCGCCGGCGGCGGAGAAGACGCCCGCCTCGCCCGCGACGCCGCCCACGCGCCGCGTCGTTGGATCGTGTACCGTGCCGCGCAGGAGACGGTCGAAGTCGGGATTGGTGGCGGCGGTGCCCTGGTCGTCGTGCGCCGTGGGAGCAATGTTATTGCGATAGCCCCATGCGTACCACGTTCCCGTTGGACATGAGCGGGTTTCGCGGTCGCCGACGATGGCTGCTCCGAGTTTGTCTGCGCCACACGCGGCGGCAAAGGGCAGGTACCGCGTGTGCGTCATCTTCAGCGGCGCAAATATATTCGTCTGTGCATATATGTCCAGCGGTTCGCGGCTGAGCTTTTCAACGAGTGCGCCGAGGACGATGTAGTTGATATCGGAGTACTCGAAGCGGGTGCCAGGGGTAGTGGTGAGCTTTGACTCCATTGCCCTGCGGATGCCTTCGGCCTTGTCCGGCGCGGCGAGGCCCCAGGCGTCTTTGAGGTCAACGTCGGGCGGCAGGCCGGAGTAGTGGGTGAGGAGTTCGCGGATGGTGACGGCCTGCTTGCCGTTGGCGGCGAACTCTGGGAGGTACTTGGCGACGGGGGCGTCGAGGGCGAGCTTGCCCGCCTCGTAAAGCTGCATTACGGCGACGCTTGTGACCATCACCTTGGTCATCGAGGCCATGTCGAAGACGGTGTCGAGCGTCATCGGCTCGGCTGCGGAGGGCTTGCCGTCGAGGCCCGGCTCGCCGGCGAGCTTGCGCACGCCGTATGCCTGCTCGAAGACGACCTTGCCGCCGTGGCCGATGACCACGACCGAACCGGGAAGTTTATGCTGCGCGATGGCGGTGTTGATCGCATCCGATACTACTGAGAAATCCGCAAACTTCGCAGCAGATTCTTTCTGGACCGTGGGTGCGGTCTGGGTTGCAGTGCGAGTCTGCGCGTGTGCGCAGAGAGCGCCAATAATCGCAAGCAGCAACGCCGCCGCGACTACGGTCTTGCGCATACGTCCGCGGAAGACCGCAGAGGCCAGCGAGCCGACGGCGAAGGTGACGAGCGCGCCGATGAGGACGTACCAGGTCCAGGCGACTGTGGGGATGGCAACGATGGTTGGGTGTGCCCAGCCTTCTTCCGCGGTAGGCGTATACAAAAATCCCGAGAACAAAATTCGTCCGGGAAAGAGCCACAGTACAACGTTGAGAGCGAAGCCCGTCATCATGCCCACGATTGCGCCTCCCTGTGTAGCGTACCGCGTCAGCGTACCGAGCAGGAAGACGCCGAGCAGGCAGCCGTATGCGACCGAGGCGATGGAGAGACCGGTCTCGACGACGTTTCCATTGCCCCCCGCGCGCACGGCGTACACCGCCTCCGCGAAGAGGACCATCGCCCACAGTACGGTGCTCGCGCGTGAGACCACCATCCGCTCGCGCTCATCGGCGCGCGGACGCCACCCTATGTAGAAGTCCACCACCGTAGTGGACGAGAGCGAGTTGAGCGCGGCGCTGAGGTTGGACATCGCGGCGGCGAGGATCGCGGCGACGAGCAGTCCAGCCACGCCGACCGGCATCTGCTGCACGATGAAGGCCGGGAAGATGCGGTTTGTATCGCCGCCATGCAGCGCAGCCAGCGCCGATGGGTGCATCCCGTAAAACACAAACAGCCCCGCGCCGATGAGCAGGAAGAGCGCGAACTGGATGAAGATGACGACCCCGCTCGACAGCAGCGCCAGCCGCGATTCGCCGAGGTCCTTTGCCGCCAGCATTCGCTGCACCATCAGTTGGTCCGTGCCATGCGAGGCCATGGTGAGGAACGTACCGCCGAGCACGCCGGCCCAGAAGGTGTACGCCGTCGTCAGGTTCATGGCGAAGTTGAGCATGTGGAACTTGCCCGCCGCCGCGCCCACTGCATGAATCGTCGTCCATCCGCCGGACACATGCGCGCCCAGCGACCAGATCGCCACCAGCGTCCCGCCGATGTAGATCGCCATCTGCACAACGTCGGTCCAGATGACCGCAGCCATTCCGCCCTCGAATGTGTAGAGCAGCGTGAGCGCGGAGATGAGGGCGATGGAGAGCACGTTCCCCGTGCCGATGGCGATGCCGACGACGATGGAGACCGCAAAGACGCGCACGCCCTCGGCCGCCGCGCGCGTCAGCAGGAAGAGGCCCGCCGTGACTTTGTGCAGCGTGGGGCCGAAGCGGCGGTCGATGAGTTGATAGGCGGTCAGCATCTCGCCCTGGAAGTACTTCGGCAGGAAGAGCGCGGCGACCACAACGCGCCCCAGCATATAGCCGAGGACGATCTGCAGAAATCCGAAGTCGCCTGCGAAGGCGAGGCCCGGCGTGCCGATAATGGTGAGCGTGGAGGTCTCGGCAGAGACGATGGAGAGCGCGATCGCCCACCAGGGGACCGTGCGATCGGCCAGAAAATATCCGCGCAGCGAGCGGTCTTTCGCAACTCCGCCACGCGCAAAGTGCAGCCCGAAGAGCGTGATCGCCACCAGGTAGAGGCCGACGACGCCGAGATCGAGATCGTGCAGGCGAACGGGCATTGCCTGAGTATAGCGGCTCATGGAATGCAGAATGGCTTAACGCCGATCCGCACCGGCCGGCACCGACCGAGACATCTCTATTCTTCAAAAATCTATCCGCTTTGATCGACCCAATCGGTGTTGATCGGTGTTGTGCGCTTTGACCTGCCCCAGATTGGCTTATCATTGTCGCGATGAGTTACTTCCTCGCCATCGACGCTGGCGGCAGCAAGACGCAGTGCCTGCTGGCCGACGAGGCGCGCGTCCTGGCGCGCGTCGCCACTGCATCCGTCAAGCCGGTGCGCGTCTCCGTGGCCGAGGCGACCGCGCGGCTGCATGCGATGCTGGCCGAGGTTGCTGCGGCGGCGGGCGTCTCGCTCACGCACATTGAGCGAACCTGTTTTGGCCTCGCTGGACTCAGCAGTCCCGCCGTGCGCGCGTGGGCCAGTCGCGTGCTGGCCGAAACCGTCTCCGGCGCGATCATCCTCTGCGGCGACGAGGAGATCGCGCTCGACGCGGCGTTCGCCGCAGGCCCCGGGATTATGGTCGTCTCGGGCACGGGATCGAACGCAATTGGGCGCGCCGCCGATGGCAGCGTGTTCGGCGCGGGCGGCTGGGGGCCTGTCCTCGGCGACGAGGGTTCCGGCACATGGATCGGCCTTGAAGCGATCCGCGCCGCCCTCCGCACGCGCGACCGCGAGATGTCTGGCGATCCAAACTGCAAAGCAAATCGTCCACTGAATCGCGCCGGCGATGATGCGCCATCGACCTCGCTGCTGTGCTCGATCAGGCGGCACTGGAAGCTCGACTCGCTGGGCGAGCTGGTCGCCTGCGCCAACCGGCGCGGCGACGCCGACTGCTGCGCGCCGGAGTTCGCCTCGCTCGCCCCGGCGGTTGCGCGCTGCGCGGAGCAAGGCGATGCGCTCGCTGCCAACGTTCTCCAGCGCGCGGGAGAAGAACTGGCCGCGCTCGTCACTCTCGTCTCGCAGAAGATCGCCGCGCAGCCGCAGGGTGCCCCATCCATGACAGATGCATCGAGCTGGGTGGGTGCAGCGATCCCCGTCGCCTACACCGGCGGCGTCCTGACCCACATCGAGCGTGTACGCGCCGCGATGACCGCGCGGCTCGCCCTCATGCTGCCCGCTGCGCATGTGCGACAGACACCCGTCGATCCCCTCGAAGGCGCGCTCCGGCGCGCGCGGCGCGGATGACGATCCAGACAACCGATGCGCCGGCAAACAGAACTGCCACTTATCCCCTATCCAAACCTGCGGGACCCGCTCACGCAACCCGCTCTTGCCGCTATAAATCTTCTGTGCCGATCGAGGGTCGAAGCAAGGACGAATAGTATGGAGGAGAGCGACGTGTCTTCTCCAGTACAAATCTCGCGTGGGTCGCACGAGCCTGTCGGTCCTCGCAACGATGAGGACCACGCCGAGCGGGACCTCGCCGCCGAGCGCAAGCTGCCCTCGCTGCACGACTTCTTCTCGCCCACGGGCCTGCTGGCGCACTCCTCGCTCGCCTTCGAGCATCGCAAAGGCCAGTACGAGATGGCCCGCGCAATCGAAAAAGCCTTCGCCGACAAACGCCACCTCATCGTCGAAGCAGGCACAGGGACCGGCAAGACGCTCGCCTATCTGCTGCCCGCGCTGCGCCTCGCCCGCGAACGGCAACTACGCGTCATCATTTCGACTGGCACAAAAAACCTTCAGGAGCAGCTCTTCTTCAAGGACGTGCCCTTCCTGGAATCGGTCCTCGGCCCACTCAAGGTCTGCTACATGAAGGGCCGCAACAACTACCTCTGCAAGCACAAGCTCTACGCCTTGCGCGATGCTCCGCTGCTCACCGGCCTCGACGAAGTCGGCCAGTTCCGCGCCATCGCCGCATGGGAGAAGACCACTGCAACCGGAGACCGCGCCGAAATCGACGCGCTGCCGGAGAACTCGGCACTGTGGCCCAGGCTCGACGCGCGAGGAGAGGCCTGCCTCGGGCAGTCCTGTCCCGACTGGGAGAACTGCTTCATCACCGCCATGCGCCGCAAGGCGCTTGAGTCCGAGATCGTCATCGTCAACCACCACCTCTTCTTCGCCGACATGGCCATCAAGCTGCAGGCCGGCGCAGCCCCCGACGCGGGCGTCCTGCCCGCCGCTGCGGCCGTCATCTTCGACGAGGCGCACGAATTGGAGGAGATCGCCAGCAACTACTTCGGCATCAGCCTCAGCACACAGCGCTTCGACGATCTGGCACGCGATGCCGAAACCATGCTGAAGGCCAAACAAGCCTCCACCGCCGCCATCGAGAGCGCAACCGCAACCCTGCGCGAGCGCGCACGCATCTTCTTCGCAGCCCTGCCCTCGGACGCCGCGCATCCGCCAACGGACTCCATCGCCGCCATTGACGCGCCCCCCAGCGCCAGCCCCAGTACAGGTCCCGTTCGCATGCCCTTCGAGCAGCGCGCCGTGTTCCTCGAAGAGTTTGGCGACACCTACACCGGAGCGCTCAACGCACTCACCCGCCTCGAAGGCGAGCTCGACCGCCTCAAGAACGTCGACGAAGCGCCGGGCCTGCGCAAGCGCACCTCCGACATCGCAACCCACCTCAAGTTCCTGCTCGAATCGCAGGACCCCAACACCGTCTTCTGGATCGAGCGCCGCGCCGCCGGAGGAGTCCGCAACCTCGCCCGCGCCGCCGGCCACGCCAGCCACCACACGCACCTACAGGCCACACCCATCGATGTCTCCCAGATGCTAGCCGCCGCGCTCTTCGAGACATACAACTCTGTCGTTCTCACCTCGGCAACCCTGACGGTCGCATCCGGCGAATCGTCCTCTGGCTTCGAGCACATCTCTCGACGCCTCGGCCTCACCCTCGCCCGTGAGCTGGTCGTCCCCTCGCACTTCGACTATCCGCGCCAGACGCTGCTCTACCTGCCACCCGGAATGCCCGACCCGCGCGATCCAGAGTTCTTCATACAGGCCGCCGAACGCACCCGCCGCGTGCTGGAGATAACACGCGGTCGCGCCTTCTGCCTCTTCACCAGCCACGCCCAGATGCGCGCAACCCACCAGCGACTCTCCGCCGAGATGTCTTACCCGCTCCTCCTGCAAGGCACCGCCCCGCGCAACGTCCTGCTGGAACAGTTCCGCGACACGCCTGGCGCGGTCCTCTTCGGCACCTCCAGCTTCTGGCAGGGCGTCGACGTGCAGGGCGAACAGCTCAGCTGCGTCATCATCGACAAGCTCCCGTTCGCCGTTCCCTCCGACCCCGTCGTCAAGGCCCGCATGAACGCCGTCGCGGACGCAGGCGGCAACGCCTTCTTCGACTACCAGGTGCCCAGCGCGGTCATCACCCTCAAGCAGGGATTTGGCCGCCTCATCCGCTCCCTGAAGGACCGTGGCGTTCTCATGCTGCTCGACCCGCGCATCCAGCGCCAGCGCTATGGCCGCATCTTCCTCGATTCCCTGCCCCCCTACTGCGTCACCCAATCCATCGAAGACGTGCATGCCTTCTTCGCGCAGCCATAGGTCAACGTACGGGCCCAACCACATAGCATTTCTCGGAGTTGTACAGACCGCCGAGCTGCAAAAAAATACGGGGATTCTTCCCCTCACTGCGTTCGAGGGTCAGAATGACAATTCACTGCCGGTCTATAGCAATTGGGGAAGTGCTATAAGCCGCTTGCAACGCCTCGGCGGGGACGCGGAGCGATGGTTCGCAGGGGCGCACCGAATACTGCAAACCGACTGATTGGCGGGCAACGGCCCGTATGGGTGTTGGCCGGCCAACTCATCGCTACTGTCTAGTCGACAATGATGGACACCACATAGGACCGGGTCACTGGAGGCAGCGTGGAGCCATTGCCTGCGTATGAGGCCGTGACGGTTACGCTTTGCGGTCCGGTGGGGATCGGGGTGTAGAAAGACACCTGGTTCCCAGAGCATCCACTCATCCCCGCGCTTACCGCGGCAATTGCAATCAGCATCCACAACGCCTTGCTCAGTCTGCGCCGGCGACGCACGCAGAATGCGACGAAGCCAAGCGGCAGGAACGCCAGCACCATCCTGCCTGCAGAGGTGCGCAGTTGAGCGGTGGGCGGGGTGTAGCCGAGCGGCAACGTCGCCGGCATCTGTACATCGAAGATGAATGGTGCCACATAGCTTTCCGTCGTTTGCCCACTCGGCACGAATGGCAAGGTAACAGACGTCAGCAGTTGCACCGTGCTGTTGACCACGGCGATCTGTCCTGCAAAGCACGTCTCATAGCTGAACTGGGTCGCACAGGTAAGCGAAACCGTACCCGTGAAGTTCTGGATGCCGCCGATCTCGATGATCGCCGACTGCGGCTCGGCGGTGTTCTGGTTGGGTAGCGTCGGCAAACCGTTCCCGCTCGGGATGTTGCCCGGGATGACACCGATCGCTCCCGTTGTCGAGGTTAAGGTGTAGTCCTGATTGTCGACAATCATCACGGTTGATACCGACCCCGTTGACGCACAAGTTGTTCCACCTGGAATAATTGGAACACCAGTGGAGAGCGTCGTTTGCCCAACCACCGAGCACGAAAAGTCAGTGTCGCCGCTGTAGAGGAAGGTGAAGTAGTGTGTCCCCGGAACCACAGCGGCCGAACTGCCCGTGCCGGTGTAATACGGGGAGGGAGTCCCCGAGCTCGCCGGGAGTGAGAAGGTGCCATTTCCGGCCGTCAACGGAACTACAACCGGCTGTGTGCAGCTCGTTGATGGAGCCGCCCCTGCCGCGCACGGCAGAATAACGGAGGATCCAGAGGAGAGGCAGTTGGAGGTTAGCGTTGATGAGCACTGCGGGGGAATGGAATCGCTGGTCCCGGTTGGCACAAAGACGGACGCCGTGATCGGGATGAAGGTATCGTATACCGTGACCGAACCCGTAGGCACTCCCAAACCGGCCGAGATCAGTGTGCTGACCGTGATTGGGAAGGTGGTGCTTGTCATGGCAGTCTCTGTAACATAGGTGGCAGCTCCCAACCCAAGCGACGGATTCGCGCCTGTCTGGCTGGCTGCCGTCACAGCGATGCCCGCCGGTGCCTGTGTCACCGTAAGCGTGCCAGGAGTGGCTGTCACGGTGTAGTCGCCGCTGTTGATTGGTTTACCGGTCAGAGTTGCAACCACCGGGTAGCTGCCCACAGGCAATAAGGCTGAATCCAACGGTGGGGGAGCAATGCCCGTCGTGTACGTCGCGCTCAACTCTTTGGCGTCGGTACCCAGTGCCCCGGTAATCGTCAATCCCGTGGCGAAGTTGACCGGCGGAATGGTCCCATAGGGCGTCGTGAATGTGCCAACCGCAGCGGTTAGTGCAGCTTTATTTTCAGTCACGGTTGCTTGAGTGTTCCCCGTGGTGGTTACCGGTGGGGAGCCCAGGCCACAGGCAGTAGCCTCGGTGGCAGTCGTCCCGCCCGCGAAGACGGCAGTAATCGGATATGTTCCGGGAGGCGAGAATTGGCTTGCATCGACACCGTTGTTGTTGATGCCAACAAAGCTGACCGTTACACCAGCCGGCAGGGTCGGACTCTCGGTGCCCGTGATCGCGGGAACCGGTTGTCCATAGGTGTAAGTGACAGACGTCGCTGTCACAGTCTCCACAGTGGCAGGAGGGACCGTGAGCGCAATTGGGGTTGCGTTCGTTGTGCTGTCGTTCGTGTCGCCGTTGTAGACCGCGCTGACGGTGTAGACCAGACCTGCGCCAACCGAAGGTATGGGGAATGTTGCTACGCCGGTGGGGCTAAGAGCAATCGACCCCGAGGATCCATTCGCTCCGCAAAGGGTTGCGTTCGGAGTGTTCGCATCGATCGTATAGTTGAAGGTGACCGTACCCGTGGGCACAACGCCTAGTACATGCGGCTGTCTCACCGTAGCCGTGATTACTGGTGACGACGATGCAGTTGGCGCCAGAGTCGGAGTGGACAGCACAATGTTGACCTCCGGGTTCGCTCCGACACCCCCCATCATGGCGATCGACTGGCTCCCGTTCACCGTGACATTGTCGGTTGCGGGACCATCGGACGTTGGGGTGAAGAATGGCGTTATGGTGCAGGTGGTTCCCGCATTGATCGGGTTGGTGCATGTACTCGATACGGTGAACTGCGGGTTCGTGGGTGCACTCAGGAAGGGCTGGGTTATTGTGACGGGCTGGTTGCCGATGTTCGTGACCGTCAACACCCCAGTGCAAGGTGTGCTGCTGCCGAGAGCCGGGCATCCCGCCGGCGTACCGGCTACACCCGATGGCCCTGCTAGATCCTGCGGCACGGTCCCGAATGGGACAACCGGGCTCTGCCGGTTCATCTGCAGGACACGGTTGTTCCCCGAGTCCGCAACGTACAGGTTTCCGTTCGCATCCAGGGCAAGACCGGCGGGGCCGCTCAGCCCGGAAAAGCTGAGCGTAATTCCACCGAGCCCACTCGGTACTACGGGAGCCTCCACGACCGTGTTGGTCCCCTTGTCGGAGACGTAGACGTTCCCGGCTCCGTCCACCGCAACCCCATTCGCCGTGGTCACGCTCTGGCCGTCAAAGGTGGGCAGCGCCTGAATTACGTTCAGCGCTGAAGTTGCGTTGCCGGAAGGCTGCAGATCGCCGCCACCCGGCGGAATTTGAAGAATCTGTCCCGCCGCATTCCCCGTGTCGGCAACGTAGACGAAGCCCTTGGAATCGACCGCGACCGCGACCGGCGAGGTGAACGTGGGCGCTCCAGGATACTGCATCAGAGGAGTGGCCCCGCCCAGTGCCGTATTGGAGGGAATCTCCACAACCGCTGCGTTGCCTGTGTCGGCAACGTAAACGTTGCCCCATGCGTCGACTGCCAGCCCCTGCGGGGCCTTGAACGCGTACTGCGCTGGAGCTGCTGTCGCCGTTACGGACGATCCCGGGTCGTTCAATATGGATGTGGGAGCCGGGGTGCCTGACGGCGATCCAGGCACGACAAATCCCGTATAGGCGCAGTTCGGCATGGCCGATGTCGAACTCGCGCCGCCATCGCAGGCTGCGCCCGGGACCCAAAGGTACTGGCCCAGCAAGGTCGCCGTCTGTGTTGCAGGGCTGTACTTGAGTATCCGGTTGTTTCCGGTGTCGGAGATGTAGACATTGTCTGCGCCATCGACCGCAACGCCCATCGGGCCTTTCAACGTCGATTGCACGGGCGCCTGGCCGGCTTGGTTGAAGACCGGCGATACTACCGCGATGCTCGGACCGATGACTGTTTGCGTACCGCCCACGGCCGATGTAGTCACCACGATCTCATTGTCGGCCGGGTCGGCGGTGTAGATGTTGCCCAGCGAATCCACAGCCACCGCCGCGGCAGAGCCTACGGTCTCCTGGACCGGGGTCTGTTGGCCGCCATCGATCGCCAACTGCCCACCCACACCTATGCCAGTGAGCGTAAAGGTGTAACTGGAACCATTCGCCGTGGTCACCAGCAACTGGCCTGTGCGCAACCCCGGCTGTGTCGGATTGAACTTCACATAGACCAGGCAGTCCCAACTTGTATCGACCAGACCCTCCGCCGCATCGGTCCCTTCTGCAGCACCTCCAAATTGAAAGCAAGTGGGATACCCCTGGCTCCCCAGCGTCGGATACATCACCAACCCGTTTGATGTGTTCTCCTTAAAAGCCCCCTCATAATCGAACCCCACGCCCATGGGGAACTCCGGGGTAGTTGTGTCGATCGAGAAGTCGGATCCGGCGGGGATCGAGAATGCATCCGTCGTGTACGCAGTCCCCCCAGTCGCACCTTTCTGGGTGAGACCGACCGCAGTACTCCCCGGAACGTATGTAGGATTATGTGGATCTGGAGCGCCATTTGTGACAGGGATATTCGTCGCGTCGAAGTGTACCTGGATGGGCTGTGTCACCGGGCCCGTCTGAACCGGCGGCGCGGCCGACGGCAGCGACTGCGGCGCTCCCACCCATGTCGCGGGGAACTGCGTCCCAACAGTCACCTCGCGGATCAGGTCGTTGAGCGTATCCGAGACATACAGGTTGCTCAAACCGTCGGAGGAAGTATCGTATTTGCCTGCAGGGTTGATTGCGGCGAGCAACGCGGGACAGCCATCTCCCACAACGTCGTAGGTCTGCGGGCCATCGATCCAGGGACCGCTGCTACTGCCCCAGATGCAGTCCCACGGGTTCGCAAAAGTGGGTGGCTGCGCATAGTTGCTCGTCGTACCGTTGCTGTTCACAACGGTCGCCAGACCGCTGGGGGACAACCCCAGCCCCTGTCGCCCATGGGTGGTGTTGGCCCAGTTCCCAAAAAGAAATGTTGCATCCGAGGTGAACTGGTCGATTCGGCTGACTGTCGCAAAGTGGGTGTCGCGGTAGTACATGGTGCCGAAACTGTCGGCCCAAATCGAACTCGAGTCACTGGCGAAGCGTTCGTCGGCTGTAGCAAACACAGCCAGATATCCGTCAGGCAGACCACTGATAATCGCCGGGTCGCCTATCATAATGTATGCGTTGCCATAGGCGAGCGGCAGCTCATTCGGCGTTGGAGCGTCGGAGACGGGAACCGGATAACCAGTCTCGGTCGCGCTATAGATGCCCGACAGCGACGGCGTCTCGACGGTCAGCAGATCCACCAGCGGAGAGCCACCCGCAAACGCAACCACACATTCGCGCTGCCCATCTTGAAAGACGTTGCCGTACTGGTCGGCCGAGGCTTCGCGAAAGCTGAATGAGGACCCACTCCCCTGGGCGTTGGCGTATCGAAGTCCATTCACCGGGCCATTGTAGCCAGTGCCCACCTCGTATGTGTCGAGTGCCGCGCAGGGGGTGGTCAGGGCCGGATTGCAGTTGGTGATCGACCGCATGTACCCAGGCTGCACCGTGTACTCGAAGAAGGTCTGGGGGGTCTTCTGAGTGTTGATGACCCGTACCGTATCGTTGCCATTGTCGGAGACATAGATGTTTCCCGCACTGTCCAGGGTGATGTTCTGGGCACCGTGCAGGGTGGCACCGGCGTTAGGCACGGCGCCGGAGACGGAGATGTCCTCGAATGCCAACACGTTGTCAACGGTCGCGCCAGTGCTGCTGCCCGTCGAGCCCGCGCAACTGCTCAGGTTGATAGTTCCGCCAACATGGTACACATACCCCACCTGCGCCGAGCCATTCGACCTCGCCACCCCGCCTGGGTCCACCATGGCAATGAAGTCCGCTACCCGCTTTCCGGCCCGGTAGACTACGGACACGGTGGAGCTGGCGCTGTCGGCATAGTACACGTTGCCAAAGGAGTCCACGGCAATCCCATATATGTTCTTCCCGATCTTGCCCCCGATCGCCGGAACGCCGTCCGCGCAGCCGGCAGCGTGAGGGACGCCCGCAATGGTGTTGATGACCCCCGTCGCAGAGTTGACCTCGCGGATAACGTAGTTGCCCTGGTCCGCGATGTAGACGTTCCCCACCGAGTCGACCGTGGTGCCGTACGGGGTTGCCAGCAACGCACCCGACACCACGACCGCATTTGGAGTACCGATGTTCGACGATGCGTACGGGACAGCCGGGCCGCCATCCCCGGAAAAGCCGGAGACGCTGCTTGTGCCCTTGCCTGAAGTGACGTTCTGCGGATTGCCGGCGACCGTGGTGGCCGTGTACGGAACCAGTAACGGCGGGTTGCCACTGTTGGCGGCAACCGCCGCTCCCACTGCGGCCACGAAGAAGAGCACGGCCACTGTCAGTTGGAGGAGAGTTCGCGTCGAGACGATGTGTTTGCGGAAGAGCATCGGGGTCACCTGATCCTTGATAAGTGCATTTTGCTGACCGACAGGCTGAGCGGCAAAGCTCCCAACCGCCGGCTGGTTTCCTGGCTGATTTCCCAAGGAAAACGGTTTCCAAAATAAGCGGCATACTACGCGCTCGCCGAAGTCACTTGCAAGAAAAATCTTCAAACGGGTCTGCCTCATGGAGAGAAGGGTTGAATTGCCAGCTTTTCCCCAGACTCGCCGGCCGGCGCTGCCAAGATGTTCGTGCCGCCAACCGCCCCCCTGCGTGTCCGCCCGATCCAGCGGGCCAACCGTATCCTTGCACCTTGCGCCATTGTCGTTCCTGGTTTCCCGGTCCGCGGTTTCCCGGTCCGCGGGCAGCGGGTCCGCCGCGTACCGCAACCGCGTACCGACCGCGCTTGCAACCAGTCCGGATGAGGATGAAGAGGACCGATGGGGATGTCCAGCGGCCGCCGAGCGCGTGGCTCGCGCGGAGCGCTTTCGCTGGACCGCCGAAGGCCCCGCTTCGTCTGTGTCTTGCGGGGTCCCACGGCCCTCGCCTGCGTGCGATTGGCCGCCGCACGGACGCATCCCTCGGTTTCGCCTGTCTGTGCAACATCGCGGTGTAGTTCGCTAAGGATTTCGCTCTCCAGGGTTGCTCCCCGTCCGGTCCCCGAGTCGAGATGGCCGCCAGCCATCAGGGGACAGACCCGGTGGAATCTCACCCACCTGTCGATGAAAACACAGAAATCGCAAATTCGGTGTTGAATCGGGGCAAAATCAAAGTAGCATGATGGGTGAAGCTTTGAAAACTTAAATCTTCCCGGCAGGGCTTTGCCCGCACCCGGCCAGGCATCGCCTGCAACAGGGCGGCTCGACCGACCCGGACCGTTTCAACGCGAAAACATTTTCTTATTGACAATCGCGTCTGTAAACAAATACTTTTTTCGCGTTCCGGCTCAACGTTATTTTTAGGTTTCTAGTCACCGGCGCAAGGCTTTTAGGGGAATACCGACCGGAAACAGACGGCATCCCAGCACAACGCCTTCCAGCGCAAAACTCAGATGGAGCAAAACTATGTATCGCAACACGACAGTTGGGTCTTTGCCGCACGGGCTTTCACGCCGTCTCCTCGCACAATGCTTCGCCTCCCTCTACGTCTGCCTGATGGCCGTATGCGCTACGGCGCTCTTTGGCGGCCGTTCGCTCGAAGCGCAGACCATCGGCAGCGGCGGCATCCAGGGGACCATCACCGATGCCTCCGGAGCTGTCGTTGCCAAGGCGCAGGTCACCGCCACCAATACCGACACCGGGGTCGCGTTCACACGCCAGACCACCAGCTCGGGTCTCTACACAATCACCCCGTTGCCCGTCGGCACCTACAATGTTGAGGTTGTCGCAAAGGGCTTCCAGAGGCAGCTCCAGGAGAACGTCAGCATCGACGCCACCTCCATGCTCGGGTTGAATATCAAGCTCACGGTCGGCGGTCAGAACGAGACTGTCACCGTCACCGACGCCCCGCCCTACATCAACACCACCAGCGCCTCCCTGGGCGGCACCATCGAGAACGAGCTCTACTCGCAACTGCCGCTCACCATGAATGGCGGCCCGCGCGATCCCACCGCGTTCCAGTACCTGATGCCCGGAGTGCAGGAGAACCCGGGCAACAATACCAACCAGGGCGTAACGGCCGGCGTCTCCGGCATCTACGGAGGCAGCGGACAGACCAACCTGAACGAGAACTACGTTGAAGGCATGCCCGTGAACAGCGTCGGCGACAATCAGCAGGGCAGCGGCACGCAGGTCGCCTATGCGGTGTCGGTCGATGCGGTCAACCAGTTCTCGGTGCAGACCAATGGCGCGTCCGTATCGTTCGGCGGCGTCGGTGTCACCAACTACACCATCAACTCCGGCGGAAACCAGTTCCACGGCACGGTCTTCGACTTCGTCCGCAACACCGCCTTCGACACCTGGGGGTACTTCGGCAAGGTGCCGAACTCCACCACCGGCGCTGCGATAAAGCCAGGGGAGCACCAGAACTCCTATGGCGGCTCAATGGGCGGGCCCATCATCAAGGACAAACTCTTCTTCTTCGGCAGCTACGAAGGCTACCGGTACACCAAAATCAGCAATACACCCGTATACATCACCATCCCCACAATGGCTGAACGGCGAGGGGACTTCACCGACGTATTGGGCAGCACTGTCACGCAAATGGCCGACCCCACAAACAGCGTCAATGGTTCGCGTCCCCCATTTACGGGAAACCTGAACGGCGTCCCGACCCTCAACGTCATCCCCACCAACGAGATCTCCAGCATCTCGAACTATCTACAGTCCGCGCTTCCGGTCCCCACCAACGCCTCGACCTTCAACAACTATCTGGCCTCCCTTCCCCTGGCCAACAACGACTACAGCATCGATGTAAAGATCGACTACACCATGAATGCCCGCAACAAGTTCTCGCTCGTCGGGCTTGGCGGTGTAGTCGGATACGGCGGCGCACCCAACTACAACAGCTACAACCAACTGCCCATCCCCTATGCCGCCGGTGTGTTTACCACCAGCAAGACGGCCACCGGCATCCTGACCTACACCTACATCGCCTCGCAGTCCCTGGTCAATACGCTCAAATACGGATACACCCGCAGTTGGGGCGAAGGCTTCTCGCTGACCCAGGGCAAGACGCTCCCCAACATGATGGCAAGCACCAACCCCGCCTGCAACGGCAATGCAAATTCCTGTGCCGCCGGCATCACCAACCTGCCGCCGGGCAATGCATCGGCGAGCATGCCCACAGTCACCTTCAGCGATGACGCAAGCCCCGTAACATCCGCCAGCAAATGGAACTCCAAACCAAACTCCGGCCCCGGGGCCACCAACACCTTCACTCTGTTGGACGAGCTGAGCTGGATCAAGGGCCATCATAACGTCACCTTCGGGATCCAGGCGCAATGGCTCGAAACAAACCTGGGTGGCTATGGAGGTTACAGCAATGTCCTGAACCTCACTGCCTCCGCGACCGATACCCAGAATGCTATCCCCAACACCGTAGGCATACCCGGAGACTCCTACGCCAGCTTCCTGATCGGCGCCATCGAAAAAAGCAGCGTTGGCACCCAGATCATCCAGGATGTCGGTGGACGATACAGGCCAATCTCGCCCTACATAAGCGACCAGTGGCAGGCAAGCGGCAAGCTCACAATCAACCTCGGGCTTCGCTACGACTATCTACAGCCCTACCACGAGGTCAAAGACCGCATTGCCTTCCTCGACCCCACAACCATCAATCCCATTGTCGGCATCCCTGGAGTGCTGGAGTTTGCCGGCTTCCCCAACATCAACAACTTCACCGCGACTACGACTTCAACTGCCGCCGAGGAGTATGCAAACTACTCACCGTACATGTGCCACTGCACCACTCCGGTCCACCCCTATAACTTCAACTTCGAGCCGCACTTGGGCTTCGAGTACGCCTACACCCCGTCCACGGTCATCTCTGCCGGCTTCAGCGTAGCGCTTACCCACTCCGGCGGCGTTGGCGGCGGAAACGGAGCAACCGCGGCCACAGGGAACAACGGTGAGTTCTCCGCAAACACCAGCTACTCCCAGAGCGGGAGCATCGGGAACCCTGCTTTCTTCCTGAATCCGAACTTCTTCCCAGCGACGGCTTCGCCGCCCGCCGTGATCGATCCCCCCAACCAGGGCACGCAGGGCTTGCCGCCCGCGGGCCAGACCCTCGGCTCTCCACTCAAGTGCTACTCGAATGGCCCCAACGGCTCTGCCACCTGCAATACCAACCCCTTTGCCGCCATTCCCTCGTGGACCGAGCCGGGACAGAATGTCAATCCTCTCTCAACCACCGGGAACTACGCCTTCAATACGGCAACGATCGGTAACTTCTCGAATCCCTTGTTTGAGAATCTTTTCAACTGCTCCGCTTCGGGCAACTCCTGCACACCCCAGAACGTCAATTATGCCGATCCCTACTACGGTGGACGCGGTCCTCAAAATGTCAACTGGAACGTGTCCATCCAGAAGATGATCAACAAGAAGGCCGTTCTGGTCATCGCCTATGCCGGATCGGAGACCCACTTCCTGCCTGGCGGTGCCGGACGCGGTTACGCGCAGAATACAATCTCTCCAGACTATGGCCTGGAGTATGAAGGCGCGCTCTCCAACAACGGACACGCGGGCAAAAATCCTCCCTACCCCAACTACAGCGGCCCCAACGCAACCGTTGAACAGTCCCTGAAAGCCTTTCCCCAGTTCGGTAACTTCACCGATATCTGGGGAGACACGGGGAACTCGAACTCCAACGCGCTTGAGATCTCCGCCACACAGCGCCCGTGGCACAACCTCTCCGGCTTCGTCAACTACACGCGCATGAAGGAGATTGACAACACCGGCAACCACAGGACACAGTACGGCCTTGGACCGCAGGATGGCGACTTCCCCAATGCAATGTCCGCAAACCGTGTCGACCGCAGCATAGGACAGAACAACCAGACCAACGCGTTCAACCTGACCTGGGTCTACACCTTCCCCATCGGACGCGGCCAGGCCTTCTTCGCCACCAACCGCCTGATGAGTGCGATCGGCAGCGGCTGGGAGCTGTCGGGGATCTATAAGTACCGCGACGGCTATCCCCTCCAGGTCACAGAGCCCGGCGGAAGCTGCAATGCCGCTTCCAACGCAGGCCAGGGTACTTGCATGCCCGACTACGTTCCCGGCTTCAACAAGAGACAGGCGCGCATCAATGGCAGATGGGGCCGCGGTCCTGGGGCCAATGCCGTCAACTTCAACAACATTCCGTATCTCAACTCGAACGCCTTCATGTGTCCCGATTCTTCTTCCACGAACACTACTGAAACCTGCAACGGGGGGACGGAGCAGACCTATAAGATCGGAAACATCGCTGCCCGCGCTCCGGACGGTCTCACCGGCCCCGGTTGGTGGGACATCGACATGGGCCTCCGGCGCACCTTCAACGTTCGTGAGACCGCCACCCTCCACCTCACGTTCCAGATTGAGGCGGACGTGACCAACGCCACCAACTCCACCTTCTTCAACCTGAGCAGCTCCACCTGGAACTCCCCCGCATACGGCGAGGTCGGCAGCCAGAACCAGTCGATTCCCCCGCGCGACTGGCAGTTCGCAGGCCGCTTCCGCTTCTAGTCCTGCGCCGTTGTCCAACCGGTCCAGCAGCGTCGGACCGCAAAAACCGAACCTACAAGAGGGCGGCCATGCGGAGTATCTGC
>VFSW01005912.1_pt1 | contig 18042 bp, 15 predicted proteins | sample 5358111 | NCBI WGS metagenome assembly VFSW01 (sample SAMN11554181, study PRJNA540505) | mine drainage metagenome | isolation source: sediment from site ElyBrook_90M | place: USA: Ely Copper Mine, Vershire, VT | collected 2017
CCGTTCTGGCCTCGCGAAAAACGGCGGCGCTCGCCGACACTATCGGCGAGCGCGCCTTGCTGTCTATCGCGATAAAGGCGCGGCGTAGCGCAGCGTAGCGGTTTAGGTCGGGTTTTCCAGGCTGAAGGTCTGGGTATCGTCGTCATAGGCGAACGCTTCGGCGTAGCGGGCCCAGGCGGTGACCGAGCGCAAAGTCTCTTCCGCGTCCTCGGTGCTCATGTGGTCTTCCAGCTCGTCGAAGAAACGGCTTTTTGGTGCTCCGTGATGGGCGCGCTCCTGCAGGATGCGCCGGATATGGCCGGCAAGCGGCACATAGGTCAGCAGCTGGCGCTGGAAGATTTTCTTGCGTTCGTCGGTGTCCGCGTCCACGAAATGCTTGCCGACGTCAGTGAGTTTGATGTCGCCGCCCTCGACCTCCACAAGATGCATCATCTGCAGCGCATCCGAGACGGGAAAAAGATCATCCCCCTCCATGTGCAATTCATCGGCGAGAACCGGCAAGTCGGCTTTGCCGTTGAAAGGTTCGGCGGCCAGCGCTTCCAACAGACCGGACAGGAGATTGGCGGAAACCCGCGGAAGAATCGTGTCGATACTTGTAGCTACGGTCCCCGGCGTTGTTTCGATCCGCGGCGGCGGCTGCGTTCGTGCGGTCATCGCGACATAGATTTTCTCGACCAAATCGCGGAAGTGAACATCGAGTCGATTGCGCGGTTGCTTGAGGTCGACGGCGATTTCGCGAATGATCCGCCCCGGATTCGAGGAGAACAAAAGAATGCGGTCGCACATCAGCACCGCTTCCTCGATATTGTGGGTCACCAGAATGACGCCCTTGATCGGCAGCTTGCCGTCGCCCCAAAGCTCCAGGAAGTCGGTACGCAGCGTTTCCGCCGTGAGCACATCGAGCGCCGAGAACGGTTCATCCATCAGGAGGATATTGGGATGGACGACAAGCGCACGGGCAAAACCGACACGCTGGCGCATGCCGCCGGATAATTCGCGCGGATAGGCGGATTCGTAGCCGTCGAGCCCGATGAGATCGATAGCCGCGAGCGCGCGCTTTCTGATTTCGACTTCGGGAAGCCCGAGCGCCTCGAGGCCGAGCTGAACGTTCTCAAGGACTGTCAGCCAGGGAAACAGCGCGAAAGACTGGAACACCATGGCGATGCCGGGCGCCGGCGCAACCACCGGCTGACCAAGATAGGTGATGCTGCCCGCCGCCGGCGGCATCAGGCCGGCAATTGAGCGCAGGAGTGTCGATTTGCCCGATCCGGTACGGCCGAGAAGGCCGACGATCTGTCCCTGCGTCAGCTGCAGCTCGATCCCGTCGAGGACCAGTAGCTCCCCGCCGTCGGCGCGCGGGAAGGTTTGGCGGAGCGCATGAATGTCGAGAAGCGCGGTGTCCATGTTGGCCTCAACCAAGCCGGAACTTGCGTTCCGCGTAGAGATAGAGCGGGCGCCAGAACGTGCGATTGATCAGAACGACGAACAAGCTCATGACGGCGATGCCGAGCACAATGCGATGGAAGTCGCCCGCTTCGGTCTGTTGCGCAATATAAGCGCCGAGGCCCTGCGCTTCGAGGCGATCGTTTCCCCAACTCGCTACCTCGGCGACGATGCTCGCATTCCACGATCCGCCCGACGCGGTGATGGCGCCGGTCACGTAGTAGGGAAGAACAGCAGGAAGCGCGATCCGCCGCCACCACAGCCAGCCGCGGACATGGAAGTTGGCGCCGGCGGCGCGCAGTTCAGCCGGAATCGCCATCGCTCCAGCAACGACGTTGAACAGGATGTACCATTGTGTGCCCAGAATCATCAGCGGGCTCAGCCAAATGTCCGGGTTGAGCCGGAATGCGACGATCCCCGAAACGGCAATGGGAAATAGTAGATTCGCCGGAAACGCGGCGAGAAACTGCGCCACCGGCTGAACGATGTTGGCGAGATGCGGCCGTGTGCCGACCCATACGCCCACCGGAACCCAGATCACCGTGGCGACGGCGATGAGGACTACAATGCGGGTCAAGGGCGCGAGCCCAAGAAGCAGCGTCGTCGCGACGTCCGAGGGCGTGACGTCTTGAACGACAAACCGTCCGACCTGCCAAAGCGCGACCGCCGCGAGGGCCGTCACGATTGCGGCCCACTGGAACGTAATCCAACCGTGCTGTTTCTGCGGTTCGCGCATCACCGGCGTCGCGCCCTTGGACCAGCGTGCGAGCAGCAGGCGCCGCCACACGGAAGCGAACGGCCGCATGAGCCGGTCGACCAGCCGGGAGCGACGCAGGACGCTGAGCACCCACGAACGCGGCAGCGGCGCCCCTGGCTCCTGTTCGAAGCGGAAGCGGTCGGCCCAAGCCACCAGCGGCCGGAACAACACCTGATCGTAGATCAAGATCACGATGAGCATGGTCAGGATTGCATAGCCAACCGCCGCGAGATCCCGATGCTCGATGGCGAGCGCGATGTAGGAACCGACACCCGGCAGTGCGATCGTCGTGTTACCGACGCTGATCGCCTCGGATGCAACGACAAAGAACCAGCTTCCGGACATCGACAGCATCATGTTCCAGATGAGCTGTGGTGTCGCGAATGGCACATCGACACGCCAGAACCTCATCCACGGACTGAGCCCGAAGTTGCGCGACGCCTCGACGAGCTCGGTCGGCACCGTGCGCAGCGATTGGTAGAAGCTGAACGCCATGTTCCAGGCTTGGCTGGTGAAAATCGCGAAGATGGCCGCGAATTCGGCGCCGAGGACGCGACCCGGCGCAAGCGCCATGAAGAACACGACGGTAATCGAGATGAAGCCGAGAATCGGCACTGACTGGAGGATGTCGAGAAGCGGGACTAGCAACTGCTCCGCCTGCTTGTTCTTGGCCGCAAGCGTCGCATAGGTGAAAGTGAACAGAAGCGACAATGCCATCGCGATGAGCATGCGAAGCGTCGTGCGCGCGGCATATTCGGGCAGGTTGGAGGGATCGAGCGAGACCGGCTTTAGTCGCAATTCGGCCAAGGGCTGCAACAAATGCCGGCTCGCCTCGGCGAAAAACACCAATAGCCCGATGATCAAAAGGACGGCCAGCACGTCCCAACGGGTGAACATACGGGGCCACCCGCCGACGGAAATTGGCACGGTCAGTCGCATAGCCACGTTGCCCGCTTCCCTGAAAGCCGTCACACGATCGTCATGAAATCGCGGCTTGAGCCCCACCCTGGCCGCGAATTTGATGCGATCACATAACACCGGCGCGGAGTCATTCAAACATTATTACGCGCATTACCGGCGAGGTAATTTGAACTCGGCCTTGGTCCCGAGTAGGTTTGCGGGATGCTCAATCGTCGGCAGCCGGTGGGCGGATTGTTGCGCTAATGGCGGCAGCGCCGGCGCCTGAGTCAACTCGATCTCGCCGGTGATTACGCGAGCGCAACTCCGAACCGCGAAGCGCATTCGAAATCGGTTGCGGCGACGAGACCAATTTCGCCATAAGTCCACCTCAATACCGATCGAGGGACCTTTGGGCGAGATGCTGAACGAACAAACGATCACGTTGCCGGACGGCCTCGCGCGCGAGGTGGCCAAAGCGCAGGAAGCCTGGCTTGCGAGCGACAATTCGCGCCGCCTCTGGAATGCGGACAGCACGCTATGGACGGGCCGGGATGAGAGCGAATGGCTCGGTTGGCTCGACATCCTCGGCAACAAATCTCCCGACGCCAACGCTCTAGGGGAATTTGCGGGGCAGCTCCGTGCTGAGAACTTTGCCGACGTGCTGCTGTTGGGCATGGGCGGATCGAGCCTCGGCCCGGAGGTACTGGCCGAAAGCTTGGGATCGGCGCCGCACTACCCGAACCTGCATGTCCTCGACTCGACCGATCCGCAGCAAGTGCGGCGTTTCGAGAGCCGCATCGATCTCGCGCACACGCTGTTTCTGGTTTCCAGCAAGTCGGGCACGACGCTCGAAACCAGCGTCCTGATGGACTTTTTCTTCGCCAAAGCATCGGTAGCGCTCGGCAACACTGCCGGCCGACATTTTGCCGCCATTACCGATCCCGGCAGCCGGTTGCAAAAGACCGCCGCGGATCGCGGCTTCCGCAAGATTTTCCCCGGCGTTCCCAGCATTGGCGGCCGCTATTCGGTGCTGTCAAATTTCGGCTTGGTGCCGCTGGCGGCGAGCGGCCACGACGTGCAAGCGTTTGTCGACGGCGCGCGCGTCATGGCGCGGGCTTGCGGACCGGACGTGGCGTCTGGGCAAAATCCGGGCGTCATGCTCGGACTGACCATGGGGGTTCTCGCTTTGCATGGGCGCGACAAGCTGACGATCATAGCCTCGCCGTCACTCGCCTCGTTCGGCGCATGGGCCGAGCAATTGGTCGCCGAATCGATCGGCAAGAATGGCAAGGGCATCATCCCGCTCGCCGGCGAACCGCTTGGCGAGCCTTCAGTTTATGACTCGCATCGCCTGTTTGTGTTCATCCGTGACAGCAACACTCCGGATTCCATTCAAGAAGACGTAGTGCATGCGCTTAAGCGCGCTGGACATCCCGTAGTGCAAATCGGCGTCGCTTCGCCTCAAAAAATCGGACAGGAATTCTTCCGTTTCGAAATTGCCACCACCGTAGCCGGCGCGGTCCTCGGCATCAATCCGTTCGACCAGCCCGATGTTGAAGCCAGCAAGGTCGCGACCCGCGCCATGACCGACGCGTTCGAGAAGACCGGCTCACTCCCGTCGGAGCCGCCCGTGTGCGCGGACAACGGCATCGTGCTGTACACCGATGAACGCAATGCTAAGGCGTTGCGCCGGGGGGGAGCGAACTCCACTCTGGAAAGTTGGCTCAAGGCGCATCTGGCGCGGCTTGCCGATGGCGATTATTTTGCGCTGCTGGCTTACCTGGATGCCACCGCATCACGAACGCAATCGCTGCAACGCCTGCGCATAGCGGTGCGCGACCGCAAACGCGTGGCAACCGCACTGCAATTCGGGCCGCGCTTTCTGCACTCCACCGGACAGGCCTACAAGGGCGGGCCGAATTCCGGCGTCTTCCTCGAAATCACCGGCGAACCGGATCCCGATCTCGACATTCCGGGACGTAAGGCGAGTTTCGGCGTGATCGAAGCCGCCCAGGCCCGGGGCGATTTTCGCGTGCTCGCCGAGCGCGGCCGCCGGGCGCTACATGCACACATTACGGGCGATGTTGATGACGGACTTGCCGCGATCAGCGAGGCGGCACGGCGGGCGCTGCAATAATTCGCGCCACTTCTATCGGCTTCTGAGCGCGATCACGCCGGCCCCCATTGTGAAACGAACTGCCGGAGCCGGGCGTAAAGGCCGGGAGGAGACGACAACGACGACTGCAACACAGTGGCAGCCGGCAGCGTCGAGCCGATCAGGCGCGCGCCGATCGACGTGCGCTGTACCACCAGCGTCGTTGTCCAGCTCAGCATCAGCGTAGCGCTGAACACAATTGCGCCCTTGAGGACAGCAAACAGCGCCAACGGCAGCAACACGTACTGGAGCCAAACGTCGAAGACATAATGGAGCAGATAAAGGCTGTAGGCATTGACCGAAAGGCTTGCGAGCATCGGCGAACGCCTGGTGCCAAAGCGCAGGCTGGCGGCAAGAAAGAAAAAGCAGCCGCAGGCGCAGGCCAGGACAAAGCACAAGCCCGCCGCGATCTGCACGACGACGGGCGCCGGACCGTCCAGCGTCAAGGAGGTCGCGGCCATCCACAGAACAAGTGATCCGAGAGCCGCCACCAGCCACCACGCCCAGCGCCGCGGGAGCGCACCATCCGCAGCGACAAGGCCGCAATCGATGCCTTCGACCCCGATCGCAAGCCCGGTGAAGAAATAGGTGGCGTACAACAAAGGCCGGGACAGCTGTATTGCGAAGACGCCCGTGTCCGTCCACTCCCAAGGCGTGAAGACGAGCGCCAACGGAACATACCCCAATGCCGTGGTCACAAGGAGCACCGCAAAGAAAAAGCCCGGCCGCTTTCCCGCCGCGGCGGCCCAGCGGCCCAAAGCCGGAAACGCGGCGGGCGCGATCCAGTTGATACCGACCGCGATGACATTCAGGGCGAGCAATTGCCACAAGAACCACAGCTGCCCGTTATGCACGAACGGCAACGCCAAATAATTGCGCAAGTAGCCGAGCACGATCGGGTTTGCCGCCGAGACGAGATACACCGGGTAAATGGCGATCGGGACCAAGACGATGATGCCAAATGCGTAGGGAACACCGAGCCTAAGCAGGCGGTCGCGCACGAATCGCCAATTGCGTTTGCGCGACAGGCTCGGCCACACGAACAGGCCCGAGAGCAGGAACATCAGCGACATCAGGTAAACGTCCTGCCATGCGCAGAACAGATCGAAGCCGAACCAGCGGTGGCTGTCCAAAATCGGAAACGACCGCCATTGGTAGGGCGGATCGTCAAAACCCGCCGTCGTGCGCGGTATCGATTGGACGTACGCCAACACCGAATGGAACGCGAGCACGATGAGGATGACGACCGCTCGCAAATTGTCGAGGGCGAGGCTGGAGCGCGACATCGTGATGGGTCGTGGCATGAACGTTCAATCCCGACTGCCCGGTTTGATCCCAGGCTCGTCGCGCCAATCATTGGAACGCTGGAGCGCCGTTGCAAGCGAGAAAATGAAATAATATACATGGATTTGGCGGAACCTCATTGCTCGCATGCATGCGAAACTTGCCCGCCCGGCGAACGCTGATCGTGTCGGAGCCGGCATAATTTCGGGTTCCCCATCGGTGACGTCGTGCCGTCGTCAAATCACCGTATTGTCGAACCAAAGGTTCGCCGTCATAAACGGAACCGATTTGATTCGGGCTGATCAACTAATTTCGGGCCGGTCAACGAATGGAGAGGGCATTGTCAGTGCGATTAACACGGCTGGCGATGGCCGGCCTGGTCGCGCTCTTGGCCGCGACCCAACCCTTAATCGCAGCAGAACCGACCGTCGCCGGGCTTTGGCAGAAGACCGACGCTGAAACCGGCAAGCCGGTCATTTGGTTCCTGTTCGTCGAAAATGGCGCCTCTTACGAGGGCATCGCCGCCAGGTTGTTTCCGCTGCCAACCGATGGCCCGACGCCGCCGCTCTGCACGCGTTGTCAGGACGACCGCAAGAATGCGTCACTGCTTGGGCTGCCAATTATCCGCGACATGCAGCGGGTTGGCTTGAAGTATCAAAACGGGAATATTCTCGACCCGCGCGACGGCAATATCTACCACGCGATGATGACGTTGAGCCCCGAAGGCCAAACGCTGACCGTGCGCGGCTATCTCGGCATACCGTTACTCGGGCGCGATGAAGTTTGGCAACGGCTGCCGGACAGTGCGGCGAAGGCGCTCGATCCCACGATCGTCGCCAGGTATCTGCCGGCGCTGGCGCCAAAATCCGTGATGCGGCCGCATCCGGAAAACACGAGAGCGGCAAACACCGATCGCTGATGCCGCGGGCTGGAGCGACATGAAAGCGGCCGTTTGAGGCAGCCGCTTCGTTACTCAATCCGAGCCGATACCAAATTCACAGCCGGGCGCAGCATAATAGTACCGCGCGACGCCATAGCTATCGCGCTGGACGAGCGGCCGGCAGCGGTCGAGCCACCTGTGATCGCGCTCGATCGTTTGCGCCTTTTCCACCTCGCTGAGTGCGTCCGGCACGATCCGGACATAAGGATCGCCCGCCGTTGCCCAATTATCGACGCAGTTGAAGCTCCTCGCGGTCCCGACGCAGCTCTGGTCGTCGACGTCGCCGGCATAGGCCGCAGTCAATGTGACGTGCGAAAGCAGCATAAGCAGCATCGCCGTGCCGACTTGCGCGGCCGGCCGCGATGCTAAAGACGCTCCTGCGGGACGACTGGTTAACACCGCTCTCTCCCTGCGATCCTCGGCAGCGGATGTGTTCGCGAGCGAACAGCTGCCAAGTGTCGAGTAAGAGTGAGCAAGCGAAGTGCCAGAGAATCTGCCCTGTTTTGGCACAGGCGCAGACCCCGGCGAAATCCGATATCGCCGCCATCTTAACGCTTAATAATGACCGACGCCGGGAGCCTTCGCTCTTCCCAACCCATGTGCTGGAGCTCGGGTACCGTGTCGTCGAGTTCCGGGTAGCCGAGACAGAAATAGCCGATGAATTTCCACTCTGCGGGAACGTGGAGCAGCTTGGCGACAATCGCCGGATCGAGAATTGAGACCCAACCCATGCCAACGCCTTGGGCGCGCGCCGCAAGCCAGATCGTGTGCACTGCGGTTACCGCGGAATATTCGATCATCTCCGGCATCGTCCGGCGTCCGAGGCCGTGCCCCTGATCGGTTGAGCGATCGGCGAAGACCGCCAGGTGGCACGGCGCTTCCTCCATTCCGGCGAGCTTAAGCTGCGCATAGCGCCCCGCGCGTTCGCGATTTTGAGCGTTAAGCGCATCGGCGTTGCATCTCGCAAAATTCGCTCGGATCGACGCCCGTGTATCGGCGTCGTCGACAACAACAAAACGCCAGGGCTGACTAAGTCCCACCGAAGGGGCGAGGCACGCCAACTCAATGAGTGCCTCCAATGTACCGCTCGGCAGCGGGTCGCGTCGGAAGCGTCGGACGTCTCGGCGCCAAACCAACAGATCGCGTAGCCGCGCGCGGAAGACGTCGTCGAACGCGATCGAGCTATCCGGCATGACGGTGTCAGCGGTCACGGAAGGAAGCAATCGCAGCGTCCAGCCTCTGCCAATGCCGCGCATTCGCCGGCAAACCAAAGCGCAGCCAGTTCGCGTTGTCAGGGAACGCGCGCACAAAAATGCCGGCACGTCCCAGATGGCGGAACAATGCGTTCGCCGCGAGAGTATGCGTGAGCCGGAACAAATTCGTGCCGCCGACGATGGAAAGGCCGGCGGCGGTGAGCATGGTATCGAGTCTCATGGCCGCTTTCTCAAGGCGCTTGCGCGTCCGCTCAATCCAGTCCGCGTCGGCGAGCGCTTTCGCGCCGACGCCAAGGGCTGGCCCTGAAACGGCCCAAGGGCCAAGCGAGGCACCGAGCCGCTCTGCCAGCGTCGGTGCGGCGATCGCAAACCCGAGCCTGATCCCGGCGACACCGAAGAATTTGCCGAAGGACCGCAGCACCACGACATTCCCGCACGGCACCTCGGCGGCAAGGCTCGCGCCCGGCGGCCCGACATCCATAAAGGCCTCGTCAATCACCAGCACCCCGTCGCGCCGGCGCAGGTCTTGTGCGAGCGCAAGCAGTGTCGCCCGCGACAGCAGCCTGCCATCCGGATTGTTGGGGTTGCCGACAATGACGAGCGTGGCATCGCCGCACTCGTTGATGCCGCGCACCATTTTGACGTTGTGCCCGGCAAGCACCGCGGCGCGCGAATACTCGCTATAGCTTGGCGTGAGAATAGCGGCGTGTCCGGGCCGCACTAAACCGGCGACCAGCGGTAGCAAAATCTGCGTACCGGGAGCGGGCACGACGTGCGCCGCGCTCGGAGCCCCATATGCCCGCGCGGCAGTCTCCGCAAGGAGACTTGCGGCAGCCGCTTGCGGCAAGCGGATAAACAGAGCGGTTGGAAAGCGGGGCAATGGATAGGGATTGGGATTGATCCCGGTCGAAAGGTCGACGAATGGTTCGGGAGCGCCCGGAAACAGGCGCCGGGCGGCGGCGAGATCGCCGCCGTGCAGCAGCGGGTCATCAGCGCCGCCGTAAGGGATCATGTCTGTCGCGCTAGCTCTCATCGCCATGCTGGGCGAGCTTTGTTTCGGCTACCCGCATGCCGTGTTGAACGCGGTCGGCCATCCGGTCACGTGGATCGGCCGCCTGATCGACAAGCTCGACACTTGGCTCAATCGCGATGCGGCCGGCGAAGGTGAACGCCGCACCGGAGGCATTGTTGCCGTCGTGATTTTGATAGTAGTCGTCGGCGCGGTCGCTGTAGTGATCCAGCATGAGCTGTTGCGGCTGCCGCTCGGGATTATTGCCGCGGGTTTCCTGGCAAGTACTCTCGTCGCACAAAGAAGCCTCAGCCGGCACGTGGCGGCTGTCGCCATCGCGCTCGACAAGGACGGCAACGCTGCTGGCCGCGTCGCCGTGTCGCACATCGTCGGCCGCGACACGGCGGAACTTGACCTCGCCGGCGTCGCCCGCGCGGCGATCGAGAGCCTCGCAGAAAATTTTTCCGATGCGATCGTCGCGCCGGTCATCTGGATGGTCATAGCTGGGCTTCCTGGCGCGGCACTCTACAAGGCAATCAACACCGCCGACAGTATGATCGGCCACCGCACGCCCCGCCACCAGGCCTTCGGCTGGGCCGCCGCACGGCTCGACGACCTCATCAACCTGCCGGCATCGCGCTTCTCCGCGCTTCTTCTCGTCACCGCGGCAGCGTTGACCAAGGATGCTGACGCCCGTGGAGCGTGGCGGGCGGTGCGCCGCGGCGCCACACACCACCGCTCGCCGAACGCCGGCTATCCCGAGGCGGCGATCGCGGGAGCGCTTGGCCTCTCGCTTGCGGGCCCGCGCAGCTATGGCGGCGTGCGCGTCGATGATGCTCCGGTAGGCGACGGGCGGCGCGACGCCAATGCCGCCGACATCCGCCGCGCGCTCGCGCTGTTTCATTGCGCCGACGCCATTTTGATCGCGCTTCTCGCCGTCATCACGGCTTTGCTCATTTTGCCAAGTTGAGCAGGCGATCAAGATCCAGATGTGCAGCGAGGTGCGCGGCGAGATCGTCGAGCGTAGCGTCGACCAACTCGTCATAAGTGATGTTTGCGGTGCCGCCTAAACGCGCAAGCCACGCCGTGCGCTGGCGGTCATCGGCGAACAAGCCGTGCACGTAAGTACCGAATACCCGGCCGTCCACCGAAATTGCACCCTCCGCCGATCCGTCCGCCAGCCGCGCGAATGGCCGCGCGCAGTCCGGTCCCTCCGTTACGCCCATATGCATCTCGTAGCCGGCAAAAGCCGCGCCATCGTTGGTCGCGCCACATACCGGCTCAAGCCGTTTGTTCGCCGAGAGCGTCGTTACGACATCGACAAGTCCTAGGCCCTCGACCGTCGCCGGCGGGCCTTCAATTCCATTTGGATCGGCAATGCTGCGCCCCAGCATTTGGTAGCCGCCGCACAGGCCAAGAATCATTCCGCCGCGCCGGCGATGCGCGGCAATATCGATATCGAAGCCGGCTGCGCGTAGCGCCGCTAAATCAGCGATCGTCGCCTTCGAGCCAGGCAAGACAATGAGATCTGCGTCGCCAGGAAGTGCCCCCCCCTGACGCACCCGCACGAGATCGACCTCCGGCTCGGCGTCGAGCGGATCGAGATCGTCGAAATTGGCGATGTGCGGCAGGATCGGGACGGCAATGCGCAACCGCGCTCGGGGTTTCAACGGCCGATTTTGCTCAAGCGCCAGCGCATCCTCCGCCGGCAGCGCGCTGGCGCCGGCAAAATACGGCACGAGGCCGAGAGCTTCCCATCCGGTCGCCTGGGCGATCCGCCCTATGCCCGCAGTAAACAGCGCCGGATCGCCACGAAACTTGTTGATAATAAATCCGCAGACGAGCGCAGCATCTTCCGGCGCCAGGACAGTTTTAGTGCCGACGAGGCTCGCGATCACGCCACCGCGGTCGATGTCCCCGATCAGAACGACCGGGACCGCGGCGGCGCTGGCAAATCCCATATTGGCGATATCGTTGGACCGCAGGTTCACTTCTGCGGCGCTGCCGGCGCCTTCAACGAGCACAATATCGGCCTCGCGCCGCAGCCGTTTAAAGCTGTCGAGCACATACGGCAAAAGATCGCGCTTCATATGCTGGTAAGCGGCAGCTTTGGCGCTGCCATAAACCCGGCCCTGCACCACGATCTGCGCGCCGATTTCGCTTTGCGGCTTTAGCAGAACCGGATTCATGTGGACGCTCGGCGGCGTGCACGACGCGCGAGCCTGCAGAGCCTGGGCCCGCCCGATCTCACCGCCATCCGCGGTAACCGCCGCGTTGTTCGACATGTTCTGCGGCTTGAACGGACGGACTGTTAGGCCGCGAAGCGCGAACGCCCTCGCCAGCCCCGCAACGATCAATGATTTGCCGACGTCCGAGCCGGTGCCCTGAAACATGAGCGCGCGCGCCGGCATGTTTTCAGAACTCGATGCCAGGCTGAGCCTTCACGCCGGCGGCAAAATGATGCTTCACCAGTGTCATCTCGGTGACGAGATCGGCCGCCGCCAGGAGTTCCGGTTTGGCGTTGCGGCCGGTCACAGCCACATGCAGGCCGGCACGACGACCGCCGAGGACAGCGACAACATCGTGAAGGTTCAGATAGTCGTAGCGCAGCGCGATGTTGAGTTCGTCGAGAACGATAAGCCCAAAGCTCGGATCGTCCATCAGTTCGCGCGCCTTCGACCACGCCCGTTCGGCCGCCAGGACATCGCGCGCGCGATCCTGCGTTTCCCAGGTGAAGCCTTCGCCCATAGTGTGCCAGACCAACTGATCACCGAACTTCGCCAGCGCGTCGCGTTCGGCGGTATGCCAGGCGCCCTTGATGAACTGCACCACGCCGACGCGCCGGCCGCGACCCAGCATGCGCAAAGCCAGCCCGAACGCCGCGGTCGATTTTCCTTTACCGGCGCCGGTGTGCACGATCAGCAAACCCTTCTCGACCGTCTTGCCGGCGACTTCGGCATCCTGCACGGCTTTGCGCTTCGCCATTTTGGCCCGATGGCGCTCCGCTTCAGCCTTGTCGATTGCTTGCGTCATGACCCTGTTTCCAAAGTCCCTTTGACCGCGAGCGGCAAGCCCGCGACCATCAGGACGACGCGATCCGCGCGCGCCGCGACGCGCTGGTTGAGCAGGCCCTGTAAGTCCCGAAAGCGCCGGCCGAGCGGATATTCGGGCACAATGCCAGACCCTACTTCGTTCGCGACCAGCACGGTCGGCGCCGCCCTTGATGCCAATGATGTTTCCAGTCCTTGCATCTCCTTCTCGATATCTGCGTCCGCGAGCATTAAGTTCGACAGCCAAAGTGTCAGGCAGTCCACCAGCGCGGGGATTTTCGAGCACCCGGAGAGGGCAACGGCAAGATCGCGCGGCGCCTCGATCGTTCGCCACGCCGCACCGCGGCGCTCCCGGTGCGCTTTGATGCGCGCCGCCATTTCTTCGTCGCCCGCTTCCGCCGTTGCCAGATACACCCAAGGCGGCTCAAAAGACGGCGACAAAGCGGCGATAACGCCCTCGGCATAGCGGCTTTTACCCGAGCGTGCGCCGCCGAGCACAAAGGTCAGCGGTATGTTCACCGAACGCTATCCTGAGAAGTTGACACAATATTCACGGCAAGATCCACGGCAAGCCTTTTTGTCCGTTCCCGTTTTTCCGGGCCGATTTGCGGCGGCGGCAGCATGACGGAACTACGCACCATTGACAAAGCCGGGGGCTCGACCGCTAACTATCCCCATCGACGGTCTCTCGTCAGAGAGCGAACAGGGAATGCGGTGCGGAACGCAAGTTCCCAATCCGCAGCTGCCCCCGCAACTGTAAGCGGGTAGTCTCATCCGGATGAGCCACTGGCGGTCAGCTTGCCGCCGGGAAGGCAGGGCGAGACGCCGATCCGCGAGCCAGGAGACCTGCCGTCGAGTGAGTCGACGCGACAAACGCCGGTCGGGGTGCATCGGTGGATGATCTGAAAGACGAAAGTCTTTTGGTCCTCGCTCGCGCCGGCGGCTGGTCACGCGAGGACTCTTCATGTTCAGATTTCTGAAAATGGCGGTCGATGACGCATCGGCCAATCAGCGCGCCAGGGTTGGCGCGATCTACCTGTTACTGTTCGCCGGAAATTCTGCGGTCTGGACCTGGACGGTGATCGCACTAGCTGACCGACCAACGCTTCTCGGCACCGCCGTGCTCGCTTACGTGCTCGGCCTGCGCCACGCGGTGGATGCCGATCACATCGCTGCGATCGACAATGTCGTGCGCAAGCTGATGCAGGAGGGCAGGCGGCCGGTCTCGGTCGGTCTGTTCTTTTCGCTTGGCCATTCGCTCGTCGTTGCGCTTGCCGTCGCCGCAATCGCGACCGCCGCGTTCGCTCTTCGGAGTCACTTCCACGAATTGAAATTGATCGGCAGCGTCATCAGCACCGGCGCCTCCGCATTCTTTCTTCTCGCGATTGCCGGTATTAATCTCGTCGTGCTGCGCGGCGTCTGGGCCAGTTTTCGCCGCGAGCGACGCGGCGAAGCTGTCGCCGAAGACGAACTAAACCTTCTGCTCTCCGGACGCGGCTTCCTCGCCCGTATTTTCCGGCCGCTGTTCCGCATGGTGTCGCGAAGCTGGCAAATGTTTCCAGTCGGCTTTCTGTTCGGTCTCGGTTTCGACACCGCAACCGAGATCAGCCTCTTCACCGTCGCGGCGAGCCAGGCTTCCGGCGGCATGACCCTGGGCACGATCATGATCTTCCCGGCGCTGTTCGCCGCCGGAATGACGTTGCTCGACACGACCGACAGCGTGCTGATGGTCGGCGCCTACGGCTGGGCATTTCTCAATCCGATCCGCAAGATTTGGTACAATCTGACCATCACCGCCGTTTCGGTCATCGTCGCGCTGGTGATCGGCGGCGTCGAGGCGCTCGGGCTGATTGCCGGCAAACTCGGGCTGGAAGGCGCGTTCTGGGACATGATTGGTGAGGTCAACGGCGGCATCGCCAGTTTCGGCTATATCGTCGTCGGCATTTTCCTCGCGAGTTGGGCGATCTCTTACCTGCTCTACCGCTGGCAAGGCCTCGACCGGCCGCTCGTCGAGCGCGCGTAGGAGGACAGCGATGACCGCCTCCGCCAGCGAAACAGTCGAGACAAAAGCCGTGCCGTCAGCTGCGCCGGTCGTCTATGTGTGCGTCACCTGCAGGCCGGTTGGTGAACCCGACAGCCCGGTGCGACCGGGCGCACTTCTCGCAACGGCGACCGCCAGCGCGGCCGCCGGAACCGACGTCGAAGTTCGCCCAATGCGCTGCCTTGCCAACTGCTCGCGCGGTCCCAGCGCGGCGCTCCGCTGCAATGGCTCATGGACCTACGTATTCGGCGGCCTCGACGTGACATGCGCCGAAGCACTCGTTGAAGGCGCGCGTCTGCTTGCCAGTGCCGCGGACGGCATACTGCCGTGGCGCGGCCGGCCCGCCCCGCTCAAGCGCGGCTTGATCGCGCGCGTTCCGCCGTTGGGTTTTCAAGAGGTCAATCTATGAACAGCACGCTCGCGCGCATTCCCTGCACTATCGTCACCGGCTTTCTCGGCGCCGGCAAGACCACGCTCATCCGTCACGTGATGGCGAACGCGCAGGGCCGCCGGCTTGCCGTCATCGTCAACGAATTCGGCGATGTCGGTATCGACGGCGACATTCTCAAAGGCTGCGGCAACACCGCGTGCCCCGAGGAGAACATCGTCGAGCTCGCCAACGGTTGCCTCTGCTGCACCGTCGCCGATGAATTCGTCCCGGCGCTCGACGTCATCCTCGCACGCGAGGGCGTCGAGCACATCGTCATCGAAACCTCGGGACTCGCACTGCCGAAGCCGCTGGTGCAGGCATTCCACTGGCCGGCAATCAAGAGCCGGGTCACCGTCGACGGCGTCGTCGTCGTTGTCGACGGTGCGGCGCTCGCCGATGGCCGCGTGGCCAACGATCTCAACGCCCTTGCACAGCAACGCGCGGCCGATAGCGCGCTGTCCCACGACGATCCGATCGAGGAAGTTTTCGAGGATCAGATTGCTTGCGCCGACCTCATCGTCCTCAACAAACGCGACCTTATTGACGCCGCGGGTTTCGAAAGGGCGCAGGCCGCGATCGCCGGCGTGCTGCCGCGCACCGTGAAGGTGATCACCGCGGCCGCCGGCAAGGTCGATCAGACGCTGCTCCTCGGACTCGGCGTCGGTACCGAGGACGACATTGCCAACCGTCGCACGCATCACGACGCCGAGGAAGATCATGACCACGAGGACTTCGACTCATTCGTTGTGGCGGTCCGTGAGGTCGCCGATCCGTCTGCGCTGACCGCGCGCGTCGCCGCGCTGGTGGAGAATTTCGACGTGCTGCGGGTCAAAGGTTTTGCCGCGGTCGCCGGCAAGCCGCTGCGGCTGCTGGTCCAGGCCGTGGGTGCGCGCGTGACGCATCAATACGACCGCCCCTGGAGCGCCGCCGAGGCGCGGCAAGGCCAGCTTGTGGTGATCGGACTGAAAGGCCTCGATCGGGCGGCGGTGACCCAGGCGCTTGTTGGGTAAGAGCGGAGTTTAGGTAATGCACCTGCTCACCGCGACTTCGACCAGCCTCGACGAGCTTGTCGAAGCCGTGGACCTCGGCCAGTCGCCGGGCGACATCGTCGTGTTGTCCTTCGCTGACAGCGACCTCACCGGTCTCGCCGCCGCCTGGGAAGCGGAACGCACCGCAATACCAAGCGTTCGCCTCGCCCATTTACGCGATCTTCGCCATCCGATGTCGGTCGATCTGTGGATCGATCGGGTCGGCGCACACGCCAAGGTCATCGTCGTCCGCCTGCTCGGCGGCCTCGATTGGTGGAAATATGGCATCGAGCGGCTGTCGGCTCTGGCGCGCGAGCGCGGGATCGCGCTTGCCGTGTTGCCGGGTGAAGACCGCGATGACGTGCGCCTCGCAGCGGCCTCGACGATGCCGCCGCGAGAGCTCGACGCTCTGCTGCAATTTTTCCGTGAAGGCGGCCGCGAAAATCTGCGCGCCTTGTTGCGCCGACTCGCCCGTCACGCCGGCTCCGAACTTGAAGCGGGCGAGCCAATGCCGGTACCGCGCTTAGCTGGGTATTTGCCGGGCCAGGGTGCCGTCGATCTCGAACAGCTCATTGTTTCGCTGGAACCAAATCAGCCGGTAATCCCGATCATTTTCTATCGCGCGGCGTTGCTGGCAAACGACACCGCGCCCCCCTTTGCGCGGGGCCCGGCGCGGGCGGCCCGCGGCGCGGCTCCGGCTCCTCTCGTCGTCACCAGCTTGAAGGACGACGAAGCCGCCGCGTTTCTGCGCGCTGCATTCGCGCGGATAAAGCCCGCGATCATCGTCACGATGACGGCATTCGCTGCCGGCGCAAATGTCGACGAGCCGACGCCGCTCGATGCTGCCGGCGTCCCGGTTCTTCAAGTGGTGAGCGCCACGACACAGCGAGCGGCGTGGCGAGACAGCCCGCGCGGCCTCGGCGCCGCCGACCTGGCGATGCACGTTGTATTGCCCGAGCTTGATGGGCGCGTGCTCGCCGGTGCGGTCGCATTCAAGGATCCGTTGCCACAGCGGGAGGGACTTGGCTTTGCGGCGCAAACGAGCCGGCCCGAAGCCGACCGGATCGCGATGGCGGCAAATCGAATCGCGGCCTTGGTCCGATTGCAGGCACTGCCGCGATGTGATCGGCGGATCGCCGTGCTGATGCCGCACTATCCCAGCGCACCGGGCCGTACCGGTTACGCGGTCGGACTCGACGTGCCGGCGAGTGTGCTTGCGCTGTTCGATGACCTCGCCGCTGCCGGCTATAGCGTAAGCGGCGCGCCAAAAACGCCGCGAGATCTGCTCAAGATGCTTGCGAACGGCGCGGAGGGGGCCAAGCTATCGTTGTCGGAGTACGAAAGTCTGCATTCGAAACTGCGTTTGGCAGTAGTCGCGCGACTGCGCGAGGCTTGGGGCGAGCCGGCGGCCGATCCCGACTTTCACGACGGCGCATTTCGTTTCCGCGCGCAGCAGTTAGGCAAGCTTCTGGTCGCACTGCCGCCCGATCGCGGGCGCTCAGCCAATCGGCGGGCCGATTACCACGATCCGCAACTGCCGCCGCGTCACGCGCTGGTCGCTTTCGGGCTGTGGCTGCAACACGTGGCGCAGGCCGATGCGCTGGTGCACATGGGCGCGCACGGCACGCTGGAATGGCTGCCGGGCAAGGCGGTCGCGCTCACTGCAGAGTGTTTCCCGGAAATCGTCACCGGTGCACTGCCGGTGATTTATCCGTTCATCGTCAGTAATCCGGGCGAAGCGGCTCAAGCCAAGCGCCGTATCGCTGGCGTCACCATCGGCCACCTCCCGCC
>VFSW01005913.1_pt1 | contig 18039 bp, 17 predicted proteins | sample 5358111 | NCBI WGS metagenome assembly VFSW01 (sample SAMN11554181, study PRJNA540505) | mine drainage metagenome | isolation source: sediment from site ElyBrook_90M | place: USA: Ely Copper Mine, Vershire, VT | collected 2017
GAGCCGCTGGCGAATTTCGACAATGTGGTCGCAGCCATGCGTCTGATGCTGGACGACAACGCGTACGGCTTGTCGCGCCGGCGCGTGACGCTGTCCACTGCGGGCATCGTGCCCGCGATCGACCGCCTGCGCGACGCCTGCCCGGTGGCGCTGGCGGTATCGCTGCACGCACCCAACGACGCGTTGCGCGACAGGCTGGTTCCGATCAACCGGAAATATCCGCTGGCCATGCTGCTTGCCGCGTGCAGGCGCTATCTGGACAAGGCGCCGCGCGATTTCATCACCTTTGAATACGTGATGCTGGACGGCGTCAACGACGGCGTGGAGCATGCGCGGCAGTTGATCGCGCTGGTGCGCGACGTGCCGTGCAAGCTGAATCTGATTCCGTTCAACCCTTTCCCCGATTCCGGTTTCAAGCGCTCGCCGCGCGAGGCCATCCGCCGCTTTGCTGAAATGCTGATTTCTGCCGGGCTGGTGGTGACAACGCGCAAGACACGCGGGGACGACATCGACGCGGCCTGCGGGCAGCTCGCCGGCAGGGTGGAAGACAAGACCCGGCGCACGCGCCGGGTGGTGGAGATACAGCCATGCTGAAATCGACTTTTCTGGTTGCGGCGTTCATCGCTTGCGGGGTTCTCGCCGGCTGCGCACAGAATCCGACGTCTGCGGGGACTCGGGCGGATACGGTGGATACGGGAACCGTGAGCGGCGACGTCACCAGCCCGCTCAATCGCGCGCGCATCCATACCGAACTCGCGTCGGCGTACTTCGGGCGCGGCAACATGGGCGTCGCGCTCGAAGAATTGCGCACCGCGATTGCGGCTGATCCGAATTATGCCCCGGCTTACAACGTCTTGGGCCTGGTGCATATGGACTTGCACGAAAATGACGTCGCACAGCGGTATTTCGAGCACGGGCTCGCCTTGTCCCCGAACGACCCGGACATCAACAACAACTACGGCTGGTTCCTGTGCCGCACCGGGCATGAGGAGCAGTCCATCGCGTACTTCCTAGCGGCGCTGAAGAACCCCCTGTACAAGACGCCGGCGCGCTCCTATGTCAACGCCGGGCTGTGCTCCCTGAAGAGGAATGGCGGGAGCGATGCCATCGGTTATTTCGAGCACGCGCTGCGCAGCGAACCGGACAATACGCAGGCCCTGTTCAACCTGGCATTGCTGCAGTACAAGCGCGGCCAACTGGAGGTCGCGCGCGGCCTGATCGAACGCTTTAACAGGTTGGTCACGCCTACGGCTGAATCGCTGTGGCTGGCGTTGCGCATCGAGCGCAAATTGGGCAACAAGGGGAGCGAGGACTCGCTCGCCTTCGAGTTGCGGCGGCGTTTTGCCGGTTCCCCGGAATACCAGCATTTGCTCAAGGACCAGTTCGAATGAGCGAAGCCGAACCAGCGACTGAGCGCTCCAGCCCGGGGAAGACGCTGGCGGCCGCGCGCGCCGAGCTCAAGCTCAGCGTGGCAGACGTGTCGCAGCAGATCAAGTACGGGGTCAAGCAGATCGCGGCCATCGAGTCGGACGACTACGCGACCTTGCCGGGGACGACGTTCGTGCGCGGCATGATCCGCAGTTATGCCAAGCTGGTACAAATCGATCCGGAGCCGCTGCTCGCCGACCTGAGCCGGCGCGATATCCCCGCCGCGGTCACCGTTGATCTGCGCACCGAGGGACAGGCACCGTTTATCGAGGGTGGCGGGAAATCGAACCGCATCTATGTTTCGCTGTCCGTCGCAGCTCTGGTGGCGGTCGCCGTCGTGGCTTACGAATGGCAGGTCAACCCGCTGGACACGGGTGAGGTGGTGACGATTAAGTCCAAGGTGACGCAGGGCGACGCGAGCCCGGCAGCACCGGCGCAAACGCCTGCGCTTCAGTCACCAGTGCCGCCAGCGCCAGCACCTGCGCTTCTGGCTCCAGCGCAGCCAGCGCGTCCGGCACCAGCGCCGCCTGTGCCAGCGAAAGTGCCCGAGGCGACAGTCGCCGATGCACCACGGGCGGCGGAGCCGCGCGTGCGGACCGAGGTCCCGGCTGGCCCGGCTACGGGCAGCGTCAGCGGACTGAAGCGCATCGACCTCGCGTTCGACCAGCTGTCCTGGGTCGAAATCAAACAGGCCGATGGCAAGGTGCTGCTGTCGCAGCTCAATCCGCCCGGCAGCACCCGGGTGATCGAAGGCGTGCCTCCATTCGATATTGTAATTGGCAACGCTGCCCAAGTGCGGCTGAAGTACAACGACGCGCCAGTCGATCTGCGACCTTATTTCAAGGTCGACGTTGCGCGCCTCAAGCTCGAGTAGCCGCTATGTCCGTCAAGACACGCAAGAGCACGCGCCAGGTGCAGGTCGCAGACGTGGTTATCGGCGGCGCTGCGCCCATCGTGGTGCAATCGATGACCAACACCGACACCGCCGATGCGCACGCCACGGCGCAGCAGGTCTACGATCTGGCGCGCGCAGGTTCGGAACTGGTGCGCATTACCGTCAACACGGCAGAGGCGGCGGCGCAGGTCGCGCGTATCCGCGATGAGCTCGTGCGCAGGGATTGCGCGGTGCCGCTGGTGGGGGATTTCCACTTCAATGGCCACCGTCTGCTGAGCCAATATCCGGAGTGCGCCGAGGCGTTGGCGAAGTACCGTATCAATCCGGGCAATGTCGGCAAAGGATCGAAGCGCGACGAACAGTTCGCGACCATGATCGAAATGGCCTGCAAGTACGACAAGCCGGTGCGCATCGGCGTCAACTGGGGCAGCCTCGACCAGGAACTGCTGGCGCGCCTGATGGATGAGAACGGCGCTCAAGCGCAGCCGCTGGCGGCCGACGCCGTGATGCGCGAGGCGCTGGTGGTGTCGGCGCTGGAATCGGCCGCGCAGGCGGAGAAATGGGGTCTTCCCGCGAACCGGATCGTGCTGTCGTGCAAGGTGAGCGGTGTGCAAGATCTGATCTCGGTCTATCGCGAGCTGGCGGCGCGCTGCGATTATCCGCTGCATCTGGGTCTCACCGAAGCCGGCATGGGTTCCAAAGGCATCGTTGCCTCCACCGCGGCGCTGTCGGTGCTGCTGCAGGAAGGCATAGGCGACACCATCCGCATTTCGCTCACGCCCGAGCCCGGCGGCGACCGCTCGCGCGAAGTCGTGGTGGCGCAGGAAATCCTGCAGACCATGGGCCTGCGCTCGTTTGCGCCGCTGGTCATCAGTTGCCCCGGCTGCGGCCGCACGACCAGCACTTATTTCCAGGAGCTCGCCGCTAACATCCAGGCTTACCTGCGCAGCCAGATGCCGCTGTGGCGCGAGCAATATCCTGGCGTGGAGGACATGCACGTGGCGGTGATGGGCTGCGTGGTCAATGGCCCGGGCGAATCCAAGCATTCCAACATCGGCATCAGCCTGCCGGGTTCGGGTGAACGGCCGGTGGCGCCGGTATTCGTCGACGGGGAGAAGACGGTGACGCTCAAGGGCGAAACCATCGCCCTCGATTTCCAGAAAATCGTAGACGATTATGTGCGCAGCCGTTATGGTGCGGGCGGCGGCGCCGCTGTCGCCGTCAAAAAATCCAAAACCATTCCGATCAAGGCCGCGGTCTAGGTCCGGCCCATTCCGAACGCAAACATGAGTCAAACCATACAGGCCGTCCGCGGGATGAACGATATCCTGCCGGAGGAGGCGGCACTTTGGGAGGAACTGGAGGAGACGCTGCGTTCCTGGTTCCGTAGCTATGGCTATCGCAATCTGCGCACGCCGCTGCTCGAGCCGACGGGGTTGTTTCGCCGCGCCATCGGCGAGGCCACCGACATCGTCGAAAGGGAAATGTACAGTTTCGTCGACGAACTGAACGGGGAAGCGCTGACGCTGCGGCCTGAAGCCACCGCGTCGACGGTGCGCGCCGCTATCCAGCACAATCTGCTCTACGGCAGTCCGCAGCGGCTGTATTACATGGGACCGATGTATCGGCACGAGCGGCCGCAAAAAGGACGCTATCGCCAGTTTCACCAGGTCGGCGCGGAAGCCCTGGGCTATGCCGGACCGGATGTGGATGCCGAGTTGCTGCTGATGTGCGCACGGCTGTGGGACGACCTCGGGCTCGACGATATCAAGCTGCAGCTCAATTCCCTCGGCAGCCCGGAGGAGCGCCTGCGCCATCGCTCGGAGCTGGTGCAGTATCTGCAGGCGCACGAGGATGCGCTCGACGCGGATGCCAAGCGCCGCCTGCACACCAATCCGCTTCGCGTACTCGACAGCAAGAATCCGCTGATGCAGCCGCTCATCGAATCTGCACCGCGGCTGCTCGATCACCTGGGCGAGGCTTCGCTGGCGCATTTCGAAGGTGTGCAGCAGGTATTGAAGGACGTCGGTATCCCCTACAGTATCAACCCGCGCATGGTGCGCGGTCTGGATTACTACAATCTCACCGTGTTCGAATGGGTCACCGATCGCCTCGGCGCACAGGGCACGGTGTGCGGCGGCGGGCGCTACGACGGGCTGTTCGAGCAGATCGGCGGCAAGCCGACGCCGGCCTGCGGTTTTGCCATGGGGCTGGAGCGGCTGCTCGCGCTGATGCAGGAGGCGCGCGCGCTGGAACCCGCGGCACAATGCGAGGTCTACGTCGTGCACCAGGGCAGCGCGGCCGATCGCATGGCCTTCGGTGTCGCCGAAGAATTGCGCAACCATGGCCTGTCGGTGATGCAGCACTGCGGCGGCGGCAGTTTCAAGTCGCAGATGAAGAAAGCCGACGCCAGCGGTGCCATGCTCGCGGTGATCGTGGGCGAGGACGAGGCAGCCAACGACGAAGTCAGCGTGAAGCACCTGCGCCGGGAGCACGAGCAGGTGCGCGTGGCGCGCGCTACGCTGTCCGACGCCGTAACCAATTTGTTATTTTTGGAAGAAGACTAGAACCATGGCTACCTACGATCTGGAAGAGCAGGAACAGCTGGCTGCGCTAAAAGCGTGGTGGCAGGAAAGCGGCAATCTGGTGCTTGCCGTTGTTACCCTGGTGCTGGTCGCGCTCGCTGCGTGGCAGGGCTGGAATTATTATCAGCGCAAGCAGGCAATCCAGGCCTCGAGCTTGTACGAGGCCGTGCAGACAGCGGCCGGCGCGGGCGACCTGACGCAGGTGCGCGAAGCCGCTGGCGCGATTATCGAGCACTATCCGCGCACGGCCTATGCCGCGATGGCGGCTTTAGTCTCGGCCAAGGCCAACTTTCAAGGTGGCGACCTCAAAACCGCGCGCGCCCAGCTGGCCTGGGTCGCAGACAATGCCAAGGACCCAGGGCTGCGGGATATCGCGCGCCTGCGGCTCGTCAGTGTAATGCTGGATGAAAAGGCGTATGGCGATGCGCTGAAGGCGTTGGACGCCAAGCACGGCGCCGCGTTCGATGCGCTGTTTCTGGCAGCGCGGGGCGATGTTCTGGTCGCCCAGGACAAGAAGGATGAGGCGCGCAGCGCTTATCAGGCCGCGCTGGGCAAGGCAGGCGCCGCGGACGCCGGGCTGCGCGCATCGATCCAGCTGCGCTTAGACGCCCTGGGAACGGCGAAATGAAGCGCCTGTTTGCATTGGTCGCAATGCTGGGCGCGGTGCCGTGGCTTGCCGGTTGCGGTGGCGGCAGCATGGTCAGTAATGCAATCGATACCATCAATCCGATGAACTGGTTCGGCAGTCGCGGCGCTGCGGCGGAAATGGCGCCGCTGCCCGCGCTAGCGCAGACGATCAAGGTAAACACCCTGTGGCGGGCAGACATAGGCAATTCGGAGCAGGCGATATTCAGCCCGGCAGTGGCGGGCGACAGCGTGTTTGCGGCCGCGTACGACGGCACGATCACGCGCCTGGATGCGGCCAGCGGCAAACAACTGTGGCGCATCAGCGCGGGTGAGCATTTGACCGGCGGTGTCGGCGCCGGCGCCGGAATCGTGGTGGTTGGCAGCGGTAAGGGCGACGTTCTCGCCTTCGACAACAGCGGCACGGCACTATGGAAGGCGCAGGTCAGCAGCGAAGTGCTGGCTGCACCGCAAGTGGCGCAAGGCGTGGTGGTGGTGCGCAGCAGCGACGGCCGCATCTTCGGTCTGGATGCCAAGGACGGCAAGCGCAAGTGGTACTACCAGCGCTCCACGCCGACGCTGACGGTGCGCTCGCCGGTAGGTATCAGCATTTCCGCGGGCGTGGTTTATGCCGGCTTTGCCGGGGGCAAGCTGGTCGCGATCGATTTGTCCAATGGGGCGGTGCGCTGGGAGGCGACCGTGGCGCAGCCGCACGGCACCACCGAACTTGAGCGGGTCACCGATGTCATCGGCCTGCCGGTGGTCGAAGGGCGCGAGGTCTGCGCGGTCGCTTATCAGGGCCGCATCGGCTGCTTTGACCTTGCCAACGGCCAGGCGATGTGGGGGCGCGAGATGTCGAGCACGTCCGGGCTGGCGCTGGATGCGCGCTACGCCTTCGTCAGCGACGACAAGGGCATGGTGTATGCGCTGGATCGCAGCAGCGGCAGCAGTGTGTGGCGCCAGGACAAGCTGCGTTTGCGCAACCTGTCGGCGCCGCTCGCACTCGGGCACGAGATCGTCGTCGCCGACGTTCAGGGCTACGTGCATTTTCTGGACCGCGATTCCGGTGCCTTCGTCGGCAGGGTGGCGACCGACGGCAGCCCGGTCAGCACCAATCCGGTCGGCCTGCCTAACGGCGGCTTTCTGATACAGACCCGCAATGGCGGGCTGTATGCCTTCAGCACCCAATAGAAAGAGCGATCAACGCGAGAACGCAGCCGGTGCCAGGGGAAGAAAACCTGCTCTCTTCCCGGCCGCCGCGCCCGTGCGCCTGATCCCTCATCCATGAAACCCACAGTAGTCATCGTCGGCCGACCCAATGTCGGCAAGTCCACGCTGTTCAACCGGCTCACGCGCAGCCGCGACGCGCTGGTGGCCGACATTCCCGGTTTGACGCGCGATCGCCATTACGGCGAAGGACGCGTTGGCGACCGTCCATTTTTCGTGGTGGACACCGGCGGCTTCGAGCCGGTGGCGAAAGACGGCATTTTGCATGAGATGGCGAAGCAGACGCTGCAGGCCATCGCCGAGGCCGACGTAATCCTGTTCATGGTCGATGTGCGCCAGGGATTGACTGCGCAGGACCGCGATATCGCCGCTTTGCTGCGCAAGACCGGGCGGCGCGTGCTGCTCACCGTCAACAAGGCCGAAGGCATGAATATCGCCGTGGTCACCGCCGAATTTCACGAACTCGCGCTGGGGCAGCCCTATGCCATCTCCGCCGCGCACGGCGAAGGCGTGGGCGACCTTGTCGATCTGGCACTCGCCGGATTCGAGCGGGAGCCCGAGGAAGCGTCGGCGCCGGACCATCCGCGCATTGCCATCATCGGCCGCCCCAACGTCGGCAAGTCGACCCTGATCAACGCCCTGCTTGGCGAGAACCGGGTCATCGCCTTCGACCAGCCGGGCACCACGCGCGACAGCATCGAGGTCCCGTTCGAGCGCGACGGCAGACGCTATACGCTGATCGATACCGCCGGCCTGCGTCGCCGCGGGCAGGTGTTCGAGGCACTGGAAAAGTTTTCCGTGATCAAGACGCTGCAGTCGGTAGACCAGGCCAATGTGGTGGTGCTGGTGCTCGATGCGCAGGCGGAGATCTCGGATCAGGACGCCCACATTGCGGGCTACGTCGTGGAAAAAGGGCGCGCGCTGGTGGTGGCCGTGAACAAGTGGGACGGACTGGACGACTACCGGCGCGAGTGCGTCAAGCGCGATCTCGGACGCAGGCTCGGATTCCTCGGCTTTGCACGCCTTCATTTTATCTCGGCCTTGCAGGGCAGCGGTCTGCCCGGATTGCTGCCCTCGATCGACGACGCCTACCGCGCCGCCATGACCAAGCTGTCGACGCCGCGCCTCACGCGCGTGCTGATCGAGGCGGTCGAGCGCCAGCAGCCGCCGCGCAAGGGGCTGACCCGGCCCAAGCTGCGCTACGCCCATCAGGGCGGCATGAATCCGCCGCTGATCGTGATTCACGGCAATGCGCTCAGTGCGGTACCGGAGAGCTATCGCCGCTATCTGGAGGGTCGCTTTCGTGAGGCGTTCTCGCTCCAGGGCACACCCCTGAAGGTGCAATTCAAGACTTCGACCAATCCTTACTTGAAAAAACAGTAGGGCGCCCCCACCTGCAGGCGGTAGTGGAAAATGGCAGAGAAATCAATTACAGTGGCAATTCAACAACAAAGTTGTGGGGGGCACGATGAGCACTAAAGGGCAGTTGTTACAAGACCCGTTTCTAAACACGCTGCGCAAGGAGCATGTGCCGGTGTCTATTTACCTGGTCAACGGCATCAAGCTGCAAGGCCAGGTCGAATCCTTCGACCAGTATGTGGTGCTGCTGAAGAACACGGTCACGCAGATGGTCTACAAGCACGCGATCTCTACCGTGGTGCCGGCGCGCGCAGTCACCATTTCCTACGATCCCCCTGGTACCGATAACTGAGACACGCCGGTTCGCTGCGGCCGGCGCGCGCGATGTCTGAGCGTTCCCGGCGCGCCAATGCGGCTGTGCTGGTCGGCCTGGACTTCGGCGCCGACGGCTATGGCGAGGGCCTGGAAGAATTGCGCCTGCTGGTCGAGAGTTCCGGGCTCAAACCGAGCGCCCTGATCCAGGGCAAGCGGCAGCGGCCCGACCCGGCTCTTTATGCAGGCTCGGGCAAGGTGGAGGAGATTGCGGACGCGGTGCGTGAGTACAAGGCGGTGGTGGTGGTGTTCAACCACGAGCTTTCCCCGGCGCAGCAGCGCAACCTGGAACAGAAGCTGGATTGCGCCGTGCTTGACCGCACCGGCCTGATCCTCGGCATTTTCGCCCGGCGCGCGCGCAGTCACGAAGGCAAATTGCAGGTGGAACTGGCGCAATTGGAGTATGCCTCCACGCGCCTGGTACGTGGCTGGACCCACCTTGAACGCCAGCGCGGCGGCCGCGGTTTTCTCGGCGGCATGGGTGAGACCCAGATCGAAGTCGACCGGCGCCTGATCGGCAATCGCGTCAAGGTGCTCAAGGACAAGCTGCTGCAATTCAAGCGCCGCCGCGACGTGCAGCGCCGGGCGCGCGCGCGCGGCGAAGTGCTGTCGGTATCGCTGGTCGGGTACACCAATGCGGGTAAGTCCACGCTGTTCAACGCGCTCACCCATGCGGGCAGCTACACCGCCGACCAGTTATTCGCCACCTTGGACACCACCGCGCGGCGCATGTACCTGGAAGGGGCGGGGAATCTGGTGTTGTCGGACACCGTCGGCTTTATTCGCGACCTGCCGCACGGCCTGGTGGCGTCTTTTCGCGCCACGCTGGAGGAAACCATTCACGCCGATCTGCTGCTGCACGTCGTCGATGCTTCTAGCAGTGTGCGCGAACCGCAGATAGCCGCCGTCAACGCGGTGCTCGCCGAGATCGGCGCGGACGCGATCCCGCAGGTACTGGTGTGGAACAAAATCGATCTGACCGCGGTTTTGCCCGGCTTGGAGCGCGACGAATATGGTAAAATCTGCCGAGTCAGCTTGAGTGCGAAGACTGGCGTCGGCCTGGATTTTCTAAGGTCGGCCCTGGCCGAAGTCGCAGCCGCGAAAAAATCCGCAGAAAGCAACCGGGAAACCGAGCAGCACCATAAGGATGCGTATGTCACTTAATGACCCGCAGTGGGGCAAGAAGAGCGGGGGCAACGGGCCGCCGGACTTGGACGAACTGTGGCGCAATTTCAATCAGAAGCTGAATAGCCTGTTCGGCAGAAAAGGCGGGGGCGGCGGAGCGCCGGTCCAGCCGCCGAGCATGCGCCAGATCGGCGGCGGCGCGGTCCTGCTCGTCGCCGTGGTGCTGGCGGTGTGGCTGGCGAGCGGTTTCTATATCGTCGATGCGCAGCAGCGCGGCGTCGTGTTTACCTTCGGCAAGTATACCGCGCTCACCAGTCCGGGCCTGCGCTGGCGCCTGCCGTTTCCGTTCCAGTCGCAGGAGATTGTCAATCTGTCCTCGGTGCGAACCGTCGAGATCGGCTACCGCAACAACGTCAAGACCAAGGTGCCGAAGGAATCGATCATGCTAACCGGCGACGAGAACATCATCGATATCCAGTTTGCCGTGCAGTACACGGTCGCCGACCCGCTCGATTACCTGTTCACCAACAAGAATCCCGATGAGACCGTGCGGCAGGTGGCCGAGTCTGCATTTCGCGAGGTGGTCGGCGCAAACAAGATGGACTTCGTGTTGTACGAAGGGCGCGAGCAGGTGGCGAACGAGGCGCAAAAACTGATACAGCACATCCTCGACCTCTATAAGACCGGCATCGCGATCAGCAATGTGACCATGCAAAACGCGCAGCCGCCGGAAGAGGTACAGGCCTCATTCGACGACGCGGTCAAGGCGAAGCAGGATCTGCTGCGGCAGAAGAACGAAGGCCAGGCCTATTACAACGACGTCGTGCCCAGGGCGCAGGGCGCCGCCTCGCGCCTGACCGAAGAGGCGCAGGGATATCGCCAGAGTGTGCTCGCCAACGCCGAGGGCGAGGCCAGCCGCTTCAAGCAGGTGCTGACTCAGTACGACAAGGCGCCGCAGGTGACGCGCGAGCGCATGTATCTCGAGACCGTGCAGCAGGTACTGAGCAGCACCAGCAAGATATTGCTCGACGCCAAGGGCAGCGGCAACCTGTTGTACCTGCCCTTGGACAAAATCATGCAGATGTCGGCGGGCGCGTTGCCGGAGACTGCGGCGCCGTCCAAGCAGACCCTGGTCGAACCGACCCCAAATCCGGACGCCGCCGCGCGCTCGCGCGATGCGCTGCGCTCGAGAGAAAGGGAGAGCCGGCCGTGAACATCATCGTACGTTTGCATCGTGTCCGGCGGGCAGCGCAGGCACGAGCGCTTAAACAGCCGGCGCAAGCTTGTTCGCGCGGGCGGTCCCAAGGCAGCCGGCCATGAAAAATCGCACCGGAATCCTGCTCGCCGGCGTGCTTGCCGCAGGAGTGCTTGGGAGCATGTCGCTGTTTACCGTCGATCAGCGCGAGAACGCCATCGTGTTCCAGTTGGGCGAGGTGAAGCAGGTCATCACCACCCCCGGACTGCATTTCAAGTGGCCCTTGATTCAGAACGTGCGCTACTTCGACGCGCGCATCCTCACCATGGATACGCCGGACGCCGAGCGCTATATCACCTCGGAGAAGAAGAACCTGCTGGTGAACACGTTCGTCAAATGGAAAATCAGCGACCCGCGCCAGTTCTACATCAGCGTCGGCGACGAGGCGCAGGCGGAGACGCGCCTTGCGCAGACCGTCAATGCCACGCTGCGCGAGGTGTTCGGCAAGCACACGGTGCAGGAGGTGGTGTCGAAGGATCGCGATGAAATGATGCGAGTCGCGCGCGAGCGCGCCAACCTGGACGCGAAGAAAATAGGGATCGACGTCATCGACGTGCGCCTGAAGCGGGTGGATCTGCCGCAGGAGGTGAGCGAGTCGGTGTACAAGCGCATGGACGCGGAGAGAAAGAGCGTGGCCAACCAGCTGCGTTCGGAAGGCGCGAGCGAGGCGGAGCGTATCCGCGCCGAGGCGGACAAGGAGCGCGCGGTGATCATTGCCAACGCCTACAACGAAGCGCAGCGCCTCAAGGGCGAGGGCGACGCCAAGGCGTCGGCGGTGTACGCGCAGGCTTTCGGCAAGAATCCGGAGTTCTACGCCTTTTACCGCAGCCTCGAAGCCTACCGCTCGAGCTTCAAGAACCGCAGTGACGTGCTGGTGCTGCAGCCGAACTCGGAGTTCTTCAAGTACTTAAAAGGCCCCGGCAAAGGCAGCAAATAGCAGTTACAGCATTTACTGGGGAGTCCGGGGATGCCTAGCACTTTCCTCATGGCATTTGCGTTGATGCTGGTGATCGAGGGCATCCTGCCGTTCCTGTTTCCGGCGCAGTGGCGCGAAATGTTTCGCCGCATCACCCAGTTCAGCGACGGGCAACTCCGCTTTTTCGGCCTGACGTCGATGCTCGCGGGTTTGTTGCTGTTGTTATTCGCGAAGTAAGGAGCCAAGGGTGAGCAGCGAAGGCATGACTGGCATTTCTGCGCGCGCCGTTTTCTTCCCCCACTGCGCGAATTCGCATGCGTAACTGGGTGCTGCCCGAATACATCGAGGACATCCTGCCGCCGCAGGCGTGCAGGATAGAGTCCCTGCGGGCGCAGCTGCTGGAATTGTTCCGCGTCCATGGCTACGAGCTGGTCATGCCGCCGCTGCTCGAGTATACCGAGTCGCTCCTGACTGGCACCGGCCACGACATGGACCTGCGCACGTTCAAGCTGGTGGACCAGCTGTCGGGGCGCACCATGGGATTGCGGGCCGACATCACGCCGCAAGTGGCGCGCATCGACGCGCATCTGCTCAACCGCGAGGGCGTGACCCGCCTTTGCTACTGCGGGTCAGTGCTGCACACCCTGCCCGCCGGGCTGACTTCCACGCGCGAGCCGCTGCAAATCGGTGCCGAGATCTACGGTCACAGCGGCATCGAGAGCGACCTCGAAATACAGCGGCTGCTGGGGCAGGCGCTGAAGCGGTGCAAGTTGTCCGGTGTGCGCCTGGATATCGGCCATGTGGCGGTGTTTCGCGAACTGGCGCAGCGCGGCGGCGTCGGTCCCGAATTGGAAGCCGATCTGTTCGCGGCGTTGCAGGCCAAGGATGCCTCGGCTTTGCGCGCCCTGACCAAGCGCCTGGACAAGGCGACACGCGGGGCGATCCTGCTGTTGCCGGAGCTGTACGGCGGCCGCGAAGTGATCGCGCGCGCGCGGCGCGAGCTGCCGAAATACGCCGGGATCGCGCGCGCGCTTGCCGACCTGCAGGCGCTGACGGCGACGCAGGAAGTCCCCGTGAGCATCGATCTGGCCGATTTGCGCGGCTATCATTATCACAGCGGGGTCGCTTTCGCCGCGTATTGCGACCGCTTGCCCAATGCGATCGCGCTCGGCGGGCGCTACGATGGCGTGGGCAAGGCTTTCGGCCGCGCCCGGCCGGCGACCGGTTTCACCCTTTACCTGCTGGAGTTAGCGCGCCTGGCGCCGCCCGCGCCGGCACCGGGCGGCATCCGCGCGCCGCGGACCAGCGACCCTGCGCTGGATGCCGCCGTCGCACGCTTGCGCGCAGCGGGCGAGGTGGTGATTCAGGAACTTCCCGGGCACGAGAACGAAGGCGATGAGGGTCGCGGCGCGCGCAAACTCGTCAAGCTGAAAGGCACATGGCAGGTAAGAAAAATTTGAAGCTGCGCATCGGCGCAGCATCCGTAATTCTCTTTACTTGGATCGAGCATGGCAAAAAACGTAGTAGTGATCGGCACCCAGTGGGGTGACGAGGGCAAGGGCAAGGTCGTCGACTGGCTTACCGACCATGCAGATGGCGTGGTGCGCTTCCAGGGCGGACACAATGCCGGCCATACGCTGGTCATCAACGGCAGGAAGACGATCCTGCGGCTGATTCCCTCGGGCATCCTGCGCGAAGGTGTTGCCTGCTACATCGGCAATGGCGTCGTGCTGTCGCCATCGGCCGTGCTGCAGGAGATCGACGAGCTGGAATCCGCCGGCGTCGCGGTCGCCAGCCGGCTGCGCATCTCCGGCGCCTGCCCGCTGATCCTGCCCTATCACGTGGCGATCGACCAGGCGCGCGAAGCGGCCAAGGGCGCGGACAAGATCGGCACCACGGGACGGGGCATCGGCCCGGCCTACGAGGACAAGGTGGCGCGGCGCGCGATCCGCCTGCAGGACCTGCTCAATCCGCAGCGTTTTGCCGAAAAGCTGCGCGAGGTGCTCGATTTTCACAACTTCGTGCTGCAGCATTATCTAAAGGCCAAGCCTGTCGATTTTCAGCAGACGCACGACGAAACGCTGGCATTCGCGCCGCGCCTGGCGCCGATGATGGCCGACGTATCCTCTGAGCTCTACCGCGCTGCGGCCGCCGGGAAACACCTGCTGTTCGAGGGCGCGCAGGGTTCGCTGCTGGACATCGACCACGGCACCTATCCGTTCGTCACCTCGAGCAGCTGCGTGGCCGGGGCCGCGGCCGGGGGCGCCGGGGTTGGCCCGCAGATGCTGCATTATGTGCTGGGCATTGCGAAGGCCTATTCGACCAGGGTCGGCAGCGGACCATTTCCGACCGAACTCGAGGACGCGGTGGGCGAGCAGCTGCGCCAGAAGGGCAATGAATTCGGTTCGGTCACGGGCCGGCCGCGCCGCTGCGGCTGGTTCGACGCGGCGGTGCTCAAACGCTCGATTCAGATCAACGGCGTGTCCGGCCTGTGCATCACCAAGCTCGACGTGCTCGACGGCATGGAGCGGATCAAACTCGGAGTCGGCTACCGCGTCGGCGGCGCGACCTTGGATATATTTCCTGCGGGTGCCGACGCCTCCAGGGACTGCGTGCCGATTTACGAGGAAATGCCGGGGTGGTCGGAGAGTACCGTAGGGGTGAAGCAGCTCGACGCGCTGCCGGCGAACGCGCGCGCCTACCTGTCGCGGCTGGAACAGATCTGCGGCGTGCCGGTGGACATGATTTCCACCGGGCCCGACCGCAAAGAAACCATCGTCATACGGCATCCGTTCAAGTAGCAACCGGCAATCAAGAACGCAGGACGCCGAAAGCACGCTGCCGACGCTGGAGATGTATGAGAGCATAGACCGGCTGCAAAAACCGGTGACCGCTTCTGTCAACGGATTCGCCGTCGCTGGCGCCAACAAATTCACATGGATACGATGGGGGCCAACATGAGCGTGCAACTGACCCGGCAAGACGAATTCGCGCTGATCACCCTGGACCGGCAGGAAGCGCTCAATGCGCTGTCCGCGGCGGTGCTGCGCGAACTGGAGCAGGCTTTCGATGAAGTTGCCGCGAGCGACGCGCGCGCGCTGATCGTGACCGGCGCGGGAACAAAGGCGTTCTGCGCCGGCGCCGATATCAAGGAACTCACGGGCCGCAGCTTGAGCGAGCAGAGGCGCGACGCGGCGTTCGGTCAGGCGGTGCTCTCACGCCTCGATATCCTGCCCATGCCTTCGGTTGCGGCGATCAACGGCTACGCCTACGGCGGCGGACTCGAGCTAGCGCTCGCCTGCACTTTTCGCGTCGCTGTGGCCACGGCCAAAATGGGTCTGCCTGAGATCAAGCTCGGCCTGATTCCGGGTTACGGCGGCACGCAACGCTTGCCGCGCGCGGTAGGCGAGGCGCGTGCCCTGGAGATGATCCTATGCGGGCGCACGGTGGACGCCGAGGAGGCCGTGCGCATAGGACTGGTGCACCGCATCGTCGACGGTGATCCGGTCCAGGCTGCGATCGGCTTTGCGCGCGGATTCAGCGACTACGGCCTGCCGGCGCTGCGCCTGGCTCGCGACGCAGTCAGGCGCGCGCTCGAGGTACCGCTGCACGAAGGTCTGAAGATTGAGGTGGATCTGAATACGCTTGCGTTTCAGACCGAGGATGCGGTCGAGGGCATGAACGCCTTTATGGAAAAGCGCAGACCCCAGTTCAAAGATCGTTGAGACGCTCATCCCGGCAATCACAGGGACCATTGCAGTCACCGCCGCGAACCGAGGCATAGGCGCCGCGATCGTGCTGGCGCGCAACATCGCGAACTGAGCGCCCGTCTGCGCGGCGACACGCGCTGCATCCGTCCCGGCTCGGGCGGCTATCGGTATGACCCGCGGCATGCTGACGATGGATTCCTTGGACGCGGGCAGGGCGCTCGCCACCAGCTCGCCATTCTGTGGGACAACGCACAGACGCTGAAAAAAGAAACCCGCCGAAGCGGCGGGCAAGGGAGGAGGCATGGAGATTACATGCGCTCGAAGTTTAACTCGCTGACTGGAGTTCATTCAAGGAACTACTTCACACGCTGGGCCACAAACCGCAGTCGTTCGGGTGTCCCTCCCGTCGGCGGCCGGGGGCAGCAGTCGACCTGCACCAGTCATTCCCGCAAGTGGTTAAACCGGGTCCCTAGTTTGAGCCTTCATCGGGGCAACCGCTACCGGGCACCACTCAGTCGAGCCTCGCCACGCGTTCCTTCAGCGCTTTGGCGGCCATGGACAGGCCGCCATCGGCGCCATCGATGAAATGCAAGTGGCGCCCGGTATGATCGAATACCAAGCAGGTCATCTGCGCGCGGTTCGCAACGTGCAACCCGTACACCAGCCGGCGCTGCGCGAAGCGTTCATCGAGCCAGGCCGTGAGCGCCTCGCGCTGCGCAGCAGTGCCGGCGAGGACCTGGCGGAAGCAGTCGTTGAATTTCTTCACATCCGAATTGCGCGCGAGGGTGGTCTTGTACCTGCGCCAGTCGGTTGCAGAGGTGCGGATGCCGAACGTGATCAGGAACCAGCCGAGCAGCACGATACCGCGCGTTTTCATCAGGTATAGCCACTTGCCCCACGCGCCGCGCCCCATTGCGCGCACGCCGACCTCATTGCCGAGCTGGCGGCCATTGAAGGAAAAGGCCAGATTGGGCGGCCAGACCGGATGGCAGGCGTCGTCGGCGCCGTAAATCTCACGCACTCTGGCGATGAGTTCGCGATAGAGACCATCGGCCTTCCCCACGTCGTTGGCGAGCACCTTGACCATCACGCTGACCGTTTCGCCATGGCGGCTCGGAATATCCTGCCAGCGGCATTCCAGGCCGTCGAAGTTGGCGCCCGGTTCGACGCCGCCCGCCTCGACCCGGCACAGCGGCGCGGTGGCAGGATCCTTCATGCAACGGTCGGCATAGGCCATGCCGCCGCCCGCGAACATTGCCTGGACATAGTCATGCGAGACGGCGTAGCGGGCCACCAAAATATTGAAACCCGCTTCGCGGATGCGGGCCACCGCCATGGTAGCAATGCGCAAGTCGAGTGCGAACGACTTGCGTGCCAGTGCCTGCGTGTGAAGCAGTGCGGCGCGCGCGCTGTTCAATAGCTCCGGCGGCACGCACAGCATTGCGCCGTCGCCTTCGAAGATAAACGGAATATCCGTTCCGCCCGCGGCGTTCAGCATTGCCGTAATGACGGCCGCGCCCAGGGTATTGACGTTCTTGTAATGTCCGCTCTCGACAGCGGAAGTGGAGTTGCGCACGTCGCACATGACCACATGCCAGTCGTCGGGCAATGGCGCGTAGCGCTCCTGCCTGCCGACATCGCTGAACTCGGTAAGCATCGGGAGGTTGGCGTAAAACGAGCTGCTGTTCATGTCCGATTCCGGCATCCGTTGAACCGATCCTTTCCGATCAGTATACGCAAGCTGCGCTGGCACCATGCATCCGGCGACGCCGTGCCGGATTCTGCAGCACTTCAACGCCAGTCGTGTCCGCGACCATTGTCTGCCAGGATGATTTTTCAGCACTTGCACATTCATTTAATTGTATATACAATGATTGCATATACATGTAAAAAGGCAGGCAAGCGAAATGCCCGCGGAGACCATTCTCAAACCCCAGGGCTGCAGCAACTTCAAGCTGCGGCAGTTGACGCGCCGAGTGTCGCAGTACTACGACATTGAAATGAGCAGGATCGGGCTGAAGACCACCCAATATTCACTGCTGTCACATATCGTCAAGCTGGGCCCGATTCGTCCCGGCGCATTGGCACAAGCCATGACCATGGATGCCTCCACGCTTACCCGCAATCTGAAACCGCTGGTCGACGCGGGCTGGATCACCGTCACTGCCGGCTCCGACGCCCGCAGCCGCACCGTCGCGATCACCGAGGCCGGGCGCGAAAAGCGCCAGGACGCGCAGCGCCACTGGAAGGTGGCGCAGGATGGCCTCAACAAGCTTCTTGGCGCGGAAAAGGTGCTCGCTCTGCACGCATTGATCGACAGCGCGCTCGAGCGTCTTTCCCCCCTAGATAATGGCGCAGTCCATGACTGATGCGCCAAACCGCGCGCCATTGGATCCGCGCACCCGGCTCCTCCTGGAAGCGCCGATTGTGCCCACCTTGCTGCGACTCGGTGCGCCCAACGTCCTGATCATGCTGGCCCAGACTGCCGTGGGTCTGATCGAAACCTACTTCGTCGGCAAGCTCGGAACCGATGCGCTCGCGGG
>VFSW01005914.1_pt1 | contig 18039 bp, 10 predicted proteins | sample 5358111 | NCBI WGS metagenome assembly VFSW01 (sample SAMN11554181, study PRJNA540505) | mine drainage metagenome | isolation source: sediment from site ElyBrook_90M | place: USA: Ely Copper Mine, Vershire, VT | collected 2017
GCCCTGGCGGTTCGCCAGGAACTTCGGGTGGATGTGCAGTTGTCGGTGGGAGCAGTCCAGCAGTCGGTTCAAGTGACGGGCGAAAACGTGAGCGCCATCGAGACTGAATCGCCGACCGTCAGCGGCACGTTTACGGCGGACGACGCCACGAACTTGCCTGTGAACACGCGAGCCAGCTTCAGCGGCACTAGTGCCGCCGGAATTCTGGGAACTCTCCCCGGCGTGCAGGCTGACAGCTCGGGAATCTCACTTCAGGGCGCCCTGCCTTACCAGACGGAAGTGACCGTCGACGGCATCACGCTCAAGGATCCGGCGGGCGGCGGTTTCATCGGCGACGCATTTCCTTCAACGGAGTCCATCTCGGAGATCCGGGCGGACGGAGTTCTGGCCAACGCCGAGTATAGCGATCCAGGCCAGATCGTTGTGACCACAAAGGGCGGAGGCAATGCTCTGCACGGGTCGGGCTTCTGGTATTACCAGAGCTCGGCATTCGATGCCATTCCCTACACCTACCCCACGACGAAGACGAAGGCCAGCGTGCACGGCGACACCTTCGGCGGCAGCCTTGGCGGCCCGGTCGTAATTCCTCATCTCTACAACGGGCATAACAAGACCTTCTTTTACGGTGCCTACGAAGGGTGGCGTCACCCGGCACAGACCACCTTGCTTGAAAAGGTGCCCAGCACCCTGATGAAGCAGGGCGACTTCTCCAATTACAACTCGGTTGGTTTTGCTGGACTCAGCAATCCCTACACTGGCGGCAGCTACGGCACGACGCTCCCGAACACAGCGCTCAGCGCCATCGCCGTCAACACACTCAAGCAGTTCTATCCCGATCCCAACATCGGCGATCCCACGGTGTATAACGACGACAACGTAGCCAACTATCAGGCCAACGTGGACCAGAGCGGCCACTCGAACCAGTTCGATGTGCGCGGCGACCAATATATCGGATCGAATCAGAAGTTCCTGATATGGGGCCGCTTCACGTGGAAGAACTTCCCTATCAACAGTCCGCAGAACCTCAACCTCCCTTCGTCAGTAAACAACAGCCAGAGCCGAGTTTTGAAGGTGGATACCAACTGGATCATCAAGCCCAACCTCATCAATGAAGGTGGGTTCGGCTTTACTCGCTACACCTCCGGCTCGAGCAACAGCTTCAATGGACTTGCCTGGACGACTCAGCAAGGCTGGAACGGGCTGCAGAACCTTTTCTATAACGGCGTACCGGAGATGGACTTCAACAACCTCCAGAGTCTCAACGCCGACCGTCTGACCGCACTTAACAAGTCCTTCACGTATGAGTACAGCGATTCACTGATCTGGACCAAGGGCAACCACACATTCAAGTTCGGTACCGATATCCAATCGCTCGAAGCAGTCTCTCCGCTTGGCTTTAACGGAGCGGACAACTACGGGACTTACCAGTTCAACACCAGCGGCAGCGTTGGCATGTTTACCGGCGTGGACTTTGCAGACTTCCTGCTCGGCCTGCCCAACCAGACCTTCTACGACGTGGTGAAGCAGGATAACGACGGCATCTCCGGTCACTACCATCTATTTGCGCAGGATGAATGGCACGTCAGCCCCCGCCTGACGCTCTCTTATGGTGTTCGCTACGAGTTGCACCCCGGCTACTATGACCGGTATGGCGACATCGGCAACTTCGATCCCTCGATTGCCAAGTCAGGGCGCGTTATCTATCCGCAGGGTAAACAGGATCTTCTGGCGCAGGGCTTTCTGGCTAGCGCCAATGCCTGCAACCCCGATGGCGCGACGCAGACGAATTCCGCCACAATCAACGGCGCTCCCTGCATGCCTGTGCAAGGCAACAGCACGGCAGGATTTCCAGCGGGATTGAAGAAGTATCCGCACTTGCGCTTTATGCCGCGTCTCGGCTTTGCCTATCGCCCGTTCGGCGACGACAAGTGGGCGATTCGCGGCGGCGCAGGTATTTACAACATCAACATGCTGGGGTCCAGCTTCTACTCGCTTACGGGCACGCTGCAGGCCTACACGCAACAGTTCTCGAACTCGTATAACGCGACGACGCATGCCATCGGGTACCAGTGGCCGCAGATCGATCCCGGATCGGGCGGAAACGGCTGCACCACCTGCTATGGCACCGATTATTTTGGCACCGCGAACAGCGCCAATTGGAAAGATCCCTATACCGAACAGTGGTCATTGGGAATCGATCACGACTTCGGCTCGGGCTATGCGGCGCGCATCACTTATATCGGCTCCGCGACCCACCACCTGGTCTGGGCTCCGGATGAAAACTCACTGCCCTACTCCACCACCGTCTCCGCTTTCAACGCACCTATCAGCTCGCGCCTCTTCCCCAACTGGGGCCGCATCAACACGCGGGATACCAGCGCCAACGAGAGCTACAACTCGCTACAGGCCGAGGGAAGCCATCGTTTGCAGCAGGGGTTGGAGTTCCACTCCGGACTTACCTGGGCCAAGAACCTGGCCGACAACCAGGGACCGGCGGGGACGGGCTTCGGCGGCGAGGGTGGTGGACAGCGCGCCACGTCGATCCTCAACCGTCATGTGGATTTCGGCAATGTCTACGGAACTCGACGTTTGCGCTGGAACACCACGGCCCTGTACGACATGCCGTTCGGACGCGGAAAGATGCTGGGTGGCTCCATGAACAAGATCTCCGACCTGATCGTGGGCGGCTGGCGGCTTTCCTCCATCCTCACGGTTCAGACGGGGCCCTACGAGACGCCATATTTCCCCAACGGCCAGGGCGATCCTTCGGGAACGGGTTCGGGCCTGAATGGCTCCTTTGGCGATGGGACCGGCAGCTTCGATGGAGGCCACCGCAACCAGCATCCTGACCAACTCACAGGTGTCAGCGTCAATCCCGCAGGAAAGAACCGCTACAAGTGGACCAACGCCGCGGCGTTTGCCTGCCCCGGCGATCCTACTTGGACGGTCGGCAACCCCTGCACCACCGGCGCAGGTTTCAATCCCTTGACTGGCGCAGCACTCAGCCCGCATCCGCTTCCCATTGGCCGCTTTGGCAACAGCCAGGTGGGATCAGTGGAAGGCCCCGGCCTGTTCAACCTTTCAGCGGGCTTGAGCAAGGCCTTCTCCATTACCGAGCGCATCAAGCTCAAGACAGAAGGAACGTTCACGAACGTCCTGAACCATACAAACCTGGGCGACCCGAATATGAATCTCAGCACTTCGAGCTTCGGACTCATCACCGACTCCATCAGTTCGGACTTTGGCGGGGCGCGTACCGGCCAGGTTTCGGCACGGCTCGAGTTCTAAACACTGGGATCTCCGTTACTCCGCGGCGTGGGCACTTTGGCCCACGCCGTTTTTTTGCGCAGCACAGGGTCACCGGGGTGGATTGCCGATGAACTGGATCTGATCCGAGCAATCGTGGTTTGTTGTAAAGGCATCTTTGCGGCTGCCCTGGAAGAAGAGGTGTCGAAATTGACCTGCAATTTTCTTTGCTTGCCGTCCGTAGCTTTCACGATTTAGTTTCTCGGGGAGGGCATTCATGCGGCGGTCGGGTCATCCGTTTTCAGCTTTGGTTTCGGCACCGCAACTTTTGCTCACTGGGGCATTGCTGTGGATGACCGCGGGTTGTCACGGACGACAGACCCAGGTAGCCGCATCGCAGCATCTCGACTTCAACCAGGATGTGCAGCCGATATTGGCGGCCAACTGCTTTAGTTGTCATGGACCTGACCCGGAGATGCGAAAGGCCGGGCTGCGCCTGGATCTTGAAGAATCCGCGCTGCGCAAGCGGCCAGGACATCCGGATGCGATTGTTCCCGGACATCCGGAACAGAGCGAACTGATCAAGCGGATTGAATCGAGAGATCCTCACCACCTGATGCCGCAATCACCGCAAGGCGAAGCGAAGCCGATGAAGCCGGAGGATATCGCGGTTCTGAAGGAGTGGGTCAAGGAGGGTGCGGTCTATCGGCCGCATTGGGCTTTCGAAAGGCCAACCCGGCCGCCGCTGCCGCCGCCGGGGCAAAACGACGGATGGGCGAAGACGCCGATTGATGCGTTTATCCTTGCGCGGCTCAAGAAGGATGGCCTGCATCCGTCGCCCGAAGCGAGCAAAGAGACGCTAATCCGGAGGGTAACTCTGGATCTGACAGGATTGCTGCCCACCCCGGCCGAACTAAGCGCATTTGAGAAGGACACGTCGCCACAAGCCTATGAGCGCCTTGTGGATGGGCTGCTGGCAAGGCCAACCTATGGCGAGCAGCGGGCGCGCTACTGGCTGGACTATGCGCGCTATGCCGACACCTATGGGTTGCATTTCGACAACAGCCGGGATATCTGGCCCTACAGGGACTACCTGATTCGCGCGTTCAACAGCAACAAGCCGTTCGACCAATTCGCGATGGAGCAGATTGCCGGTGATCTGATGCCGGCGAAGGATCTGGATCCCTTGATTGCGAGCGGGTACGTGCGGCTGGGAGTAAGCAGCAATGAGGGCGGTACGATTCCCGAAGAGCTGCGCGTCAACATTGCGAGGGAGCGCACCGAGGCTTACGGCGCGGCGTTCATGGGACTCACCGTAGGCTGCGCCGTTTGCCACGATCATAAGTACGACCCGACGACGCAGAAAGACTTCTATGCGCTGAGCGCGTTCTTCAACAACATCGACGAAAAGCCGTTCAACGATGACAGGCCGGTGTGGGCGCCAGTTGTCCGGATTCCAAAGGCGCAGAACCAGGAAGCCTACAACCGTGTGTTTGCGAAGCGAACTGAGCTTGCTGCTCAGCTGAGCGCGGAACGGCACGATGAGCGTTCCCTGGTCGAGCGCTGGATTCAGTCGCGCCAAAGCCTGGCGCAACCGGTGGCGGCGGATAAGCTAGCTCTGCGGCTGCGCCTGGACGAGGGCGGCGGGGAGGTGCTGAAGAACAGCGCTCCCCATGCTCAGCCGGCAAGCTTCCCAATCGGCAAGGCAAAGCCGCAATGGGGCGAGACGACCTGGCTATGGCCCGATTTTCGAATGGATACCAGCACGCGTGTGATGCTGGGACAGGTCGGCAATTACGAATGGAACCAGGCATTTTCATCGGGGGGGTGGTTCATGCTGCGCTCGGCGCCCAATCTCTCAGCCGATGGCGCATCGGGTGCACTGATCTCGAAGATGGACACCACCGACCATGATCGCGGCTGGGATCTGTCTGTCGACAAGGGAGTCATCAGCGTTGACCTGGTGAATGAAATGCCCAGGGACCAGGCGCCTCACAAACAGAAGGAAGTGAAGTTGCCGGAGATGTTTCGGTATCCGACGCCGCAGGATCTGACGGCCAAGGATCTGGCTCCCAACAAGCCAAAGAAGAAGCCTGTGCCGAAAAAGAAGGAAGAGAAGCCCGCGGCGTCGAAGAAGCCGGCACTGACGATGGCCAAAGACGACACGCCGCGGGTCGCGATCAGGGTTTCGACAATCGAGCCCCTGCCGCTGGGCTACTGGAAGCACGTGTTCTTTACCTACGACGGCTCGGGCAAGGCAGCCGGAGTAAGGATCTACGTGGACGGAGCGCAGGTTGCGACCCGCATAGCGGCGGACACGCTGGGCAATGCCACGATGCTGTCGAAGGCTCCGATGCAACTCGGGTGGAGGTATCCCGACGCAACGCCTGTGCGGGATACACGCTATCAGGACATCCGGCTGTATGCGCGCGCACTCACGACCGATGAAGTGAAGCGGCTTCCCTTTGAGGACTATGCGGCGGAGGTTACGAACAAGCCTGTCGCGCAGTGGACCGAGGATGAATGGCATGCGGTAAGCGACTTCTACTTCAATCATGTCGATGCGCCTGCCAGAACGATCCGGACACAGATGGCGGAACTGGACAAGGAACTGGACAAATTCTCGGAGGGAGGGGCGCTTACGCTTGTGTCCTCGGAGAAGCCTTCGATTGCTTACGCGGATGTGCTGACGCGCGGAGTGTACTCGGCGCGCACGGAGCGGGTGGAGGCGAATACGCCGCATTATCTGCCTGCCTTGCCCGCGGGTGAACCCCACAATCGGCTGGCGCTGGCGAAGTGGACAGTGAGCCCGGAGAATCCGTTGACGGCGCGGGTAACGGTCAATCGCATGTGGGCCGAGGTGTTTGGCGCGGGGCTGGTGGAGACCACCGAAGACTTTGGAATCATGGGACAGCGGCCTTCGCATCCGGAGCTGCTTGACTGGCTGGCGGTAGAGTTTCGCGAGAGCGGCTGGAACATCAAGCACATGTACAAGCTGATGGTGATGTCGGCAGCGTACCGGCAAGTTGCGCGATCGACGCCGGAGCAACTGGCGAAGGATCCGAAGAACCAGTTGCTGTCGCACGGGCCGCGGTTCCGCATGGATGCGGAGATGCTGCGGGATATTGCGCTGCAGTCTGGAGAGTTGCTGGTGAGGAAGATCGGCGGCCCCAGCGTGAAGCCCTATCAACCGGCGAATGTGTGGGAGCAGGTGAGTTATCCCGCCAGCGATACTCTCACGTACGTGCAGGGCCATGGAGACGCGCTGTACCGGCGCAGTATGTACAGCTACTGGAAGCGGATGGCGACGATGCCCGACCTGGATGCTTTCGATGCGCCGATGCGCGATGTTGTATGCACGCGTCGACAGCGCACCGATACACCGCTGCAGGCGCTGGTGACGATGAACGATGTGCAGTGGGTGGAGGCAGCGCGGGCGCTGGCGCAGAGGGTGATTCGGGAAGGCGGGAAGCCGCCGGAGCAACGGATCAAGCTGATGAGCGAGATCCTGCTTTCCCATGATCCGCCGCCGCAGATGACCGCGGTGCTTGAGGGATCGCTGGCGCAGATGGAGAAGCATTATGCATCGGAATCGAAGGCGGCGCATGAACTGGTGGAAGTCGGAGAGAAGAAGCACGACCCGTCCATTGCAGAGCCGGAGTTAGCGGCGTGGACGATGCTGGCGAGCGAGATGCTGAACCTGGATGAGACGGTGACGAAGTAAGCGGGCAGTTGCAGGAGGTCGCGTGAAACAACATCCCCTATGTACCGATTGCGAGCAAGGCAATGATGTGTTGAATCTTCCCCTTCCCGCTGGATTAAGGAGGGAGTGGGCGGAGTTGCAAACGCGCCGGAGCTTTCTGGGGCGTACGGGAAAGGTGTTGGGATGGGCGGCGCTGGCCAGTTTGCTGGGGGACAGCGCAATGACCAGAGACGCACATGCGGCTGGCGCTTCTGGAACGAAAGATTTCTCCGTTGGAGGAGATCTGAAGCTGCCTCATTTCGCTCCGAAGGCGAAGCGCGCCATCTACCTGTTTATGTCGGGCGGTCCACCGCAGATTGATTTGCTCGATTACAAGCCGAATCTTGCCGCACTCTACGATCAGGACATTCCCGACTCGGTGCGGGGCAGCCAGCAGTTGACAGGGATGACGGCGGGACAGGCACGCTTCCCAATTGCGCCTTCGCACTGGGCGTTTCAGCGATACGGCAAGACCGGAACATGGGTGAGCGATCTGCTTCCCTATACGGCTCGCATGGTGGATGACCTTACGATCATCAAGTCGACGAACACGGAAGCCATCAATCACGAACCGGCGATCATGCTGATGAATACCGGCAATATGAATGCGGGCAAGCCGTGCCTGGGATCATGGCTCTCCTATGGGTTGGGCAGCATGAACGACAATCTGCCCACGTTCATGGTGTTGCAAACGAAGGTGAATTCCAAGGAAAACAACCAGCCGGTGTCGTCGCGGCTGTGGGGCAGCGGCTTTCTGTCCTCGGAGTATGCGGGGGTGGGGCTGCGATCGGGAGGCGACCCGGTTCTGTACCTGAGTGATCCGAATGGAGTGGACCGCGAGGTACGCCGGAAGATGCTCGATGCGGTGGAAGAGATCAACCATCAGACGTATGCCGAACTGGGTGACCCGGAGACGAATGCGAGGATATCCCAGTATGAGATGGCGTACCGGATGCAGACCTCGGTACCGGAGCTTGCGGACCTGAGCAAGGAGCCGCAATCGACCTGGGATTTATATGGGCCGGAGGCGAAGGAGCCGGGAACCTTTGCCTATAACTGCCTAATGGCGCGTCGAATGGCCGAGCGGGGAGTCCGGTTTACGCAGGTGTACAAACGCGGTTGGGATGTACACGACAACGTGACCGGAGTGTTGCCGATGATTTGTGCGGAGATCGACCGGGGTTGCTACGCGCTGGTGACCGATCTGAAGCGGCGCGGTCTTCTGGACGACACGCTGGTGGTCTGGGCTGGAGAATTCGGGCGCACCGTTTACAGCCAGGGCGGACTTACAAAGGAAAACTATGGACGCGATCACCACCCGCGCTGTTTTACGACTTGGATGGCAGGCGGAGGTGTGCGTACCGGAATCACGTATGGAGAGACGGACGAGTACAGCTACAACGTGGTGAAGGCTCCGGTGACAGTTCGGGATTTCAACGCCACGATTCTTCACTGCCTGGGGATTGACCATAACAAATTGACGTACAAGTTTCAGGGGCTCGATCAAAAGCTGACCGGACCGGTGCCGGCAAACATCGTTCCTGGGCTGCTGGCGTGACGACGGTGAAGGATCTGCCCACGCTTGCGGACAAGATTCACGCAAGGGCCCGACTTACGCGGATGAAGTTGGCGGCATCGCTGGCGATGAGCCTGGGGCTGGTGCTGCTGCCCTGGCTTTTCAGGCTGGATGGGAAGCCGCATGCCGACTGGCAGCAGTTTGTGGGGCGGTTCCATCCGCTGGCGGTGCATCTTCCCATTGGCTTGCTGGTGCTGATGCCGTTGCTGGAGGTTGCGGGCAGATGGCGGCCGGCGCTGCGAGAGGCAGCAGGATTTGTGCTGGAATTGGGACTCGCCAGTTGCCTGGGAGCACTGGTGCTGGGATTTCTGTTGGCATACGGCAGCGGGGAAACCGGGGCAGTGGTGACGCGGCACATGTGGGGAGGCATTGCGCTCACGATCGGCACGCTCCTTTGCCTGCTGGCTCGGCCAGGATGGTTGTCAGGGGATTTGCCACGCGCCTACCCGGCGCTCTCGTGCTGCGTGCTGCTTGCTCTTGTGTGGACGGCGCACCAGGGCGGCTCAATCACGCATGGCCGCACCTATCTTACCCAATATATGCCGTTGCCGATGAAGCGATTGTTCGCGGCTTTTCTCCCGCAATCAAATCATCCAGACTCGAATTCCTTTTACGCGACGCACATCAACCCGATTCTCGATGCGAACTGTGTGGGGTGCCATGGTGATGCAAAGACGAAGGGAGGATTGCGCCTGGACTCCTATGAACTGCTGATGAAGGGCGGCAAGGATGGCCCGGTCATTGCGCCCGGCCACCCGGAGAAGAGCCTGCTGCTGGAACGAGTCACCCTACCTGCGAAACACAAGCTGTTTATGCCCGCCGAGGGAAAACCTCCTTTGAAGCCTGAGGAGATTGCATGGATCAAGGCGTGGGTTCAGCAAGGAGCATCGTCCACAGTGGCGACGATAGCGGGCGTTCAGATACGGGAGGATTCGAACGAATTGCCGTTGCAGCCGGTGGGAGATTACTCCAGCCTGATGCCCGAAATTCTGGAGATGGAGAAAGGGCAAGGGGCAAAGCTGCTGCTGGTTTCGGGCAAACCATCGGATGGATTGATTTTGGAAACGGTGAATGTTGCGAGAAGTTTTGGCGATGCGCAGCTGGCGCCGTTTCAAAAGTATGCGCCGTTCATTGTCGAAGCAGAGTTAGGACGCACGGCGGTGACGGACGCGAGCTTCGATATATTGAGAAAGTTCACGAACCTGCGGGCGCTTCACCTGGAAGGTACGGCCGTGACGGGAGATGGGCTTGCGAAGCTGACTCCACTGTTGCAACTGACTTACTTGAATCTAAGCGGGACGAAGGTGACTTCGACCGCATTGTCTTCATTGCAAACAATGAAGAACCTGCGACACATTTATCTCTACAACACACCTGCTCAACCAGCGCCTCCTGCGGATACGGCGCAACCCATCGCGAGGGAATCGAAATGAATCGAATTGGAGATCGAGCGCAAAACGGAGTATTCAACAGACGGCGGTTCTGTGCTGTTGCGGGAGCGACGGCGTTGGCCACGTTGGGCAGTTCGAGAGCCGGGGCACAGGCTGGCGCAGGTTGCAATGCCGGGGGAGGGGCGCCGCAAACAGGAAATGGCGAGTGGACTTACCGGGTGATTCCGGGATGGGGGCAATTGCCGACGGGGACTCAATTCGGAGGCACACACGGAGGGATCGCCACCGACAAGGATGGGCGTGTATACATCAGCACGCAGAGCGAAACAGGGATTCTTGTGTACAGCCCGGATGGTGTTCTGCAGAAGACTATTGCCGGCGAGTATCCCGAGGTTCACTCGATGTTCTACGCGCAGGAGGGCGGCGAAGAGTACCTTTACTCGACGGTTCAGAAAGGAACGCAGAAGGAGAACTGGCTTTTCGTGAAGATGAAGACCGATGGGACCGTGGTGCAGAAGATTACCGCGCCACCGGAGGCCGGCTTCAAGGCCCCGAATGAGTGGCGGTTGACGGCAGCAGTGCCAGGGCCGGACGGTTCCATCTTCATCGCCAATGGCTATGGAGATTCGCGCATCTTCAGGTTTGACAAGCGGGGAGACTACCGGGCCAGCTATGCCGGCAAGGGCCATGGGGATGTCTTTTTCGATTGCAGCCATGGGCTTGCGGTCGATACGCGATTCGATCAACCTTTGCTCCTGGTGTGTGACCGCGAGAACCGGCGCCTGGTTCACTTTGACTTCGACGGGAAGTTCGTGCGCACGATCGCCAGCCATCTGCGACGACCATGCCAGGTCAGTTTTCACGGAGACTACGCAGTCATCTCCGAGTTGGAAGGGCGGGTCACGATTCTCAATAAAGACAATGTCCCGGTCGCTTTCCTCGGCGATAACCCGCAGAGAACCCAGTGGGCAAACTACCAGATCCTGCCGGGCGCGATCTCGGCCACATTTTTCAGCGCGGCACATGGATGCTACATCGACCAGAGCGCCAATATTTACGTCTCGGACTGGAACCAGGTTGGCCGCGTCACCAAGCTGGTCAGGACGAGCGCATCGAGTTCCTAAACATCTCTTGCAGTCGGCAAGCGTCAGGTTAGTTTAATGACCAGGGCGTCGTCGGACGGGCGTTTTTCCGGTATGTCCAGGGTGAGGCCGTCAGGGGTCCATTCCCATCGCAGCTTTTCAGGTGATCCGAGCAGCGTGGCGTTTCGGAGGGTACCGAAGTGTAGCGGCGTATCGCGCTTGAGTGAGGTTACGCGCACCTTGCTCCCAGGTGCTCCGAGCACATGGATATAGAAGGCTCCGGGGCGAGTGGTGAAGCGGAGATCCTGCGCGGTCAGGTCTAATTTGCGATCGGAACCGAAGGCGCCCGATTTGAGATGGGTAGGCCCTTCCCCATACCTGTCGGCAGGGCGAGTTTCGTAGATGGCTTCGCCGTTAATGTGCAGCCATGCGCCGATCTGGCGCAGGCGAGCCTCTATTTCATCGGGGATTGTGCCGTCGGGACGCGGGCCGACGTCGAGGAGCAGATTGCCGTTCTTGCTTACGATGTCAACCAACTGGCGGATGATGCGGCCCGCGGACTTGTAGTCGGGGTGGGTGAGATAGGCCCAGGAGTTCCAGTCGAGAACGTTATCGGCCTGCCAGACAAAGCTGGCCAAGTCGCCTAACTGGCCGGCTTCTATGTCGACGAGGCCGGTATCGACAGCGAAGTCATTTTCCTTATAGGTCATCACCACTTCTCGTCCTGCGCGGTGGCTGGAGTTGTAGTAGTGCGCAAGCATCTTCATCCGATAGCTCTCAGGAATGATGAAGCTGCGGGTGTCGAAGTACATCACATCGGGATGGTAGCGATCCACGACCTCGATCACCTTATCGTGCCAGATGCGGGAGAAGCGCTCCGATGGCGGCGGATCGGGGTGGGCATAGTTAAACGCGCCCGGAGTGGCGGGGACGACCTCCTTCGGGAGCGGCGTGCCGAAGGTGTATTTCTGAGGCCAGTAGAGATCTGCGAACTGGGGGTTATAGATATCAGCGTCTGGTATGGGGCTCGAGTACCAGCCCCATAGCCACTGGTGATGGAAGCTGGTGATGAACTTCAGGTCCTGTTTGCGGACGGCCCGCTCCATTTCTCCTACGATGTCGCGGCGTGGACCCATGCGGGCGACGTTCCAGCGATTGACCTGGCTGTTCCACATCGAGAAGCCGTCGGCATGTTCGGCGACGGGCCCAATATACCTTGCGCCGGCATCCTTGAAGAGAGCAACCCAGGTGTCGGCGTTGAAGTGCTCGGCTGTGAATGCAGCGGCGAAGTCTTTGTAGCCGAAGCGATTGAGAGGGCCGTAGGTGGCCAGATGATGGTCATACTCAGGCCTGCCGGGCAGGTACATCCAGTGGGGGTACCACTCATTGCCAAAAGCGGGGACAGAATAAAGCCCCCAATGGAAGTAGATTCCGAACTTGGCGTCGCGGAACCAGTCGGGGCATGGGTGTTTTTTCAGCGAGTCCCATTGTGGCTGGTAGGGTTCGGGGTCGGCGAGCGGAGAGGACTGACCAAGCCCGGAGGTTAGCAGCAGGGGCGCTGCCGATCCAGCTGCGAGCCACTGCAGGGCGGTTCGGCGGGTGATGGGCATGATCATTCTCCTGGCGATGGTTTTTGAACGAATGCGGACTGCAAGAGAATCTTACGCAGGCGACCGAGTCACGGCAATCTGCGGTTCCCAGGGCAGCGGATCAGCGCGGCCGGGGCAGGTTGTTCAAGATTTCGCCGAGGCCTGAAACGCTTCCAGTCCTGAACACACTATCCCGCTGTAAGCCCGGATAAAACCGGGCGATCACAGATCCCATGGTCGGTGAATTGTTCGCTTGAACCGTGCCCACGGTTGAGATGGCCCGGCTCTGCGTTCAAACGCACCAATCTCGCCCAAGTTCGCGAATCGAGAGGAATTCTCATGACTCCCCAAAAAGAAAATCCGTTTTATCCAGAGCCACAAGCGGCGTTCGAGAAGATTTCGATTGCCAAGTTGTCGCCCGAACTCGCCCGCCAGAACTTTCACGCCCTGTTACTGGCGAACCCAAACTTCTTTGGAAACATTGCGGAGAGCCCGTACAAGCCGGTCCTCAATATTCAAGGCGACACGGCTTACGAGAGCATCGGCTGCGTCGGCTACAACCCGCAGCTGGAGCAGCTCCGCGCCACCATCAATATCAAGCAGACCGGTGGCTACTCGGGCGGAATCTGTTCGACGGGCTCCGAAGAGTACGTTCGCTTCTATCTTTCCTATGATGGGGGCACAACCTGGCAGGACCAGGGATTGAAGGCCGTGAATGTCTTCGACGTGCCGGGGCCAAAGCCGCTGGAGTACGCGGTTTCCCTGCAGATCAGTCCTGTTGAGAAGTTCTGTTTTATCCAAAATCTGCCCATGGTGCGGGCCATTCTCTCGTGGAATTCGCCGCCACCGGCTGGCTCGCCCAACTGGACCCCGGTATGGGGCAACGTGGTGGATGCGCAGATTCAGATTGAGGGATTCGAATTCATCCTGCTGAGCACGGTGCTTGCCGAAGCCAAGGTTGTATTGCCCGAAGAGATTGCGCAGGCGATCGACCTGGCGCAGCCAGTGGAGGCGGCGAAGCCCAAGGTCCTAAGCCCGGTCGATCTTCACAAGATCTATGCTGACTCGGCGGTTCCGCAGCACCGCTACCTGGCGTCGCTGCTGGCCTCGACGGTCGGAACGCACGCACAAGCAAACATCGCAAAGGCAGCCGTTACCAAGGCAGCGCTGGCCAAGCCGGCCAGCTCGTTCGGCGGAATTTCCGGTATCGATCTTGCGGCATTGGCGGAGCAGTGGCTTAACACCAACGGCAACACCACGTATGAGCAACTCGATTGCCTGGGGCTCGACCCGAACACCAGTCAGTTGACCGGGATTCTCGAAGTGAAGCAGGGAAGTGGCTACTCCGGCGGCCCGTGCACGGCCGGGAGCAAAGAATTCGTTGCGTTCTGGGTGGACTGGGGCTCCGGGTGGGAGTATGCAGGGACCACGTCGGTTGTGGTGCACGACTATGGAATCTCCGCTCCGACCCGCTTGGACTACAACGTGTTTCTGCCGGTCGATTTGCTGTCGCATGCGAAACCGTGCGACGACGGGCCGCAGACTGCCAGGGTGCGAGCGGTACTTTCCTGGAACGTGCCGCCCTCCACGACCAACCCGTATGCGCCTGTGGTCTGGGGTAACAGCCGTGAAGGGCTCATCCTGATTCCTCCAGGCGAGAACATCGGCACTGGGCAGCAGATTCCTGTGCTGAGCGCCGTGGGAGACGTTGAGACGAGCAAGATCGGCAGCGATGGCCGCATCACCAATGCCGTTACAGTCACGACCGGCGTTCACTACGTGAATGCTCCGTTTGGCGGAAGGATCACGCTCGCCGGACAGATCTCGAATCCGACGTCCGGCCTGAAGTACCGCATCATGAAGGCGCCGCACGGTTCATCGTCGTTCAGTCCGGTGGTCAACGAACCAGCCGGATTGACTTTGACCATCAATACCTTCAGCGGCGGAGTGTGGACCCAGAGCGACCAGACCTTCCATGCGGATTCCGACGGTTACTACACGTACCAGGACTACTCCCCGGACCATTTCGTCGAGGGGCAGCTGATGGGCGTATGGAACACGACCTCGGCGGACACCGGCTATGCCTATGACCTGCGTGTCGATCTATACGGGGCGCCGGGTCCGGACATCCAGAGCAACGTTGTCACTGTGCTGATCAATAACGAGACGCCCGTGGCCACGCTGACACCGACATTCGGCGAATGCGGCAAGTTGGCGCCGGGAGATTCGATCAGCGGCGTATTCACGGCTACGGCAACCGACTTTGGCTCCTTTGGCTTCACGATTCTGCCTCCAGGGCCGGCTCACGGCGTGCTGCCCGTACCGCCTTCGGGACTTTCCGTCCAGCTTGGGGGCGCCATCACCGACCCTGGCGTGGTGAACGAAAGCTTCACTCTCGACACCACCGGAATGGACCCCTGCGGGTACTCACTCACGCTTGGAGTATGGGATCGCACCAACGTGGATAGCGGCCGAACGAGCAACTACTTCCAGAACTCGGTTGGCTTCTGCCTGCAAATCGCCGGCTAAAGGGCCAATCGCTGACGGTCAACCGGATGGAGTTCGCCGAACATGGCGGACTCCATCCTGGTCTTCCAACGGAGGGACGGGATGAACGAAAGTGCCTCAATCTGGCGTTTTATCCTCTCATCCCTTGCGGTTTGGAGGCTTACACACCTGATTGCAGAAGAGGATGGCCCGTGGGACATGATCGTACGAATTCGCGGGAAGTTGGGCACCGGGCTTCTCGGCAGCCTGATGGATTGCTTTTATTGCCTTAGTTTCTGGCTTTCTCTACCCATGGCAATCTGGCTCAGCAGCGGCTGGGCCGGGTTGTTTCTCCAGTGGCAGGCTCTGGCTGGGGCGGCCTGCCTCCTGGAGAAGATGACCGGCAGAAGGGAACCGGTGTTTTCCCCCATTCAACTCCCTGAAGGAGAGACTCCATGTGCTGTGGTGAAAAACGAAATGAAATGAAGGCGGAAGGGAATTCCGATTCCAACGCCGTCAAGTTGCTTTACCGTGGGCAATTCTCAGTACAAATTAGGGGAGCGGTTACCGGCAAATCCTATCAGTTTCCGAAATCGAGCCCGATTCAGTTTGTGGATCCCCGCGACGCGGCATCCTTGATGCAGACGCGGATGTTCAGGCAGGTTCAATGACTTCCGCAACGTCACTCAGCGTGTCTCCAAAACGCAGCTCCGGCGGGCAGGCGGCTGCGCGCACGGTCCCCCGCGATCACAGGACTCGCCCTTCGCAAACCCTGCCGATGCTATACTTACGTCCTCTCAGGTATGCGGAGCGTGCATTGCAATTTCACACGTTCGACGCGGATTACATTGAAAGTCTCCGGGCCGGAGACCTTCAGACGCAGGAGCACTTCGTTGGTTACTTCACGTCGCTGCTCCACCTCAAACTGCGCTCGCGGCTGAAGTCTCCGCAAGCCATCGAGGACGTGCGCCAGGAAACTTTTGTCAGGGTACTTGCGTCGCTGCGAAAAGAAGGGGCAATGCGTCAGCCGGAGCGGCTGGGGCCGTTTGTCAATACGGTTTGCAATAACGTCCTGTTCGAGTACTACCGCTCTTCATCGCGCAGCCAATCACTCGACGACGAGAGCCAGCCTGAACCGGCCGCGACCGGAGCCAACGCCCACGATATTGCGGCCGACAAGCAGCTCAAGGCCAAGGTAACGGAGATCTTGCGTGAACTGCCGGAGCGCGACCGGTCACTTCTGAAAGCTGTTTTTCTCGACGAGCGGGATCGGGACGAGGTTTGCCGGGAGTTCGGCGTGGACCGCGAGTATCTCCGTGTACTGCTGTTTCGCGCCAAGCAGGAATTCAAGACCGAATATATAAAACGGGTTGGAACGGGCTTTTATGCGGACAAAGTTTGAAACGAGCGAGCAGCGTGGCCCACTATCTCTCATAGGTGGGAAGTATGGGGAATGCATCGATGGATCACAGTGAAGCGGTTCAACAAATGGCGGCGGAGCGGTATCTCCTTGATGAGCTGACGCCCGAGCTTCGCGAGGAGTTTGAACAGCACTTCTTCGATTGCCCGACCTGCGCCCTCGATGTTCGCGCCGCAGCCAGCTTTGTGGATGAGGCCAAGATTCAACTGGGCAAAACCGATGTTTCATTTGCGCCATCGGTATCCCGGATGCCTGCCCGGCCTGCCGCAAAGAAGGCGCGCTGGTCGTTCTTGTGGCAGCCGGCGTTTGCGGTTCCGACGTTCGCGCTGCTGCTCCTGGTGATCGGATATCAGAACTTCGCCACGATTCCGTCGCTGCGCTCCTCGGCCGGCGAGCCTCGCCTTGTACCGTGGGCTTCGGTCCATTTGGGTACCCGCGGCGCGGCCCATATTCCGGTGACGGCCGATCCCAGGCAGGGCGCCGTGATTCTCATCGACACACCGGAAAATTCCGCCTATACATCCTATGCATTTGAGTTGTACGATCCTGGTGGCAAGCGGTTCTGGACCCGGTCCGTCCCCGTTTCAGACGAGAGTGGGAGTGGAGGCGGAACGCTCTCGCTCTTCATTCCGGGCTCACACCTCGCGCAGGGTTCCTACACACTTTCCATCTCCGGCATCAACGCCCAGGGTGAACGCACCAAACTCGAACAGCGCATTCTGGATATTCATTTTGACGAACAGAAGTAACCCAACCTGTTGAAAGAGACTGCGAACTGCCATGCCAGACCAGATTAAGAGAGAGCACAAATATCATGCGGAAGCGACCGTTCTGCACGGCAATCTGGACTTGCCGCTCGTGCAGGAGATCAAACCCCAGGCCTACGCCAAGCTACCCGATGAGGGCGGATACTTGTCTCAGCAAGCCAGCGATTACCGGCTTGAAGGGGTGATCTCCTTCCGGTCCGCGTATACGCAGGTGGGCGGCAATCCTGAAACCAAGCTAGGCCACGGCTGGAGCACCCTGAGCACTTCGGTCATCGAAGACCTCAACGTAATGGATGTTGTTACTGCGGACCGCGTGGTAGCGCAGATCTCCGCCGATCATCCGCTCGAAGGGTATGTTCCGCACTTCACTCTGCTTGGAACGCGCTTCGAAAATCTCCGCATCGCTGGCCATCCCGTAAAGCTCGACCTGGATCCCCATATCCTCGGTGCCAAACCCGAGGGTGACCGCGCTTACACGAGCGATCCCGGTTTTATCGGCAGGGTTTCAAGCCAGCACCAGCGCATCAGCGCGCTGCAGGGTCTTCCCGACGACCTTCGTGAACGTTACAATCGACTTCCATCGACTTCGCAGAATCAGGGGTCCATTGAATGTTCACTGGTCAATCATGCGGATGGGGCCTTTCCTGGCCGATGCTTTGGGCACGTGATCGACGTCCCCAACTTCGGGCGGATCCATCTCGCAGTGCTGCACCTGGAGCACTCGGACTTCAATCAGGAT
>VFSW01005915.1_pt1 | contig 18037 bp, 14 predicted proteins | sample 5358111 | NCBI WGS metagenome assembly VFSW01 (sample SAMN11554181, study PRJNA540505) | mine drainage metagenome | isolation source: sediment from site ElyBrook_90M | place: USA: Ely Copper Mine, Vershire, VT | collected 2017
ACGACAAACTCGAATACCCCGTGCTCGCCCGGTAGTTATTGTAGTTGTAAAACTTGTCCTGATACCCGTAATACTCGTAACCCGCGTTCCACCGGAGCCGCTTGTTCAATTGAATCGACAGCCGCGCCGACGGAGCCTGGTAACTCACCGGAAACGTCTCCGCCGCGATCAACGCCGGCAGCGTCGCGTACGCCGGCCCCGGAGCCGCCGTGGGCGAGTTGCGCCCGTCGCTCGTGTCCTGCACCCGGCTATAAATAATAAATAAGTCGACGCGCTTGGTCAACGCAAAGCGCGCGTCCAGCGTCACCGTGTGCAGGTTACTCACGAACCAGGACTGCTGCGACAGCGGCGTAAACGAACCCACGAAGTAGGCGATCCCGCCGAGCGCGTCCAAATGATTCTTGCTGTAAGTGGCGTCGAAGCTCAGCCATGCTTTCGGCGTCCATCCGCCGCCCGCCGAATAGACCCGGCTGTGCGTCGAGAATGCGGTCAGCGAAGTCGTGTTGAAATTGTAATCGGTGTGCGAAGCCACGTTCAACGTCAGGCTCTTGTGCCGGTACATCGCCTGCCCGCCCAGCGTGTGATAGTTCCCGTCGCTTTGCGGAGTGAACGGATGGTTCGCCCGCCCCACTTCTCCGTCCAGCGTCACCGTCAATCCATTGCTGAAGCGCAATCGCGCTCCGGCCACGCCCGCGTTCAGTTGGTTGTCCTGCGAATACGCCGGCAGCGTCGCCGCCAGCACCGAGGTAATCTGCCGGTCCGTAAAATGATACCCGCTGTAAAACCCGAGCCAATTCGTAACCTGATAATTCAAGTCCGTCTCGTTGTCCACCAACCGGATGCCCAAATACTGAAAGCCTGTGTAAGTGGCCGACGGAAACGATGGCGCGATCTGTAGAAAGGTCGAATACCCCTCGGTGCGGATGTTATAAACCGACGTCGAGTTCACCACCGTGATCTTCTTCGTCGGGAAGAGGCTGGCGCTGAAATTCCCCGTCGCCACCGGCCGCTGCGCGTTGCCCTGCGTCAACGTCTCCACGCTCGCCAGCCCGAAGCGCCCCAGCCCGAACGCGGAGTTGTCCACCGCGAACGCCCTCTGTCCCGAAGTGTAAGTGAACCTCCCGCTGAGCGAGTACAGTTTCCCGTCGTTGAAAATCCCCACCTGCCAATACGGACTCGTCCCGTGATACGGCCCCGTCTGGTTGTAGTACGCGCCCGCCGCGGCGCCCACCGCCGCCCCCGGACTCAGCGAGTAGGGCGAATCCTCTTTAAAATCCTCCCACCCGCGCAGCCAATTCACCCGGAATCCGAATATCTTAAACTCGTTCCCAATCCGGTAATCGTCCTGCTCCCGCCGTATGTTACCCTCCAGCGGCAGCGACAGTCCGCTCACCGCCGGCGCCGTAACCCCCAGAAATCCGCTCCCGTCCTGAAAACTCCGCGTGTAACCCAGAAAGAACTTGATGTTCGATTGAGGAAACAAAGTCAGATCGTGATTCTGCAGCGTATACCGCGTGTCCATTAAGTTCGACCCCGTCGCTCCGCCCGTCACCAGGCCCGGATCGAAGTAATCGTTCAGCCTCCAGTCCATGTCGTAGTCGTACAGCCCGTTCTTCTGGATTCTTAGATTCGCCGATTCGTACGGATCGTTCCCCAGCCCGCTCGCGCTCAACGTGATCTGATCGAACAGCGGCCCGTGTCCGTCCTTGGAAGTGATCGACAGAAATCCGCTGAACAGGCGTATCCCGTCGTTGTAATTCACGTTCGCCCGGTAGTTGTCGATGCTTCCGCCCACCGTCGCGAAGCGGTACCCCGTCTCCACCGAATCGACGACGTTGTAATCGCCCGTGTTCTCGCCCTTTGCCGTTCCCGTCTGCTCCGGCGTCGGCGTCAATGGTTCCTGCGCCCGTCCCGCCCCCGCCGCCAGCGCGGCCGCCAAAATGAATGCCGCGCGTCTCATTTTTGAAAGAACGGATCGGCATTCGACCCGTGAATGCGTATGTGGCACGAGGTGCAGTTTTGAAATCGAGGATTGGTCAGATTGTGCGTGAACGGCGTTCTGGGCACTCCCCCTCCCGTCCTCGCAAACCCGACGGCGCCGTTATGGCACTCCAGACAAAGCGTGAACACCACCGGTTTGCGCAGCAATCTCGCGTTCGTCGAGCCGTGCGGAAAATGGCAGATCTCGCAGCCCTCTACCCGCACCGGCGGATGCTCATACGCGAACGGCCCCCGCGTCTCCGGATGACAGCCCATGCACGCCTCCTCGTTCGCCAGCGCCTGGTTCACCATCCTCGGCCGCGCGGCCATCCGCCACGTCGGATCGAACGCCCCGTGCGGATTGTGGCAGTCGCTGCACGCCACCACGCCCTCGTTCACTCGATGATGCGACGGCATATCGAACTGCGCCCGAACGTCCGTGTGGCAGCCGTAGCAAAGCTCCGCTTGATTCTTCGCCAGCAGATACCGCGGCGTCGCCGCCTTGTGTATCGAATGGCAGCTTGTGCAAACCACGTCGTTCTGCGTATGCACGCTCCGCCGGATGTTCGCCCTCGGCAGCGTCTCCCCGTGGCACGGCAGGCAGCGGTCCAAAACCTGCGCCGGCGCCAGCTTCGAAAACGCTACGATCTTCGTCTTATCTCCCAGCGCCGCGATGTGCGCCTTCCCCGGCCCGTGGCACCCCTCGCACCCCGTCTGCTCCGCCGGCAGCTTATGCATCGCCAGCGTCTTGAAATGCGGATTCTTATAGAAGTTCATCCACACGTCCGGATGGCACGCCCGGCAGGCGTTGCTCCCCGCATACCCCGGCGGCAGCGCCGGCTGCGTCGCGTCCGCCGCCCACGCGGACACTCCCGCCGCCGCCAAGATCCATAGCGCGAAAATCGTTTTCAATTCATCCCCTGTTTAGCTCTTTCGTTGACGCGAAAAATCCCCGCCTGGTTTCGCCAAATCGCGTACAGTAAAAATACCGGCCATGAACCTCGCACGTTTCCTCGCCGCCGCCGCACTATTCGCGGCCGCGCCGCGGATTTCCCTCGCCGCCGATCCGGTTCTCTGGGGATCCGCGGCACACGGTTTCCGGCTCGGGATTGCGTACGACGATTCCTCTCCCGCCCCGCAATTTCGCATCGTCCTCGAAAACATAAGCTCTCGGGAGCGGGACGTCTCCATCGGCGCCGTATCCGAAAGCGGCCCCGTCTATAATGTCGAGTTCACCGCCACATCGCCGGAAGGGAAGCGGTTCCAGGTACTCGACGAAAACGCTCTCGCCGCTCCCCCTTCCTCTCTTCCTCGGTTCATTGTCACCCACATCGATCCGGGGAAGAGTTATGAATTTGTATCCATTTTGCAAAAACTCCTCTGCATCCAAAACCGGCAAGACGTCCCTCTCGACACCCTCCTTCAACGCGGCTACTCCCTCCGCGCCTCCTTCGTTGTGGGGCTTTCTCCAAGCGACATAGTTGCCTCCGCCGAATGGAAACTCCCGCCCGCTCCATCCTTCACCCGCGCCGGAGTGTTGCCGTCGGACGGCGCCGCTCCCGTCCCCCTCGCGCCCGGCATGCTCGTGTCCATTTACGGATCTCACCTCGGCCCCGCGGCCGGCTGCGAAGTCCACGCCCCCGATCCATCGAAAACAATTTGCGGCGTCCAGGTCTTCGTCGGCGGCGTCCCCGCCAATCTGCTCTACGCGCAAGCTCGCCAGATCAATTTCAAAATCCCGCCAGAGTCCGCGGCCAAAGGCGACGCCGAAGTCCGCGTCGTCTATAACCGCCAATCGAGCATACCCATAACCGTGCCACTCGGCCCCGATCTCGCCGTCGTGAAACTGGAACGTCCGGCCCGCGTCGGCATGCCCGTCTGGCTCAAAGTGTCCATCGCCGGCGCTCCCAACTGGATTCAATACCCGTTCACCGTCTATCCTGCCGGTTTCGGCTGTAACGAAGTGGAAGTCCGCCGCGACGGAAAACTCTTACCCCGCTTCGCCTCCTTATCTACTCAGGCGTTGGGCCTAACCTCCTTCAGCGGCCCCCCGTGCGGATTTCTAAGTCTCCCCGCCGGCTCTCATCGCGGAGGGAGAATACCTCTCCATCTGCAGTACAGGTTCAATCGGCCCGGAATCTACGAAGTTCGCTACTCGGCGCTACCTACGTGGTCCACCGAAACGCCGGCGCACGTCCGATCCGCCTGGACCCGCATCGAGATTCTCCCCGGCGGCGCGGCTGCCCGCGCCAAATGGCTTACCGAGCGCGAAACGCACGCTCCCCTCGAAGCGTCCGCCCTGGTAACCGATTTCTTACCCGACATACTCGGCGTCCCCGACAGCCGATCGCTCCGCATCTTAGTCCCCTATCTTCAGCACTCCGACAGCTTGGTAAGGCAGTTCGCCATGTACGGACTCACTTACTGGCCATTAGCTCAAGCGAGCGCCAGCGTAATAAACCTGGTCCTGGCGAAAGGCCCGTCCGATGCCGCCGTCCGATTCCTCACTCTGCGCGCGGCGCTGTCCCCCGCCGCCGCGAACGCGATCGTCGAAGCATCCATCCCCTACTTACAATCCGCTTCCCCCGTTCTCCTTAGCGGAGCCATCGCGATGATGGATCGAATCGCCGATGACCCGCACTCCCGCGTCGCTCCCGCCATCCGGGCGCGCGCCGAAACCGCCCTCCTCGACGCCGAAGATCACGTAATAAAATTCGCCGACAATCAAACCGCCATGGATTACGCGTCTTCTCTCGGAGCGGTAAAAAACGATCGCGCCGGCAAAGTCCTCTGGGACCTGATCGCTCGCCACATCGCGGACGGCCAAGCCGAGATTGCCCTGACATGGCGCCATTCCCCCTCCGACCTTCCCAAATTGGCCCAACTGACGCTCATCCCCGGCGACCGCCAGGATCGCCAATACTCGAGCCTCCCCTACGCGCTTCACCATGCCTACGGACCCGCCGCCATCCCCTACCTCGAAACCATGCTCGCCCGCTCCGAATTCACCTGGGTCCGAATGGGATCCGCCCAAGAACTTGTACAGTCGGACCGCCCCTCCGGCTTCGCCTTCCTCGCCGCCGCCATCGAACAAAACCAACCCTACCGCCTGGAAATGATCCAGTTCCTCCGCGACCGTTTCCCCGAACTTCGCACCGCCAACGACCCCGCGATCCTCGCCTTCCTAAAATCCCGCTCCGCCAACCCGTAGCGTCCCAGGCCGCACCCGCCAAAAGCAGCCGCCCCTTCACTCCCTACACCGCCGAATGTCTTCTTGCACCTCAATTTGTGTTTGTATTTTCTCCCAACCGATGATATTCTGCGAAAAATCCGGTTTTTTAAGATACGCCGCGCTCATAGTCTCGCGCGCGAATCGTTAAAGGGGAACTCCATGGCGGGCATCTATAAATCGGTGCGGCTTTTGCAAGTCTCCGCCCTTCTCCTTTTCGTTCCCGGCGCCCTCACCCCCGCGTTCGCTCAAGTCAACACTTCCGCCATCGCCGGCGTCACGGTCACCGTCACGCAACCCGCCACCAACCTCGTCCGGAACGCCGTCACCTCCGAACTCCCCTTCGGCGACGGCAAGCGCTTCCTCGGCCACGTCTCCGCCGCTCTCAATCAACTCGTCGGCGGCTGGCAGCTCAACCTCATTCCGTCGGTGGAATCCGGCGTCACCCGCAGCGTCACTTCGCCCAACACCTGCACCATCGCCTACATCACCCAGCGCGCCAACGCCACCGGAATCAACCCCGGCTCGTCGTTCACCATAAATGGCGTCGAAATCACGCCCGGCCTCACCGCGCCGCTGCTTTCAACCAGGTCCGCTTCGATCCGCCGGTGGTGGACGTCTCCAGCCCCTTCTTCGGCCAGAACCTCAGCGCCCAGCCGCCCCGTATCATTCAGCTCAGCCTTCGGTTAGACTTCTAATAGGACAAGAAGAAGACCGAATATGAAGATCGCCGCGTTTGCCGCTTTCGCCGCGCTCCCCGCTTTCGCCGCCGCGCCGACGTTCACGCACGACGTCGCGCCGATCCTATATAAGCACTGCGTCTCCTGCCACCATCCCAACGATATCGCGCCCATGTCGCTGCTCACCTATGGCGACACTAAGCCCTGGGCCGCCGCCGTCAAGGAAGCCGTCCTCACCGGCAAGATGCCGCCGTGGAAAGCCGACTCTCAGTACGGCAAATGGTCCAACGATCCGCGCTTGTCGCCGGAAGAAATCGCGACGCTCAAAGCCTGGGCCGACGGCCCCAAACTCGAAGGCGACCCCAGTGAAATGCCGCCCAAGCCCGATTTCCCCGATGGCTGGAAAGTGGGCAAACCCGACGTCGTGATCTCGATCCCGGAACATAAGCTCGACGCCACGGGCCCCGACGAATATTCCTACATCACCGTTCCGACCAACTTCACCGAGGACAAATGGGTCGTCGCCGCCGAGCTTCGGCCCGGCAATCGCCGCATCGTCCATCACGCCCACGTCTTCGTCATCGAGCCGGAGGAACCCTCCACCGCCGCAAAAACGAACGCCACGCCGGACCCCGCCGTCGCCTATGCGAAATCGCTCGAAATGCACGCGGGCACGCGCAGCTTCCTGCGTCTCGACGCCCCCGCCATCGACGACGGCTGCATCCGCGACGACAACGGATTGTTGCCCGGTTCCAAACAAAGCGACCTCGGCTCGCTGATCAGCTCCTACCTTCCCGGACGTGGCCCCGACACATACCCCGAAGGCACCGCCCGCCTGGTGCCCGCCGGCTCCAAACTCAACTTCCAGATCCACTACTCCCGCGCCACGCATAAGCCGGAAACCGACATCACCTCCGTCGGTCTCATCTTCGCCAAAGCGCCGCCCAAGCAGATCGCCCGCCGCATCGACCTGAGCAATCACATGTTCCTCATCCCCGCCGGCGACTCCAACCACGAAGTCACCGAGTGCCACACCTTCGATAAGGACATGTACATCACCAGCCTCACCCCGCACATGCATCTGCGCGGCAAGGCCATGCGCATCGAGGTCACCTACCCGGACGGCCGCAAGCAAACGCTGCTCAACGTTCCTCACTACGATTTCAACTGGCAGATCACTTACCGCGCCGAGGATCCCATCTTCATCCCCAAAGGAACGCGCATCAAGATCGACGCCTATTTCGACAACTCGCCCAACAATCCCACCAATCCCGATCCAACGAAAATCATCCGCTGGGGCGCGGCGAGCGAAACCGAAATGATGGACGGCTGGGTGGAGTACGTCGACGCGCCTCCCGCGCAAAACCCGAGTGCGCCTGTCTCGGCCAAACTGCGCTAACGAGTGTGGCGCCGGAAAACAGTCCCCTCACGGAAACTCAAATGCGGCTCATCGCGAAAGCGCTGGCCGATCCGCGCCGCTTCGAAATCCTGAAACAGATCGGCGCAAAAAACCGCGCGGTCTCCTGCGCCGACGTGCATAGCCGCCATCCGGTGAGCGCCGCCACGCTCTCCCACCACGTCAAGCTATTGGAGGAGGCGGGGTTGATCGCCATCGTTCGCGAGGGCAAGTTCGCCAATTTCACTCTGCGGCGCGCCGTCTTCGAAGCCTACCTGGAGCGTCTCGCGAGAATCCTGCCGCAAACCTGAACCCTCCCCCGGCCGAAGCTCATCATTTAGACAGCTATCGAAATGATGGCGAGGAACATTCGAACGGGAGCGGATACATGAGCAAACTAAAGAACAAGGTCGCGGTGGTTACCGGCGCGTCGAAGGGCATCGGAGCGGGCATTGCAAAGGCGCTGGCGGAGGCGGGCGCATCCGTCGTGGTGAATTATTCGTCCGGTAAAGAGGGCGCCGAACGCGTCGCCGCCGGGATCGTCGAAAACGGCGGCAAGGCCATCGCGGTGCAAGGGGACGTGTCCAATGCGTCCGACGTGCGGCGCGTATTCGCCGCCGCGAAGAAGGAATTCGGAACGCTGGACGTGCTGGTGAACAACGCCGGCGTCTATGAATTCGGAGCGATCGGCGACATCACCGAGGAGCATTTCCATCGTCTGTTCGACACCAATGTGTTGGGACTCCTTCTGGCCACTCAAGAAGCCGTGAAGGCTTTCGGCGAGGCGGGTGGAAGTATCATCAACATCGGCTCGACGGTCAGCGCGATCACGCCGCCCACGACAGCCGTATACACCGCGACCAAAGGCGCCGTGGACGCCGTCACCCACGTGCTGGCGAAAGAATTGGGCCCAAAAAACATCCGCGTAAACTCGATCAACCCAGGGATGGTGGAAACCGAAGGCACGCACACGGCCGGATTCATCGGCAGCGATTTTCAAAAACAGCTCGAAGCGCAAACGCCGCTTGGGCGCATCGCACAGCCCGCGGACATCGCGCCGATCGCCGTGTTTCTCGCCTCGGCCGACTCAGGATGGCTGACCGGGGAAACGTTGCTCGCCTCCGGCGGGCTCAGGTAACCGGCCGTTTAATAGCGCGGGATGGAGGGGTCCACTTCCAGACTCCAGCGGTCGATCCCTCCGGCCATGCTCACGCAATCTTCGACGCCCTGGCTGCGCAGCCAATTCACTACGCTAAGGCTCCGCACGCCGAGGTGGCAAAAGACGACCAGCATGGTGTCGTCGGCCAACGACTCCAAATGCGGCAGCGCGGCGGGGATGTCGGCCATCGGGATCAGCTCGGCGCCTGCGATACAGGCGGCTTGAAACTCCATCGGCTCGCGGACATCGATTAGCGCCAGTTTCGCGCCCGCCTCGAGCAGCAGCTTTACTTCGGCGGGCGCGATTTCAAATGGCGAGGCCATCAGCGGGCCGCCCTCTGGGCCACGAACCAAGCCTGGCTGTCGCGGCCGCCATTGCGCGACTTCGGCGAATAGCGCCCGTCGGCGTGCATGTGGCGCGCATTCGCCGTGTCGTGCAAGTATGCGTTCAAAATCTCCTCGCGGATGCGATGCACCAACTGCGGCCGCTGCACGGGGAACAGCACTTCCACGCGGCGGTTCAAGTTGCGCGGCATCAGATCGGCGCTGCCCAAATAAACCTCGCCCGCGCCGCCGTTGTCGAAATAAAACACGCGGCTGTGTTCCAGAAATCGCCCGACGATGCTGGTCACCCGGATATTTTCGCTCACTCCCGGGACGCCTGGCCGCAGGCAGCAGATCCCGCGCACCAGCAGATCCACCTTCACTCCGGTTTGCGAGGCCTGGTAAAGCAGCTTGATCATCGGCCCGTCTTCGATGGCGTTCATCTTGAAAATCAGATGGCCCTGCCCGCCGCCGCGCTGCACGGCGATCTCGCGCTCGATCAGCTCCTCGAAACGCTGGCGCATGTTCACCGGCGCCACCAATAGCTTGCGGTAGCGGCTCTTCCGCGAATATCCGGTGAGGTAATTGAACAGGTCCGTCGCATCCTCGCCGATCTGCTCGTCGCACGTGAAGAAGCCAAGATCGGTATAAAGCTTCGCCGTCGCGGCGTTGTAGTTGCCGGTCGCCAGGTGGCAGTAGCGCCGGATGGCGTCGCCCTCGCGCCGCACCACCAACGCCACTTTCGAATGCACTTTCAGCCCCAGTAGTCCATAGACGACGTGGACGCCTTCGCTTTCAAGCGCCCGCGCCCATTCGATGTTGCTCTCTTCGTCGAAGCGCGCTTTCAATTCCACCAGCACCGCCACCTGCTTGCCGTGCTCCACCGCTTCGAGTAGCGCCGGAACGACGGGAGAGTTACGCCCCAGCCGGTAGAGCGTCATCTTGATCGCCAGCACGTCGGGATCTTTCGCCGCCTTGCGCAAAAATTCGATCACCGGCTGGAACGATTCATAAGGATGATGCAGAAGCTGGTCTTCCTGGCGGATGGCGCCGAAGATGTCGTCGTTGGCGCCGAGGCCCGGAGGCATAGACGCCAGGAACGGCTTGTCTTTCAAGTCCGGCCGGTCGAGGGGGAGTAGAAAGCGCAGGCGTCCCAAATCGAGCGGGCCGTCGACGCGATCGATGCCGATCGGTTCCACTTCGAGGTTGCTGGCCAGCGTCTCCACCATCGAAGCGGGCATCGCCGCGTCCACTTGAAGCCGCACCACGTCGCGAAACCGGCGCTGCCACACCGCTTCTTCGATGGTCTCCAACAGATCGTCGGTTTCCAGTTCCTTGATCGCCACCTCGGCGTCGCGCGTGACGTGGAACGCGTTCGCTTGCAGGATTTCGAGGCCGGGAAATAAGTGGTGCAGATTGGCCAGGATCAACTGTTCGATCCACACAAACGCCTGGGTGCGCTGCGGGCCGTCGCCGCCGAAGGCGACGGGCAGGAACTGCGGCAGAGAATCCGGCACCTTGACGCGGGCGAAGTGTTCGGTGCCCACGGGATCGCGGACCGCGACGGCCAGATTCAGACTGAGATTGGAGATGTGCGGAAACGGCCGTCCGGGATCGAAGGCGAGCGGCGTGAGCACCGGGTACACTTTTTCGACGAAGTAGGCGTCCAAGTGCGCGCGCTGTTCGGTGTCGAGCGCGGCGAGATCGACCAGGCGGATGCGCGCCTCCTCGAGCGCCGGAAGAAGTTCGCGGTGGAAGAAAGCGTAGATTTCCTCCATCAATCGGTTCACCTCGGCGTGAATCGCCTCCAGGCCCTCGGCCGGCCCGAGTCCGTCGAGGCCGCGGTCGCGCACGTTGTTCTCGATCTGCTGCATCAGCCCGGCGACGCGGACCATGAAAAACTCGTCGATGTTCGACGCGAGAATGCTTAGAAACTTAACGCGCTCCAGCAGCGGGTTGCGCACGTCGCGGGCTTCTTCGAGCACGCGGCGTTGAAATTGCAGCAGGCTCAACTCGCGATTGAGATAAAGCGAGGGATCGTCGAGATCCATCGCCGCCGCGGGAAGGACGGAGGCGGGAGCGGCTTCGGCGGCCATGGCATTCTTTAGTCTAACTCCGCTCACCGCGCCAGACCGGCTTTGCGGGTGCCTTCGAGCGTGACGGCCATCGATTCGCGCGGAAACCGGTCGAGGAAATCGCGCAGCATCCAACCGAAGCCAAAAGGAATATCGCGCGAGAGCGAGACGGCGCGGCAGGTGGCGAAAACGCCGTCCACGGTCTCCTCGAAATGCCAATAGGAGTTCAGCCGCCAGAGAAAGCCGAGGCCTTGACCCGGAGGCAGATCGACGCCGCCGCCGCGGTCGGCGTGTTTCACTTCGCTGATTTTCGTGGAACGCGAAACGGTGTGCATGCGGCCCGGCCCGTCGTTGCGGTACTCGACGGCGTACTCGGTATCGAGGACCACCGTCAACAGATCCTTGCGGTAGAGCCGCAGGAAGACGTGGCGGTTCCCGCCTTGTCCGGAAAGCAGGCGCGCCTGGACAACCTCCGGTTTATAGAATTCCGGATAGCGGCCATAGTCGAGCAAAGCTCTGGAAACGCGCTCGAGTTTGACGCCGGGAATGAAGATCGCTCCCTGCCAGTCCTGGATCTGGCCGTTGGGCACTTCCACCGGCTGTCCATTTTCCATGGCCGCGACGGGCTTCACCACCACCTCGCCGCGGCGCGCGGCCGCTTTATCCTGCGGCGATACGTCGAGCCATAAATAAGGACCGGGCCGGTTAAGCTGCGCCTCCACGAGCGCGACATAACGGTCGAAGGCGCCCGACGCTTCCGGCGTCAGTCGCGCGGCGGCGGCGGTGTTGCGGGCGGCGAAGGCGAGCGCGGCGGCGAAAAGAACGGTAGCGGGACGGATGTTCATGCTACTTCCGCCACCCTTCCTGGAACGGCGCGTCGATGTCCACCTGGTATCCGTTCACCAGGCGGTTGGTTTCGTTGGCCATCCCGACGACAGCCATCAACTCGTAAAACATTTCCGGCGTCATGCCCGCTTTGCGCGCGGAGGCCGTGTGGGAGGCAATGCAATAGTTGCATTGATTGCTGACGCTGACGGCGAGATAAATCATTTCCTTCGTGAGCGGATCGAGCGCGCCCGGAGCCATGATCTGTTTGATATCTTCCCAGGTGCGCTTCAGCGTGGAGGGGTCGTGGGCGATGCTTTTCCAAAAATTGTTGACCCAATCCGTCTTGCGCGTGGCCATGATGTCGTCGTAGACGGCGCGCACTTCGGGACTGGCATCGGGATATTCGATAAATCCGAATAAAGACATACTCCCTCAGTATGACGCGTCGGCAACCACCGGCCGGTACAACCCGCCTCCGGCGCTTTCCGATGTGTCGGATTGAATACGTATGGCTCGTGCCACAATTGACTCCATGGTAATTCGCGACCAGGACGTTCTTGAGTACCATTCTTCTTCGCCGGCCGGCAAAATTTCGGTGACGCCCACTAAACCATGCCACACGCAGCGCGATTTGAGTCTGGCTTATACGCCCGGCGTCGCGGTGCCGTGCCTGGCGATCGAGCGCGATCCGTCGCTCGCTTACCGCTATACGGGAAAAGGCAATCTGGTCGCCGTGATTACCAACGGCACGGCGGTATTGGGCCTGGGAAATATCGGCGCGGCGGCGGGCAAGCCGGTGATGGAGGGCAAAGCGGTGCTGTTCAAACGCTTCGCCGACATCGACGTGTTCGATCTCGAAATGAACAGCGAGGATCCGAAGGAGATCATCCGCGCCTGCCAATTGCTGGAGCCGACCTTCGGCGGAATCAACCTCGAAGATATTAAGGCGCCGGATTGTTTCGTGATCGAGGAGGAACTGCGGCGCACGATGCGCATTCCCGTGTTTCACGACGATCAACATGGGACGGCGATCATCTCCGGCGCCGCGCTGATCAACGCGCTTCTGGTGGTGGGCAAGCGGATCGAAGAAGTGAAAATGGTGTTCAACGGCGCGGGCGCAAGCTCCATCTCCTGCGCCGAACACGCCATCCGGCTGGGCGCGCGGCGCGAGAACATCGTGATGTGCGATCCCCAGGGAACCATCCGCGAAGTACGCGCGAAGGGGATGAACGAGTACAAAGCGCGCTTCGCTTCGACGACCAAGGCGCTGACGTTGGCCGAGGCGCTGGTGGACGCGGACGTGTTTTTCGGACTGTCGGCGGCCAACTGCGTGACGGCGGAGATGGTGAAGGCCATGGCGGCGAAGCCGGTGATCTTCGCGCTGGCCAATCCCGATCCGGAGATTCCCTACGAGGTCGCCGTTGCGGCGCGGCCGGACGCCATCGTCGCCACCGGCCGTTCGGATTATCCGAATCAGGTAAATAATGTTCTGGGATTTCCGTTCATTTTTCGCGGGGCGCTGGATGTGCGGGCGACGGCGATCAACGACGAAATGAAACTGGCGGCCACGCATGCCCTCGCGGGACTGGCGCGCGAAGACGTTCCCGATTCCGTCATCCGCACCTATGGGCTGGAGCGCCTGGAGTTCGGGCCGGAATACATCATCCCGAAGCCGTTCGATCCGCGCGTGCTGATTCGCGAGGCGTGGGCGGTGGCCAAGGCGGCAATGGACAGCGGCGTGGCGGGCGAGACGATCGACTTGGACGAGTACCGCGATCAACTGGAGCGGCGCCTGGGCCGCTCGCAAGGCGTGATGCGCATCATGATCCACAAGGCGCAGCGCAAACCGAAGCGCGTGGTGTTTCCCGAAGGCGAGGAGCCGAAGATCCTGCGCGCGTCGCAGATTCTGATCGACGAAAAAATCGCCACGCCGGTTTTGCTGGGCGACGAAGCGGTGATCCGCGAGAGGATCGCCGATCTGAGATTGAGCCTCGATTCGATCGAGATCGTCGATCCGGCGCGGGCGCCGCAATTGGCGCGCTATACGGAAGAGTTGTACCGGGTGCGCCAGCGCAAGGGCGTTACGCTGACCGAGGCGTCGGAGATGATGGCCAACCGGAATACGTTCGGGTCGATCATGGTGCGTTTGGGCGAGGCCGACGTGCTGATCGGCGGGTTGACGCAGCACTATCCGGAGACCATCCGGCCGGCGCTCGAAGTGATTCCGGTACGGGCGGGGTTTCGCCGTGTGTCGGGATTGTATCTGTTGATCACGATGAAAGGCGATGTCTATTTTTTGGCCGACGCCACGGTGAACGTGGAACCATCGTCGGAAGAACTGGCCGAGATCGCGATTTCGACCGCCGAGACGGCGCGGCGCTTCAACATCGAGCCGCGTGTGGCGATGCTCTCGTTTTCCAATTTCGGCAGTGCGCGCCATCCGCTGGCGGACAAAGTGCGGCGGGCGACGGAGATCGTCAAGCATCGCGCGCCGGAGTTGACCGTGGACGGGGAGATGCAGGCCGACACGGCGGTGACGCCGGAGATTCTGGCCGGGACGTACCCGTTCAGCCCGCTGAAGGGCGGAGCGAACGTGTTGATTTTTCCGAATCTGGAGTCCTGCAACATCGCCTATAAATTGCTGGCGCGGCTGGGCGGCGCGGAGGCGATCGGCCCGATCCTGATGGGGTTGTCGAAGCCGGTGCATGTGCTGCAGCGCGGAGCGGAAGTGAACGATATCGTGAACGTGGCGGCGATCGCCGTGGTGGACGCGCAGGAGGCGGAAGCGCGCGCGGCGGGCTGAGCCGGGGTTCAAGGCGTTATCCTGCAATTTATGGCTTCTTTCGATGTCGTGGGCGTGGGGTTGAACGCCACGGACACTCTGATTCTGCTGCCGCGCTTTCCGGCCTACGCGGGTAAAGTTCCTTTCGAAGCGGAGACGCTGAGCCCCGGCGGGCAGGTGGCGAGCGCGATGGTGACCTGCGCGAAGTTGGGGATGAAGGTGAAATACATCGGGACGGTGGGCGACGACGAGCGCGGCCGCATCCAGCGCGAGAGTCTGATTGAAGCGAGGATCGATCTGGCCGATCTCGAAACGCGCGAGGATTGCCCGAACCAGACGGCATATATATTGATCGACCAGAGCACAGGGGAGCGGACGGTGTTGTGGCAGCGGAACGACTGTCTTCGGCTCTCGCCCGATGCGATCACGGAGGAGAAGATCGCCTGCGCGCGGCTGCTGCATATCGACGCTCACGACACGCCGGCGGTGGAGAAGGCGGCGGCGATCGCGCGGCGGCTGGGTATTCCGGTGACGGTGGACGTGGACACGATCTACCACGGCTTCGACCGCGTGCTGGCGAACATCGATTACTTGATCGCGAGTTCCGAATTTCCGGCGCAATGGACGAGCGAGCGCGATCCGTTCCGGTCGCTCGAAATGATCCAGGAAGAATATGGAATGCGGGTAGCGGCGATGACGCTGGGCGCGCACGGAGCGCTGGCGCGGGCCGAGGGGCGATTTTATTATTCGCCCGCGTTCGTGGTGGATTGCATCGACACGACGGGCGCCGGAGACGTATTTCACGGGGCGTTTTGTTATTCTGTGTTGCAGAAGATGCCGCTGCGGGAAGCGCTGGATTTTTCGAACGCGCTGGCCGCGCTGAATTGCACGCGTCTCGGGGCGCGCGGAGGCATCGCCACGCTGGAGGAGGCGAGGGAGCTGATGGCGCGAGGGGGACGGCGGGCGATGAAAGATTATGAGCCGCGCTCCTCGGCGCGGACCGGCGCATGATTCCGTTACGCGCATTGGACCGCACCTATACGCGGCCGACGGCGACGCTCGCAATTATCGCGGTGAACACGCTGGCGTTTCTGTTGGAGCTGAGCATGCCGCCGTGGACGCGCGAACGATTCATTTTCCACTACGCGATCGTTCCGGACCAACTGCACTATTCGGCGTTGATTACCTCCATGTTTCTCCATGGCGGATGGCTGCACATTCTGGGCAATATGTGGTTCCTGTGGGTGTTCGGCAAGGGGATCGAGGATCTGCTGGGGCACGCGCGGTATCTGTTTCTTTATTTCGCCTGCGGCATCGCGGCGGGGCTGGTGCATGTGATGACCAACGCGTATTCGAACGTCCCGACAATCGGGGCGAGCGGAGCGATCGCCGGGGTGATGGGCGCGTATATGGTGAAGTTTCCCAGGGCGCGGATTATTACGCTGGTGCCGATCTTCGTGTTCCTGACGACGCTCGAAATTCCGGCGGCGTTCCTGCTGTTGTATTGGTTCGCGATTCAATTTATCAGCGGGTACGCGGGTACGATCGCCGGCCATATTTACGGCGGGGAAAGTACGGCGTGGTTTGCCCATGTGGGAGGATTCCTGGCTGGAATGGGATTGATTTTGATACTGCCGATTCAGCGGCGCCGGCGGAGCTGGGATTAAGCGATGTGGGAACTGGAGGCGGCCTCGGCCGGAGTGGACGAGCCGCTGGATATACTGGCGATCGCCGCGCATCCGGACGACGTGGAGCAGACTTGCGGCGGGACGATGCTGCGCATGGCGGCGATGGGATACCGTACCGGCGTTCTGGATTTGACGGCGGGCGACATGGGCAGCCGGGGCACGCCGGAGTTGCGCATTCGCGAATCGGAAGCGGCGGCGAAGGCGCTGCGTTTGGCTTGGCGCGGGAATTTGAAATGGCCGGACGCGCGGCTGGAGAACACGATTTCGGCGCGGATGACGCTGGCGGTGGAGATCCGTAACCTGCGTCCGAGGGTGGTGATTCTGCCCTATTGGGAGGGGCGGCATCCGGACCATTACCGAGCGAGCGAGATCGGCTACGAGAGCTGTTTTCTGGCCGGGTTGAAAAAACTGGATGAGGACACGGCGCCGCACCGGCCGGCGCAGGTGCTGTATTCGTCGCTGTACGCCAACGTGAAGCCGTCGTTCGTGGTGGACATCACGGCGCAGTTCGAGCGGCGGATGGACGCGCTGTTTTGTTACGAGTCGCAGTACGGGGAGATGGACGCGGCGGCGGACCTGTTTCCGAAGCGGCAGGAGATCCGAGAGCGGCTGGCGGCCATCGCGCGATTTTACGGGAACACGATCGGCGTGAAATACGGCGAACCGTTCGTGGTGAAGGAAGCGATGCGCGTCGAAGATATCACGACGCTGGGCGTGCGGACGTTTTAGCGGGGCATCCGCTCCCTTACGGTCGCGGCTCGGTAACGGCGCGGAGGCGGGAGCGAGCGCGGGAAAAGACGGCGCGGATTCGCGGGCGAAGGGTAACGGCGCGGAGGCGAGCGCGAGGCCGGGCGTTTCCGAGCCGCGCACGTAAGTAAGCGGTGGGGTGTTTCGCGGGAACGTTCTTCGCCCGCGTTGCGTAATGATGGTGGGTAGTGAGGAGAAGTGTCTATGGGCCTGACCGCCGATCTGCGTTTCGCCTTCCGCACGCTCGCCAAAAGCCCGCTGTTTTCCCTCGTCGCCATCGTTTCGCTGGCGCTGGGCATCGGAGCGAACACGGCCGTATTCAGTTTGATGGACCAGCTTCTGCTGCGTATGTTGCCGGTGAAGGATCCGGCGCGGCTGGTGGAGTTGGCGGGGGTGGGCACACATTACGGCAGCAATCGCGGGTTGAACGCGATGTCGTATCCGATGTACGCGGATTTTCGCGACCGGAACCCGGTGTTCGAGGGGATGTTCTGCACGTACCAGACGCCGATCAGCGTGAGCTTCGGCGGGCGCACGGAGCGGGCGGGAGGCGAGTTGGTTTCGGGGACCTATTTCCCGGTGCTGGGGGTGAAGGCCGCAGTGGGACGGGTGTTCACGCCGGAAGAAGACAAGACGCAGGAGGGCGAGCCGTACGCGGTGCTGGGCTACGATTATTGGCGGACGCGATTCGGCGGCGATCCGGAGATGGTGGGCAAGCAGATCCTGGTGAACGACCGGCGGCTGACGGTGATCGGAGTGGCGGCGCGCGGGTTCGACGGCGTCGAGCACGGTTTCGCGACGCAGATTTTCATGCCGGTGGCAATGCAGAAGCCGATCATGGCCGAGGGCGAGGATCTGCTGAAGAAAAGGCGCGAGCGATGGATCAACGTCTTTGGACGGTTGAAGCCGGGGGTGAGCGCGACGCAGGCGAAGGCCGCGCTGCAACCGATTTTTCACAACATGCTGGTGATGGAGGTTGCCCAGCCGGAGTTTGCCAAAGCATCGGCGTATACGCGGCAGCAGTTTCTGAGAATGACGGTGGACGTGCTGCAGGGCGGGGGCGGGCACTCGATGTTGGCCGAGGTGATGGCGACGCCGATCACGGCGAAGATGGCGATGGTGGGGCTGGTCCTGCTGATCGCATGCACCA
>VFSW01005916.1_pt1 | contig 18032 bp, 15 predicted proteins | sample 5358111 | NCBI WGS metagenome assembly VFSW01 (sample SAMN11554181, study PRJNA540505) | mine drainage metagenome | isolation source: sediment from site ElyBrook_90M | place: USA: Ely Copper Mine, Vershire, VT | collected 2017
GCATGCGGCACGGCTGAAGCCGTGCCCTGATACAAGGCGCTTTGGAGTGTGGCGGTCGATCAGTTTTGCTCGCACGCCCGGGGCGCTAAGTGCCGGAAACAACCAGGGCGAGATCCTTCGCCGCACAAACCGCGGCTCAGGATGACACGGCGCGGGCAGGCGTGGGTTGATTAGGTCGCCACGGCGCGCTTTGTGTGGCACGGGCGTCCCGCCCGTGACCACGGCCAGGATGGCCGTACTACGCGAGGGCGCGGTTCAAACTGCACAACCAGCCGTGGCATGTAGCGCTTGACGCTCGCAAGGGCGTCAAGTTATGCTAATTGACGGTTATCCACGCACCGATAAACAGAAGGGAACTGAATCCTTTGAAACGTACTTTCCAACCCAATCGAAGGCGCAGAGCCAAGACGCATGGCTTCCGTGTGAGAATGCGGACCCCGGGCGGCCGAAACACGCTGAAGCGCCGTCGCCAAAAAGGACGCCACCGTTTGACTCCATGAAAGGGAGCCAGCCCTCTCAGTCCTTCCCCAAGAGTCTCCGGTTGCTGCGCCGGCCGGATTTTCGCAAAGTTTATGAGGAGGGGCGTCGGCGCAGCGTGCGGATATGCACAATATTCTTCCGCTCCAACGGATTAGCAATTACGAGGCTGGGGATTACCACTCCGGCGGGTGTGGGGGGGTCTGTAATTCGCAACCGCATCCGGCGGCGTTTGCGCGAAGTTTACCGGCTGAATCAGGCGCAGATTCCGCCTGGATGGGACGTGGTGGTGAATCCGAGGCCCGCGGTGGCTACCATGCCGATGGCAGCGTTGACGCGCGAGTTCATCCGCCTTTTTCCGACGGAGCCGGCTGTGACGTCCAGCGAGGCAGCCAGCCGCTTGGAATCCGCCTGACGCTGGGCGCTATCCGCTTTTATCAGTTGGCCATATCGCCAATTTTGCCGGCAGCCTGCCGCTATTATCCCACCTGTTCCGCTTACGCATATCAGGCGATTGAGAAGCATGGTTTGGGAAAAGGGATGTGGCTGGCCTTGCGGCGGCTGGGACGCTGCCACCCGTTCGGGTCGCATGGCTACGATCCGGTACCCTGAGCGTGGCGCGGATTAGCTGATCCGCTGAAGGAAACGAAGGATTATGGAAGTTGACAACGAAAAACGCATGATGCTGGCATTCGGGGTAACCTTTGCCTTGCTCATGGTTTACACCTTAATCTTCAAGAAAGACTTTCAACCGGTACCGGTCAAGCCCGCCGCCACCGCCAAAGCGCCCGAGGGCGCCGGCAGCGCCGGCGCGGTGGCAAAGCCGGAAGCCGCCCGCGCGTCTGGGAAGCCCGTCTCACTGGCGGTGCAGCAGGGTAGCGCCGCGCGCGATATTGTGGTTGAGGGTCAATACTACAGGGTTACGCTTTCCACCCAGGGCGCCATCGTCAAAAGCTGGATTCTGCGGCGTTACCACAGCGAGAAGGGCAAGCCGCTCGATTTGATTGACCCGGCGGCCTCCGCAAGCATGGGCTACCCGCTAAGCCTGAACACGGCGGACAGCCAGTTGGCGAAAAAGTTGAACACGGCGATTTTTGTAGCGCAGCCCGAGGGTGGAACGCTTACCGCTCCGGCCAAAATCAAGTTTGTTTACAGCGACGGCCAGCAGCGCGTTGAAAAGACGATTGAATTCACCAGCGGGTACGAAATCCACGTTTCAGCCAGCATTTTCGACGGGCAGCATTACCTTCCGGTGGAGGTGAGCTGGCCCGGCGGCCTGGGCGATCCATCACTGCCGCTGGAAACGCGATTCGGGCAGGACCTGGTTGCGTACGGCAGCGGCGGAAGCATCCATACCATCGCGCCCAAGAAAGTGGGCGAAAGCCAGTTGATTCCCGGCCAGTTGGAATTTGCCGGACTGGAAGACCGCTTCTTTGTGGGCATGTTCCTGCCTGATTCCGCCGACGCCGTGTTCCGAGCCGGGCACCAGGACTGGCGCCCGGAGGGTTGGACGGGGAAAAACGCGTTGCCGGCGCTTTCCATGAGTATTGGCGCGACCGCGCCGCAGCCGGTCAGCTTCCGGCTGTTTGTGGCTCCCAAGGATCTGGACCTGCTGCGCCGCGAGAAGCCCTCCATGGAAGGGCTGGTGGATTTTGGCTGGTACACGGTCATCGCCAAGCCGCTGTTTGTGGCCCTGCACTACACCTACGACCACATTGTCCACAACTACGGCTGGGCCATCATTCTGGTCACCATCGTCATCAACACGCTGCTGTTTCCCCTGAAAATAAAAAGCATTCGTTCCGCGCAGGAGATGCAGCGCATTGCTCCGAAGATGAAGGAGATTCAGGAGCGGTTTAAGAAGTACAAGGCGAACGATCCGCGCAAGGAACAGATGAACAAGGAGATGGTGAAGCTTTATCAGGAGCACGGCGTAAACCCGCTGGGCGGCTGCCTGCCCATGCTGATCCAGTTTCCTTTAATCCTGGGATTCTACCGCGTGCTGAGCCTGTCGATTGAACTGCGCCATGCTCCCTGGTTCGGCTGGCTGAAGGATCTTTCCGCTCCCGACCCGCTCTACATCTTGCCGGCGGTCATGGTGATCACCATGTTTGCGCTGCAGAAAATGACGCCCATGGCCACCACGGATCCGGCGCAGGCGCGCATGATGATGTTGATGCCGCTGGTGATGGGTTTTGTGTTTTTCCGGCTGTCGAGCGGCACCGTACTTTATTACCTGACCGCCAATATAGTGGGCATGGGGCAGCAGGTGCTGATCAACCGCTTTTACCCCGCTCCCGAGCCCCTGCCCGCAGCCGCCGCGGATAACGCGCGGGCCTCGGCTCCGGTTGTGCGGCGCCCCGCGCCGGTTAAATAGGACAGATGTGAAGAATATGGCAGGCGAAGAAACAGCAGCCAACCTTACCGCCGTACAGCAGGTTGATGGCATGCTGGCGCCCATCAAAAGCTTTCTGGAAAAGGTTCTGCGCCTGGCGCGCCTGAAGATGAGCGTGCAGGTACGCGCGGCGCAACCCGGGGAATACGCTCCGGATACGCCGCTGTATGTGGTGGAGATCTCCGGACCGGATGCGGACGTGGTGCTGGATAGCCACGCCGCCATGCTGGATGCGCTGGAACACGTGGCGCGCCGCGTGGCGCGCATGGACGAGACGCTGCATCCCCTGGTGGCCTTTGACTGCCATCAGTACCGCCTTTCGCGCCTGGATGAATTAAAGCTGACCGCCCGGATTGCCGCTGAACAGGTGCGCGAACGGGGCGAACCCTTTGCGCTGGGCCGCATGAATTCCCGGGAGCGGCGGGTTGTGCACCTGACGCTGCGCGACCAGCAGGGCATAAGAACTGAAAGCCAGGGTGAAGGGCTGGACCGTCATCTGGTGATCTTTCCGGATTCGAAGGCGCGATAGATTTCCACGCCGCGGGCCGCTGCCCGCCACCGCTTTGTTCCGCACCCCATTAACATGACTCACGGCGATACGATTGTGGCCATCGCCACGCCGCCCGGGCGCGGAGGCATCGGCCTGGTGCGCCTTTCGGGACCGCGGGCCATCGCCGCGGCGCAGGCCAACCTGCGCTATGCGCGGCCCCGCCTGGAAGCGCAGCGCGCCACACTGGGCGAATTGATTGATCCCGCCAGCGGCAAAACGCTCGATCAGGTGATGGTTACGCTGTTCCGCGCCCCCCATTCCTACACCGGCGAAGACGTTGCGGAAGTTGCCTGCCACGGAGCGCCGGTGATTCTGAATTACCTGGTGCAGTTGTGCCTGCGGCAGGGAGCGCGAGTGGCGGAGCCGGGCGAGTTCACGTTGCGCGCTTTTCTGAACGGCCGCATTGACCTGACCCAGGCGGAGGCGGTGCGCGACCTGATTGCGGCGCGAACGCTGTTCCAGGCTCAGGTGGCGGCGCGGCAGATGGAGGGCGCGCTTTCCGGGCGCCTGAAGCCGGTGAAGAAGGAGCTGCTGGAACTGATCGCCGGCCTGGAGGCGGGAATCGATTTTGGCGAAGACGATGTGCCGGTGCCGGCCAATGCTGAATTGGCGGAGCGCGCCCGCAAGATTCGCGAACGGCTGGGCGAGCTTGCCGCCACGTTTGAAAGCGGCCGCGTAGTGCACGACGGCCTGACGCTGGCCATGGTGGGGCGGCCGAATGTGGGAAAATCCAGCCTGTTTAACCGCCTGCTGAACGAAGAGCGGGCCATTGTTACCGCGGCGCCGGGCACCACGCGCGACTGGCTGGCGGAAACCGCCAACCTTGAGGGCATTCCCATCCGTCTGGTGGATACGGCCGGCATTCGCGAAGCCGCGGGCGAAGTGGAGCGCATCGGCATTGAAAAATCGATGCGCGCCATCGCGGATGCCAGCCTGCGTCTGCTGGTGCTGGACCTTTCCCGGCCGCTGACGGAAGAGGATGTGGAGCTTTTCCGCAAGGCCGCCGGGTTGGGGCCGCTGGTGTGCGCGCTGAACAAGGCTGACCTTGAAACGCGCTGGGACGAGCAGGAACTGCGCGCCAGGCTGGGCTTGAACGGCCCAGGCAACCCGAACGGCGGCGCGGCCGATGCTATGGCGTATAACACCCGCGTTGAATGGGTGCGAACCTCCGCCGTAACCAACGCCGGAGTCGAGGAGCTGCGAGGCAGGATTCTGGGGCTGGCGCTGCCCGGCAGGGATGCGGCGCTGGAGGGCGGCATGATTACCGACCTGCGCCATCGCCAGCTTGTTGAGCAGTCGCTGGCCGGACTGGATAAAGCCCTGGCCGCCGTGCTCAGGGAGACACCGCACGAAATGGTTCTGCTGGACCTTTACGACGCCTTGCGGCCATTGGATGAACTGACCGGCCAGACCAGCGTGGAAGATGTGCTGGGCGTGATCTTTTCCACTTTTTGCGTTGGCAAATAGCGGCAGGCGCGGCGCGGAAAATGCCCGCCACGCCGGCACAGAGCGTAAGAGCGCGCGTGGCAGGTTGCGGCACAGCACCTCACACTATTTGCAGCGCCGCCCGGGCCTGACAGTTTGTTGAACAACCCTAGAATTTGTCCTCCTGAGGAGCCGCAGGCGACGAAGGATCTGCTTTTTGCGGAATCGAGCCCATACGAGATTCCTCGCCGCCTGCAGCTCCCCGGAATGACAGGCGGGACGAGTATTTCAACAAACTGCTAAATCAGGCCTTTGCCGCGGTTCCACAATCCTCTTGGATTAACAATCCTCACCATCCAGGCAGCCAGCAGAAATACCAACCCTCCGGCAGCCGTTGCGGCGAACAGAGTGGCGAGCAGGCGCGGCAAAGCTTGCGTAATACCCGCGGGGCTTAGGCGCCTGACAACCATGGCCGCGGCCAGGCCGGCCGGCGCCGCGGCCATCACCGCCCTGGCCAGATAGAGGGCCAGCGGGCGCTTTACAAAATGGGGCACGCGGCGGCGCAGCCTGAGGAACAGCAGGGCCGCATACACCGTGACGGCGCACGAGCTGGCGAGCGCCAATCCCAGATACGCGGCCCGATGCGATAGCCACCAGTAGAGCGGCAGGCTGGCAAGGGTAACGCTGGTTCCGATGATGGCGGGGGTCAGCGTGTCGCGCGAGGCGTAAAATCCGCGCGCCAGGATGCCCTGCACGCCCCAGGCGAACATGCCCAGCGAATAGAGGGCCAGCGTGGCCGCCGTGGCTTCCAGATCGTAGGCCCGCAGCCGCGTGTGCGAAAACACCAGGGCCACCAGCGGACGGCTCTCCGCCAAGGTGAGCGCGGAGAGCGGCACCAGCAGAAGCAACAGGGCCTTCAGAGTGGAGTTGAGGGTGCGGTTCAGCTCCGCGAACTTGCCCTCGGAATAGAGTTGGGCCAGAAAGGGAAAAGAAGCCACGCCCACCGCCTGCCCCACCAGGCCCAGCGGAACGCGCATCAGGGTTTTGGCGTAAGTGAGCCAGGTAATGGAGGCGGGCGCGAGATAGGAACCGAACCAGCGCGTGATCCAATCGTCGGTGTAGATAATTGACAGCGCCAGCATGATGGGCACGGCGAGCTTGATGAAGGCGATAAAGTCCGGGTTCTTCAGCTTGAGATTGGCGAAGAACCGGGCGCCGCTGCGCGCCGCGCCGTAGATTTGCAGAAGGAAGCTGCCGGCAAAGGCGCCAGCCAGCACTCCGATGGAGAAGCCGGTAACCCCCAGGCGAGCGGAAAAGATGAGCCCGCCGGCGATGATGCCCAGGTTGTAGATGACGGGGGCGAGGGAGGGAATGACGAAGCGGCGTTTGGCGTACTGCACCGCGCTCAGGATGCCGCCCTCATAAAAAAAGAATTGAGCCGGCAGCATGAGGCGGGTAAGGAAAATGACGCGCCGGCGCTCCGCTCCATGAAAGCCGGGCGCGATCACTCCCACCAGATGCGGCGCCAGAACCTCGCCGGCCACAACCATCACAGCCAGGAGCAATCCCATCGCCGTGATCACGGTTGAAAAAACCCGCCAGCCTTCCGCTTCGCGCTTTTCCGCGATGCAGCGCGTAAGGATGGGGATGAAGGTAAGGCTGAGGGAGCCGCCGGCGACCAGGTAGTTTAAAAAATCGGGAAGGGTGAAGGCGGCGTAGTAGGCGTCGGTCATGGCGTTGGAGCCCAGCTGATGAGCCACGGTCCAATCGCGCAAAAAGCCCAGCATGCGGCTGAGCAGAACGCTGGCCATGACAATGCCGGTGGATTGTACGATGTGGCGCAACGTGGAGGGAGGCGAGGCGCGCATGGTGGGTGGTTTGTCGATCAGCCTCCGGCGGCGCGCGGCCGCCTTGCCAGCCGGGGACCGGCGATGAGCGGCGGCCGGCCCGGCCAGGGGTCAGGCCCGTGGAACAGAAAAGCGTTTTCCGCACGATTTGCAGCGCGCCATCGGGGCGCGGCGTAACAAACGCTCCACCAAGTTGCGGCTGACGGTGATGAATTCATCGGCGCCGCAGCGCGGGCAGCCGTTGTAGCCGTCCGGATCCGGCGGCGGCGCAGTGGCGATGACGGAGGCCTTGCCGGCTCTGCGGAAGTCCTTTTCGCGCAGCCAGCGCCGCCTTTGGCAGCGCGCGCAACGGCGCAGCTTGAAGCCGAGCACTCTGGCAAGGCCGCGAAGCGCGCCGCGCGAGACGGGCTCTGTTTTTGTGGTTCCGCAGCGCCTACATGGAGTTGCCATTTGCGGGAACCTTCAAATTCTGAACGATGTGCAGCAATCCCTCCAGCGATTCGCGCGTGCTTTCCATGCGGTTGCCATCGGGACGCCGGTAATGAGTTTCCAGCGACATGGTTCCGTCGTAGTGGTCGTCAACCAGCGCCTGGAATTGCCCTTTCCAGTCGATAATGCCGCCGCCCACCGGCGCCCACTTCAGTTTGCCCGTGGCCGGATCCCTGCTCACGTCCTTCACGTGCACGTGGGCGAATTTGCCGCGCACCAGCTTGTAGCCGTTGGGGTAGGGAACTTCGCCCAGCATCACATCGTTGCCCGGATCCCAGTTGCCGCGCAGGTGAGGGGAGCGGATGTCATCCAGAATGTGGGCCAGTTCGGCGCCCGTGCCCACGTTGCATTCGTGTTCGTTTTCCAGCACCAGCAGAATGCCGTTTTTACCCGCCATCTCCGCGGCGCGCGCCAGCTTTTCGCGCACGTAGGGATAGGCCTTTGAGGGGTCCGGCACGCGCCAGTAGCTGAACACGCGCACCTTGGGCGTGCCAAAATAATGGGCCAGCTCAAAAGACCGCTTCAGCAGATCGTCGGAATCCTGCTCCGTGAAGTTGGCCCGGAACGTGTCGCGCTTTTCGGGCCGCGCGGGCATGTTGGGAATGTTGTATTTATATACCGGCGAGCCGATATCGCTGACGGTCAGGTGGTGGGCGCGAATCATCTGCCGGGCGCGCGCCAGCTCCGGTTTGGAGAGGCTCATGATGTTCTTCTGCCACATTTCGCGCAGCTCCACGTAGTGGAGCGAATACTCGTCCAGAAACTTCAGCGCCTGCTCCAGATCCTGCGTGATCTCGTCGGAGATGATTCCAAGTTTAAAGGGCATGGGATTCGTGCCTTTGCCTTGCAGCCGCAAATTCAGGCCAGCCAGGGCTGCTCCGGCCAGTGTGGCCCGCATAAAGCCTCTGCGTGTAACTCCAGCTCGCATGGCGCAATCCTTTCGATGATGAATTCTTTGTGCCTCACGCCCGGCATGTTTGCCAGGCGGAGGGTTGTGGCCTGCCCGCTAAAACCCGGGCGGCGGCCATGGCTTCTGAATGCTTTGCCCGGGGTTCATCATCAAAAGCATCAGTATAGCCGCCGATTTACAGGCAGGTAAAGGCAAATAGGAGCCGGTTGGATTACAGGTCACGCGTTGTACCCCGCACGATCAGTTCCGTAGCCAGAATCCGCCGCATGTGCGGGCCGCCCGGGCGATGCAGCTTTTCCAGCAGCAACTGCGCCAGGTTCTGTCCCAGGTCCTCCTTATGAACTCGAACCGTGGTTAACGGCGGATCCATCAGCAGCGCTTCGTCGCGGTCGTCAAAACCCACCAGATTCATTTCGCGGGGAATGCTGACGCCCTGCCGCCGCAGGGCGCGCCACATGCCGTAGGCGATTTCATCGTTGCCGGCCATGACCGCGGTTGGCCGTGGGCGCATTCCGAGCACACGCGCCGCCGCCCACTCGCCGTAAGCGGTAAAATCCATGTTGCGCCGAGCCGTGACGGAAAGGCTCCTGAAGCGGCGCGCCTGCATCGCCTTGAGATATCCCCGGTAGCGCTCGTGGATCCAAGGGTAGGAAACGTCGCCCACAAAAACGATTTTCCGGTGGCCATGCCTGATAACATAGCGCGTGGCTTCCATCTCGCCCCGGACTTCGTCAAAGCTCACCTGATCGAACTCGGGGTTTTGCGGGTTCCTCACCACGTTGTTGGCCAGGGCGACAAACGGCACATCCAGAGACTGGATACGCCGGAGGAAATTGGGGTAGACCATGCCGGCCAGGATCAAACCGTCAACCCAGCCCCTTTCCTGCAGGATCGGAGGCAGTGGAATCGCATCCGGCCGCGTGCCGGCTTCGTAGTGCACAACGGCAAATACAACGTGCTGCTGGCGGCTGGTCAGGTAGGTTTCAACACCCTGCAGAATGCGGGCGTGAAAGGAGTGGATAAAGTCGCGGTTACTGAGCAGAAAGCAGACCATTCCCGCGCGCCGGCGCAGAATGCGCCGCGCCTGGGCGTGGGGCCTGAAGTTGAGGCGCTGGATGGCCTTCCCCACCTTCTCGCGCATGGCGGGGCTTACGTTTGCCCCGCCGTTCAATACGCGCGAAACTGTGCCCAGACCCACTCCGGCCACACGCGCAACGTCGCGGATGGTCATTGGTTTTGGAACTGGTTTCATCTACCTGTTTCCCCGGCTTCTGACCGCTGCCCGGCGCGGGCCGGCAGGGTGTGAAAGCGTGCCGGCATGAAGGGTAACACAAGCCGCGGGTTTCGCCAACGGGTTCTGTTGTGAAAAAGTTTTCCCTAATGCCACGGAACAGGCCGGTGACGCGCCCATGGCGCGGCCTGGCCGCGTCTTCCATGGCCTGAGCGCAGCGGAAGGAAAGTCCCCGGGAAGCGCGGGATGGCAAGGGCGCCTTGCGGCCGGCAGACGACTGAGCCTGGCATAAGGCGAAAATGCGGTTGACAGAGGAGGGAAATTCCATTAGTTTCTGGAACAGGTTCCATCGGCGCGGCCGGCCATCGCCTGGAAACCGGGCACCGCGCGGGGAGTCGAAGCCGGGAACGGGCTGCTGTTGTTTCGATGGCCTATCCGAATGAGCCCCAGGCCGTGTTAGAATCGTGCCGCACCAAATAACCGAACCCCCAAAAGGAAATCGCGCGCAAGATGGCTGGGGATTCAAAACAGGAGTTAAATGCAATGGCAGAAGATTTGAATCGGCGGGAATTCCTGAAAACGGGCGCCAAGGCAGGCGCCGGATGGGCCGCTTTGAGCGGCCTGGGCATGATCGGCGCGTCTTCGCGCGTGCTGGGCGCGAACGAAACGGTTCGAGTGGCCGTGTGCGGCGTCAGGGGCCGGGGACTGGACCATATCCGGTCGTTTTCGCGGCTGCCCAACGTGCAGGTTGCGGCGATTTGCGATGTGGATGAGAACGTTATCGCGGAGCGCCTGCAGACCATGGCCAAAATGGGCCTGCCCAAGCCCGCCACTTACGTGGACGTGCGCAAGCTGCTTGAGGACAAGAACATTGATGCGGTGTCGATTGCCACGCCCAACCACTGGCACTCGCTGATCGGAATCTGGGCGTGCCAGGCGGGCAAGGACGTGTATATTGAGAAGCCTTGTTCGCACGACTGGTGGGAAGGCTATCAGTTGGTGAAGGCGGTGAACAAATACAACCGCATTGTGCAGCATGGCACGCAAAGCCGCTCCAGCAGCGCCGTAAGAGACGGCGTGCAGAAGATGCGCGACGGGCTGCTGGGTGAAGTTTATATGTCGCGCGGGCTTTGCTATAAGTGGCGCGATACTATTGGCCACACGCCTGAAAGCCCGGTGCCCGCCGGCGTGCACTACAACCTCTGGACCGGTCCCGCTCCCGAGCACGCCTTCACCCGCAACCGTTTCCATTACAACTGGCACTGGTTCTGGGTTTACGGCAACGGCGACCTGGGGAACCAGGGCATCCATGAGCTGGACGTGGCGCGCTGGGGACTGGGGGTGAAGTTCCCCACCAAAGTCTCGGCCATTGGCGGCCACTTTATGTTCCACGATGACCAGCAGACGCCGAACGTGCTCAACTGCGCTTACGAGTTTGACCAGCCGGACGGCAGCAAGCGGATGCTGGAATTTGAAGTGCGCGGCTGGATGACCAATCACGAAGCGGGCATCGGCACGGGCGCTTTCCACGCCCGTGCATTGCCCGCCGCGGGGCTGGCCAAGCCTCACCCGGCCGCGGCGGCGGCGACGCCCGCCAAGCACACACTGGGGCCGGTGGGCGGCTTTCCCAGCACCATCGGCGACATCTTTTACGGTTCCAAAGGCTACATGGCCATGGAGGGGTACGATTCCTACAAAACATGGATGGGTGCCCATCAGGAACCGGGCCCGCATGCCAACGGCGCCGGCGATCATTTCGCCAATTTTATCGATTGCGTCCGCAGCCGCAACAAGGCAGACCTTCACGCTCCCATTGAGGAGGGGCACATTTCCTGCACCCTGGTGCACCTGGCCAACGTTTCCTACCGGCTGGGGCGCACGCTGCACTTTGATCCGGAAAAGCAGCAGGTGATTGGCGATGCTGAAGCCAACACTATGCTGAAAGGCACATTCCGGGCGCCTTTTGTGGTGCCTGAAGAAGTCTAGGTTTCGCCGCCTCCGGCGGGGGGGAGCGGGGCAGGCAGTTCCACTCCCGCTGCCGGGCGGGTGGAATTGGGAGAGCTTCAGGTTCCAGCCCTGAAGTGTTTTTAGCCCTGCCCTGCGCTCCGTAACGGACAACCCACTCACCTTTCGCGCCGCTTTCCGGCGGCCAAGTCTCTGGCTGCCATACATCAAGCAGGCCTGGCGGCAATCACGCAGACCGGTGCCTCGGGTCACTTCCGCGCCGGCGTTCCGGGGCGAGCATTAAAGCATCAAGAAGATTTGCGCGCCCCAAGCTTTCGGCGCCAAAGGGAGGACGAACATGATCAGGCGAATATCTTATGGCAAGAACACAAATTGCCGACTGAATATCGGTAACGTGGCAAAGCCCATTCTGGCTTTTGCCGCGATCGCAACCCTGCTGCTGGCGTTTGCGCCCCGGGTTTACGCGGCCGCTCCTGAGCAAGGCAAGACTCTGGCCAACCTGCAGGCAGCCTACAACGGGGAAAGCAATGCCCATGCCAAGTACCTGCTGTTTGCGGAGAAGGCGTCCGTAGAGGGCTACGGTGAAGTTGCCAGCCTCTTCCGCGCCATCGCGCGAGCCGAGGAAGTGCACTTGAACAACCACGCCGCAGTCATTCGCTCCATGGGGGATGAACCGACGGCAGACATCAAGACCGCGGAAGTAAAGAGTACGCTTGAGAACCTGCGGGATTCCGCCAACCTGGGTGAGGCTTACGAGCGCGACACCATGTATCCGGAGTTTATCCAGCAGGCGGAACTTGAGAGCAACAACGATGCGGTGAGAACTTTTAATTTTGCGCTCACGGCTGAAGGCGAGCACTACAAACTGCTGACGGCCGCCGCTGAAAACCTGGAAAATATGAAAGGCGACAGCCGCACTTACTACGTCTGCTCCGTTTGCGGATACACGGCCATCGACCTGCCCGCGGAGAATTGCGTATCCTGCATGAGTCCGAAGGACAAGTACGAAGCCATTTCCTGATTGCGGGATGGGATGAGACCAAACTGATCAGGCCGGGAGAAGGTGGCCCGGCCTTCTTTTTCAGGAAAGCTTCTTCCAGCGCTGGCGGAACGAGGTTGGGGCAAGGGCGGGAAAATCCCGCGCCGTTGTCCAATTCGAGAAAGGGTAAAGCGGAATGCGCGTGATCCATCCCCGGCGGGCGATCAGGCGCTGCCCCAGCCGCGCCAGGCGGGAGCCGAGGGAATAAACCAGCGGCCGCCGCATCGCCCATGACCACAGGCGCATGGAGAGCCTTTCGCCTCCCGGAGCCTTCTGGCCCCGCGTTTGCGCCGCCGGAAGTTGCGCTTGCTGCCGCAGGTACAGCAGCATGTCGGGAATATTGATGCGCACCGGGCAAACCTCGCGGCAAGCCCCGCACAGCGACGACGCAAAGGGGAGTTCGCGGGCGTTTTCCAGGCCGGCCAGTTGCGGAGTTACCAGCGCTCCGATCGGCCCGCTATAAACCCAGCCGTAGGCGTGGCCGCCAATCTTGCGGTAAACCGGGCAGGCGTTCAGGCACGCCCCGCAGCGGATGCAGAACAGCGCCTCGCGCATGGTTTTATCGGCCAGGGTTTTGATGCGCCCGTTATCCACAAAAATCACGTGCATCTCTTCGGGCCCGTCTTCGCCCGCGCGCCGTGGGCCGGTGAGCAGGGAAGTGTAGGCGGTCAGCTTCTGGCCCGTGGCGGAGCGCCCCAGCAGGCGCAGAAAAACCGCCAGGTCTTCAAGGCGCGGGATAATCTTCTCAATGCCGATCACGGCAATGTGAACGCGCGGCGCGGTGGTGCACAGCCGGATGTTGCCTTCGTTCTCCACCAGCACCACGGTTCCGGTCTCCGCCACGGCGAAATTGGCCCCGCTAACGCCCACGCCGGCGCGGGCAAACACCTCGCGCAGGGCGCGGCGGGCGATCAGCGTCAGCCGCTCCGGTTCTTCCGTGGGCTCGGAGTGCAGATGTTCGACAAAGAGTTTGGAAACGTCCTGGCGGGTCTTGTGAATGGCCGGGGCGATAATGTGCGCCGGGCGCTCCGCGGCAAGCTGGATAATCAATTCGCCCAGATCGGTTTCCACGGCGCGAATCCCCGCGGCTTCCAGCGCGTGGTTCAGTTCCACCTCTTCGCCCACCATGGATTTGGCTTTTACCACTTCTTTCGCGCCCGCGGCGCGGGCGATGGCGACCACCGTGCCGCAAATCTCTTCCGCGGTTTCCGCCCAATGCACCTTGCCGCCGCGAGCCTCCAGGTTGTCGGCAAACTGGCCCAGGTAAAAATCCAGGTTTTCCATCACCAGGTGCTTCAGAGCGCGGCCGCGGTCGCGCAAACGCTCAAAGCCGGGGACCTCCGCGAAGGCCTGCAGGCGGTTGTTTTGCAGGCGCAGCGTGGAGGAGCGATAAGCGTCCTGCAGGTGCGCATCGGCCATGGCCTGGTTGCCCAGGCTGTGGATTTGCGCGCTGTTGATCAGGGTTTCGCTCATGCGGTGTTAAGGTTCCCCGTGCGCCAGCAACTCGGCAAGGTGAATCGTCTTAAGCGGCAGGCCCTGGCGGTGGATGAGTCCGGCCAGGTGCATCAGGCAGCCGGAATCGTTGGCCACCAGATACTCCGCCTGGGTTTCGGCCGCGGCCCGCAGCTTGTCATTCCCCATGCCGGTCGAAACCTCGGGAAACTTTACGCTGAACGTGCCGCCAAATCCGCAGCAGAGTTTTAAATCCTGCATCTCAACCAGGTCCAGCCCGCGCACGGCGCGCAGCAGCCGCCGCGGTTCTTCGCTTACGCCCAGTTCCCGCAGCAGGTGGCACGAATCGTGGTAGGTAACGCGATGCGGAAAATTCGCCCCTACGTCTTCCTGCTTCAGCACCTTCACCAGAAACTCCGAAAACTCAAAAAAGCGCTCGCCCAATTGCCGCGCCCTGGCTTCCAGCACCCGGTTGCCTGTGAACAACTCCGGATAAAACACGCGCACCATGGTGGAGCAGGAACCGGACGGGGCAACGACGTAATCGGCGCCCTCCATAAGCTGAAGCACGCGCTCGGCCACGGCCCGTGCCTCGTCGCGATACCCGGTGTTGAAGGCGGGCTGGCCGCAGCAGGTTTGCGCGGGATTAAACGTCACCTCCACGCCCAGGCGCCGCAGCACCTTCACCACGCTCTCGCCCACCTGCGGAAAAAATTGGTCGCCCAGGCAGGTGACGAACAGCGCCACGCGAATTTTGCCGGATGCCGTCATGGCGCTACTTGGCCGTGTATCCTCCGTCCACCATCACGTGCGAGCCGGTGATGTAGGATGCGTCCTCCGAGGCCAGAAAGACGATGGCGGCCGCCACTTCACGCACCTGCCCGATGCGGCCGAGCAGCGTTTTTTCTCCCTCTTCGGCGTTGAACTGTTCAAACGTCAATCCGGATTGCTTCATGTGGCGCTCCGACGCCTCGGTCAGTATGGTTCCCGGGCAAACGGCGTTCACCCGGATCTTATGCGGGCCCAGGTCCATGGCCATGCAGCGTGTCATCTGCAGAATGGCCGCCTTGGTGGCGCTGTAGGCGAAAAAATCGGGCTGGGCCACCAGGCTGGAGATGGAGGCCAGGTTCACAATCGCGCCTCCACCCGCTTTCTTCATGGCTTCCACGGCGTAGCGGCTTACCAGCGCGTTGCCGATCACGTTGACGCCCAGCGATTTTTGCCACTCCTCCACCGATGCGCCAAAGCCTTTCAGCACAAAAACCGCGGCGTTGTTCACCAGAATATCCACGTGCCCGAACTGGCGCACGGCCTCATCGGTAATTTTTTTGGCATCCGCCTCGCGGGAAACGTCCGCCTGCACAAAATGCGCCTGGCCGCCGCGGGCCTGAATGGCGGCAGCCGTTTCGGCGCCGGTGCGGGGATCCAGTTCCGCCACCACCACTTGGGCGCCCTCTTCCGCCATCAGCTCCGCCGTGCCTTTTCCAATGCCGGCGCCCGCGCCGGTTACAATCGCGACCTTGTTCCGCAGTTTCATCCGATTCACCTCGAGTTTTTCAGTAGGTGGCGCGCCCGCCGGAAATGTCGTAACACTGGCCGGTGGTGAACGACGCTTCGCGTGACACCAGAAAGTGCACCAGCGCCGCCACTTCCTCAATCGTTCCCGTGCGCCCCATGGGAATGCGGCTCACCATATATTTAACCGTTTCAGGCGCGATGGCGTCCAGAATTTTTGTGCGGATCACGGCGGGAGCGATGCTGTTCACCGTGATGTCGCCCTTGCCCGCCACTTCCTTGGCCAGGGCCTTGGTGAGCGCAATAACCGCCGCCTTGGTTGCGGAGTAGGGAACCAGCGTGGGGTTGCCCTCCTTGCCGGCAATGGAGGCCACGTTCAGGATGCGGCCGTAGCGGCGTTCCATCATGCCGCCGATGACGGCCTTGCAGGTAAGGAAAACGCCTTTCACGTTCACCGCGTAAACCGAGTCAAGATCGTGCTCATTCAATTCCCACATGGGCAGAGTTCGCCCGGCAATTCCGGCATTATTCACCAGAATGCTGACCGGCCCCAGCTTCTGCTGGATTTGCCGCATCGCTTTATCCACGGATTCCGCCGAGCTCACATCGCATACCACGCCCATGCCGTCAATCTGCGCGGCCACGCGTTCCGCTTCAGAAGCCTGCAGGTCCAGCACGGCCACGCGCGCGCCGGCGGCGTGCAGCCGCTGGGCAATGCCTTCGCCAATGCCTTGTCCGCCGCCGGTAACCGCGGCCACTTCTCCCGCCAAACTGTAAAAAGCCGGTTCCGCCACTTGAGTTTGTTTCCTTTCGTCAATAAATTTGCCGGTGCCGCGCCCGGCGATCAAGCCGGACCCACCACGGGGTTGGTCAGCGTGCCCAGCTTCTCAACCGTAACGCTCACCGAATCGCCGGGCTTCAGAAAGATGGGCGGGGTGCGGAAAACGCCCACTCCCGGCGGCGTGCCGGTGGAGATAAGGTCGCCGGGCTCCAAAGTAATCGATTGCGAAAGGTAGCTGACCAGGAAGGGAATTTTGAAGATCAGGTTTGAGGTATTGGAATCCTGCATGGTCTCGCCGTTCAGCGAGCAGGAGATGGCAAGGTTATTGGGGTCGGCCACTTCGTCGCGGGTCACTATCCAGGGACCGGTGGGCCCAAACGTGTCACAGCTTTTGCCGCGGAACCATTGCTTGTCGCCGTGCTGCATATCGCGCGCCGTAACGTCGTGCAGAATCATGTAGCCGGCCACGCAGCTCATGGCGTCGGGCTCGGCAACGCGGCGGGCGACTTTGCCGATCACCACCGCAAATTCGGCTTCAAAATCCACCTGTTCGGAGTTGGGCGGTATGACAACGGGATCGTCAGGGCCAATGATGGTGTTGTTGCTCTTCAGGAAGAAGATCGGACGGTCGGGCGGCTCAATGCCCTGTTCGCGGGCGTGATCCGCGTAGTTAAGCCCCACGCAGATGATTTTTCCGGGGCACGCAATCGGAGCCAGCAGGCGGGCGGTGGAAAGGGGAGCGGTGAGGCCGCCGCAGGCCTCCGCCTTGGCAGCGGGCTTTTGCGGCGCCCTGGCGCGGGCCAGCGCCTTGCTGAGCGCGCCCATGGCACGCAGCCATTTTTCCCCGCGCCCCAGCAAATCGATCATGTCGCGCGGCGTGGCCGGCGCGGCCTTCAACTCCGCCAGCGCGGTCTTCAGGCGCGGCTGGCCCGCCACATCGCGCGGCAGGCGGCCCTTGCGCACCAGGTCCAGCGCCTCGTGAATGTCTACGAGAACTTTTCCTTCAACCGCTCCCAGGCGGGCTTTCTTCCTGCATTCGTAGGTGACAATTTTCATGAAGACGCTCCTTCGCTTTTGTTAACGGCCTTTGCGCTTCGACAGGCGCATGGGCGCCGCGTTACGGCCGGTTTGCGTGAAGGCTGCCAGGGCCTGGCGGTGAACGCCGGCCCAACCAGAGGCCGCCATCGGTCCACGACCGGATCCACTCCGCGCGCAGCGGCCCAGTCCACAACCGTTAGCCCGCCATAGCCTGCTGCCTTCACTTTTGCCCGCCCGCGACGCAATAGAATACACGAAAGGTTGGTTTGGCGCACCGTCTTCCTGCTGTATGTCGCAGCTAAGTGAAAAGATCCTGTTCCAGCAATGTAAGAAGTTCCTGTTAGAAACCGGCAAGCTGCGGGGATGAAAAGACAACAGGAGCTGTGGATGAGCCAAAGGGAGCGAGATCGGTTGAAAGTTTTGCACTAAACGAAAAAGGGACACCTGACGCAGAAACAGGAGGGGGCAAAATTGAGGCTGAGCGAGCGATGGGTGCGGAAGCTAGTGGGGCGGCTGAGGAAGGAGGGCGACGGTGCGATCCTGCACCGGCTGCGCTTCCATTTTCGATGAGGCAAACACATGAACCATAGGCGAAATCTCTCTTTTTAAGGCGAGTCTTGGACACTGGCCAAGTCGATCTTGCAACTCGAATTCGGCGTCGCCGACCGTTCTTGTCGCATTTACGCCCAATCCACAGCGCCTTTATCATACTTGGGGTAATCAGGGTCGACAGGCTCCAGGATGGATTCTTGAGAAACGGGCCCTTCTACGGAAAACTGGCAAGCTGTGCGCGGAATCGATGGACGGTTTCCCGAGCGTTCCGCCAGCCGCGCATTCACCAGGTTGGCGCCGGGTTGCGCCGCGGCGAAGCGCCCTCTCGAATCGATCGCCGGGGCGCGGCAGGGGGCGGTCATCGAG
>VFSW01005917.1_pt1 | contig 18028 bp, 16 predicted proteins | sample 5358111 | NCBI WGS metagenome assembly VFSW01 (sample SAMN11554181, study PRJNA540505) | mine drainage metagenome | isolation source: sediment from site ElyBrook_90M | place: USA: Ely Copper Mine, Vershire, VT | collected 2017
ACCTATCGCTATGTTCAGGGTATCGGCTATTTCCTTGTGCGACATTCCCTCAAACACGTAAAGGTTAAAAACCATCTTGTACACAGGCGGCAACTGGTGAATCATGTTAAGCAGGTCTTTTGAATCAACGTTGCCAGCCACATCATCCGAACCGACAAACGTGTCTTCCACATCATCCACATCCATAAGCTGATACAGCCGTGTAACCTTCCTGTAATTTTCTATCGATTTGTTTACCATAATTCTTCGTATCCAGCCCTCAAACGAGCCCTGCATTTTAAACTGATTCAACTTTTCAAATACCGTTATAAACCCTTCCTGCAACACATCTTCGGCCTCTTCCCTGCTTTTGGCATACCGCAGGCAGACAATCAGCATTTTTCCTGCGTATCGCTTGTACAGGATTCGCTGAAAGGCGGCGTCGCCGTTAAGACAGCCCTTTACCAGTTCATGTTCAGTCGGCTCCAGAAGCATGTATTTATCTATTAAGATGAAGTTTCCCCTCTGCGGGTTGGGTTGCAAGCTGTATTTCTTCCATTGTGCCTCAAATTCAGTGCTAATTTAAGCAAAATATACCGGACTTGGCATAAACAGGCTCGTTATTACAGATTATACCCTGTTTTTGCAAATTTTCAACGCCTGCACACCTTCTGCCACAGGGCAAAATGTTTATCCGGTAAAGGCATTCTTATACAACCAATGTAACGAATAATGAATACCCTGTTCAGCCCTAAATATAAAACCGATAAACATTAAAATTTTATCTTTGCCATTGAATCATACCTGAACAGGCAACAAATAAATTATTCTAATGAAAGACCTTTTTGAGAAGCTAAAAGAACGGCGAGGACCACTGGGACAATATTCAAAACAGACCCACGGCTATTTCATGTTCCCCAAACTGGAAGGCGAAATAGGAGCACGCATGAAATTCAGGGGCAAAGAGCTGCTTATATGGAGCCTGAACAACTATCTGGGGCTTGCCAACCACCCGGAAGTGAGGAAAACCGATGCCGAAGCGGCAGCCATGTACGGGTTAGGAGCACCGATGGGCGCGCGCATGATGTCGGGCGACTCCAACCACCACCAGCAACTCGAGAATGAACTGGCAGCCTTTATAGGCACCGAAGATGCTGCGCTGGTAAATTACGGTTATCAGGGTATGGTTTCGGCTATTGACTGCCTCGTGGACAGGCATGACGTTATTGTTTATGATGCCGAATCGCACGCCTGTATTGTAGACGGGGTGCGGCTTCACCTGGGCAAGCGCTTCGCCTATGCCAACAACGACATGGAGAGCCTCGAAAAACAATTGCAGCACGCCGAATCTGTGGTAAAAGACACCAACGGCTCCATACTCGTTATAACAGAAGGCGTATTCGGCATGTCGGGCAAGCAGGGCAACATTAAAGGTATAATTGAACTGAAAAGAAAATACTCATTCCGGCTTCTGGTGGACGATGCCCACGGTATAGGCACCATGGGCAAAACAGGGGCAGGAACAGGTGAAGAGCAGGGTGTGCAGAAAGGCATTGATATTTATTTCGGCACCTTTGCCAAAAGCTTCGCCCTTATCGGGGCATTCTTTGCTGGCGAGGAACACGTGATGGAGTACCTGCGTTACAACCTCCGCTCGCAGATATATGCCAAATCGCTGCCCATGCCTGTGGTTATAGGAGCCCTGAAGCGCCTTGAGTTGATACGCAAACACCCTGAATTCAAAAATAAATTATGGGAAGTGGTGCGCAACCTGCAGGAAGGGCTTATAAAAGACGGCCTTACCATCGGCGGAACCAACTCCCCCGTAACGCCCGTGTACCTAAACGGCACCATACCCGAAGCAACCAACGTAACCTTTGACCTGCGCGAGAATTATGGCATTTTTTGTTCCATTGTTGTATATCCGGTTGTACCTAAGGGCACCATTTTGCTTAGGCTTATTCCCACCGCCCTTCATAGCGCCGCCGATGCGGAATATACCATCAAAGCCTTCAGCGAGGTGGCGACTAAGCTAAAAAAGGGTTACTACTCAAGGGAAAAAATGGCCGTGATTTAGGGCAGAAACGGGCCATACTTTAATAAAGCCAGTGCCCCCGTATCCACACATGCCGGTGCAGCCTCGGGCTCCAATGCATACATGCCGGCACCCAAACGCGGTGATGAACTACCCACACAGGCGCTGCCGCATAATAATATGGCCTGTACCCCCAGCGATGCCAGCCCAGCCATACAGGACGGGCGCAGGAACTGCCTGCCGTAAACAGCAGTAGCGTAAGCGATAACAATACAACAAGTTTTTTCATGGCGCAGAATATTGTTTTGTATGCTTAAGACAGGAAGACTATGCCAAAGGTTTAACAGAGGCTTGCAAAATATTGACTTACCTGCGCCCCAGCTGTCGCAACCCTTTCCATATTATCTTCATATCGGTGCTTACCCTGTAATCGCGGGCATAAATGGCGTTCAGACTACCTGCATCATGTTTCTCCGCATCTTCTACAGGTATGGCATCGAGCGGCGATAGCACCCCGCGCTTTATCCTCGGCAGGCGCGGTGAGGCGGAACGGTTTCCTGCAGGCTCAACATCATTGCGCTGTGCCGCACTGCCCGCAAGGCAATAACCTACCCACGACTTTTTACCTGTTGCCACATTGAAGATGTTGGCGAAATAACCGGCAGGATTTCGTTGAAACCATATCAAAAAAGGACTGAACAGGAAGAAGAGTTTGCTTAAAAGGATGTCTGAAATACGCTTTGCCCGCAAATTGGGCGCCGTATTAATGGCATGCACATCTATCACATACAATTCGCCGGGAGCGTTTACTGAATTACTGCCTATTACTGCCCAACTTTCCGGGGGAGCTATTTTAAATTCGAGTTCGGGCTGGGGTATAGACGACATGGCATCCATGATAAGCTGAAGCGGAAGGTCCTTGGCGCAGAAAATAACCTGATTTATCTGGTATATAAGCATGGTTTCACTCCAGCCTTCCACACGGTTTTCAAAGGGCGAATCAGCAGACTCACCTGGGTTAAGGTAATTCACCGTTTCCGTTTTTATTCCGCTTTTGTTCAGCAGTTCATGAACCCGCCTGCACTCCTCTTCCTTTCCAATTATTAGTATGCGCGTACTGTCGGTTTTGAAACCCTCAATTTTCAGCAGCCTGCATATTTGCCTTACCACAACAAGTGCAAGAAGCGCCCATGCCGCACCCAGCAGCACCAGGGCACGCGAAAACCTGTAGCTTTCCGGCAGCAGGGCATAGAGTATAAGCACAATTGCCGCACCCCAAAGGACACCCCGCACCGCTTTCCAGGTCTTCACCGGGCGGTCGTACCCTCCGTTCAACCATATTGAAAACAGCCAGATAAGTATGTAGGAGGGAAGAAGAAGAAGGAGCATTCCTTTAGAGTAATAGCCTGCCTGCGCGAACCTGATGTTGCCGTAACTCAATGAAATAAAGTAGTAACCTGCGTAAATAACAAGGAAATCGGTTGCCGGGAGCCATATTCGGTCTATCAGGCGGTGCAACAGGGCAATGGATGCCCTTATAAAAATGGCAAAGTTGATGAATGCGGCAAACAGCTTTGCGTTACGGCCCGAATAATGCTTTTGAGCGAAAATACGCATGGCGTTGTAAAATACAAGCACATAATTGGCGCTTCGTTTTTTGGTGCTTTCGCCTTTGTAATGTATGATGCGCGTTTCGGGGAAATAATAATTTTTATACCCTGCCTGGGTGATGCGGTACGACAGGTCAATATCCTCTCCGTACATGAAAAAGGATTCGTCGAGCAGGCCTGTTTTGTCGAGTACCGCTTTGCGTATAAGCATACAGGCGCCAGAGAGTATGTCCACCTCGTTCACGGCATCGGCCGGCAGGTAGGCAAGGTGGTATCGGCCAAAGCGCCGCGAACGCGGGAAAAGAGCAGACAAACCAAATATCTTGTAAAAGGCTACCGAAGGTGTGGGCAGCGCACGTTTCGATTCGGGCAAAAACTCGCCTTTCCCGTTCATCATCTTAACACCAAGCGCCCCTGCGTCGGGGTGATTATCCATAAAGGCAATCATTTTGGCAAACGACTCCTCCTCCACCACCGTATCCGGATTAAGCAGGAGCACATACTCTCCGGCAGCCTTCTTTATGGCCTGGTTGTTGGCAGCCGAAAAGCCGCTGTTCCGTTTATTCTCAATAAGCTTAACATCCGGAAACTTTTCCTTTACCATGTCCACCGAACCGTCAACCGAATTGTTATCCACCACCCATATTTCGCCGGAAATGCCTTTCAGCGCCTTTGTAACCGAATGCAAGGCCTGCTCCAGAAAGTGCTGAACATTGTAATTGACAATAATGACGGAAAGTTTCAGCACGCAACAGGGCTTATCTGGTTTAAACTATGGTTACTGTTTCCCATTTGTTGTTGGCGCAGGTTACTTGCGCATTACACCGCCTTCATAGGGTATGCGCATACGGATGGACTGTCCGAGGGTAACCTCGTCGGTATATTCCAGTTCATCGCCCACCGGCACACCACGTGCAATGGCGCTTACCGAAACAGGAAAGGGTTTTAGTTTCTTATGCAGGTAAAAATTGGTGGTGTCTCCTTCCATGGTGGATGGCAGCGCCAATATCACCTCTTTTACTGTATTGCCTTCCACACGCTTCAGTAAGGGTTCAATGTTCAGATCAACCGGTCCTATGCCGTTTACAGGTGAAATAATACCACCCAGCACATGGTAAGCCCCCCTGTATTGCATCGTGTTTTCAATGGCTATCAAATCGCGTATGTCTTCCACCAGGCAAATGGTGGAGTGGTCGCGCGAGGGGTTGCTGCATATTTCGCATTTGCTTCGCTCCGAAACTGCATAACAAACCTCGCAGTAGTGTATCTCCTCGGCAAGCCGCAGAATTACATTCGACCATTTGCGCAACTCATCGGGGTTCTTTTTAAGCAAATAGAGCGCATACCGCAAGGCCGTTTTTCTTCCTACACCGGGAAGTTTGCTAAACTCCTCTACCGCCTGTTCAAGTATTTGGGAAGGAAGATTCATTTGTGCCGGAAAATGATTTATGAATTATGTTTCGGGGAGAGCAAATTTACTTATTTTAATGTTAAACCCTGTATGCATAATTGCCCGGAGTATATCATTATTTATAATTTTGCGCCACACAAGCGCTAAAGCCATGAACAAAATCAGGATACCTTCCATTTACGCCGAAATGACTCCCAACCCGATGACAATGAAGTTTGTAGCAGATTACATGCTTCTGCCCGATGGGGTTCAGCTCGAAATAATGAGCGCCGGAGCAGCCGGTGAGTCGCCCTTAGCCCTTGAGCTTTTCAGGATGCCATTTGTAAAGGGGGTGTATATAGCAGCCAACTTTGTTACGGTACTTAAAAACGACAAAGCCTCGTGGAACGATGTTGCCTTTGATGTGCGCGATTTTATAAAAGACTTTATAGGAAGCGGAGGCAAAATATGGAACCCCTCCGCACCCAAGGCTTCAGATGACCTGCAAAACAACCGAACTACGGCGCCGGAACAATTTGTAAGCCATGCCGAACCAGCAAATTCAAGTGAACAAAAGATAATTGATGCCATTGAGGAACACATTAAACCGGCAGTGGAGAGCGACGGGGGGCTCATCCTGTTCCGCTCCTTTAAAGATGGCGTGGTAACGCTGCAGTTAAAAGGCTCATGCAACGGATGCCCCTCTTCGGCCATTACACTTAAGGCCGGGGTGGAACAACTGCTCAAAAGGGTAGTGCCCGAAGTAACCGAGGTAATTCAGGAAATGTAAGGAATACACAATGCCGCATAATTTTCTTAGCTTTGCATTTAATCAGGCTTTGGCAATAAAATACAGTAAGGCAACATGAATGGATTTTGGCCCTCTGCTGCAAAAACCTCCTCATAAAGTCTGCCGCTGAATTAATAAACGCACCGTAATTACATACCTACTTTACTAAAATGTTCCTGTACAACCGTGTAAACAGGCGAGAACTTAAAGCAAAAGCGGACCAGGAGGCATTCCGGCGTATCACTGTTTCATTTTACCGATATGTGCATATAGACAACCCTGCGGCGCTGCGCAACACTCTGTATGAACAATGGCATAAACTGAAAGTGCTGGGGCGCATCTACATAGCAGCCGAAGGTATAAACGCCCAATGCAGCGTACCCGAACACAACCTCGATGATTTTCTGTTGCAGCTTTACAGTAACGCGGTTTTTGAAGGGGTACAGGTAAAAAAAGCCATTGAGGAAAAAGGCAGTTCCTTTTACCGGCTAACCATAAAAGTAAAACAAAAGATAGTAGCCGACGGTATCAGGGATGAAACCTTTGATCCGGCTGATACAGGCACAAGGCTGGATGCCCTCGCCTTTCACCGGATGGCGGACCAGGCCGTGGTGGTGGATATGCGTAACCGCTACGAAAGCGATTTGGGGCGATTTACAAATGCAATTTGTCCTGATGTGAAAACCTTCAGGGAAGCCCTGCCAAAAGTAGTTCAACTGCTGGAAGGCAAAAACAAACAAAACATATTATTGTACTGCACCGGCGGTATAAGGTGCGAAAAAGCAAGCGCATGGTTAAAACACAAGGGATTTGAAAATGTATACCAGCTCGACGGGGGAATCATAGAATATGCCAGGCAGATAAAGCAAACGGGGCTTGATTCCAAATTCATAGGTAAAAATTTTGTCTTCGACGCAAGAATGGCGGAGCGCATAACGGATGATGTGCTGGGAAGCTGCCACCGCTGCGGCTCCTCGTGCAACCGCCAGGCGAATTGCGCAAATCAGCCCTGCCATACCCTCATAATACAATGCGAAAGCTGTTCAAATGAATTAAACGGCTGTTGCGGAGAAAAGTGCCTTGATGAATATAAAACTTCAAAAAACAGAATATTGCAGTGATTAGGAAACGATGGAAAATTAAGCCCCCGGCAACAGAAAGCAAGGCGAAACAGTTGGCGGAACAGATCGGCGTTCAGCCTGTACTTGCCAATTTGCTTGTTCAGAGGGGCGTGGAAACGTATGCCGAGGCAAAAGCATTTTTCAGGCCTGCACCCGATTCCCTTCACAACCCTTTGCTTATGGAGGATATGGACAACGCCGTGAAACGCATAACGGATGCCGCTAAAAACCAGGAAAAAATATTGGTTTTTGGCGATTATGATGTGGACGGCACCACAGCGGTTTCGCTCGTTTATTCCTTTCTGAAATGGCTTGGCGTTGCCTGCGATTTTTATATACCCGACAGGCAGAAGGAAGGGTACGGTGTGTCCGCTGAAGGAGTAAGCTATGCGGCAAATACGGGATGCAAACTCATAATAGCCCTCGATTGTGGAATAAAAGCACATGATAAGGTACTGCTGGCCAAAGAAAAAGGAATTGACTTTATCATTTGCGACCACCACCAGCCCGACAAAACACTGCCGGAAGCCTTTGCCGTGCTCAATCCCAAGCGGAGTGACTGCAATTATCCGTACAAAGAACTATCCGGCTGCGGCATAGGATTTAAACTTGTGCAGGCGCTGGCGGAACATTACCGGATACCTTTCGGGCAGCTGGAACAATACCTCGACCTTGTGGCTTTAAGCATAGCCTCCGATATAGTGCCCATCACAGGCGAAAACAGGATACTTGCTTATCTTGGGCTGAAGAGGTTCAACACTTCGCCCAGACCCGGCTTCCGCGCTATAAAGGAAATAGCAAATATTAGAAAAGAAATAACCGTAAGCGACCTTGTGTTCGTTTTCGGACCACGCATCAATTCCGCCGGCAGGCTGCAAAGCGGAAAAAACGCCGTGGATCTTTTAATATCCGACACACCTGAAAGGGCAAGGCTTGCCGGAGAAGACATCAATAAAACGAACATGGAAAGAAGGGAGGTGGACGTGAACATAACCGAGGAAGCCCTTGCCATGCTCGAATCGGACGAAACACAAAAATACCGCAAAACCACAGTTCTATTTAATCCGAACTGGCATAAAGGCGTAATAGGTATTGTAGCATCGCGGCTGATTGAAAGACATTACTACCGCCCAACCATAATCTTTACCAGATCGAACGGCGTAATAAGCGGCTCAGCCCGTTCAGTGAAAAACTATGACTTATACGAGGCTTTAGGATCCTGTTCAAAACTCCTGGAGCAGTACGGCGGACATAAGTATGCGGCAGGGTTAACCATGAAGGAAGATAACCTTCCGGCATTTTCCGAATTGTTCGAAGAAGTTGTGGAGCGCAGCATATCCGACGACCTGCTTGTTCCGGAGATTGAAATTGATTCAAAAATTGAACTACAGAGCATAACCCCAGGTATGTTTAAGATACTGAAGCAGTTTGCACCATTCGGGCCTGGAAATATGACGCCGGTATTTTGCAGCGAAAACGTGATAGCCGGCAACGAACCGGGGCTGGCAGCAGGGAAACACCTGCGCATGACAGTGGCGCCGCAGAATGCTCCGGAAAAAACCATTCAGGCAATAGGCTTTGATATGGCTTACCTGCTCCCTTTGGTTGCTACCGGTGCCCCCTTTAATATATGCTATTCTATACGCGAGAATGAATGGAACGGCGAAAAAAGACTGGAGTTGAACATAAGGGATATAAGGGCCTGCGAATAGCAGCGCATCATGCATAAGCAAAGGACCTCTGGCAGCAGGCGGCATCCAGGGGCTTTCATTCCCCAGTCATGTGGACAGGCGTATATAAGTAAATGTTAATTTTAGCGCTCCTAAACAAAAACTGCAAAAAACAGCGCCATAAGTTTACCCATGTCAAGCCTCGCCGAAATAAGAACAGTTATAGAAAAGGAACTGGAGGAGTTTGAAGTCTTCTTCAGGCAGAGCATGAAGAGTTCTGTGCCGCTGCTCGACAAAATAACCTATTACCTTGTAAAGCGCAGAGGAAAACAAATCCGTCCCACTCTCGTCTTTCTGTCTGCCTGAATGTTCGGAAACATCAACCCTTCAACCTACCGCGCCGCTTCGCTCATTGAATTGCTGCACACGGCAACGCTGGTGCACGATGATGTGGTGGACGATACCTACCGCCGGCGTGGTTTCTTTTCGATTAACGCCTTATGGAAAAATAAAATAGCCGTGCTTGTGGGCGATTACCTTTTGTCGAGAGGGTTGCTCCTTGCCATTGACAACAAGGATTTTTCACTGCTCGAAAAGATATCAACGGCCGTAAGAAAAATGAGCGAGGGAGAACTGTTGCAAATTGAAAAAACACGGAAACTGAATATCAATGAAAGCGAATACATGGAGATAATATGCGGTAAAACGGCTTCACTGGTGGCTGCCTGCTGCGCCTGTGGCGCCATATCCGCCGGATATCCGGAAACAGAGGCGCAAAAAATGTGGGATATGGGTGAACTGCTTGGCATGGCTTTTCAGATAAAGGACGATTTGCTTGATTATACAACCGATAACGACACAGGCAAAACCGCCGGAACAGATATCAAAGAAAAGAACATCAGCCTGCCCTTGATACATGCCTTAGAACAGAGCGGCGCCATAGAAAGAATAAAAATGATAAACCTTATTAAAAACCACAGCAGTGAACCTGGAACTAAAGATATAGTTTTTAATTTTGTAAACACATATAAAGGCATTGAATATGCCGGAACCAGAATGACAGAGTATAGCCAAAAAGCCAGAACCATGCTGAAAGAGGTGAAGGATTCTGTTTATAAAACTGCATTCGAAGAATTAATAACCTTTGTTACGGAAAGAAAAAACTAAATGAAAAAACGCAGCGGTATAAAGATTTATTCAAAATTCAAATTCAATAAATTGTTCATGGTGCAGTTAGCGGCTGTATTATGCCTCTCCGCTTGCCACCGCAGGCAACCTGCACAACAGCAAGCCAACGGCACAAGCCACAAAAACGATTCGGTGTTGATACACCCCGTGGTTGACCCCAACGCCAAGGAAGGGCTAAACATTATTAAGTACCCTAACGGGGTAATAAAGGCAAGGGGTTATTTTGACAGAGGTAAAAAGACGGGTGAATGGCAGGCTTTTTATCCGGACGGAATGCTTTGGAGCGACGAGGCTTTTACAAACGGTTATCCCGACGGACCGGTTACTGTTTATTATGACGAATATGGGAAAAAGATGTATGAGGGACGGTACAGGATGGGGAAACCAATTGGTGACTGGAGATACTATAAACAGAGCGGCGAACTGATGCGCACAGCCAATTACGATAAACAGGCGCCCAATACGGCATTGTAAAAATTACAGCCGCGCGCCTACCGATACATCCACCACAAACTTATTAAGCAAGACCTTTCTGCCCAGCAGCATAGGAAACTTCATACTGCCGCGGTTCGAAAGGGTTACACGGGTTCTTATCCTTCTGCCGAGTATCCTTACCGGTGTTATGATGATGTACCTTCTTTCCGTAACACCAAAGGAATTTTTTATGGTGCGGCGCGAAAACTTTTTAAATGTAATTACCTTATCTACGTACTCCGGATGCGAAGGGTCGAGCAGCATGAAGCAGAGCGCCTTTTTCCCCTTCACCATCCTTTCTTCCAGATGATGGCAATGGAGTGAACAGTAGTAAGCGCCGGTATCCACCTTTGCAGCAATCCCAAAAAAACCAAGCCCCGGAAGGTCAACCCTTGTGGTTCTTCCCAGAATGTCCTTTTTCTTCGTTTTCAGCATAAAAAGTAATACCCACTTGCCTGTTGATATTTCAAAGGTACGAGTATAATCTGTAAAAGCTCAAAAAAAGTACTTTTGAAGCTATTCTGCATCCCATGATTTCATACATCATCATAGCGTTAAACTGCATCATCTCCTTCATCGGTTTCGGCAACCGGAGCTTTTTTGCAAAATATATGTATAACCCCTATTCCCTACAGCGGAATAAAAAAGAATGGTACCGGATATTTTCCCACGCCTTTCTCCATGCCGATTATATGCATTTGCTGTTTAATATGTTCACCTTCTACTCTTTCGGGCTTGCCCTGGAACAGGATATTTTTCCCGTAATATTCACAAATCATGCCTCCTACTATTTTCTTGTACTGTATGTGGGTGGCATACTTGCCTCTGCAATCCCCGCATACGAAAAACACAAAGACGACTTTTCTTATAATGCTGTGGGCGCATCGGGTGCGGTGTCTGCCGTAATGTTTTCGTATATACTTTTGCTTCCCACCTCATCATTAAGCCTGCTTTTCCTGCCTATACCCATTCCTGCCGCCTTCTTCGGTATTTTATTTCTTGTTATATCCTGGTACCTGTCGCGCCGGGGCGGCGGCCACATTGCACATGACGCCCATATCTGGGGCGGCATTTTCGGTTTCATTTTCACGGCCTTGTTAAAACCATCGCTGCTGCTCGCATTTTTCTCGCAGCTCAAAGACCTTTTCTAAGTTATGAAGAAAGCAGTGTTTTTAGACCGCGACGGAGTAATAAACAGGGAAATGAACGCCTATGTGTTTAATCGCAAAGACTTTGAAATACTGCCCGACGTAGCCGAAGCGCTCGCTTTGCTTAAATTGAACGGTTACATACATATAATAATAAGCAACCAGAGCGGCATAGGGCGAGGTCTTTATAAAATACAGGATGTGGAGAAACTGCACAAGTATTTACGCAAGTATCTGAAATCTGCCGGTATAGTTATAAAGGAGATATATTACTGCGTGCATCATCCGGAAAGCGGAAACTGCATTTGCCGGAAACCGGATTCCCTGCTGGTGGAAAAGGCTCTGGCACGATTTAATATTAATGCAGGCGACTCCTGGTTCATCGGCGATAAGGAAAGAGACGTGCTGGCAGGCGAAAAGGCGGGGGTAAACGGAATATTGATTGAACAGAACACATCACTGCTGGAAGCTGTAATGAGGATACCGGGGTTAAAACTTAAATAAACAGGCAGAGTGAAAATAGCCGTTAACACCCGCCTGCTGATAAAAGATAAAATGGAGGGCATAGCCTTACATTCGCTGAATGTGCTGAAGCGGATAACGCAGGCCCATCCCGAGCACCAGTTTCTTTTCCTGTTCGACCGCCCTTACGATGAGGAATTTATTTTTTCGCAAAATATAACTCCCGTGGTTTTGTTTCCCCAGGCCCGCCATCCCATGCTCTTTTACTGGTGGTTTGAACATTCGGCCGCCCGGATACTTAACAGCGTAAAACCCGATATTTTTTATTCGCCCGACGGTTTTTTATCGCTTAACGCCAACGTATGTTCCCTGCCCGTGATACATGATATTAATTTTGAACATTTTCCGTCAGACCTGCCCTATTTGGTATCCTGGTACTACAGGTATTATATGCCCCGCTTTGTAAAAAAAGCAAGCCGGATAATCACCGTTTCGGAATATTCAAAGAACGACATTGCACAAACCTACAAAACCGACAGCGATAAAATAGATGTGGTTTATAACGGCATTAGCGAGGCGTTCAAGCCCCTTAGCCGAGACCAAAGGGAAGAAGTAAAGGGGCAATACTGCAGCGGCAAAGATTACTTTATTTGCGTAAGCGCACTGCATCCCCGCAAAAATGTAAAAAGACTTTTGCTTGCCTACGACAGATTCAGGGAAAAGACTGGCCTTGATGTAAAACTGCTTGTCGCCGGTCCGGCTTATTTTAAAAATACAGAAATGGAGCAGGTTTACCGCACTTTGAAATTCAGGGAAGATGTGATTTTTGCCGGAAGGATGGGAGTACAAGAACTTGCCCGGATTACAGGCGGCGCCCTTGCCTCGGTTTATGTATCGTATTATGAAGGGTTCGGCATACCGGTCATCGAGGCTATGAAGTGCCACGTACCGGTAATAATTTCCAACGCTACCTCACTACCCGAAGTGGCCGGTGATGCGGCATTGCAGGCAGACCCCTTTTCGGCAGAATCAATTGAAAAGGCACTTACCGCCATTGCTCTGAATGAAAGCCTGCGAAAAGAACTTGTGGAAAAAGGCGATGCCCGTTGTTCCTTCTTTTCATGGGAAAAGACCGCCGGACTCACATGGGAATCAATAGAAAAAACCGTTGCTTTATGCCGCTCAAACCCTGCCTGAACAAAAGCCTTACGGAGGCCGGATGCGATGAAGCCGGGCGCGGATGCCTTGCCGGTCCGGTGTTTGCAGCCGCCGTTATACTTCCAAAAGATTTCAGCAATCCGCTACTGAACGATTCCAAACAGATGACCGAAGCAGACCGGTATGAAATGCGTAACATCATTGAAAAGGAAGCCATCGCCTACGGTATAGGACAGGCAAGCAGCCTGGAAATTGATGACATTAACATACTGAACGCCTCGTTCCTTGCCATGCACCGCGCCCTGGAACAGTTAAAAACAATACCTGAATTTATACTGGTGGACGGCAACAGGTTTAAGCCATTCAAAAGCATACCGTATAAATGCATTATCAAAGGTGATGGGAAATACGCTGCCATAGCCGCCGCATCGGTACTGGCAAAAACCTACCGCGACGATTTTATGACAGCGCTGCACCAAAAGTACCCCGGCTATGGATGGGACAATAATAAGGGATACGGCACAAAAAAGCACCGCGAAGCCATAGAAAAAATAGGGACCGCACCCTGCCACAGGAAAAGTTTTCAGTTAATAGCATGGGATTTATTTCATCAGCATTGAAACCACGAATGAAAAAAATAGCCTTGATAATAGTATTGCTCCTGCTTGCCGCTGCGGGTATTATCGAATACACTCGCCTTAAAAAACAGGAGATACCGCCAAGCAACGCAATTGCCGCCGTACCTATTAACGCCTCATTCATAATGGAGGTGCCGAGGGCCTATGCGCTGATACGCAACCTTACCCAGACCAACCTGATGTGGCAGGAGTTGATGGGAACCGAATATGTTTCCAAACTAAACCAATCACTTCATTTTTTGGATTCATTAACGATAGGTCATCCTGAAATTCATAACATCTTCGACCAAAACCCTCTGTTTATTGCAGGCGTAACAAGCGGACAGGATCATTTTGGATACCTGTATTGCTGTCCGGCCGGGGCAACAACCGGTCAGCCGGCGGCAGAGCAGTTTCTTAAATCCATTTTTACGGAAGGGCAATTTAATGAGACAGAATATGAAGGAACCGCCATTTACTGCCTTAAGAAACCGGGCTGGAGCGATTTTTATTGCGCTTTCCTAAATGGCATTGCCGTGGCTTCGGAGCAGCTTGCTTTGGTACAGCAGTCGCTTAGACAAATGGATAAAAACATTTCGCTTAGGGATAATAAATACTTCACTAAGGTACTTGGCACGAGCGACCAGCAGTCCATGGCAAACCTGTTCATCAATTTTCAGGAAATCAATGACGCCGCTGAACCTTTTATATCCAGGAATTTTCGTTCCGAACTGCTTTTACTGAACAGTTTTGCCGAATGGATGGAACTCGATTTAAACTTTACACCGAACGAAGCCATAATGAACGGCTTCACCGACGCCGATACCTTAAGCAGCCAGTTCCTCCAGCTGTTCAACGGGCAAACCTTGCACCAGCCCTCAACCGCATCCGTACTACCGGTAAATACAGCCCTGATGTGCAGCTTTGAGCTAAGCGACCTCCGCGGGTTTATGAAGCGCTACAAAAAGTTCCTCGACGGACATCGCAAACTATACAAGCGAAATGAATGGATGGAAGCGGTTGAAAGGACTTACGGCATTAACCCTGAAAATTACTTTTACCGCTGGTTTGGCAATGAAATGACCCTTGCAATTACCGAACCTTCCGACAGCGCGCTTCAAAATAATACATACGCAATAGTAAACACCGGTGATCCGAAGGACGCCGCCGATGCCCTTGACAGCCTTGCCTCCATAACCGCTCAACAGGGCAAACAGCCTTTCAGCACGGATTATATGAATCACAGAATAGGGCGCATCGAACTCGATGGAATTCTGCCCAATATACTTGGCGAAACCTTTGAGCAATTGAAACAATGCTACTTTACCATATCTGATAACTATGTTATCTTTTCAAACACCGCCGATGCGCTCAAATCCTTCATTTCGCAGATCGACGGCGGCAACACGCTTGCAAAAGACCCTTACTACCGTTCGTTTGTTAAAGATCATGTGGCCGACGAGTCGGGGATATATATATACAACAACATTGCACTTTCCTCCGTATTATATGAACAGCAACTTGATAAGGATAATGCATCAGCCCTGAAGGAGCATTTGGGTATCTGCAAAAAATTCCAGGCACTGGCCATTCAGTTCACCCCCATGCAGGGCATGTTTTACACCAATGCCTACCTGAAGTATAATCCGCAGTATAAGAAACAGGCGGGAGCCCTGTGGCAAGCATCTCTTGATACCACCTTGGCAATTACGCCCTGCTGGGTTACCGACTTTCATACGGGCAACAAATTCATTCTGGTGCAGGATGTAGCGGACAATAGTTACCTGATAAGCAACACCGGACAAATTCAGTGGAAAAGAAAACTCGAAGGCAGAATGCAAGGCGAAGCCCATGATATTGATGCGCTCGGAAATGGTAAAATTCAGTTCCTCTTTAATACACCTGATAATATTTATGCACTCGACCGAAAAGGGAATAATGTAGCAGGCTTTCCGGTTAAATTAACCTCTCCGGCTGCAGGGCCTGTTTCATTGTTTGATTATGACAACAACAAAAAATACAGGATAATTGTTTGCACCGGCAACAAAAGAGTACTGGAATACGACTTAAGCGGCAACCCTGTAAAAGACTGGCAAAAACCCGAAACAATGGAGAAGATAACCTGCCCGTTGAAGCATGTTACCATCAACGATAAGGATTACCTGCTGGCAGTGGATGCGGACGGTAACCTATATGCCTGGAACCGTAAAGGCGAAACAAGAATCAAATTTCATCATAAATTGCCGCCTCATCTTTCCAGTTTCTATTGCACCGGCTTTGCCGATATGGAAAACACATTTATATGGGCGGCAGACTCTTCCGGCGCTGTGTACCGTTTAAGCTTCACCGATGAACTTACCCGGGAAAGTTATCTTTCCGGCTCCTACAGGCATATCTCCTTTGCCTTAGCCGACCTTGAAGGAAAGGGCAGCGCCGACCTGATATTTCAGGCGCCGGAAGAGTTGTATGCTTACAACATAAACAAATCGCATATATTCCGTTTCAGCGCCGGCGACACCCTTTCGCCGCAGCTGTTCACTTTTACATTTGCCGACGGCAAAACGAGAATAGGGTCGCTGGAGCCCGCCCACAACAGAATATACTTATGGGACAGCAAGGGTAATGTTTGCAACGGGTTTCCCTTGTCCGGCTGCCTGGGATTCAGCATTGCCGAAATGAACAACGACGGACAAAACTATCTTGTAACCGGTTCGGGCACCAATCTGGTTTATGTTTATAGTTTGCCCTGATCATTTAAGCAGCTCTCAAGCTATATTTCATAACCGCAAACAGTCAGTACGAATAACATTGTAAGCGCCCCGAAACATGAAAACAGCCATCTTCAAATTCTTCTCCGCATTGGTTTCCGACACAAGGCTGTTCGGGTTTGTAATTTTACTTATATGCACCGCAACCTCGCTCCAGCATTACATATATACACCAGCTCCGGGAACCATAGATTTTAAATATAATTATACCCGCTACAACGACTTTTTGATATTCAAGTATTCGTTCTACCACCTCATTCATCATCAGAACCTATATATCATGTACCCTTATGAGTACTACGATCTTTTTAAATACACGCCCACGTTTGCCCTGCTTATGGCGCCTTTTGCACTTTTACCGAATCTTGCAGGACTCATTTTATGGAACTTTGTCGGTGCCGCCATCCTGTTCTTTGCCATACGCAGGCTCCATTTACCGGGCAATAAGTACACTTTGTTTGTTATAGGCTTTGTGCTGATTGAGGCCATCACCTCATTACAGAATTCCGAAAGCAACTGTCTTCTTGCAGGATTATTTCTGCTTGCCTTTACAGCCCTGGAAAACAAAAAAACAGCCCAGGCGGCATTCTTTATTGTTCTCTCTGCTTTTGTTAAACCTTTCGGACTTGCTTTTTTTACGCTGTTCATCTTTTACCCATCCAAACTCAAAGCCATTGTCTATTCCGCCGTTTGGTTCGCAGTACTCCTGCTTCTCCCGCTCGTAACAGGCTCTGCAGATTACCTTATTAGCACATACCACGACTGGGGAATTACGCTGTTCAGAGATCATTCGGAATCGCATGGCTTCTCGGTTATGGGCTGGCTTTACACCTGGTTCGGCATCGATCAAAATTTTCCTGTACTTTTTGCAGGAATGGTATTATTATTACTGCCCTTGCTACGTTACCGTAACTACAAAAGCAAGCAATTCCGAATTTTATTCTTTGCCTCTTTACTGATATGGGTTGTTATTTTTAACCATTTGGCCGAATCGCCAACGTTCGTTATTGCCATTACGGGTGTGGCCATCTGGTATTCGCAATCGCTTTCTAAAATCAATTTTATCCTGCTCCTGCTCTGTTTCTTTTTCAGCGTGCTCGCACCTACCGATGTTATCCCTCCGGCATTGCGCAGCAACTACTTTGTGCCATACGTTGTAAAATCCGTGCCATGTATATTCATCTGGTTAAAAACAATCTACGAACTGCTCGCCACACACTTTATACCAACGGATGGCACGCCGGTCTTAAAAGAAGCCTGAAGTAGGCGTCTCAATGATTTGTCTTGGGGAAAATTTCTCCTGCAATCAGCATCGCCTCTGCAAAGGCTTTCATATCCAAACCGGTTGCAATGTTGTGTTGATTAAGATAGCCTAACAGGTTTTCCGTAGGCATATTGCCCGTAAGCCTGTCTGCTGCCATCGGGCAGCCCCCGAATCCTTTAATGGCAGCATCAAACCTCTTGCAGCCGCTGTTGTATGCAGCCTCTATCTTTTCCTCCCACTTCTCGGGGGTGGTATGCAAATGCGCCCCGAATTCCACATCCTTAAGTGCAGGAATCAAGGAAGAGAACAACTCCGTGATATTTGAAGGATTGGAAACACCAATGGTGTCGGAAA
>VFSW01005918.1_pt1 | contig 18027 bp, 10 predicted proteins | sample 5358111 | NCBI WGS metagenome assembly VFSW01 (sample SAMN11554181, study PRJNA540505) | mine drainage metagenome | isolation source: sediment from site ElyBrook_90M | place: USA: Ely Copper Mine, Vershire, VT | collected 2017
ATGCAACGAGCCAATATCCTTTACCATCTGGGGTAGATGCCATGCCGACGATTGGGAGGTTGATGTGCATCGCACTCGTATCACCGTAAGATGCGGCATTCCCGTAAGCAAAGACGTTTTGAAAGGGGTTAATAGACGCGCTTGATGCTTTTGATCGAGAATTGATCGGAAGTGCAATGAGGCCGATCATTAATAATGATACAAGGTAAAGATATATCTTCTTTGTAGTTGGAGGTCGCATCGACAGAAATTCTCCCCTACTGCGGCTTCTATTTTTCATAATTCGACTTCTCACTATCTAGCAAGTTATTACTTTGCGGAGTATCCACCATGGCAACGTGATGAATCGAAGCCAATATTTACCCGGTAACGTGCTGAAACTAAGCAGTCGAGAGATTCTTCGTTGCTCCGTTGTCATCAACGCCAGTAATAGTTATAATCGACGCGTTTGACGAGTGAGTAAAGATAATAAATATCTCATTTAAAAGACGTGGCTCTAAGTAGTAGTCTTATTTTAATATTTTGGAAGGCGTCGCAATTGAGACATTATGAAACTTCAAGTAATGTCTAGACCCCTAGTCGAGGGATATCTCGCGCGACTTTTGATTGGTAAGTGCTTTATTGAAACCTTCAGCGTTGTGGGAATGGTATTCGTCTATCGCTAGACGGCGTAGTCGTTGCAGAGTGATGTCGAAGATCGATTGAAGGCGAGCGACGAGTATGCCCTTTTCATGGGTCGTACTTGGTTCGAGTATTGCATCGATTATTCGGTGCTCCTCTTCGTGTAAACCCTTCGTCGTTGAATCGCGGCCGAGCATCTCGGTCACAAAGCAATTCCCCACTCCGAGTATTCCTTGGACCATCTTGGGAGGAAATGGTTTTAAGATGAGACGCATTACTTCATCATCCCAGGTCAATTTTTCAGCGTATCGGGCGAGATAGGAGCTTTCTCCTGCGGTGGTAGCGATCGAATCAAAGTCGAAATTTGCAAGCAGGTCACCAACCTGTGTCGCCGAGATCGGTTCCGAGAAGTAGTATCCCTGGACGTAACGAATTCCAAGGTATGAAAGGGCATGAAGCATGGCTGCGTCAGCCACTCCTTCGACGATCAAATTGATGCCTAACCCTTCCGAGAGGGTCTTTACGCTTCGAATGAAGTGAAGGTCAGATGGTTCTTCGAGGAGGTTGAGTACGAAGGTCCGGTCGAGTTTTACTTCGTCGACCATGATCTCTCTTAGTCGTAGTAGGCCGGCATATGCGCTTCCTAGATCATCGAGAGATATCTGGAGTCCAAGGTTGCGCAACTCATTGATCGTGTTGCGAGCCTGTGATAGCGATAGAAATTCGCCGGTTTCAAGAACCTCTAAGTTGAGGTTATGCGCTTCGATTCCATAATTTTCGAGAGTTTCAAGGATGTCGATCTTGAAGCGGGGATCGATGAAGTTCTGAGGTACCACATTTATCGAGACTGTGAGCTCTTCCGACCCAACTATTCCTTCTCGTCTCCACGTTGCCAAGTCGCCAAGTGCTGATTCGCAAACGAGCATAGAAAGATGCGTGAGCTGGTGGTGAGTGAGCTGGGGAATGAACGACTCCGGCGCCAAAAGACGACCATCTCGTCGAAGGCGTGCTAGCGCCTCTACTCGGACGATTCTTTTGTCGACGATGTCGACGATCGGTTGGTAATAGACCTCGAGCTCGCTCTTTAAAAGTTCGGCGAAGTTCGCACCATTGGTCTCTGACGCTTTGAAGTGGCTAAGCCAATGGTCGGAGTAGATCAGGTAGAAGATCCCGAATGACTCCTTTTCGACCTTGGCTCGAAAGAGGGCCGTGTCGGCGTGGCGCAGTAAAACTCCAGCGTCACTTTGATCAGCCGGGTATATCGTTACGCCCATGGTGGCCGTAACGGCGATCTCCTCATCTTCTCCTAAGTCAATGGGTTCGCTGATGAGAATACGGATTGCATCTAATGATCTGTCGTGTTGGTGGTGACTTTTTGCTCCCTCCTCGACTACTACGAACTCGTCGCCTCCGATGTGTGCAACAAAGATATTCTCGCTCGAAAGGGCGGTGAGGCGTTCACCTATCTTTGTTAGCACCATGTCACCGACGTTTCGACCAAAGGCATCGTTGATAACTTTGAAATTGTCTAGGTCGATGATGGTTACCGACATTTCAAAGTCTTCGATAAGAATTGATGCCGTAATCCTCTCTGTGATGTGGCCCTCAAGCCTCGTTCTATTGGGTAGCTGCGTGACTGGGTTGAAGAAGTGGATTCGGTCGAGTTTGGTTTGAAGTTCAGCCGCATTATCCTTCAAACGGTTGGAGCTTTGTAGAGTTTCAAAGATAGAAGTAATTGATTCAAGGAGCGACGCTACAGTATCAGAGGTGGCAGTTGAATCGCTCGAAGCCGCAAATAGCATAACGCTTTCGTAGTCTGTTGCCACAAATGGCGTTCCTATCACGCTCTGCCATTTGAACTGTGTTGCCACGGGACCAAAGATTTCGCGCAGCGCGCCATCGGGTACGTCGTCGATGATTCGCGCTCGTTCGCCTCGCAGTATTGAGTAAAGGTCGTCGGTGTATTCGGTAGTAAAGATTTGCTTTATCGACTTCATTCCGAGTCCAGCCGATGCGAGTACCTCAATTTCGTTTTTGTCGTAGGAGATGGCGAGAATAAAGACCGACGAGATATTTGCAATTTTCAGTATGGATTTGGTTAGATCTTTGAAATGACCTTCGATAGGTCCAGCGATCGACGTCAACTCGATCGATTCGCGCAGAATTTGTAGTGTTCTATCAGCCAATTTTGCCCTTTTACGCTCTTCCTCGAGCGTAAGTATCGCTATGCGACGGTCATTTTTTCGTTCGAAAGTAGTGACGAATGAGCGGATATGTACCTCTTCGATCACTCTTCCGAAGAAGCCAACGTAGGGACTCGTGAGTATGAGTGTTACAGGTCCGTGGTCAATGGTATTTAGGGGAACTACTGCAATCGAACCGTGGAGCGTATCGCTGATTGGTGATTGGATATCTTCGCAGCGAATTTTATCTTGATCTTCGAAGGATCCTACATAGTCGAGAACGACCTCCAGTCGCTGCGAACTCCTCTCTTCGTAGGGATAGACGTCGATTAGGGACTTGAACGCACAGAGGTCTATACCGTCGATTTCGAGGAACGTATCCCTGATGGCATCGATGTATTCGTTGAAGCTTGGTTGGTCGTCTTTTACGTCAAGAACTGTTTGAAACTTTGAAAGTGTCTCATCCATAAGTGATGCAGTAATTTCGCTATGCAACTTCATTGCTTCGATCACTTGAGCCGTTATCTCACGTAAGAGGACTTCGGACTCTGCGATGTTTCGAAATTCGACCAATAGTTCATTCGCTCTGTAGAGGAAGGTAATGAACATCTGGTCGACCCAGGCATCTTCGATTCCGCAGAAAAAGTGTATCCGCGCAAATTTCTCGAGATTGGCTGTAGCTTGACGGGGTTCTACTACTAGCTGCTTGAAGTATTTGATTAGCTCAGTAGTTGCGACTTCCTTGCGCGACTGCGGCAGGCGATTTAAGATATTTGCTACCGCTTCATTTTCTGCGAGGGGATTCGTCACGTCATTCGAAATCGACTCCTCAATGAGAAGTGCTAGGTGATTGCGTAATTCAATGTAAGCCTTCGAAGTCATCGGGCTTGCGCCGTCACCATCGAAACTCTGCGCTTCAGTTCCGTTCACGTAAGACCCCTGAATTACCCGTCACTAATCCTTGCAACTCGCATCTGTGATTCTGTGTTGGTGCTCCGGTTCAAACAGCACGTAGCATCAAAAGCCAATCCGCCTCGATACTCTCGGTAAATGAGCTAACTTGGACGCGTTGCGGTTGCACAGCTTCACAAAATGCGAAAAAATCCTTTGTTACATGTTATTTGAACAAAAGTTTTCATGGAGGACTTTGATCCGATTTTTATAATTATTAGGAGATTGTATAGATCTAAAGAATATTCATTCTTGTAAATAGATGGTTCGGAAGCGTTAACCGATCGAATTCTGCTAGGAGAATAAGGTTCGCAACATGGAGCGATGAATGCCGGACCCCGGAGATTGTTTTTATCCCACTCCAGCTAGTAAGTAGGAGGGGGAGGAGTTGACTCGGTAGGTTGGGGCCTCGGATCTATGAAAGTTGACAAAGCTGTGAAGGCAAAAATATTTATTTGTATGGGTGCTTAGTAAATTGATTTATCCAGGTTTATCCAAAAGGATGAAATTGAATCGAACCATAGATCAGCCTTTATATGGCGAATGTAGTAGCGGTGAAGCCTAGGGAAATTGGTGGCTGTATTCGTGCTACAACTTGCCAGTTTTTAGCGACGAGATGATTAGGGCAGCAGAAGAGAATTTGCGTGACATTTGTTGTTCTCAGACTAAGCCCGCAAATACAACGGGTATGACGGTTCCCTAAGTTGGGTCACGCATCGATGTTGGTTGGAAGTAGCTTGGCCTCAGGTCATATTCGCAGTTGAGTGACTGCTGTAGTGGTTGTTCTCGCTGATGGTGGCAGATAAAATACGGCAACTCTGCGTTTATATTTTTGAAAAAATTTAATTCAGATTCCTGTGAAATTCGGCTCTAGAGGGCCAATCTGCCTTGGTGTTCGCTCTTGGATAGTGGAAGTTTGTAGCTGCCCCGAAGTCGGTTTGTGGAGACGCTTCGATCTCAATTTTAGATTCGATGGTTATGCGTTGAACGGTGCCTCTTTTGTATCTACGCTTCATATCTTCGATTTTATTAAATTTTATTGGTCGGTTGACATATTTATTTGACGGCGTGTTTCAAACGGCGATTATCACACCACCTGGGTAAGTTGTTATGTTATTTTTAGACTGAGAGCATCACTGGTCTGTTCGTCATCTCTTTGAGTCCTTATCTCGTCGCCTCGCTTGGGACAAGAGTACTCCTGTAGCCAAGAGACCTACTCCTCCTAGTGCCAATCCCGTTGTTGCTCCTTTTTGGGCGTAGGTCAATTCCAGAAGAAACGGTTTTCCTCTCGAAGATGGAATTGCTAGGCAAGTTATTGCCTGGTTGCACTCTGAGACGGGTATCGACTTCGCCGTTGTCCCTGATAGGAGCTCTGCGTGCCAACCGCTGTTGTAAGCGAGAGACACGATGATTGTCGTCGCACTTGCAGTGCTCATTTGATATTGGATCCGATTGGGGCCGTCGAATTTGGCCTCAATTAGTTTTGGTAGATCGCCGTGGGTGGAGAAAAGGTACGGTATCGATTGTTGTGATGGTTGAGTTGCCTTTATAGCTGTGATACCTGAAACCTTGAGATCGCGCTTGATGTAAGCCGTTAGCGCGTTGTAACTCGGTCCAATTTTGTAATCACTCGGCGTTACGTTTTTTGCAAGGCCACCTGAGATGGTGTAGCGGCCTGCATTTACTGTCTCAACGGAGATGCCCGCCGCAATTGCGTGCGATGGATTATCTTTTGCGGAGATGTACTCATCGGCAAATATCTGCGTAGCTACGGTCGGATGAGGAAGGGCGTAGGTGACGATGGCGGCCCCGCTCTTGGGATCTTTTATCTCAGAGACCTCCTTTGCTACGACCCTTCGTCCTTGCGCATTCACGACGCCTACGCCCTTGTCGATCTTTGACCAAGTTGTTACTGAGGTTGGCGCATTTGCTACTGAAGGATAACCGTATGTCAGTTGAATTGAAGTTACATAGAGGGGTGCACCAAGGAAGGTGGAGTCGGTAATCGCACTTGTACTTTGGGGTTGACTAATTAGGTTCGGTGATCCATAAGTAGTGAAAGTTTGCCTTACTGGGTATGAGAAGTAAAGATCCCCCGTTAGCAGAACCTTTCCCTCGAGTAGTGAAAACAGTGATGATGACGGAAGCGATGGTGTTAGAGTCGCCTGCTGGTGACTTCCCGTAGCAGCTTCATAGTTTGCTAGCGAAAGTGAGCCGTACCCCTGAATGGAAGGTATTTGGTTGTAGGTGTTTAAATTTGGAATCCCAACTTTGTCTTCATCGAAGTAGTAGAAGAGGTTCGGATCGTAGATGGCATATCGACCTCGCTCCTTTTTCATGAGCGATGTAAAGGCTGTTGCGAGGCTTCCCTTGGCTGTCGAGACTGAGTTAGAGAATCCACTCGTCGTATATGAAAATAGATCAAACGATAGTAGGTCGATAGCGACGATCGCAGCTATCGAAAGTCGTATCGTTCGATCCTTGGTAGGCCTCGCATACACGATGGCAAACGCCAATATCAACGTCGCTGGAATGAGCGAAACGGCCAATAGTGATCCGAATGGATTTAGAGTACCGATTCCGTCGAAAGCGTATAAGGCTCCATTTCCACCTAGTACGATTCCGACGATGAGGCCGCCGGCGGTCAAGGCGAATGCGAATGCCGTCCCTAGTACGAAGCGCTTGGATACTTTGCGTAGTACAAGTGCCTCGAGGCCAGCCATGGCGGCCATCAGCGAAGATATTTCAAATCCGATAATATTACGACTTGGGAGCCGCTGCTTGTTGTAGATAGGCACATGAAGCATGACAGATTCAAGAGGGGTGTAGCTTCCTAGCGATAGCAGTGCCGAGACGGTTCCTGCTATCAGCAGTGGGACTAAGTCGAAGCGTTTTGATTCGTGCATTGCGAATCCGGCTAACCGCCCACGAGAAGACTTTGACCTAAAGATTGATGCAAGCGCGATTATTGCAGCTAGGAGCGGTAGCACGCCGATATAAACCAACGTCTCTTCAAAGGTATATGGACCCTGATAATTTGGAAGGATTTGTGAAGGGGATCCAAAGATAAATGGAGTCACCAATGAGACAAACATCTGGGGATAGAACGGCCCTGCAGTTGCATAATTTGACGGTAGGTTCGCCCGTTGCGATGATGAGATGTATGAGTAGCCCGGAAGTAGTTGTGGCGCTGAAAGTGTAACCGCAACTATCAGGGCAACGGCTATGAAGGTGGCAAGCGTCCGGAGACTAACCCTGTTGACAAGGAATGAGCATAATAAATAAGCACCTATATATGCACCTCCGAAGAGCATCGCCTCTGGCGCTCCGCCAAGAACTATAAGCGCATATGCAACTCCGAGGAGGACGCCATTTTTGATCGAGTCGGCTCCATTTGCGCCTTTGGATTGGCGATAGACGGCTAGGAGTGCAAAGGGTATGACTGCTATTCCAGATGCCATGTCTAGGTGAATCGTTTGGGCGTAGAAGTAGGATACCCCCGGTGCCGAGATCGCTATTACATTGACGGCGAACGGCGAGTATCCCATCGATCGGCCGAGTTGTCGTAGGCCAATACCAAATGTCAGTTGAAGAATCGTAATAAATGCAAGCGTTGCGATTTGGGTCGGTAGAAATAGGTAAAGGACCTCTAATGGATAGTAGGCGCCAGCGTTGAAGCCGGCAAGAAGGGGAGTCCCTGACCACCCGAAGATGTTCATGAGTGGAAGGTGACCACTTAGATAAGCCTGAGCAACGAGGTGGCGTAGTGGAGCATTTTGTGTAAGGTTGTCGCCAACTATCGGCGCGTAGCCGAAGATGTAGGGTAGAAAGTTGATGAGTCCGTAGATCAAAAGGCAGAGGGCTATAAAGCGCAATGGCTCTTTCGAATTACTTCTAAATGGTCGTCGCAAGTCGTCCAATCAAGGTCAAGTTACCGTCGCCTAAAGATTATTCGATGCTAGCGACCGACGACCCTTCAATAAGGTAGGGCGGTTGTAGTAGTGCTCACGAATGGCGGTGCCAATTACGGCCTTGGAGTAAGAGAAGGCGTAGGAAAGGTTTCTTCCCTTTTTCGACTCTCCTGCGTATCTCGCTTCCATGGTGACTGGGACCTCTGCGAGGCGCCCGCCATTTAGGAGGGCGCCAATGAGAAGCTCGGACGATTGATATTGTGGTTGGGTTAGGCGAAGTCGAGATAGTAGTTCGACTGACATAGCTCTAATTCCACTAGATGTGTCCGTAAGTTTCGTAGAGGTAAGTGCTCTAATAAGGGTAGCAAAAAAGACGACTCCAAGGTCGCGGAACTTGTCACCTACTCGGCTCTCGCCGAGTGCCCTTGAACCTTGAGATATCGTTGCCTCTCCGATGATTACAGGTTTCATCACCGCTTCAAGGTCTTGCGGATCCCATTGTCCGTCCGCATCAACGATTGCTACTATAGAAAAATTTGAGGTGATCGCCTCAAGGTAGCCGGCCTTAAGGGTTGCTCCTTGACCTCTATTCACGGGAGATGAAATGACGGCTAATCCGTTCGCTCGCCCAACTTCGGCAGTTGCGTCGGTTGAACCGTCGTCGATCACTAGATATAGGGGAAGGTGTCCGTTGATTTCACCTGGGAGTCGCGATGCAACATATGGTAGCGAGTCGGCTTCGTTGAAGGCGGGAATTACGACGAGATAAGGCGTAGGGGGAGTTTGAGCCAGAACTTCGAGAAACTGACGGTGCAGTTCCATATCTACGGCGTTGCGATTGCTGGCGATTTCTCTAAGCGTTGGCACCCTCATAGTTATGTGTTGCGTATCCTTGCTCATGTTCTGCCGACTTTTACCTAAGTGCATCTTGTCGTCCGTTGCTATCTCGTCGACCGTCTTGGGGTTCGATCCAAGATACCGAGGAGGACGTCGGACATGCTCTCTAGCTTTGATTGACATCGACACTATTGAAACTCCATTGTAGTTGATTTAATACTTTTTTCGATTGTTGGGGATTGGGTGAGAGCGGTCGTAATAAATCAGAAATAAATGACTCGAGCAAAATTCGATCTCGATAGAGTTCGATGATTTCAAAGGCGCAGTTCAAAGGCAAAATTACAGAGATGTTATTATTTTCCGCTGTAAAGTGTTGACCCCTTGAGACACTAGATATAGTATCTGTTGGGGGATCAATCACAACATGTTGTGGTTGACACTCGCAACTTGAGGTGTTGGAGCGAAAGTAATTTGGCATATGCTGTCAAAGCCTTCATGATGAAAGAGTCGCATATGGTCGACGCTTCAGGGTATGTGAGTGAACTTCAATTCTCGAATTGAGTCGCGTCAATGGAGTTTTGTAGTTTCGACTAAGCCGCACCTTTTCGTGCGGTAGTTCGAAGCTGCTAGTTGCTGGCATGGTCAGCACGACGTTATTGCTAAGGATAGCCAAAGGTGAAATGACTGGCACTTTACCATTTCGGTGAGGGTCCAGGAGACGACGAAAGGGTAGCTGTTAAGTGGCGACAATACCGCAAAGTTTGCAGTTAGGCATAAAGAGAAACTTTACCGAGGCAGGAAAAGATCCTTACTCGTACGTAGAGTGGGAAAAGAGAGATTCACGCATTACTAACTACCGAGATGGTTCTGTCGCCTTCGAGCAGCTTGGAGTCGAGGTTCCATCATTTTGGTCGGTGAATGCGACCAACATCTTGGCGCAAAAGTACTTTCGCGGAACAATGGGAACGGCTGAGCGTGAGACCTCGCTCAAGCAGGTTGCTGATCGCATTGTAGATACCATCACCAGATGGGGCCGTAAGGACGGTTACTTTACCGACGACGAAACCGCTTCAGCCTTTAGCGATGAGCTTAAGTATGCCCTCGTAAATCAAATGGTCGCATTCAACTCGCCGGTCTGGTTCAACATCGGCGTCAATGGCGTTCCACAGCAAGCATCTGCCTGTTTCATTCTGGCGGTGGACGACGATATGAATTCAATCTTGAATTGGTACACCGAAGAGGGAGTTATCTTCAAGGGTGGGTCCGGATCTGGAATCAACCTGAGCAGGATCCGTTCGTCTAAGGAGCTTCTGAAGGGCGGTGGCACCGCCTCTGGTCCAGTTTCGTTCATGCGCGGAGCTGATGCATCTGCAGGGACGATCAAGTCCGGTGGAAAGACACGTCGCGCAGCCAAGATGGTGATGCTTGACGTTGATCATCCGGACGTTGAAGAGTTCATCTGGTGTAAGGCGATCGAGGAGAATAAGGCACGCGCTCTCAAGGCTGCGGGCTTCGATATGGACCTCGATGGCAAGGATTCATTCTCAATTCAGTACCAGAACGCGAATAACTCCGTTCGTGTCACTGACGAGTTTATGGAAGCTGTAATTGCAGACGCCGACTGGGATCTCAAAGCAGTTACTACCGGTGAGACGATTAAGACTCTCCGGGCGCGAGAGCTATTCCGTCAGATCTCAAAGGCCGCATGGGAGTGTGCGGATCCAGGAGTTCAATATGACTCGACCATCAATAGATGGCACACTGCGCCTAACTATGGAAAGATTAATGGTTCGAACCCTTGTTCAGAGTACATGCACGTAGACAACTCTGCCTGCAACCTAGCAAGTTTGAACCTAATGAAGTTCCTCCAGCTCGATAACTCCTTCGACGTTGAGGCATTCCAGCACGTAGCAACCCTGACGTTTATCGCCCAAGACATCCTCGTTGGCAATGCGGACTACCCAACAGAGAAGATAGGCGCCAATTCAAAGCGCTTCCGTCAGCTTGGAATTGGATATGCAAACATTGGTGCGCTTGTAATGAACCTCGGATTGCCATACGACTCCGACGGAGCAAGGGCGTACGCAGGGGCAATAACGGCGCTACTTACAGGAAGTTCCTACCTAACTTCAGTCCGTATGGCCCGTGCCCTTGGACCTTTCGCTGGCTTCGCTGATGACCGAGATGCGATGTTGAATGTTCTGTCGATGCACAAAGGCGCGGTCGACACGATCGACTCGTCACACGTTCCTTCAAATATCCTCGAAGGAGCTCGTGCAGTTTGGCAAGAGACTACGGAAGGTGCTTCAATCTATGGCGTTCGTAATGCTCAGGCATCTGTCCTTGCCCCAACTGGAACGATCGGTCTTCTTATGGACTGCGACACCACCGGCGTTGAGCCTGATCTTGGATTAGTCAAGATGAAGAAGCTCGTTGGCGGCGGGACGATGTCGATTGTAAACCAAAGCGTTCCAAGAGCTCTCCATCAACTCGGCTATAGCAATGAAGTAGCTGGAGAGATAGTCAAGTACGTGAACGAAAATGGAACGATCGTAGGTGCGCCTGGCCTTGACCCTCAAGATCTCCCAGTCTTTGCTTGCTCGATGGGGGATAACACTATCCACTATCTTGGACACGTAAAGATGATGGCTGCTGTACAACCGTTTATCTCTGGTGCAATCTCAAAGACCGTCAACATGCCAGAAGATGCAACGGTCGAAGAAATTGAGAGCCTCTATATTGATGCTTGGAAGATGGGCGTAAAGGCTGTTGCAATCTATCGTGACAACTGCAAGGTGGGACAACCACTTTCAACCTCAAAGAAGTCTGACAACGAAACTACCATCGAGTCGACATTGGAGACGATGAGTGCAGATGAGGCTAACCGTAGAATTGCTGAGCTCGAGAGAGACCTAAAGAGCCAAACAACAGTTGTCGTAAAACGGCCAGTGCGAGAGCGTTTGCCACGCCGACGTCGCTCCTCTACCTTTGCCTTCAGGGTAGCCGATTGCGAGGGTTACGTTACTGTCGGTGAGTACGAAGATGGTCGCCCTGGCGAGATCTTTATGAAGGTCTCGAAGCAGGGATCTACACTCGCCGGGATTATGGATGCCTTCTCGATCTCAGTGAGCTTGGGGCTTCAACACGGAGTACCACTCGAAACCTTTGTTCGTAAATATACGAATATGCGTTTTGAACCTGCCGGTATGACTGACGATCCAGAACTTAGAATTGCATCTTCGTTGGTTGACTATATCTTCCGCAGGCTTGCAATTGATTACTTGAGTGAAAGCGATCGTGCAGATCTTGGCGTTCTGACTACCGATGAGCGTCTTCAGCCGACTCTATTTGCACCACAAAACGATGAGACTCTTAGCGAAGCTGTTGATGAAGCCGGCTATGCACCAGAGGTTAGAGTGGAGATGAAGGGCTCCTCGGTTGAGACTTCGCCAATCGCCCAAGCTTCGGATGCACCATATTGCTATTCGTGTGGTAACGCAATGCAGCGCGCAGGGTCTTGCTTCGTATGTAGCGCTTGTGGCTCTACCTCAGGTTGTAGCTAGAACCGACGCGACAAGATTAGGTGAAACACAATAGCTTGGTGACTAGTGGTCATGACTAGCTATTTGTAATACGAAAGGTGCCCTGCCATATTTCTTGGGCACCTTTCGTGTTTTTTGTCTAGGGTTGGACGCTCCTAGATTCAATTTGTACTGGGCGTAACAATGATGCATCGGATATCGCCGATATTTCGGAGTTCTAGAGTGGCTGATAGTTGATATGCCAGGTGCTGCCCAACTTATGTTGATAGGTGGTGTTATCCATCTCGATCCTGCACCGGCGGCCTTCGATGCAATGATCAAGGGGTGGAAGCCACAACAAATGAGTCGTATGCTTTCGGCGTCCACGATTGAGCCAAGACTTGATTTAGTTAGGAGATTCGAGAAGTTTGTGGGGACACACCCCTGGAAGTGGAATCCTTCAGATGTTGAGGATTGGACTTCCTCCCTTCTGGGTGGTGACAAGCCGAGAAGTCATTCAGCTATTGGAGGGTACCAGAACTCGTTACGCCTCTTTCTTGAACACATTACTGATCCGCGTTATGGCTGGTTAGGGCGTTGTCAGGAATTATTTGGTGAAAATCCCCAACAAATCTGCCATAAATGGAACGCGGCTGAACATCTTTCCGAGTTTGAAGCGCGGCCTAGTGTTAGACCTCTCACTTGCGATGAGTTGGAGGCGTTCTTCGCTCGTTGCGACGAGCCTGTTGATGAGATTCGTGGGCGAGGTCGCAAGGGTACCCTGGTGGCACTTCGAGACGCTCAGATGTTCAAGACTTATAACGCATGGGGCTTGAGGCGGAACGAAGGTGTCAGCCTTGACTTGGTTGATCTTCGGGCGAATCCGTATAAACGCGATTGGGGTATTTTTGGTTCTATTCAGGTGAGATATGGTAAGGCCGTGAAAGGGAGCCCGCCCCGGCGTAGGACTGCACTTTTGGTGCCATAGTTCGACTGGTCGATAGAGGGTCTCAGGCACTACGTCGACAATGTCAGACCGGCCTTCACGCCCGGGAACCATCCTGCTCTGTGGATTACCGAGAGGCTAACCAGAGTGAAAAAGCCTTACATAGACGACCGGTTTGCTCAAATTCGGGATGAGGCGGGTCTTCCAAATGAATTGCATCTACATTTTCTTCGACATTCTTATGTGACGCATCTCATTGAGTTTGTTATGACGAGCGTTTTGACCAGGAGCAGGTCGGTCACGCCTATGCGTCGACTACTGCGATTTATGCAGGCGTGAGCGGCGACTACGAGAACAATATGCTTAGTAAGGCCCTTGAGGAGCTCTACGTCCAGAGTAAGGAGACGCCATGATGAAGAAGATGGGTATCAAATGGAACCTTCGCTAAGTTATCGCCACTCGGGGAGTGTTTGGCACCAGCGACTTGCTCGGACCATTGGTCGAGTGAGGGGTTCAGCTTTCACGAGAGTAGGTTTACAGACTCGCTACACAAACTCCGCAGCGATTAAACCTTGACGTATTGGCAGCGCCGTGTGACATCTTGGATTGTGGACCTCATGACCTCATACAAGGGTAGAGGAGAAGAAGCAAATCCGCAATACTGCAGATGGCGGCGGACCTTCTAACTCCGAAAGAAAGGTCCGCGAGCTGAAGCCGGTAAGGGCGAGGGTTATGCGACCTGATGAGGCATTCTGATACCTTCTCCGAACAGGAGAGGATAACTCTAGCGAACATCTGCCGGACGGATCTCAGTCTCGCGTTGGAAAGCGCTGTTGCGATCTTGAGATCAGCTGCACACATGAGCCGGATGAGGAACTCGCTTGCAGTATTTCTCTCAGATTCCCCTGATGGTCTAACTTCAGGTGATTCTGATGTACCACCAGCTGCCGCCCGCCTTATCGCAGCGCTAGTAGCGGCAGGTTCGGAATCCTTCACTTTGGCCAAATGCGCCAAGTGTGGGTTGGCGAAGAATTTGTGGCACAAAGAATTCACCATTGCAACTGGTATTCCGGTTTACTTCTACAAATCCCCATTCCCCTTGGCAAAAGGGATCCAACGAAAATACCAATGGACTACTTCGCCAACATCTTCCTAAAGGAGAAGATCTCAATAAGTTCTCTGCAAAAGATCTTCAAAGGATACAAAGAAGCCTAAATGGTAGACCCCGAAAAACCCTTGGCTATAAGGTGCCAGGGGAGAAACTTGCCGAACTCGTTGCGCTGTCTACTTGAAACCGCCCAGATCAACAGCCACGAGTTCTATTCCATCCCGTAGTCGTTGGGCGTCAGCAATCAGTGATTCGCCGATTTGCTAGCACATGCGAGATAGTTGCACGATTTATAGATCGCTAGTCACTTCAAGAATATCGATCCTCAGGATAAGGAAGTCCATGAGGGATGTGCTCTCGGTTTCCTCGAACCGTAGCTTCATGAGAGCTGTCGTGTCGATATAGATTACGCCAAACAATCCTCGCGCAGTTCAGAGAGCACTTACGATACAGAGTTATGGGTAGGTGCGGCGTATCGGTATTTGGAGTCCTCTCCTCACCGCAATGAGTCGAACCGGGGCAATGAGTCAGTCCCATGAGGTGACTGCCGGGGTGGGTGATACCAATAGAAAAATAAGCTCTTCGCGCTCGGTAACTTTGACAACTTCACCCGCCTTATCGTGCTCCAGGTAGCGGCTAGCATGCTGGTGAAGCTCTCTTATTCTGATTCTGGTCGCTACACGACAGCAGCATATCGGGTGCTTCTATTAGTTAGCATTGAGAATTGATCGTGGCGCTTAGTGCACTTCTAGTGATGTTTAGCCACGCCCCGAACGGAGTACGGCGCGCTTCGTATTGTGTGGCCCAAGGTTCACCCATAGACCTATTGGTACCTTATGGCTCGATGCGCTTCACACCTTGAACCCGGTCAATGGAGCGGTCGAACGATGCTACCTGCATTACGTTGGTTGACTCAGCCAATGCGACGAGGTACGACTCGGCAAAATCCAGGCGATCGTTCTCGTAGATCTCGAGCGAGCGAAGTAGGAGAGACGCGTCGACCACGCTTACCGATTCCATCATAATGAGTGCCCGCATTGCTTCGCTGATCTCCGGTCGAGCGACCTCGTAAAAGGACTCGAGAACGTAAATTGTCTCGGCGACGACGAGATCCGCCACAAGGAGCCCCGTTTCCTTCCTGAGATAGGCCGTCGCGCGTGCTGCCAGATCGGGTGGGTCACCAACAAGATGACGCACTAGGACGTTGGTGTCAACGAATGAACTCACCGATTTTTCGCAGTCCTGTTTGTTCGTGTGCTTGAGATCACGTGATCCCACGCTGCATTCTTCTTTGAAACGGGAATCCGAAGTTGGCCGGCGAGCTCGAGAAAATCTGGAGTGCGGGCAATGACCGCCCGGTTGCCCTCGATTCTGAAGATGAGGGCGTCGCCCTCTTTAACTCCCAAAGCTTCGCGGACCGCCTTCGGTACCGTGACCTGTCCCTTCGATGTCACTCGTGCTGCTACGTCCATCTGGGCTCCTTACTTATTCTAAAAGTAAGGATATCATACATCCGGCGCATCCGTGATGCGTCCTCAACACAATTCAACAGAGCACTTCTGTATCCAGATTTGGAGAGATGCGACTCTTTACAAGACGCTGTTGAGGTGATCAAGGACTCGCTGGGTAAGGGAGGTATTGAGCTCAACGTGGCTCATACTTAAGAGACCCTTGACACCTAGAATAGGACGAACCAACGGTCGACATTTGCTTTTCCACCTTGCCGCAAGCCTTAGACAAACGGTTGACGACGATAGCTCACGTTTCATATTTCGGCAGGCACCTGACCGCTGCCGTTCGGGTCAAGGCTGGACCTATGTCCGCTTCGCTTGGCTCCCTAAAGGTTGAAAGGGGAAGAGCATTCAACTCTTTGGAATGGCATCGCGTGGCACCGATCAGGGCAGAAAAGACTCAAGTAACGAATAGGGCACGGATAGACCCGGAAAGCTCGCACGCATGGGAACCCTCATGGGACCTCTTAGAACAAGCCAGTCTTAGTTCACTTGTGGTCGATACATCGGTATCTCAAGTCAAATAAGTGGAACAGGATCAATCCTGCCAGGGGTGAACGAGCACTGGCCTCGGCAGTTCGGGTAGCGAAATCGACCCAACCCGTTCACCGGAGAGAACTTCAGGGATCAATGATCACTCTGCCGATTGACAAAATTGCAGCGAGTCGGTATGTCTATCAAGTACTTTTAATGACATGGATCCACTCGAATAGGACATTGAGCCCAACCGAGATACCCCCGAGCGTCTCATAAGTTCAGCCGATCGTGGTCGTATCGTCCCTCGGTTGAAGATTACAATTTTCGATCTCGTGGCCCACTCGTGACCTATTCCGTGTTGCGATCCACGGGCCTCAGTGCTTTGGGCGCCTTAATGCTGAGTGGGGCCTTCCCAACATTCGGCGTGTTTCTTGCCAATGGCACTAAACCGTCGGGTCGACATCCTTGGAATACTCGTACTCGCCGGCGTTGCTGTGGGTACGGCCTTGGGCCTTCTGAGCGGGAATGCCCGATTACTACTACTCGAGGTCTCTGTTCCGACTGCCGTTTTCGGTGCTTTCTGTATTGGTTCTTTATGGACCGCCCGACCTTTGATGTACCACCTCGCCATCGAGTTCGTAGGATCCGACACGCCCAAGGGGCACAGCTTCGCCGACAACTGGCGATACGACGGCTTCCGACACGCGTTCAGGGTAACGACCACGGTCTGGGGGCAGCCTATTTTGCGGAGGCCATTGCCCGGATCATCATCGTAGAATCCACAACGACCGGAACTGCGCTCGTCCTCTCCAAGGTGATGCCTTATGGCGTCGCCGGCTTGCTCGCAGTTTGGAATGTACTCTACGCCCGTCACTCCCGAAGAAAAGGGGAGCGCCTGGGAGCTGCCGCCAATGCATGAGGCGAAGCTCCTCCTTCAATGCCCCCGCAAGGGGGCTCGTCGCGAATTGGCGGTCTCGAGTATTTGAGCATTTCCAAGTTTGCGTTGTCGGCGCAGAAGGGTACGCGCATGCTGAAGGTTTGAAAGTTTGATGGCGAAACGCAAGATTCTGCCTACGCCCGAATAATACCTTCGGAGACAGTTGGTTCGCTCCTGGGGTGCCGGACTAAGGCATCGTCCTTAACGAGCAGGTACGGGGGTGAAACTCCCGTGGCGGTCCACTCAATCATCTAAAGGAACTGCAATACCTAACTGCGAAACAGGCTCCCTCCCTCGCACAAACGTGCAGAATTTGTGTCCGCCCCCATGCATTTTTCCTGGCCGCCAATTTCCAGTTCTCAATGGCCATTAACTGTAGTAACAGGTTACGCGCTGTTTTATGACTGGGGACAAGGTCTGGGCATATCGCATACGGCGATGCAGGTAGGTTGGGGAACGGACCAGTATGGGTACTACGGAAACTGGGTTGACGAGCACACGAGCAATAGACAAGATATTTTTTGGTCACTAAAAGATGCTCCTGGAAATACAAACTGGGCAACGACCACCATATATTTCGAGCACATTTGGGCTTCTAACCCGTAGCAAATCGCTAGAGGTCAGGATCCGCTGCATTCGAAGGGAGAAAAGGGCAATGCAAAGGAACGACCACAAAGATTTGAAAAAGTATGTCTCTGTGGCTCTGATTGCAGCCGCCATATGCTCGTTGCTCTTCGTTGCTTATCGCCCCAATACTATTAACATTCAGACGTCGTCAACTCAGCTCAATGACAATAGCAGCTCAGCAGAACTAGCTTTTACTCAGGCAGAGGATCTTTGGTATGCCGCAACCGGTCCACTACCATTAGATTGGCAAGCAAAGCTCGGTCACATCGACGATCCAGCGGTAGCACCAACTGTAAACCTGAATAGCTCTGGTAATACTGCATACATAAGTCCAACTGCGCTCACTGCATATATCTCAAGGGCCCAAACCGCTTTCCAGATGCTATATAGTCCCGAA
>VFSW01005919.1_pt1 | contig 18025 bp, 19 predicted proteins | sample 5358111 | NCBI WGS metagenome assembly VFSW01 (sample SAMN11554181, study PRJNA540505) | mine drainage metagenome | isolation source: sediment from site ElyBrook_90M | place: USA: Ely Copper Mine, Vershire, VT | collected 2017
CGCGCGGGCGCCGTCGGCCCCGCCGCCCGCGCCGGCCGGCGCGGCGGCGGCCGCGGCCGCCGCCTCGTCGTCCGCGGACGTGGACGCGCTGATCGACTCGGCCAGCACGAAGCTGTTCAGCCACGTCGCCGATCTCATGAAGGAGCTGGAGAACCGGCGCGACGAGAAAGGCCTCATCCTCTCGCTCCAGCGCCAGATCGCCGCGCTCAAGGAGGAGCTCGGGGCCGCGCGCGAGCGCTCGAACCTCCTCGAGATGCGGCTTCCCCGGATCGCGGAGCTGGAGGAGTCGCAGCGCAAGAGCCACGCGTCGCTCGAAAGCCTGCAGGCCAGCCTGCTGTCGCGCGAGACGGCGCTCAACGAGGCCCGCATCGCCGCCGAGAAGCTCAAGAACGAGTCGGAATCGGTCAAGCGCCGCCTGCAGGAGACGATCAACGACCTCGCGATGCGCAACCGTCTGGTGGACAAGCTCTCCAAGGAGCTCAGCGAGAAGGAGCTCTCGTTGGCCAAATCCCTGGGCGTGATCCGGCGCCTGGAGGAGGACCTCAACCGCCTCTGCCCGGACCCGGCGCTGATCGCGAGCCTGAACGCGGTAGCGCCCGAGCCGACGCCGGCGTCGACGGAGCCCGCGATCCCGCCCGCGCCGGAGCCGCTGGTTCCCATGCTCGGCGCGAACCATCCGCCCGCCCTGCCTCCGTCGCCCACGCCGTTCACGCTCGATGAGCCTCCGCCGACGCCGCCGTACTTGGAAGCGATGCCCTCCTCCGAACGCCCCAAGGCCCAGAAGGCGCTCGTGAGCTTCATCAAGAAGATCTTCCCGGGCCAGCCGCACTGAGCGATCGAGGCGCGTCCACCGAAAATGGCGCGCCTTTCCTTTGCCTCTGAATTGGCAGTCGCAACGATTGATTGACAACTTTCCTGACTTCGTGTTATAATTAGCAACAGAGTGAATCGAGTGCCAATACTCGCCTCGCAGAATTGAGACGGACAAATCCACGGAGGTATTTCAGATGGCCGAAGCGACCCTGACGAAAGTGAAGATCCAGCCCCTCGGCGACCGCGTGCTCGTCAAGGCGATGGAGCAGAAGGAAACGAAGCGCGGCGGGATCATCATCCCCGACAGCGCCAAGGAAAAGCCCCAGGAAGGCCTCGTGGTCGCCACGGGCAAGGGCAAGACCACCGACGACGGCAAGATCCTGCCGATGGACGTCAAGCCCGGCGACAAGATCCTGTACGGCAAGTACTCGGGCACCGAGATCAAGCTCGACGACGAAGAGTACCTGATCATGCATCAGGACGACATCGTCGGCATCCTCAAGTAATCGACCCCTATACAAGGAGACACGAAAGAACATGGCTAAGCAGATTCTGTTTTCCGACGACGCTCGCAAGAAGATGAAGGACGGCGTGGACAAGCTCGCCAACGCGACCAAGTGCACGCTCGGACCGAAGGGCCGCGCGGTGGTCCTCGAGAAGAAATTCGGCTCGCCCGTCATCGTCGACGACGGCGTGACGATCGCCAAGGAGATCGAGCTGCAGGACCCCTACGAGAACATGGGCGCCCAGCTCGTCAAGGAAGTCGCGACGAAGACCAACGACATCGCCGGCGACGGCACGACGACGGCGATCATCCTCACGCAGTCGCTTCTGAATGAGGGCATCCGCAACATCACCGCCGGCGCGAACTCCAAGTCCATCCAGCGCGGCATGCACAAGGCCCTCGAGCTCGTGGTCAAGGAGCTCAAGAAGAACTCCCGCCCGGTCAAGACCAAGGAAGAGAAGGCTCAGGTCGCGACCATCTCGGCCAACGACGTCGAGATCGGCAACATGATCGCCCAGGCCATGGAGAAGGTCGGCCATGAGGGCGTCATCACCGTCGAGGAAGGCAAGTCCGCCGAGACGACGCTCGAAGTCGTCGAGGGCATGCAGTTCGACCGCGGCTACATCTCTCCCTACTTCGTGACCGATGCCGACCGCCTCGAGACCGTCCTCGAGGACGCGTACATCATCATCACCGAGAAGAAGATCTCCGCGATGAACGACATCCTCCCGGTGCTCGAGAAGATCGTGCAGACCGGCAAGCCCTTCCTCATCCTCGCCGAGGACGTGGAAGGCGAGGCGCTGGCGACGCTCGTCGTCAACAAGCTCCGCGGAACCCTGAAGTGCGCGGCCGTCAAGGCCCCGGGCTTCGGCGATCGCCGCAAGGAGATGCTGCAGGACATCGCGGTCCTCACCAAGGGCCAGGTCATCTCCGAGGAGCTCGGCCACAAGCTCGAGAAGATCGGGCTCGACATGCTCGGCCGGGCCAAGCGCATCGTCATCGACAAGGACAACACGACGATCGTTTCCGGCGCGGGCGACAAGCTCGACATCAAGAAGCGCTCCGACGCGATCCGCAAGCAGATCGAGGACACCACGTCCGACTACGATCGCGAGAAGCTCCAGGAGCGCTTGGCCAAGCTCTCCGGCGGCGTCGCGGTCATCAACGTCGGCGCGGCGACCGAGACCGAGATGAAGGCCAAGAAGGCGAAGGTCGAGGACGCGTCCAACGCGACTCGCGCCGGCGTCGAAGAGGGAATGATCGCGGGCGGCGGCGTCGCGCTGCTGCGGGCCGGCGAGTCCCTCGAGAAGTTCAAGGGCGCGGACGAAGATGAGACGACGGGCGGCCAGATCGTGCGGCGCGCGCTCCAGGCTCCTCTCCGCCAGCTCGCGGACAACTCGGGCGCCGAAGCCTCGGTCGCGGTTCAGAAGATCCTGAGCTCGGCCACCGGCATCGGTCTCGACGCCTCCACCGGCGAATACGTCGACCTGTTCAAGGCCGGCATCGTCGATCCGCTCAAGGTCACCCGCACCGCCCTTGAGAACGCCGTGTCCATCGTTGGAACCATCCTGACCACCGAGGTCCTCATCTCCGACATTCCGGAGAAGAAGGAGCCCGCGATGGCCGGCGGCGGCCACCAGCACGGCGGAGACATGTACTAAATCCCATTCGCCAAGGGATTAACTTGAAGAAAGGGCCCCCCATCGAAAGGTGGGGGGCCCAATCTTCAAAGAGGAATTCATGAACCTAAAAGAAGTTCACATCATAAATTTCCGCTCGATCAAAGACTGTACTATTAGCCTGGCTCCGCGCTGCCGGGTTCTTGTCGGCATCAATGAGGCAGGGAAGTCCAACATTCTGAAAGCGCTGTCACTCCTTTCACCGAGTGAAAACCCCACAAAAGATGATATTCGTCAGCCGCTTCGCGATGAGCAGCCTCCGAAGATGGCGTGGGTAGATTTTATCTTCGCGCTGGATGCAACTGAAGCAGAGCAAATCGCAAACGAATCCCTAAAAAAGGTTTACACCGAGGATCCTGAGAAAGCCGTTCTCCGCCAACATGGGGAGGCCGAGAACCCAAAGCAATTTTTCATCTCTCGGAACCGCGGCCTGTATAGAGTTAACGTATTCGTCCCCGCCAAGTTCCCGTCCTATTGGACGCTAGGCAAAGAGTATTCCTTGGAACCGGGCTGGAAGAAGCCTTCTGCAAGCTGCCCACCCTCGGCAGTTCTTCCAGGGACCGCTCTGGCAATTAAAAATTTTTCGCTTATCTATCTAAAGGACTACAAGGATGTTCCGGCGGGCTATCTTGATGAGGCGACGATTGAGACTGCAAACGAAATTGCCGGAGAACAACTTAAGTCCCTAGTTCTGGCAAAACTCCCCGAAGTAGTCTATTGGACCTACCAAGAAAAAAATCTTCTCCCTTCACAAATTGGTCTAGATCAATTTCAAGCAAGCCCAACGACATGCGTGCCCCTCATGCACATGTTTGGCATGGCAGATGTGCCAAATATTGCCCCGGCGTTAACGGAAGCGCGGCAGAAACCACAATTGCTCCGAAACCTTCTCAATCGGGTTGCAGGCCGAGCCACAAAGCATCTCCACGAAGTCTGGAGGGAAACGCGCGCCATCGAGATCGATCTTTCGCCTAATGGCCCCCATATCGACGCAAGCATCAAGGATAAGGACAATCTCTTTGACTTCGCGCACCGTAGCGACGGATTTAAGCGATTCATAACTTTTTTGCTAATGATTTCTGCTAGGGTTCGCACGCGAAATCTTCAGAACGCATTCGTCCTGATCGATGAACCTGAAATAGGTCTTCACCCTACTGGCGCACGTTTTCTCATGGAAGAACTAATCAAAATCTCCGCAGCTAATGCGGTCGTGTATAGCACTCATTCGATATTTATGATCGATCGGCAACAGACCGATCGCCATCTTATCGTCACGAAGGCAAACGAAACCACAAGCGCTGTCCAGGCCGATGCGTCCAATATCGCCGACGAGGAAGTGCTCTACAAAGCACTCGGCTATTCAATCTTTGACTCCCTTCAAAAATCCAACTTCATATTTGAAGGATGGCGCGACAAAGAATTATTCAAGATAGCGACAAGTAAGCCTCCCAAAGGCGCAAGTTTCAAAACGCTGGGCGAAATTGGCCTATGCCATGCAGAAGGTGTTGGCGATATCCGAAAAGTCACTCAAATGATGGAGCTTGCCCGTCGAAAATGCTTCATCCTTAGCGACGCCGACTCACCCGCGCAAAAGGCGAAACAAGATTTCATCGATAGTAACGGATATGGGCAGTGGTTCACGTACAGAGACATCCTCGGGGATGATTCAGCGTTGACGGGCGAAGACTTCTTGAAGCCGTCAGCCTTCCATTCCGCAATCGGCGAAATCAGAAATCAATATCCGATCTTGGCCCCACTGAGCGATGCAGAACTCGTCTTGCCGCATGGCAAGATCAAAGCACTACGAAAATGGCTTCTCCCTATCGGGCCGGACAGTGCGAGCGCCGCGCTTCGACTAATCAAGACTCAAGTATTCGCCGAGTTAACACCTGGAAAGATTGAACCTCATTACTTTGTTTTTTTGGAAAAGTTGAGCGCCCAAATCACATCACAACACTCAGGCAAGACAACAACGGGTCTCGCTGAAGTCATATTCTAAGAAGTCTTCTCCGTTTATTCCCAATTGTGGAGACATGTGCTAAGGCGAGAACCGCGCCCATCGGTCTGGAAGGACCGCGGGGCTCTTTTTTTTGCGCGGCCGGAACGCCGGGGGCAATTGCGCGTCCCGTTGACCTAGATCAACACGGGGCACAACGGTCCGTGATACGATGATGAGGTCGTCGCCGAGCCAATCTCAAGGAGACCAAATGACCCCGACCAACGTTCTCGAGCCGAAGATGCTGGAGCTGACGGCCGTGCAGTACTTCTCGGCCAAGCTGAACTTCGAAATGACGCCGTGGGCCCTCAAGTCGCTCATCGAGAAGACTCCCGAGCAGATCGTGCTCCTCGACGTGCGCACCCCCGAGATGTTCGCCGTCGCGCACATCCCGACCGCGAAGAACATCCCGCTGGCCGATCTCGTCTCCAAGCTGGCCACCCTGCCGAAGAACAAGACGATCGTGACCTACTGCGGCAACATCGCGTGCGGTCTCGCCCCGAAGGCCGCGCTCGAGCTCGCGCAGAAGGGCTTCAAGGTCCAGCAGCTTCTCGGCGGCATCGAGATGTGGCAGGAGAAGGGTTTCCCGGTCGAGAAGAAGGCCTAAGCTCGATCCGAAAGTCCGTCCAATCGGAGCGCCCCGAAAGGGGCGCTCCTTTTTTATTGAACGGAATTTGACGGCCCGCCGCCCCTGCCGGCGCTATACTGGAATTGAGGAACCCCTTATCCCAAGGAGGGTTTATGTCGACAACCATGCAGTCCAAACCGGTCATCGGACCCGTCGAGTACTTCCGCGCGAAATTGGAGTACGAGACGACGCCCTACGGGCTGAAGCAGCTCCTCGACCAGAAGACGAACAACGTCTGCGTCGTGGACGTGCGCGATCCGAAGTCGTACGCCGAAGGGCACATCCCCGGGGCGCGCAGCATACCGCTTGACGCGCTGACGGCGTCCTTGGCGTCCCTGCCGAAGGACAAGACGATCGTGACGTACTGCGGGGACATCACCTGCGGGCTGTCGCCGAGAGCGGCGCTGGAGTTGGCGCAGAAAGGCTTCCGCGTCCAGCATCTGCTCGGCGGGATCGCCGAGTGGACGAAAAAAGGCTTCCGGATCGAGAAGGGGGTGATGTAGATCCGTCGAAATTCGTGGTATGCTGATCCGATGGCAATCGCGCGCTGGGGAGTGCTGGCCCTGATCCTGGCGGCCCCGGCAATATCCGCCGGGTTCGCCGGAAAAAACGAGCTGCCGCGTGCGGCCGGTCCCGCGGCGGACGCCGCGCTGTGCGCCGGGCTCGACCAGTCCGTCGCCGCGCTTCGCGCCGCCTTCGCGAAAAGCTCCGCCTTCCCCGACCAAGTGCGCATCGCCTTCGTCGTCCGGGGCACGGACGGCGCCTCCGCGGAAAACTACCTGACGCGGGGCCGGGAATTGGCCCGGCAGGCCGACGCCGCGTCCGCGCAGTGCCGGGCGGCCTTCGGCGCCGGCGTCCCGCAGACGTCCCCTGCCGGTGCCGCGGTCGTCCGCCGCAACGCGCAGCGCGCCAAGCGCTGGGCCGATCTTTACATGGACCTGCCGAGAACCATCGGCGGCATCGACTCAGCCCAGAACCCCGCGGGCCTCGCGCAGAGACCCCAGTTCCTCACGGCCATGTTCAAGATCGCCGACGGGGGAGACTTCGACTCCGCCGGGGCGATCGCCGACGCCGCCCACGACGCGCTGAGCCGCCTCCGCCGCTAGGACCGGAGAAAACTCCGGCGGCGGTCGAGCCTGGGCCCTTTGGCCTAGATGTTTGTAATTTCGCTCCCGCCTGTGCTATAATATGTCGGTCCGGTGATCATTGACAATCTGAATCAAATCCGCTACCGCGTTCGCGCGGCAGCCGTTCGCGCCGGAAGGGACCCCGGCGCCGTCCGGCTCGTGGCGGTCACGAAGTACGCCTCCCTCGACGCGGTCAAGACGCTCCTGGAAACGGGACTGATCGCCGAGGTCGGGGAAAACCGCGTCCAGGACGCCGAGAGGAAGAAGCTCGCGCTCGGAGAGCTGGCCGGAAAGGTCCGATGGCGCCTCATCGGCCACCTGCAGACGAACAAGGCGAAAAAAGCCGTCTCGATTTTCGACGCCGTCGACTCGATCGACAGCGAGAAGGTCGCGGCCGCGCTCGACGCGGCGCTTGCCGGTTCGGCGAGGACGCTCCCTGCGATGGTGCAGGTGAAGCTCTCCGACCGAGAAACCCAGTCGGGAGTCGCACCGGGAGAACTCGGCGCGCTCTTGGACGCGCTCAGGAAGCACGAGCGCCTGAAGATCGAAGGGCTCATGGGCATCGCGCCCGACGTCGAGCCCGCCGAAGCCGCCCGGCCCAGCTTCCGGGCGCTGCGCGAACTGCGCGACCGGCACCTGCCGGGCGGGCTGCTCTCGATGGGAATGAGCCGCGATTTCGAGGTCGCGGTGGAGGAAGGAGCCGACCTCGTCCGCATCGGCTCGCAGATTTTCTCGCAACCCAGTCCGACATCACTGGAGGCCCCAGCATGATCGTGAAAGTTCGCGTGATCCCCAATGCGTTCGAAAACGAAGTGGTCAGCCGCATCGGAAGCGTACTGCGCGTGAAGGTCGCCGCACCGGCCGTCGACGAGAAGGCCAACGCCGCTCTCAAGGATTACCTCGCCGAGTTCTTCGAGGTTCCCGGAAAGCGCGTCAGCATTCTCCGCGGCGCCAACGGCCGAGAGAAGACCGTCGAGATCGTCGGAAAGACCGAGGAGCAGCTCAAGCGGGTGATGGAGTCCATCCCGTAAGACCGCTCCGCAGGCGTTGAACGAGGGCGGGCGAGGCTTCATGCTTCGTCCGCCCTCGTCCCATTTACGAGGTCCACGGAATCAATGACGAAAACGAGCAAGCGCCGCCCCCTGCGTGAAGATCCCATCCGCCACATTCTCTGGAAGGGAGACCGCCTGGACGTTCTCGACCAGCGCCTCCTGCCCCGCCGCGTCCATTACGTTTCGCTGCGTACCGCGAAGGAAGTCGCCAAAGCCACGACCGACATGGTCCTGCGCGGCGCGCCCTTGATCGGCTGCGCCGCCGCCTACGGCATGGCCCTGGCCGCGCGCAAGAACCGGATGAAGGACGTCCTCGCCGCCGAGCCCGTCCTGCGCCGCGCGCGCCCGACCGCCGTCAACCTGATGCACGCGCTCGACCGGATGCTGCGCGTCGCTCAAGACGGCCCCGAGCTCGGCCTCGCCGCGCGCATGGCCGATGCCGCGGTCAAGTACTACGAGGACGACCTCGAGTTCAACGCCACCATGGCCGAGCTCGGCGCCGGGCTCCTGAAGAAGGGGTCGAACGTCATCACCCACTGCAACGCCGGGGCCCTGGCGACCGCCGGCATCGGCACCGCCGTCGGCATGATCCGCGCCGGCTGGCTGGCGGGAAAGATCGACCACGTCTACCCGTGCGAAACGCGGCCGTACCTGCAGGGATCCCGCCTCACGCTCTGGGAGCTGATGCAGGCCGGCATCCCCGCGACGCTGATCACCGACAACATGGCCGCGCACCTGATGAAGACCCAGAAGATCGACGCCGTCATCGTCGGCTCGGACCGCATCGCCGCCAACGCCGACGTCTGCAACAAGATCGGAACCTACGGCCTGGCCATCCTCGCCAAGCACCACGGCATCCCGTTCTATGTCGTGGCGCCCAGCACCACCGTCGACCTCGACACCCCGTCGGGCGACCGCATCCCGATCGAGGAGCGCTCCGTCCGGGAGGTCGTCGAGGTCTTCGGCACCCCGATCGCCCCGAAGGGCGCCAAGGCCCGCCACTTCGCCTTCGACGTCACGCCGCACGAGCTCGTCACCGCCATCGTGACCGAGAAGGGCGTCGTCTTCCCGGCGGACGGCGAAACCCTGAAAAAGGTATTCTCTTCCCGATGAACACGAAAGGACAATTCTCCAACGCCCGAATCGGGCCGAAGATGACGAAAATACTCGCCACGCTCGGTCCGGTGTCGGCTAAGACCGACATGATGCTGGACCTGATCGCCGCCGGCGTCGACGCCTTCCGCCTGAACTGCTCTCACGCCTCGATGGACGACCTGCGCCGCAACGTCGAGCTGATCCGCTCGACCTCGCGCCTCTCGCGCCGCGCCACCGCGGTCGTCATGGACCTCCAGGGGCCGCGCCTGCGCGTCGGCCGCCTGCGCAACGGAGAGCCCGTCGTCCTCAAGAAGGGCGCCAAGGTCCGCATCACGACCAACGACGTCCCCGGCACCGCCGAGGAGATCTCGACCAACTTCAAGAAGCTGCCGAAGACCGTCAGGAAGGGCCTCGAGATCCGTCTCGACGACGGCACCATCATCCTCTCCGTCTTGAAGACCGGAACCGACTGGGTGGACTGCGAGGTCCTGATCGGCGGCACGCTCAAGGAGCACAAGGGCATCAACCTGCCCGGCGCCAGCATCGACCTGCCCGCGCTGACCCCGAAGGACCTGCGCGACCTCGACATGGGATTGAAGCTCGGCATCGACCACGTCGCGCTGTCGTTCGTGCGTTCGCCCGACGACATCGTCCGCGCCCGCAAGATCATCAAGAGGGCGGGGCTCCCCACGCGCGTCATCGCCAAGATCGAGCACCCCGACGCGATCCAGCGCATCGACGAGATTCTCGACGTCGCCGACGGCATCATGATCGCGCGCGGCGACCTCGCCGTCGAGCTGTCCGCCGCCGAGGTGCCCGCGCTCCAGAAGATGCTCGTGCGCAAGGCCAACGACGCCGGCAAGCTGTCGATCGTCGCGACCCAGATGCTCGAGAGCATGATCAGCCACGCCCAGCCCACCCGCGCCGAGGCCTCCGACGTCGCCAACGCCGTCTACGACGGCGCCGACGTCGTCATGCTCTCGGGTGAATCCGCCGTCGGTCTGTATCCCGTCGAGACCGTCACCGTCATGACCGACATCATCCGCAAGGCCGAGGCCTCGAACTTCCGCTACCGCTTCATCCCGCACGGCCTCTCGGACTCGCCTGCGACCGGCTTCTCGCACGCCCTCTCGCGCGCCAGCCACGACGCCTGCGAGGTCACCGGCACGAAGCTCGTCATCGTGTACACCATGACGGGCTGGTCCGCGCGCATCATGTCGAAGTACCGCCCGAAGGCGCCGATCATCGCCATGACCCCGCTCAAGGCGACCTACAACCAGCTCGCGCTGTACTGGGGCATGACCCCGCTGATCTGCCCGCTGGGCAAGACCACCGACGAGATGCTGGCCTACGGCGAGCGCATCCTGACGAAGAACGGACTGGTCAAAAACGGCGACACGACCATCGTCACGGCCGGCGGCACCGCCAAGCACAAGGCGTCGAACATGCTGAAGGTCCACGTCGTCGGCTCTCTGACCTACCGCTGATGGCCACGGCGTCCCGCGTGGTCCTGGTCGCCGTCCCGCGCGGCGGAAAGGCCGAGTCGCTGGCCGAAGGCGCCGTGTCGGCGCGCCTGGCCGCCTGCGTGAACATCCTGCCCGGCGCCGTGTCGATCTACCGGTGGAAAGGGAAGGTCCGCCGCGACGCGGAGAGCCTCCTCGTCATCAAGACCACGGTCTCGAAGCTCAAGGCGCTCGAGCGCTGGGTGAAGGCCCGCCATCCGTACGAGGTCCCCGAGTTCGTCGCCCTGCCCGTCTCCTCCGGCTCGAGGGAATACCTCGCCTGGCTCGCCGAACAGGTCCGATGACGACGGCCGCCTCGCCGGCCTTCGCGCCCCGGCTGCTGGCCGCGCGCGCCGAGGTTCCGGGCGTCTCGACCTTCCGCTTCGCCTCGCCCGCCGGCTTCGCCTTCGTCCCCGGCCAGTTCGCCATGTTCCACTTCGAGGACGACCCCAAGACCTGGCGCGCGTACTCGCTCTGTTCCGCGCCCGCGAGGGCCGCGGAATTCTTCGAGGTCACCGTCGGCATGGTCGGCCCGTTCAGCGACCGCCTCGGGAAGCTGACGCCGGGCGGAGAGCACGGCCTCGTCGTCCGCGGACCGTTCGGGAAATGGATTTACGACGGCTCGGCCTCCCACGCCGTGCTGATCTCGGGCGGAACCGGCATCACGCCGTTCCGCGCGATGTGCGCGCTCAAGCTGGACGGCGGCAAGGCGGGACGCTTGACCGTCTGCTACTCGGCCAAGACCCCGGACGATCTGGTCTACCGGAGCGAATACGCCGCTTGGAAAGAAGCGGGAATCGTCGTGCATCCCCGCATCACTCGGCCTCAGGAGGCGAAAGTTCCCTGGAACGGCCTCACCGGCCGTTGGACTCCCGCCGAGCTTCTCGAGATCGCCGACGGCGCGGCCGCGGTGTTTTATCTCTGCGGCCCGAACAAGATGGTCCAGGAGCTGCGCGAGGGGCTGCAGGCCCGAGGCGTGCCCGCCGAGAACGTGAGGACCGAGAAGTGGGGCGACTACACCGACCTGTTCTGATCCTGGCCTCGGCCTCGCCGCGGCGCCGCGCCATCCTGCGCGCCGCCGGCGTGAGCTTCCGCGCCGATCCCAGCGGCGTCGACGAGGCCATTTCCGAGAAGAATCCCCGGCGACTCGTCGCCAAGCTCGCAAGGCTCAAGGCCCTCGCCGTCGCGCGCCGCCACCCGGGGATGCTCGTCCTCGGCGCCGACACCGTCGTCGTCTGCGCGGGGGAGATCCTCGGCAAGCCCCGGGACCTCGCCGACGCCGTGCGCATGATCTCCCTGCAGTCCGGGCGCTCGCAGCGCGTCTACACCGGCGTCGCGCTGGCCCGGGGCCGGCGCGTGTAAGCCGAGGTCGCCGTCACGAAAGTGTAAGCTCGCCGTCTCGACCCGGAGCGGCGGCGGCGCCGGGCCCGCCCGCCCATGGACAAGGCGGGAGCGTACGCGATCCAGGATCGGAACGACCCTCTCGTGAAAAGAATCTCCGGCGACCGAGACAACGTCGTGGGCCTGCCGATGCGCGCGGTCAGGCGTCTTCTGGCGAAGGCGCGCCGGGCAAAGTGAAGTAGAAGCGCGCGCCGCGCGGCAGGGCGTCGCCGATGCCGATCGTCCCGCCGTGGCGCGCCACCACCTTCTCGCACAGCGCGAGCCCCAGGCCGACGTTGCCGACGTAGCGCTTCACGTCCTTCTGGAAGAACTTGCGGAACACGTCCGCGCGCGCCTCCTCCGGCACGCCCGGGCCCGAGTCGCTGACCTCGACCGTGACGCCGGCGCCCTCCGGGCGGACGCCGATGGCGATCACGCCGCCCGAAGGCGTGTGCTCGACGGCGTTGTGCACCAGGTTGTCGAGCACGCGGCGCAGCAGCGCGGGATCGCCCAGCACGGACGGCGCCGGGTCGGCCGAAACCCGGAGCTCAAGGCGCTGCTTGCGGTCCGCGGCCACGAGTCCGAAGTCCTTCGCGCAGGCCTCGGCGAGCGCCTTCATGTCGATCACCTCGCGGCGGGAGAGCGTCGCGGATTCCTCGAGCTTCGCGAGCTGGAGCACGTCCTCGACCATGCGCTGGAGGCGCAGGGTCGACATCTCGAGCAGCTCGAAGGTGCGCGCGTGCTCGCGCTTCCCGCCGGGCTTCGGCGCGACCTCCGAGAGCAGGGCGATGCCGGAGCGGATCACCGTCAGCGGGGTCTTGAGGTCGTGGACGAGCATGGCCGACAGCTCGCGCTTTTCGGCCTCCAGCTCGCGCCGGCGGCCGGTCTCGGCCTTGAGGCTCGCGCCCATCCGGTTGAAAGCCGACGCCAGGCGCGAGACCTCGGCGCCGCCCATGCCGTCGGCGCGCAGAGGGCGGAACTTCTCGGGATCCGCGGAGAGGGACTCGATGCGGGCCACGACGCGCTCGATGCGCTCGCCCGCGAACATCCCGATGAACCACGCCGACACGGCCAGCGCGAGAAACGACGCGACGCCGGCGCCGACGCCCTGGGCCGCGACCTCGCGCAGCCGCGCCTCCAGGCGCGCGGTGCGGAAGCCGACGGTGACCGTGCCCTTGCCGCGCGCGCCCAGGTCGACGGGTCCCTCGACGTCGTAGACGCCGTCGTCGACTTCGGCGAGTGCGCGGCCCGGCCGGGGCTCGCGCGCCAGGAGCTTCGGATCGTCCGAGCGCCCGACGAGGCGCTTTCCCTTGCGGTCGCGCACGACGATGGTGGCCACGTCCGCCTGGCGCACGAGGTCCCCGAAGTTGCGGCCGAGCTCGATGAAGCGTCCCTGACGAGCCTGCGCCTGGACGAGAGAGCGCACCGCCTCCAGCGTGACCGAGCCCAGGCGCTCGGCGGAGGCGTAGGCCTCGTGGCGGGACTCGCGCATGTGCCAATTCACCAGGCCGCCGGCGATGACGGCGCCGAAAAGGGCGAAGATGAGGGCCAACCAGACGCTGAGTCTCATGGGGGGGAACGGACCTGGCCCATTCTATGATTTTCGGCTATACTTCGCCCATGATCGCGACGCGACTCCGGCGCTGGTGGTTCGCCCTGACCGCTCTTCCCGCGCGCCTGCGCTTCCGGGCGGGGCGCGCCAGCTTCGTCGAGTGCGCCATCGCGCGCACGGACAGCGAGCTGACCCCGGTCCTCGATTCCGCCGGGCGGCCGCTGGGACCGCAGCTGCTCGCGCATCACGCCCTGAGCACCCTCCCGCCGCGCTCCGGCGCCGCCGGCTGGGCGCTTTATGAGGAACGCCTGCTCGCGCCCGGCGCCAACCGCTTCGTCTCTCTCGAATGCGCCCACTGCGGGCACCTGTTCGTGATCCAGGTTTCGGCCGCTCGCCCCGAGCTCGCCGCGCCCGACGCCCGCGCCCTCGCCCCGGCGGCCGACTTCCGCTCCGATTGGTTCCTCTTCCAACCCTCGGCCTTCGCCGGCCCGGCGCGGCTCTCCTGTCCGCGCTGCGAGGAAAGCGCTCCGCCCGCCGTCGCGCACCTCCACGAGCCATGACCCCCGCTTTCTGGCTGCTGCGCGCGCTGAACCTCGCCGCCGCCCTGGCCGCGGCGCATCTCGGCGCGCGCGGGCGGACCGTGAGCCTCGCCGTCCCCGCCGCGGCCTTCGCGGCGGCCGCCGTCCTTGAGGCCGCCGCGGCCGTATCAGGCCGTGCCGCGGAGCCGCGGCTGAGGCGCGCGGCCGCTCTCGGCTTGGCGATCCTCGACATCTCCCTCGTCGTGTGGCTCTCGTTCTGGGCGAGGCAGACGGCCGGCGTCTTCGACCTGGCCTATCTCCTTCCCGCCGTGCTCGTCGCGCTGGAATACGGCGCGCCCGCGGGAGCCCTCGCCGGTCTGGTTCCGGCCGGGCTGACCGCGCTCGTGCTCTCGTCGGGCCTCGGGCCCAACGGAGAGAGCTTCCTGCCCGTCGTGCTGGCGCGCGCCGTCTTCTTCGTGCTCGCGCCGGCGGCCGCGGGGCTTGCCGCGGCGGCGGGGCGGGCGGAGGCGTCCGGCCGGGCGCGCCGGACGATCGCGCGCCTGCGCGCCGCCCAAGTGGGGGAGTACATCTCGTTCGTCCTTTTCCAGCTCCGCGACTACATGATCACGATCGCTTCCGTGGCCGAGTCGATCGCGCTGTCCGCGCCGACGAACGACGCCAAGTTCTCGGACCGCGTCGAGCGCCTGCGCCGCACCGTCGGCGAGCTCAACGGCAAGATGTCGCGGCTGCTCGGCGACAAGTCTCCGCTGACCTCCGTCCCGGCCCCGACGCAGACGGCGACGGACCTCGCGGCGCTGGCCCGCGCCGCGGCCGCCGAGGCGCGCGACGCGTTCGCCGCGCCCGGCGGCCCGGTCGCCGTCGTCGTCCAAGGGGCGCCTCCGCCCGCCCGCACGGACCGGCGCCCGATCGAGCTCGCGCTGCTCGCCGTCCTGCAGAACTCCCTCGAGGCCTGCGCCGCGCGCGGCGGCGGCGCGGTGACCGTGCTGGTGAGGCGGGAAGGCGGCGCCGTCGAGCTCGAGGTCACCGACGACGGCGGGGGCATCGAGGAGGCGGTCAAGCCTCTCGTCTTCGAGCCGCTCGCGTCCGCGCGTTCCGGCGCCTCCGCGATGGGACTGGGCCTCTCCATGTCGCGTCGTTTCCTCGAGCGCCTCGGCGGAACCCTGCGCCTCAAGAGCAAGGGCGGATACACGGCCGCGCTGCTCGTCGTGCCGATCGACCAGGAGCTGCCGAAGATTCGCAACGAGGAATCCACCTGGGCCGGCCGCCGCGCCGGACCTTGAACCCCGGAGAGACCATGCCCGAGTCCCAGCCCCGACCCGCGCCTCAGCCGCCGACCCCCGCGGCCCCGCCGCGCGCGCCGGACTTCGCCGAGCTGTTCGAGACCGCGCTGGCGGCGCTCGTCGACCCGTCCGTGTTCCGCCGCTTGGCGGCGCGCCCCTCGCCGTCGTTCGGCGTTTCCGCCGGCTTCGCTTTGGCCGCGGGCGGCGCGTCGCTGGCGATCAACCTCGCGCACGCTCTCGTCTCGAATCCCGATCTCCTGCGCCAATTCCCGCCCCTGATGCTCGCCGCGGTCGGGGGCGCCGCGCTGGGCCTCTACGCGAGCGTCCTGCTCCTCCTGTCGGTCATGCTGTACGGGTTGGGCAACGCCTTCGGCGGGAAGGGAGAGTTCGAGCGCGGCCTGCAGGCCGCCGCGATGATCTCGGCGCTGGGCCCGATCCAGATGCTGTGCAGCTGGTTTCCGGCCGCCTGGGTCCTCCCGGCCCTGTTGGCGGGCTGGGTCGCCGCCGGCGCGCTCGAAGGCCTCTTCGGCGCGCGCCCCGGGCCCGTGCGCGCGCTGTGCGCGGCGCTGGCCGCCGTCGCGATCGGGCTTCAGTTCGCCGGCCGCATGCTCGCCGATCGCGCGCGCGACGCCTATGCGGCGACGCGGACGATGACCGAAGCCGCAGGCTCGAGCGCCGACCTGGCGCGCTCGATGGCCGCGTTCCAGCAGCAGGCCGCAGCGGCGATGCCGGCCCCCGCCGGGCCGGCCGCCGCGTCCGCGCCGGCGCCGGCGTCCGGCCGGGATCTCCTGCGCGGCGGCCCGTCCGACGACGCTGCCTCTCCCGCCGGCCCGGCCGCGGCCCCCGGCCAGGCTCCCGCGAACGCCATGCCGCCCGGCGTGCTCGCGGCGACGCAGGGTCTCCAGGCCAACGCCGCCGGGATGCTCGACGCGCTGACGCCCCTGCTCGCCGGCCTCTCCGCCAACAAGAACATGACGCCGCTGCAGAAAGCCGACATGAAGGAGCTCCAGAACCTGGTGGCCGACATCAAGACTCAGCTCGCCTCGGGACAGCCTGTCGACAACGCGGCGTTCGCTGCGAAGATGGCGCGCTACCAGCAGCTGCTCGCGCGCGTGATGGCCGGCGGCCTGTCCCTGGCTCCGCCCGGCGCATCCGGCCCCGCCGCCAAGCCGGCGCCCCATCTGGTCATTCCCAAGGACGAGCGATGAATCTTCAGGGGAAAGTCGTGGTGGTCACGGGCGCGGCGCGCCGAGTCGGGCGCGTGATCGCGCTCGCGCACGCGGCGAAGGGCGCGCGCATCGCGATCCACTACAACACCTCGGTCGCCGAGGCCCGGCGCGTGGCGGCCGCCGTCAAGTCGTTGTCGGGCGCCGACGCCGAGGTGTTCCGCGCGAACCTGCTCGACGCGTCCGCGCCGGCCAAGCTCGCCGACGCCGTCTCGCGCCGCTTCGGCCGCGTCGACGTCCTGATCAACTCCGCGTCCGCCTACGAGAAGACGCCGTTTTCGTCGGCCGCCGTCGAGGACTGGGACCGGCAGATGGCCGTCAACGCGCGCGCGCCGTTCTTCCTCGCCCAGGCCTTCGCCCCGCACCTGCGGCGCACCGGCGACGGCCTCGTGATCAACATCGCGGACTGGTCCGCGCGCCGGCCCTACGCGGATTACGGCCCCTACTGCGCGTCGAAGGCCGCGCTGCTGTGCGTCAATAAGGTCCTCGCCAAAGCGCTGGCCCCCGAGATCCGCGTGAACGCGATCCTGCCCGGGCCGGTGCTGGCGCCGGAGGACATGGGCGAGGCGGAGAAGCGGAGGATGTCGGAGGCGACCCTGCTCAAGCGCCTGGGCACGCCCGAGGCCGTGGCGCGCGCCTGCCTGTTCCTCGCCGAGTCCGCCGATTACTCGACCGGCGCGGAACTCGCGGTCGACGGCGGGCGCCTGATCGCCTAGGCGCCGCGCGCGCGCGCGTTTTTCGGCGGGAATTCGCCCTTGATCTGGAGGGCGGGCGCCGGGACCTTGAAGCGCGCGCCATTCAGCAGCTTGTCCCACATCTTGGGGTCCGACCATTCCGACTTGACCTGCGGGGAGAAGACGACGCGCTTCAAGTCGATGACGCCCATGCCCGCGTTGTCGGCGTCCTCGCGGAAGCACTGGGCCGAGCCGGTCTCGGTCTCGTGCAGGATCACCGAATGCACTCCCGCGGCGTCGTCGCCGTTGGCGCGCTCGGTGTTCTCGAGCAGGGCGCGCGCGGCGACGAAGATCACGCGCGTGAGCTGCTCGGCCGTCGGGGAGACCGGCAGCGAGACCCAGCGCTGGGAGTGGGTCTTGATCGCCTTGACGTAGGCGCTCGACTCGCGCTCCCAGAACAGCGTCGCGTGGTCGAAGCCGTCGAGCAGGTCCTTCACGTGATTCTTGAGCAGGCCGAAGTCGTAGACCATCTGGCCTCGATCGAGCCGGCCGGCCGAAAGCTGGAGCTCGCAGCGGAAGCTGTGGCCGTGGATCGAGTACTTGCAGCGGTCCGACGCGCAGTTGCGCACGATGTGCGCGGCCTCGAAGCGGTAGAGCTTGCGGATGATCATCGCGTCCTCCGGATTTCGACGGCGACCTCGCGGGTCTTGGGCATGGCGGCGGGCCTCTTGCGCGCGGACACGGAGACGGCGGAGGCCCGGGGCTGGGCGCGCAGGACGGCCGCGGCGACGCGTTCGGCGAGGGTCTCGATCAGGGCGCACTCGCGCCTCTCGGCCTCGACGCGGATCAGCGCCTCGACGGCCTGGTAGTCGACGGACTCCCGGAAGTCGTCGCGCGCGCGGCGTCGCCCGCGGGGGCGCCGTGGCAGCGGGTCGGCTGGCGCCGCGCGCGCGGGGCGGGCGGCCCGCCGGCCGGGG
>VFSW01005921.1_pt1 | contig 18022 bp, 12 predicted proteins | sample 5358111 | NCBI WGS metagenome assembly VFSW01 (sample SAMN11554181, study PRJNA540505) | mine drainage metagenome | isolation source: sediment from site ElyBrook_90M | place: USA: Ely Copper Mine, Vershire, VT | collected 2017
GATGGAACTGCACCTCATCCGCTCGCTCGCGGAAAAATTAGGCATCCCGCGCAACCTCGCCGACGGCGTCTTCACCAGCGGCGGAGCGGAAGCCAATAACACCGCGCTCCTCACCGCCCTCTTTCATCGCTGGCCCGACGTTGCCACCCGCGGCCTGCGCTCCCTCCACCAGCAGCCCGTCTTCTATGTTTCCGCCGAAGGCCACCACTCCTTTCTCAAAGCTGCGAAAGCCTCCGGACTCGGCTCTGAAGCCCTGCGCGAAATCGAAGTCGGTCCCGACCTCCGCATGATTCCCGCATCTCTAAACGCCGCCATCGAGCGCGACCGCGCCCAGGGCTTCGCCCCCTTCCTCGCCATCGCCACCGCGGGCACCACCGGCGCGGGAGCCATCGACCCCATTCCGGACATCGCGCGAATCGCCCAGGATCACGACCTCTGGTTCCACGTCGACGCGGCCTGGGGAGGCGCCGCTGCTCTCGTTCCCGAACTTCGCCCCCTCCTCAACGGAACCGATCGCGCCGACTCCATCACCTTCGACGCCCACAAATTTCTCTCCGTCTCCATGGGCGCCGGCATCTACCTCACCCGACACCCCGATATCCTCACCCGCTCCTTCGGTACTCACACCGCCTACATGCCGAAGGAAGGCGAGCGCCTCCAGGCCACCGATCCCTTCTCGCACTCCCTGCAGTGGTCCCGCCGCTTCACCGGCCTCAAGCTCTTCCTCTCGCTCGCCGTCGCCGGATGGGAAGGCTACGCCGCCACCATCCGCCATCAGGTCGCGATGGGCGATCTCCTCCGCGCGCAACTCCGCGACCACGGCTGGCGCATCGTCAACGACACCCCGCTCCCGCTCCTCTGCTTCACCGACGCGAATGCAAACTGGGATCTCGCCCAGTGCCAGCGCGTCGCCAACGCCGTCATTGCCTCCGGCCAGGCATGGATCTCCACCATCCAGGTCGGCACGCAGAAGCAGCCCGCCCTGCGCGCCTGCATCACCAGCTTCCGCACCGAGCCCCGCCACATTGACACCCTGCTCACGGTTCTGGACCGGGCCCGGCGTTCATAAATCTTTCATGCCCCATACCATTGTCAGTGGCTCCAGGGACCGCTACACTTCTCACGCATGAGAACCAGTCACGTTCGTGTCCTTTCCCTGCTGCTGCTCTTACCACTCCTCGCTATCCCCGCCCACGCGCAGGACTGGGCCAAAGCCCGCCTTGAATCCTCCCCCCGCCATCGCGAATATGTCACCCTGCACCGCGGCGACCGCGCCATCCAGGCCCTCGTCGTCTATCCCGAGGTCAAGGACAAAGCCCCCGTCGTCGTCATGATCCACGAGATCTTCGGCTTCAGTGACTGGGCCAAAGAGATGGCCGACGAGGTTGCAGCCAAAGGCTTCATCGTCGTCGAGCCTGACCTGCTCAGCGGTTACGGCCCCAACGGCGGCGGCTCCGACGCCTTCGCCAGTCAGGACGACCGCGTCAAAGCCGTCTCTCAACTCGATCCCGACGGCGTCCTCGCCGACCTCGACGCCGCGGCCGACTACGGCAAAAAACTCCCCGCCGCCAATGGCAAGCTCGCCGTCGCCGGATTCTGCTGGGGCGGGTCTAAATCCTTCGCCTTCGCCGCGCACCGTAAAGACCTCAGCGCCGCCTTCGTCTTCTACGGCACCGCCCCCGCCGACGTCACGCCTATCACCGCCCCCGTCTACGGCTTCTACGCTGGCAACGACGCGCGCGTAGGTGCCACCGTCCCCGATACCATCAAAGCCATGAAAGCCGCCGGCAAAACCTACGAGCCCGTCACCTATGACGGTGCGGGCCACGGATTCATGCGCGCCGGCGAAGACCCCACCAACACCAACCCCGCCAACAAAACCGCCCGCGACCAGGCCTTCCCCCGCTTCATCAAGCTCCTCCACGAAATGCACTAAGCGCAGATCGGCTGCGGATCGTATCTCACAAGATAGGAAAAGAGCCGGAAATAACCCCGGCTCTCCTACACCCTGCACCCCGTACGCTGTCCCTACTCCCTACTCCCTACTCCCTACTCCCTACTTCCTTCTTCCTACTCCCTTCTCCCTGCATCTCTCACTCCACCGGCAAGCTGATATAACTCGCCTCGCCCGGCGTGTGCCAGATCCTCTGCGTCGCCTTTTGAAAATCCCCCGGCTTCGCCAGAAAAATGTTCGGCACAAATTTCTGCGGATTCCTGTCGTACAGCGGAAACAGCGTCGACTGCACCTGCACCATGATCCGGTGCCCAGGCTGGAACGTATGCTCCACCATCGGCAGCCCGAACGTGTACTCCAGCGGTTTGTCCGGCTCGATCGCCTGCGGGTGCTCGAAGCTCGTCCGATACCGCCCGCGGAAAATATCCGTCGCCAGCGGCAGCTCGTAGCCGCTCATCGCTGTCGTCAGGATCGTATCCGGTTGCACATCGATCAGCTTCACCACCCAGTCCGAATCCGTGCCGCTCGTCGACGCCACCAGATGCACCATCGGCTCCCCAGCCAGCTTCATCGGCTTCGTCAGCGGCTCGCTCTCCCACGTCAGCACATCCGGCCGCCCGTCTACGAATCTCTGATCCGTCACCAGCCACGTCCGCCATCCCATCCCATCGGCCTCATCCACCGGCCGCGGCCGATAGGGAACGGGCTTCCCCGGATCGGACACATACTCGTCGAACTTCACCCCGCCCGCCGTCGGTGCATCGAACCCCAGCTTCCCATCCGCCTCCAGATACAGCGGCCGCGACTTCTCAGGACAGCCCTTCTCGCAAACCACCGGAAACACCGCCGGCCGATCCCACCGATCCAGCCCCGTGTCGTAGATCAGCACCGGCGGCGTATCGGCTTTTGCCGATCCCGGCTTCAGATACTGATTGAAGAACGGCAACAGCACGTCCTTCCGCCAGTACGCCGTCGTATCCGTCGCCCACACCAGCGGTCCCAGCGACCGCCCCTCGCGATTCACCTGGCTGTGGAACCACGGCCCCATCACCAGATAACTCACCGGTGCCGCCGTGCCCTTCGCCTTCAGCGCGCGATAACTATGGATCGCGCCCCACATGTCTTCCTGGTCCCACTCGCCCTGCTCCCACATCGTCGGAACCGTCAGTCCGTGCGCCGCAATCAGCTTGTCCAGCGCCTGGCTTTGCCAAAACCCTTCGTAGGCAGGGTGATCCACGATCACCTTCCAGAACGGCGTCTGGCTCAATCCCTCCGACTGCGCAAACGCATCGGCCGATCCCGCCTCCAGATAATTCGAGTAATCGTCCTTATGCACATGCGGCACCTCCACCCCGCTGCCGCGCTTCGACATCTGCCCCAGCACATAGTCGATATTCGGCTCGCGAAACGCCCCGTAGTGGAACCAGTCGTCGCCCATCCACCCGTCGACCATCGGGCTCTCCGGTGCCGCCACCTTCAAAGCCGGATGCGGATCGAGCAGCGCCATCACTACCGTGAACCCCTCGTAGCTCGAACCGATCATCCCCACCCGCCCATTCGACTCCGGCACATTCTTCACCAGCCAGTCGATCGTGTCGTACGCATCGGTCGTATCATCGGCCCCGCTCGGGTTGTACCCCGACTTCACCGGCGGCGGCGTCATCAGATACACCCCCTCCGACCCATACTTACCCCGCACGTCCTGATACACCCGGATGTACCCCGCATCGACGAACACCTCATCGCTCAGCGGCAGCGCCTCTCTCATCCGCGGACTGTCCGACTGCTCTGCGCGCCCCGCCGCGTTGTACGGCGTCCGCGTCAGCAGAATCGGAGCATCCTTCGCCCCCTTCGGCACCACGATCACGGTGTAAAGCTTCACCCCGTCCCGCATCGGAATCATCACCACGCGCTTGTCGAAGTCGCGTGGCCGCTCCGGAGCCTTGAAGTCCTTCGCCAGCTGATCCGCCGGCAGATCCTGCTGCGCCATCCCGCTCATTGCGCCCGCCATCAGGAGGCACACCACCACCCCCACCCATCGACCTCGGCTCATGCATCCTCTTTCAGTGCGTTTCTATGGGATCGAACAACGTCAAAAAGAATGCCAACAGCCTACCATCTGTCGCCCCGTGCTCTGTGACCCCATGGTCTGTACGCTGTGCAATGCACCATGTACCCTTTTTCCGTGAACAAAGTCGTCCCCACCGCCCAAGCCGCCGTCGCCGACATCCCTTCCGGCGCAACCCTCATGCTCGGCGGATTCGGCCTCTGCGGTATCCCCGAAAACCTCATCCACGCCCTCGTCGAAGAAAATCGCCGCCGCGGCCTCACCGGTCTCCACACCATCTCCAACAACATGGGCGTCGATGGCTTCGGCATGGGCCTCATGCTCGAAGCCGGCATGATCGCATCCCACACCGGCTCCTACGTCGGCGAAAACAAGCTGCTCGAAGAGAAAGTCATCAAGGGCGAACTCGACCTCCGCCTCATCCCCCAGGGAACCCTCGCCGAACGCATCCGCGCAGGAGGCGCCGGCATCCCCGCCTTCTTCACTCCCGCCGGAGCCGGTACCCTCGTCGCCGAAGGCAAAGAAACCCGCAACTTCGAAGGCCGCCCCTACCTGCTCGAATCCTGGCTCCGCGCCGACTTCGCCCTCGTCAAAGCCTGGAAAGGCGACCGTGCCGGCAACCTTATCTATAGAAAGACGGCCCGCAACTTTAACCCGATGATGGCCACCGCCGCCCGCATCACCATCGCCGAAGTCGAAGAGCTCGTCGATACCGGCACCCTCGACCCCGACCACATCATGACCCCTGGCATCTACGTGAAGCGCATCCTGGAGGGCGAGCGTTACGAAAAACGCATCGAACGCCGAACGGTGCGTTCCGCGTAGCTGCTGCCACTCCCGTCGTGCAAAATGCCCGAAGGCCCTGGTGCAATAGGGGAATGATTCCCCAGCTGCACTTCCGGCGGTATATAACGTTGTTCCAGATCGCTGGGAATCCTCGCGAGCGGAACCACCCCGCGCGGCCGTCCTCCGGGGGACCGATGTCATCGCGTATCGGTGGTTTCAGAAGGGAATCACTGAGAATGAAATCGCTGGCAATCGCCCTGGTCGTGGTGTGCGCGCTCCCGGCAGCAGCTCAGCACAAAACCGAGCCCGCGCAGAAAAAGCCATGGCAGAGCCTCCAGAATCTGACCGCCGCGCAGGTGGCCGCGCGCTGGCAGGCGCCCCCGCCCGAATACGGCCCCGAGCCGTACTACGGACTCAACGGGCCGGTAACGCTCGACCAGGTGCGCCGTGACCTCGACACCATGAAGCGCCTCGGCTTCGAGGCCGTCACCGTGCAGGCCGGCTACAACATGCCCTTTGCCTATCTCTCGCCGGAGTACTTCGCCTTTTTCCGCAAGTTTGTCGAAGAAGCAAAGAAGCGAGATATGCGCGTCTGGATCGTCGACGACGCCGGCTATCCCAGCGGCTTTGCCGGCGGTCGCTTCACCTCCGACAAGCCCGACCTGCGTATGCAGGCACTCGAGGTCGCGCGAAAAATTCCCGTCGCCGCCGGAACAACGCTGCACGAAACACTCGACCCCGACACGGTCAGCGCCGCCGCAATCGATGGAGACGGCAGCGCGCAGCCGCTGCCCCTCCACGGCGACGTCCTCGACTGGACCGCCCCGGCCGGCCAATGGACCGTCCTCATCGTCGATCATGAATTCCGCACCTCGCCAACGCGCTCCGACACCAATCCGCGCCGCGTAAAGGACACCGAGCAGTCGCTCGAGGACTATATGAATCCCGCAGCGACGGCGCAGTACCTCCTGTGGACGCATGAGCAGTACAAACACTCTGTCGGCGATGAGTTCGGCAAGACCATCCTCGGTTTCCGCGGAGATGAGCCCGATTACTCCATCGGCGGCCTGCCGTGGACGCCCGCGTTCTTCGACCGATTTAAAAAGATCAAAGGCTACGACGTGCAGCCCTACACTGCGCTCTTTGCCCAGACGCCATCAAAACGTGATCCAGGAATCGCCATCCATCTCACCCCGGAACAGCTTCGCATCAAAGGCGACTACGACGACGTCTTCTCCCGGCTTTTCGCAGCCGGTTTCTTCCAGCCACAGGGCGCCTGGTGCGCGCCGAATCATCTGGAGTATCAGGTCCACCTGAACCACGAAGAGATGGAGATGGCACTCACGCACAGCGAGGGCTCCTTCTTCCGGGACATGCGCTCCGTTCAAGTGCCCGGCATCGACGCCATCTGGCACCAGATCTGGACCGACACCATCTCCGATTATCCCCGCCTGGCAAGCTCTGTCTCGCATGTCGATGGCAAGCAGCGCGCCTTTACAGAAACCTTCGCGGCTTACCGTCCCGTCCCGGATGTCGCGATGGCGCGCTACATCCTGAACGAGCAGTTTGTGCGCGGCGTGAATCTGGTCGAAATGATGTATTTCCCGGCCACCTCGGCGGGACCTCACCCGCCGCCATCGTTCATGGCCGACCCCGCGTTTCCTGACCTCACCGCTTATGTGCGGCGGATGAGCTATCTGATGTCCATGGGGCGCCCAGCCGCGCAGGTGGCTCTTTATCTGCCATCGAGCTCGATGTGGCTGGGAGACGATGCCGCCGACACCCAGTTTGTCTCGACCGAGCGGCTGCTGAGCGAGCATCAGATCGACTTCGACATTGTGAGCGACGACGCCCTGGCGCGCGATCTGCAAGCGAGCCACGGCACGCTTCAAAGCCTCAGCGGAAATGTCTATCGAACCGTAATCTTGCCCGAGCCGGAACTGCTGTCACAAGCCGCGTTCAATCGACTTCGAGCTTTCGCACACGACGGTGGCAAAGTTGTTTTCGTGGGTGGTACGCCACGGTGGATCGCCGGCCGAACCATTCGCGCCGCGCGAGATGCACCCGCCGCCGATTTTCGCTGGGCCACCGTCCTCGACTCTGCGCAACTGCCCCCCAACCCCCACGCCGCCGCAGTTTCCGGGCGAGCCGCCGACACCGCAAAACGTTGCACCTGAGATCGTGAACGCAATCGAAGCAGCCGCTCCTCCCACGGTCCGCTTGAGCACACCGAATACATCGCTGCGCGTCATGAAACGCCGGTGGCGCGACGCCGATGTCTATCTCCTGTTCAACGAGAGTGATCAGCCTCTCGATGCCACAATGACGCTGTCCAGTGCGCCCGGAGGGACGGAGATCTGGGATACGCAAACGGCTTCGATTACCTCGCTTGCCGGCACGAATCGCAGCCGGGATGAAGTGACCCTGCAGTTTTCCCCGCACGCAGCGCGCGTGATCGTCGTGCGGGAAAAGCCGCAAGCGCACAGTAGTCCGACGACGCTCCCGTAACTCCTGGCGCAACCAGGAATCCGCACGCCCAGGAAAAACTCAGGGCTGAATCCCCGCCGACAAGCCCTTCTCCTTCAGCATGGCGTTGAATGCGGGAATCGTCTTCTCGTTCAGCTCCTTCGCCGCTGCCTGAGCCTCAGTCAGTTGCTGCTGCAGTTCTTTGTTGAGCGCCACAGCCTGGTCGGTCGGCGGCAGATCGGCCCCGCCCTCCGTCAGGAAGGCCAGGTTCGTCAGCTTTCCATACAGCATGGTCGGCACCCGGAAAGCGTCTTCCGTGCGTCCCGTCAAGGCCAGAGGGAAGTATTTCGCTTCCACGGCCTCGATCTTCTTCTCCAGCTCCCTGGAAGCGTCCAGGACCGATGCTTCTTTCGAGTTAGCTCCGATCATCGTATCCAGCTCGGCGAGCTGCTTCCTCGCCCACTCGATCCGATTGATCGTGTCCGCGCATTCATTCATCTCATGCCGGATCTCGAGCAGGAACTCGCTGTTCGCCCGGATGTCCTGCTCCGTGCCAAGGTCCTTCGGGTCGCGGAGAATCTCCAGCGGCTGAGAAGACTCCTTCCCATCGACGGTTAGTTTCACCGTGTAAGTGCCGGGCCACACATTCGGTCCGTGCGTGTAATTCCTCCAGTGCACCAGCGGCCTGAAGCCTTCCGGTCCGTTCTTCACCCAGGGCTCTCCGGGCGGGCTGTTGCGCAGCTTCACCTCGGTCGGTGCTTCATAGCGGAGGTCCCACCAGATCCGGTTAATGCCCGGTTCGGTCGACCCCTTCAGCGTGCGAATTGTCTCCCCCGACGGACTTATGATCGCTATCTCCACCTTCTTAGCCGCGCCGCGCAGGTAGTAGTTCAAATCCGCGCCGTCGGGAGGGTTCTCCCCAACCTGCAGATCGTCGTGCAGCATGTTGTTTCTTGCATTCTTCATCTCGCGATACCGGTAGGCGGCGCGCGGCTTGAAGAAATAAACGTCCGCTGTCTGCGCTTTATCCCAGTCGCGCAGCGGTGTGATGTCGTCCATGATCCAGAAGCCCCGCCCATACGTGGCCGCGACCAGATCGCTGTATCGCTTCTGAATGGTCAGCCACGAGATAGGCGCCGGCGGCATGTTGTTCCGCAGCAGGGTCCAGTGATCGCCGTCGTCCCAGGAAATATAGATGAAGTTCGACGTGCCCAGAAAGAGCATCCCCTTGCGCACCGGATCTTCGACAATCGTCTGCACCGTGCTGTTCACCGACTTCGGAATATCCGCACTAATGAATTTCCACGTCTTCCCGTAATCGGTCGTCTTATAAACATAAGGGTCATAGTCCCCAGCGCCCTCGCGAAGGTTATCCACGATATAAGCCGCTCCCGCCTCGAAATTGGAGGGTTCAATATTCCAGATCGTGCCCCACGGTGGAAGGTTCTCGATGTTCTTGGTTACATTGCTCCAGGTCTTGCCGCCGTCCTGCGTCACATTCACCTGCCCATCCGTGCTCCCCGTCCAGATCACTCCCGCCTTCACCGGCGACTCCGCGATCGAATACAGCACGGCGCCTTCAAACGTCATGAGGTTGTCGACGGAAATGCCGCCGGAGTTCTGTTCGTGGCTCTTGTCGTTGCGCGTCAGGTCCGTGCTGATCACTTTCCACGACTGGCCCCCGTCATCGGTCTCATGCACATATTGACTGCCGACATAGACGCGATTGTGGTCGTGCGGTGACATGGCAATCGGCATCGTCCAGTGCCAGCGGTACTTCACATCCTGTGGCTTCCATCCATACGTCGCTTCAGGCCACGGCGACACCCAGCGCGCCTGCCCCGTGCGCAAATCCATCCGCGTCAGATCGCCGTTGTAACAGCCCGACCAGACGATATTGTTGTCTTCCCAGTCGGGAATGGTGAATCCCGGCTCGCATCCCCCGATCTGCGTCCAGTCTCCGGCGAGAATCCCCTGCGCTCCTCCGAATCCTTCCAGTGGCAGGCTGTTGCTCGGCCCGCGAAACGTTGGCTCGTCCTGCCGATTGCCATAGACGTTGTACGGAATCTGATCGTCCGTGAACGCGTGATACATCTGCGCAATCGGAAAGGTGAACGTCGCGTAGGTCTTCTCCCGGTTCAAACTCACGCTGATGCCATGGTCGTGCGCCACCATCACCCGGTTCGGATTCAGCGGGTCGTACCACACGTCGTGCACGTCACCGGCAGGAATGGTCATGTCATCGGCCAGCGTCCGGCCGCCATCGCGCGAGTACACAATCGTTACCGCGACAAAGAAGATGAAATTCTCATCATCCGGCGCCACCGCGAACCGCGTGTAGTAAGGCGAGCGCTCCGACAAAACGTGCAGTTGATTGACGACCTTCCATGTCTCGCCCCGATCGTCCGACCGGTAGAATCGCGGCGTGTCCTCCTGGATCAGTGCATAAATGCGGTTGGAATCGCTCGGCGCAATCTGCACCGCAACCTTCCCCACCGGTTTGTCCGCCGCCGGCAGGCCGTGCCCGGAGAGCTTCTTCCAGGTATCTCCGCCGTCGTGCGTCATGAAGACGCCCCCACCCGGGCCGCCGCTGTCCTCAGCCCAACTGTGAATCGCCACCTGCCACATCCCGGCCGCCAGCGTGTTCGGATCGTTCGCGTCCAGCGACAGTTCCGAGCAGCCCGTATTCTCATCGACAAACAAAATCTTCTTCCATGTCTTCCCGCCATCTTCCGTCCGAAAAATCCCGCGCTCCTGCTGCGGCCGGAACGCCTGCCCCATCGAGCACACATACACGACGTTTTCGTTGCGCGGATTGACGATGATGCGCCCGATGTGTCCCGTTAGGTCCAGGCCCATGTGCTGCCAGCTCGCGCCCCCATCGGTCGACTTGTACACTCCATCGCCCATGGAATAGTTGTTGCGAATGATCCAGGTCTCACCGGTTCCCGCCCACACCGTGTTGTGATCGGAAGGCGCGATCGCCAGCGCGCCAATTGCCTCCACCTTCTCGTGATCGAAAACCGGCGCCCACGTCACGCCCCCATCGCTGGTTTTCCAGATTCCCCCATCGGCCGCGCCCGCATAGATCACCATCGGATTCCCGGGTTCGCCCACCACGGCGGCGACGCGATTGCCCCCAGGACCGATCTCGCGATAACGCAGCTGTGCCAGAGGATTGCCCGCCGTCGGCTGATTCTGAGCAAATTCCATCGGCTTCGACATTCTCTGGGCAAAAGCGCCGGCTGCCAAAACCAAAAGGACAACTCCACCTGCCACCGCCCGCGCGATGGAAACCCCGCGTTGCTGACTCATCGTTTTTCTCGTCTCCGTTTGCATCTGGGGAATCGGTACAGCCGGCCGCCGGATCACAGGCTGCGCGAGGATCTCCGGCTTCCGTGCATCAGCGCCGTCAATCCAGCGTTTCCTGTGAGCCCGCGGATACTCCAAAACAGGGGAACCGACATTATCGCAGCGAAATGCAATTTCCGGGCCGCCCCCGGCTACAATTGAGGAACTTCCATGGCGACTTCCCCGATCGCTGGTGGCAGCACGCCCCGCCCACGCATCTTCACCCGAGCCCGGCTCGTCGCACTCATCGTCCTCGCCGCTCTCCTGGCCTTGTGCCTGGTTTCCCTCTGGCTCACCCGCGGAGCTGTGTCCAGCCTCGCCTCCCTCCGCGCACGACGCGCCGCCGCAAGCCAGACCGTCGTCGACCTCGGCCCCTGGCAAGCTGCACAGACCCTCGCCTCGCTCGGCGTAACAGCGGAAGAAAACCAATACGCCAGCCAGGCCGAGCGCCTCGCCGATCACGAAGTCGACCAGAATTTCGCCGCCGCCCTCCGCCAGGCCAGGCTCCAGACCAGCCGCCGCGCGCTCACCGGCGACGCCCTGGCTCTCTCCCAGCGCATCGCGCAGTTCCAGCAAATGATCGGCTTGGACCACGCTGCTGTGGATCAGATCAAGGCCCAGGGCAGCAACGCCGACAGCGATGATCTGCAGACTGCACAGGCGCAACTGGATCTGGATTCCGACGAGCTCACCGATGCCCAGACCGACCTCGACCGCGCCACCGGCGACCAAAGCGCCCGCATCCAGCAGGAGCTCAACGCGCACGAAGCCTCGATGCGCCAATATGACAGCCAGCAGAAGAACAGCGGCCAGCCCGCCGTCGTCTCCGTCCGCAGTCACGGCGCGCTCGCCGGCCGCATCAAAGCCTGGCTCGCTCAGCGCAGCCGCTATGCCTCCATCCTGCAGGCCCGTGCCGATGCCCTGGACGACGTCCGCTCCATCACCGCGGAACATACTGCCCTCGAGGTAAAAGTCAACGCGCCCGCCGCCGGCAGCAGCAGCCTTTCACGCCTCACCCAGCTCCAGAATCGCCGTACCCAGCAGCAGATCCTCTCTATTGACGACGACCGCATCCAGACCAGCCAACAGCTCGCCGATGTCTACGGCAAGTGGGGCGATCAGGTGCAGCTCCAGCACAGCCTCCTCCTGCACCTCATCCTACGCTCCTTCGTTATCATCCTTGCCATCGTCATTGGCATGATCCTCGTCGGCGCCCTGGTCCGCCATTTCTTCGAGCAGCCACGGCTCGATCGCCGCCAGGCCCATATCTTCCGCACCATCCTCGAAGTCGGCGTCCAGTTCCTCGGCATTCTGTTCGTCGCCCTCGTAATCTTCGGCCCGCCGCAACAGACAGCTACCGCCATCGGCCTCGTCTCTGCCGCCCTCACCATCACCCTGCAGGACTACATCCTCGCCTTCGTCGGATGGTTCATGCTCGTCGGCCGCGACGGCATTCGCGTCGGCGACATTGTCGAGATCAACGGCGCCAGCGGCGAAGTCGTTGATATCGGCCTCATGAGCACCACCCTGCTCGAAACCAGCAGCATCGCCACCCAGAACCAGCTCACCGGCCGCCGCGTCTCCTTCCTCAACAGCTTTGCCATCCGCGGCCAGTACTTCAATTTCTCCAGCAAAGGACAATGGCTCTGGGACGAGATGAACCTCAGCGTGCCCGCCGGCAAAGACTTCTACACCCTGTCCGCCGCTGTCGAAAAGCTGGTTCGCGAAGAAACCGAAGACAGCGCCCGCCTCGCCGAAACAGAATGGAACGCATCCCTCCGCAACCCGGGTTTGACCCGCCTCAGCGCCGCGCCTGTCCTCACCCTGCGTCCGTCCCCCTCCGGCATCGAAATCCAGATGCGCTACGTCACCAGCGCCAGAGACCGGATCGCCGTACGCGATCGCGTCAACCGTAAAGTTATCCAGTTGCTCGAACAAAAACCGCAGTCCGCAGAAACGGCCGTCGTGCCCGCCTGAACGCCGAGCTGAATGCAGAACGCCTCCCCTCCTCCCTGGTGATATCCTGACGCCGATTCCGGAGGCCCCCTGTGCACGCTCGCTCCCGAGTTGTCCCCACCGCTGTCGCCCTCTCCTTCCTCCTCCTCGTCCCGCTCGCCCGCGCCGAGAGCAACAACCAGCAGCTCCTGGACCAGCTCAAACGTTCCGCCGACATCAGCACCACCACCGCTGCCGGCCTCAAGCCCTGGCATGCCAAAATTTCCATCCAGCTCTCCGACTTCAACGGCACACCCACCGGCACCGGCACTGTCGAGGAATGGTGGATGGCCACCGGCAATGAGAAGCGGGTTTTCGCTTTCCCCGATTACCAGGGCACTGAAATCATCGCCCTCGACGGCATCTACCGCTCGGCCGGACTCCCCTCCGAGCCGATGCTGATCGCCGATGTCCTCAACCAGTTCCTCAACCCCATGGCCGCCGAAACCAAGACCAGGGGATTCAAGCCTCTCGCACGCACGCTCCAGCTCGGCGGCATCACCCTGCCCTGCGTCATGCTCGCCAAAGCCAACAACCGCGTCGAGATCCAGCCCATCGGCTTCTATCCTTCCTGGTGTACCGAGCCCGGCAAAGATGCCCTCCGCGTCTTCGTTGACAACGGCGGCCTCGGCATCGTCCGCAACGGCATCAGTTCTTTTCAGGGGAAGGACATCCCCACCGACCTCACCATCGGCGTCAACGGCACCACGCTCGCTACCGCCCATCTCGAAGCCATGTCTCTTGAAGGCATGCCCACCGCGTCTTTTGCTCCTGACCGCGCAATGGTCAAAGCTCTGCCCAACCCCGTCGAACTCAAAGGTAAGAAATTCGAGAACCAGGCCGACAAGCGCCACGAGCCCGACTTGTCCCGCGCCGCCGCTGGCATTGACCAGACCCACCGCACCATCAATGGCGGCCTCCAGGGCGACGTCGAAATCCGCCTTTGGGTCGGCGAAGACGGCCAGATCCGCGACATGCTTCTCCTCACTTACCCCGATCCCACCGTCGCACAAAATGTCTTCGACGCCGTTCGCCAGTGGACCTTCCACCCCGTCATGCAGGAAGGACGCGCCGTCCCCTTCACCGGCACCATCGACTTCGAGATCAACAACACCGACTACGACCGCCAGATTCGTCGATAACGCCCGCCGGTGACGCCGGCCCCGGCGCCTCCGCCTGGCCTGCTCGGCGCATCACAGTAAACTCAATCCTGCATGTCCGAAAAAATCGTTGCCGCCCTGGCCGGGTTCATCATCGCCGTCATCTCCGCCACCGGATACGCCGGCATCTGCCTCCTCATGGCCATCGAATCGGCCTGCATCCCCCTGCCCAGCGAAATCATCATGCCCTTCGCCGGATACCTCGTCCACACCGGCCGCCTCTCCCTCTTCTGGGTCGCCACCGCCGGAGCCATCGGCTGCAACCTCGGCTCCGCCCTCGCGTACTGGATCGGCGCCGTCGGCGGGCGTCCCCTCATCACCCGATGGGGCCGCTTCGTCCTCCTCAATCCCCACGACATCGCCCGCGCCGAACACTACTTCGCAAAATTCGGCGGCATCACCGTCTTCGTCGCCCGCCTCCTCCCCGTCGTCCGCACCTTCATTGCGCTCCCTGCCGGCATCGCCAAAATGCCGCAGATCCGCTTCCACCTCTACACCTTCCTCGGATCGTGGCCCTGGTGCTTCGTCCTCGCCTGGGCCGGCATGCGCCTCGGCCAGGCCTGGGAATCCGACCCCCGCTTCAAAGCCTGGTTCCACCGCTTCCACCTCGGCATCGAAATCCTCCTCCTCGTCGCGATCGTCTGGTTCGTCTGGACCCACTGGCGCAACCGCATCCGCGCCGAACAAGCCTGAGCCCTGTGCCTTTGGTAATTTGCACATCCGCCCCAACCGCGAGACACTAACCGTTTGGACTCTTACTTTTTTCTCCCCCTGAAAGGCAGCACTAAAAATGGCATCGTCTGAGAAGAAACCGGCCATCCAGCCGGCCAAGGGCAAACTTGGAGTCATGACTGTCGGCATGGGCGCCGTCGCCACCACCCTCATCGCCGGCGTCGAAGCCGTCCGCCGCGGTCTCGCCAAACCCATCGGCTCCCTCACCCAGATGGGTACCATCCGCCTCGGCAAGCGCACCGAGAACCGTACCCCCCTCATCAAAGAGTTCGTCCCCCTCGCTTCGCTCGACGACATCGTCTTCACCGGCTGGGACATCTTCCCCGAGAACATGTACGAGGCCGCCAGCCACGCCGCCGTGCTCGACCGCGATCACCTCCAGTCCATCAAGCCCTTCCTCGAAGCCATCCAGCCCATGCCCGCCGTCTTCGACCAGTACTACGTCAAGCGCCTCAACGGCACCCACGTCAAGACCGGCAAATCCAAGTGCGACCTCGCCCAGCAGCTCCGCTCCGACATCCAGAAATTCAAATCCCAGGTCGATCGCGTCGTCGTCATCTGGTGCGGCTCCACTGAAATATTTATGGAGCCCGCCCCCTGCCACCAGTCCCTCGCCGCCTTCGAAAAGGCCCTGGTCGACAACGACCCCGCCATCGCCCCCTCGCAGATCTACGCCTATGCCGCCCTCAAGGAAGGCGTGCCCTTCGCCAACGGCGCACCCAACCTCACCGTCGACCTGCCCTGCATGATCGAGCTCTCCCGCCAGACCGGCGCGCCCATCTGCGGCAAGGACTTCAAAACCGGCCAGACCCTCCTCAAGACCGTCCTCGCTCCCGCCTTCAAGGCCCGCATGTTGGGAGTCAGCGGCTGGTACTCCACCAACATCCTCGGCAACCGCGACGGCGAGGTCCTCGACGACCCCGAGTCCTTCAAGACCAAGGAAGAATCGAAGCTCGGCGTGCTGGAGTACATCCTCCAGCCCGACAAGTATCCCGAGCTCTACGGCAACATCTACCACAAAGTCCGGATCAACTATTACCCGCCCCGCGGCGACAACAAAGAAGGCTGGGATAACATCGACATCTTCGGATGGCTCGGCTATCCGATGCAGATCAAGGTCGACTTCCTCTGCCGTGACTCGATCCTCGCCGCCCCCATCGCCCTCGACCTTGTCCTGTTCCTGGACTTAGCCAAGCGCACGCCCGAACTCAGCCACCTAGGCATCCAGGAGTGGCTCAGCTTCTTCTTCAAGAGCCCGCAGAGCGCCCCCGGCCTCTACCCCGAACACGACCTCTTCATCCAGTCGATGAAGCTCAAGAACACGCTCCGCCACATCATGGGCGAAGACCTGATCACCCACCTGGGCCTCGAATACTACGACTAAGGATTGGCCATCGAGGCAGACGCGGCTTCGGCGCCAAAGCAACACCAATGTCATCCTGAGCGGAGCGCGGCCACAGCGCTCCCCAGAGATTCAGGTCTTCATCCGCGCGGAGTCGAATGGACCCCCGTAGCGACGTGGACCGTATGCGCAAACACAGCTCCCTGCGCGGAGGGAATCGGTGGCGCAGCCGCCGACAAAATCCTACCAGGGGTAGTTGATGTCGCGCGCCAGCGCGACCCTTTCACTCAGGCAGATCAACAAGGCCGTCCCCTTCGAGGACGGCCTTTCGCATTTCCCGCTCTACCGTCAGGAGGCTCTTCGCCAAACTTCGTCTCGGACGTGCAAAAGGCAAAAGCGCACGTCCTTCCCCGAACTTTGGCTCGCGCGTGCCAGGCCCACCCCGTGCGAACCTCGCGTTCGCCCGGGGACCCCGGCGCCCGCGCCGCCCGTCCAGGGTTCGCGACCGGGTACGTGCCGCGGCTGCGGCCCATCCCGCCGACCGAACCCCTCCACCCCATTTCCGGGACCGCCGCTTCGCGCCGGGCCCGACGCATTGCAGTTCCCCAAACCCGCCAAAAATGTCATCCGGACGTGAGCCGACAGCCCGCTCAGGGCTTGGGCGGGGGCGACACGCGAAATCTAACGGCAGTCACCACCTTGCAGCCCGTGAGACTGTAACGCCACGGCTTCGTCATCGGCGAAGTCACCGTGACGAGGGACGGAAGCTGAAACCCCTGAACCATCTGATAGGTGAAGGCAAACCCGGCTTCGCCCGCTGCCGAAGGGTCAGTCGTCGAACCCGTCTTCACCGATTCAAGAACATACCCGGAGGGCCATGGATGAAATTCGTTGTAAACCGCATGGGCTGCGGAAGCTGGTTTACTCCGCTTGTCACGCGCAAATCCGGTTGGAGCAAGAGCGTCCCTTCGAAGTTAGGCCCATGCATTGTTAGCCGGTAGCCGGTATCGACAGGCTCGAAAGCGTATTTCGTGGGTGCAATTGGCAGGATTTCACCCAGGCTGGAAGGCAACCAGGCATTCAGACCCGCAGACACCATGCCATTGAAAATCTGCTCGAGTTTCGCAACGGCTGGTGCATCGGTGAAATCGGGGGCCTCCGGCACAGCGGAAACTACCGCACCCGATCGATCCACACGGACGCGGTGCTGAATGTTCTGCAGCCGCGCCACCATCCGCAGACCATTGGGCGGAATCTCTTTCGTGAATTCGAGGAAGTGCTTCTTCCAGTCAAACTGCACCTCGCAGTCGAACAAGAAAAGATTCCGCGTAAACGGGGCATCATAGAGCGCGCGGGTTTTGGCCAAAAGGGCTCCATCGTCTGGAGCGGGCGAGGAGGTCTGAGGCATCGAGCACGCGCAGCAGCAGAACAATCCAACAAGCACAATCTTGCGCATAGACAATGATCCTATGGATTTTGGATTTCAACCGCCTGACAACGTCCAGCCCAACGCGCGGCGGGCTTCTAAAGAAACCCGGCGCGCGCCCCGAGAGGCGCACTCGATGGATCGAACCCCACGCGCCTGGGTTTTCTGTCCGATTCGCCCGGCCTTGCATTCGCCATCCACTCCACCCCTCCTCGGCCAACCCTGTACCCTGACCCCATGCTCACCCTCGCCGCCGCCTTCCGCATCGGTCTCACCTTCCCCGGAGTCGAGGAGTGTCCCTACTGGGGCGCCAGCGCCCTGAAGGTCAACGGTCAGATGATGGCCTGCGTCCCCACCCACAAAACCGCAGAGCCAAACTCGCTCCTGATCCGTGTCGACCGGGCCGACCGCCCCGCCCTCCTCGCCGAAGCCCCCGGCCTCTACTACGCCCCCGACCACTATCTCGGCTACGACGGCGTCCTCATCCGACTCGCTCAATGCACACCAGAACTGGCGCACGACCTGATGGCCATGGCTCACCGGTTTGCCACAAAAAAGCTCACCCGAAAATCGCCGCCGCGCAGCCCTGGACGCCGCAAACCTCGCCAATGAGTCCAAGCGCGCCTCGTTAGCCAAATAGTTAACATAAGGCCTCGACCCATCCGCAAGCCGGTGATTGCAGGCGCCACGAAAGGTCGCAACCCCCTCAGTACGTGTAGAACCCCCGCCCCGCCTTCCGCCC
>VFSW01005922.1_pt1 | contig 18015 bp, 23 predicted proteins | sample 5358111 | NCBI WGS metagenome assembly VFSW01 (sample SAMN11554181, study PRJNA540505) | mine drainage metagenome | isolation source: sediment from site ElyBrook_90M | place: USA: Ely Copper Mine, Vershire, VT | collected 2017
CGCTCTGCCAGTCCGACACAAACCTCCTCAGCGGTTGACACGAGGCGCATCCAGGTTTGGTCGGGATGTAGCCGTGCGTCGCGCCGGTATGCTGGCCGTAACGCGCCATCACGGTGGAGTCCAGATCAGGTGCCAATTCGTCCACCGCCGGTTGCTCGAACAGCCAGCGATACAGCACGCCCGGAACGTGCTCGTTGGTGCTTTATGTGAACTCGCGGCACAGGCGCCGCAACACCGGATCGTGGCGCGTGACTTCGCCATGCTCGAGGCGGTAGCCGCGTTTGCTCCACGGTTGCGGTATCCCACGCGTGCGGGGCGATGCCAAAACCGATGTGATTGGGTAGGTGCCTGATCAGGCACCTGCTGCCCGAGGGGTTCATCTCCTTGTTGGTAAACTGAAGTTCGAACCCCATGTTGTTTCCATACTGCAAACCGTGCAGCCGCTTCTCAGCGCAAATTTACCTCTAAACTTTCACCAAATCATGTGGCTGCTGTAATGGGTTCCATTAAAAATCGAAGGTTAATGGAAACCTGGGCTTATTCCCTGCTGCAACTGTTTCTGCAGGCCTTGTTGGTGTTGATCATGGCGTTGCCCGTGGCCGAATATGCAAGATCGACGGTGAAAGTTCCACGTTTGCCGGCGGATTATTGTCGAGAGAACTGGTCGTCAGCAGTTAATTGCGGGACAACGCCCGGGGTTGATTGCACAATCCAACGCGACAGCGCCTCCGCGACTTGATCTTTTTCAATCTGCAACGCGGTTTCTGGTTCCTGCACCAACTTGGCACATAAAACCAGTTCGTTGCAAAATCCAAAAACTAGGTACCTGAATGTTAGAGTATTGCGATATGCGAGGTACTGCCGCGTTGTCCGGGGGCGCTTTACCCAGATAAATCAAGCAAATGAATACACGGCATGGAGTTTGCTAAATGTCCGTTGGCAATTGCGGACGTGCAGGGCGATGGTTAGCAGATCATGCTGCCAACGTACTATGGTTCTGTCACCGTGGCGGCATCACTGGATTTCCCGAGTGTCGATTGTGTGCGCACCGATCTACTCACTAGAGGAAGGTGATGGGGTTGGCCGAGCTTGGCGGCGTGCTGGAGATTGTCACCGACAATCTGAATTCAGGGAAACGATCCCATTCATGGTTCCGAAAGTTGCACGTATCTGACGACGATTCACGCACAGCAGTACAGTATCCTTCATGTGAAGGATGTTTTGGCTTAATAGGAGGCAGATCCTGATGGCGAGCACCGAAAGCGAGATGGGTGCGGTATTGCAAAGCGCGGTAGTGGTTCAGAAAAACCTCGAGCGAAGAAACCAGATGTGGGCCTTCGCAATTGTGGGGTTCCTCGCACTGATCACGATCTGGAGCTATGCCGTCGATGTGCGCTACGTGTACCTGGCGACCTATATCTGGTTTGGATTGATCTACGGGATGGCCTTGCAGTACGGCCGGTTCTGCATGGCCTCTGCATTCCGTGATTTGTTCGCGGTGGGTGTGCCGAGGATGACAGTCGGCATCATTATAGCCCTGGTGCTGTTCAGTCTTGTCTCCGCGGTGGTTACCGGGGCGGGCCAGAGCACATTTCATCCGCTGCCCTATGGCTACCAGAGCGTGATTGGCGGGGTGATTTTCGGAGTAGGCATGGTATTCGCAGGGGGGTGTGCCTCTGGCTCCCTTTACAAGAGCGGAGAAGGCACAGTAGCGTCCTGGCTCGTTATTCTTTCGCTGAGCTTCTCACAGACATGGTTCGCAACCGCCGGCGGATGGCTCAATTACTTCGTGCCGGCATCGTGGACGGCCTCGGCGGCAGCGAAGAATCTGCCAGCCCAACTTTCGCCGACGAACGGATGGTATAACCAGTACATGGCCGGCTATATCTGGAACCTGCCGGCGACGACAGTCGCTGTACTGACGCACATCAAAAACCAGTTTCTCGCGGACTTCGTGGGCAATGCACTGATCAACACGATCCTGCCAGCAGTGCTCATCCTGGCCGTGGTCTATGTATTCTGGTACCGAAAGTCGCACCTGAAGAACATAGCGAAATCAGGGGCAAGGGGCTGGCGCCTGGAATTGCTGGGTTGCTGGTCGATGATCAGCGCTTCCCGGCGCACGGCCATTGCCGGGCTGGTTATCGGGGTGGCAGCCGGGTTGCACATGTGGGTGATTGAGGGCTTGCGTCACGTCTTCGGGGTGATCAACGCGGGCGAGCTTCTGAAGGCCATGGGCCATACCTCAGGTCTCTCGATACAAGACACCGTCTTCGACCCAGGTTACTGGTACATCACCACCCAGGAGGCGCAATGGTCCGGCTGGCTCCTGCGTGTGCTCGGGTTTCACGAAATGCGCAATATCTTCTATGGGCTGCAGAATGGTCTTCCCAATCCGCTGCTCAATCCACCGGGATGGATGTCGATCTCCATCATTCTCGGTTCATCCGTGATGGCGCGGCTCAGCAATGAATTCAGGCTCAAACTTCCTACCTTGGAGACGGCGATTTGGGCGTTGCTCGGCGGCGCGCTTATGGGTATCGGCGCGCGTATCGGGATTGGCTGCAATATCGGCGCCTTTTTCATTCCGGTGGCGAACGGTGACCCGTCCGGCTGGCTGTTTGGCCTCGGCCTGGGGATCGGCGCTTACCTCTGCGTGAGGTTCTACAACTGGTGGATTAATCGCCGAATGGCGAAAGAAGATATATTTTAAACCAAAGGAGGATAAGTCATGGCCGTCCAGTTCAAGAAGGAGGCCGAGGGGATCTACCTCCTCGATGTCAAAGGCTACGTATGTCCGCACCCACAGCTGTACACGAAAAAGTCCTTGGAAAAAATGAAGTCAGGCGACATGCTGGATCTCGTATTCGACAACCCATCCTCGGCCGAGTCTATTATCTCAATGTGTGAGGCGGAGGGAAATGAGATCATGGAAAAAGGCAAGGATGCCAATGGGATGAGATGGCGAATCAAGAAGGCATAGACCGATCGGCGAGGTAGCGTGATGAAAAACAGCTTGTGGATAATCATCCTGATTATCGTTGCATTTATCAGCTTCATGTTGGGCTACTCGCGTCCCCATCCTGCCGCGCCTAACGCTTCGACGACATCGAGTCAATCGGCGCAGTGAAGGACTTACACCCGGTTGTGTTGTCTGGAAGCGACAGACATAGCGTCAACCTCTAGTTATCAATCCAGGAGGCGTAATGCGCTTTGGGGTGACAATTACCTCTGAGGAATTCGGGGAGTATGCCACTGGCCTGCTCGCCGCGGCCTTGGAGCGCGGCTGGGAGTGCCGCTGTTTCCTTACCGACACGGGAACGCGGCTCCTTCGTCATGTGCCTTTACAGAAGCTAGTCGAGTCCGGACGAGTGAGCGCAAGTGTCTGCGAGCTGAGCTGGGAACGGTTCGGAGACGGCGAGCCACCGTCGTGGGCCGTCATGGGTGGTCAGTACCAGAATGCGGAGCTAGTTCATAAATGCGACAAGGTCGTTGTTTTTTGAAACCAACTGCCCACCTGATTCATCGCGCGACGTCCCGAGGTGGCCTTTGAAACAGGTGCTCGTGATCGCAAAGTATCATCAATCCGAGGCATTGAGGGTGGCAGCCGGGTTGACGCTGCTGAACGACAGCATAAAAGTCGATGTGATCGGGAGACTCGAGGACTCGCCCGCGGTCAACGAACAGAAGGAGGTGCTCGATTTTGCGGAGGTGCCGTGCGAGATCATGGACACAGATGCGTCACTCGCTCGGATTGCGCAAGACGTGATGGCCGCGGACGTGGTTTTTCTGCTATGAACGACGCAAAGACGATTCTGATTCTACGTCCGTGCCCGGAGTCCTCCACGGTGCCCACGCAGCGCCTGGCGGACGCGCTGAATTCGCTCGGTGCCAAGGTCGTGATCCGCGACATGACGGCGCGATACGATGAAGTTCTGGATGCAATTGCTCACGCCGGGACCATCGTGGTCTGGCGGTGAGCGGGTTGTCTGTATTGCATTTTGCATTCACCGTTATTTGGAAATGCATCAATGACGCTGGACCGCGTTTTGAGGTCGTCGGTCTGGCTATCGAGGCGTCCGTTTCTGCACAGCGGGTACGAACACGCACGAAGGTTGCCCCGCGGCCATCATGATTCGCCGCGATCCTTCCCAGCCGATGTCCTTTCGCTCTGGCCTCTTTTTGCGTCGCCTAACGCCGTTCTTGGACGAGCCTGGTTCAAGAAGACGATGTCAACTACCAGCTCGAAAAGAGCCGTCTTCTAAGGGAAGAATGGTCCGACGAAAGCCGGCAGCGCAAATACAAGAAAAGGGTGGAAGAACAAAGTCTTCCATCCTTTTTGTTTACAAATCTGTACAAATCTGGGATAGGCATCACCTAGAACGGAATGTCATCGTCGAAATCATCCGCCGCGCCACTGCTCTTGCCTGCCCGGCCGCCTGCTGCAGCAGGTGAGCGCGTTTCCCCCATAGGGGCCTGATCCATGTCCATGTCCGCGGGCACTCCTCGCCCTTCGCGCGACCCGAGCATCTGCATCTCACCGGCAACGACTTCAGTTGTATAGCGGTCCTTGCCTTCTTTGTCTTGCCACTTGCGTGTCTGAAGGCGCCCTTCGACGTAGATTTGTGCCCCTTTCTTCAAGTATTCGCCGGCGATTTCGGCCAATCGGCCGAAAAACACAACTCGATGCCATTCGGTCCGCTCCTGCTTTTCGCCGCTGGTCTTGTCTTTCCATGACTCTGATGTGGCCAAGGTGATGTTGGCAATCGCGCCCCCATTGGGTGAATAGCGAACCTCTGGGTCCTTGCCGAGATGGCCTATCAGTGTGACCTTGTTGACGCCGCGTGCCATGTGTCATTCCTCCTGAGGTTGACCACAGAGCCTGTCCGTTGAAGACCCATAACTGATCCTCTGTGGCAATGTTATTTATTAAGCCCGTATTTTAAGCAAGAGTCAAAAGTTGACATTCTTTCTCGCCGCACGACGGGACCCCGGCAAACTTGCCCGCAGCAGCCCACATATCGCGTGCGGTTTAGTTGAAAACCGGACCGGTATTGCCCGCGGGAAGCGCTTTCTGTGCGCCCGGAGATGCCTGCCCGGGCCTGGTATCTACGCTGGACGGTGCAGGGGATATCCGAATTCGGTGTACTGAAACAGTTTATCCTCGATTTCGGGTCTGCGACCCATGTCATGCTGCCAGTTTTAGTTGAAGGAATGCAGGCATTGCCAAGTTAGGAAGCATACACTTACAAATACCGGGCACGCGCGAGTCTCGATGCCCGGACTACGTATTAGTTGTCAGAAGTTGCCGCCGATGACGTGATATCACCTGTGTGAAGAGACATTTTGCCGCTGCGGCGATCCTGATAGTAATGCTTCAGAGTGCGGTGAATTGCAGGAAAGGCAAGCTCGTCCCACGGAATGTCCCTTTCATGGAACAGCTTCACCTCGAGACTTTCCGTTCCGGGCATGCAATCGAAATTGAGCAGCTTCCCGTGAAATATCAGGTAGACCTGACTGATATGTGGCAGATTGAACAAGCTGAACAGGGCACCTATATCAACGTTCGCGTTGGCTTCTTCCATGGCCTCGCGTGCCGCAGCTTGAGCTGTGGTTTCTCCGTTCTCCATGAATCCAGCAGGCAGCGTCCACAGCCCGTAGCGTGGATTGATGGCACGGCGGCACAACAGGATCTCATCGCCCTGCTCCGGGATACAGCCAACCACCAGTTTTGGGTTCTGATAGTGGATCGATTGGCAGCGCTCGCATACGTACCGGGGAAGGTTATCGCCAGGAGGGACCTTCAGGCTGACCGGGGCACCGCAGTTGCTGCAATATTTCATCGCCGAGATGGACGTCTTGGAATTCGGATTCCCTTGCGGGGAGAAGACCCGATTATATAACCTTCAGCGAGCAACCTTAGCAAATGTCTGCATCACGCCGGATCCCGCCATCGCCTCACGCAAATTACTGACAAAGTGCCGAAACCCATCAAAAACTGGTTTTTTGCCGCCGGGGATAAGGGGAATGCGCGCACGGAATGTTCAGCGCAGGAGATTGTCAAAATTCGCGTGTGCCGAGCGCATCGCAGACGCCCCGGCAGAAGGTGAGGACTGCTGGCGTATTGCAGCGGCGAAATCCCGAATAGTCGAGATGCCGCCCATCACGATGCCGGAAAAAGATTGGCGGTGACACAAGCGGGACAGCGCGCCACCCAGCTGGACGGCGCGTTGTCCCCGAAGCGTGTTAGGTCAGACCATTTCCTTCAAGGATTTCAGTGGCTGAACCTTGACTACGTTGCGAGCCGGTTTGGCCTTGAACATGACTTCTTCCTTGGTGAAGGGATTGATCCCTCTGCGTGCCGGCACCGCCGGCTTGCGCACGACCTTCAACTTCATCAGACCGAACACGTTAACGACACCCGGCCCGTTCTTGAGATCACGACGGATCAGGCTGGAAAGTTGGTCGAACACTGCGTTGACGTCCTTGCGCTTCAGATCGGTTTTGTCCGAAATGTAAGCTAGGATTTCCGATTTGGTAGTGGGTTTCTTTGTTGCCTTGCTCTTTGTTGCCATGAGTCGCTCCCGGTGTGTGGTTAACAAAAGCTGCGCTAAAGTAGCATAATTTCTGCTAAAAATAGAAGGGCGACTTTCGTCTTAGATGGACTATTCCGCCACTGGCTTGCGCTCGCGGCGCAAATTGGTTTCGCTGCAATGACCGCAGCAGCGCCTGTGCACTTGGATGGAGCATAAACTTCGCGTTGTAACGAAATGAAACGTAACGTGGTTTGGCTGTCGGTTTTCGCGATCGCGATGGCGCTGCTCGAGGCTGCGGTAGTGATCTATCTGCGGCGGCTCTACTACCCCGGAGACGTGCTGAGAATTTTTCCTCCGAAGATGCTAGTGCGTCTCGATCTGGAGTTGGAGCTCGCGCGTGAAGCCGCCACGCTGATCATGCTCTTTGGTGTTGCGGTGATTGCCGAGCGCGGTTTCGTGCGCGTGTTCGCGGCGTTTGTCTACGGTTTCGGTTTGTGGGATATCTTTTACTATGGCTGGCTAAAAGTGTTCATCGGTTGGCCAGTGCGCTGGGGAGAATGGGATGTTCTTTTCCTCATCCCCTGGGCCTGGTTCGGGCCGTGGATCGCCGCGGTGCTTGTAGCCACGCTGTTCGTACTGTGGGGTGGCGCCATTCTGACGCTGCGCGGAGCGTACCGCGTGACCCGCTCTGACGGCGCGATATTCACTACCGGCATGGCGCTGGTGTTGACCGCTTTCCTGCAGCCGGCCTTTGGCCTGCTCAACCGCGGGGAACTGGCACTGGCCGCATACCGGCCAGGAGGCTTCTGGTGGAGGACCTATGCCATTGGTCTGGCATTGATGGCGGTGGTGCTGGGTCGGATTTTTGTTGATGGTTGGCGGGAGGTTTCGTAATGGCAGAACATTCGGGTGGTCCGGGCGGGAGCAAGGGCGGGTCAGGCCGGCTCGACGAAGTCGTTGCACGGGCGCGGCGGGATCGGGATGATCGCCTGAGCGGATATCGCGAACTGTCGCTCAAGATTCACCCTTGGGTGTGCGGTCGCTGCGGGCGCGCGTTCACCCGCGAGAATCTGCATCTGCTCACGGTTCACCACAAGGACCACAATCACGACAACAACCCGCTGGATGGCAGCAACTGGGAAAATCTTTGCGTTTACTGCCATGACAATGAACATTCCCGTTATCTTGATCACCAGGCGGGTGCAGGCGCCGCCTCCGGCGCGTCCGTGGACGAGCGCCCAGAAGCGACCAATCGGCCATTTGAACGCCTCAAGGACCTCCTGAAGCCAAAATAGCACGCTCGGCTCCTAGGCGCAGGAACCGGAATTCGCGCTTGAAAGGCCCCAGCACTATCTCTACCGAGGTATAGCCAAGAGGTTCGCCCGGCTCTATGTTAGCGTTAGCTCGGGCACCACGGAGGGGAAGGACTATGAGCCTTGCGCCCACTTTGCGGCAGTATCTCGCCGACAACGGAATCGCCTACGAAATCTTGGCGCACCAGCGCACGACCTCAAGTCTGGCGACGGCGTATGCCGCTCATGTGCCTGCCGGCAGCCTCGCCAAATCGGTTATTCTCGAGGACGAACGTGGGTATCTAATGGCGGTCATTCCGGCCAACTGCCGCCTTGAGCTGGGCCAAGTGCACCGGCTGTTGAACCGGCGCGTCGGGCTCGCGACTGAAGATTCCGTGGCGGCGCTGTTTCGGGATTGCGAGGCCGGTGCGGTCCCGGCTGCCGGCTGCGCCTACGGACTGGATGTGCTGGTGGACGACAGTCTGGTGGAACAGCCTGAAGTGTATGTCGAGGGTGGGGACCATCGCGAACTCCTGCATATGAGTAACGGCCAGTTCCGTCGCCTGCTTTCGACCGCGCGACACGGACACATCAGTCACCTTTACCTCTGAAAGTCAGCCAGGCTCCGGTTTTTCCACCCCCATTTGCCGGTATTTCGGCAATTCGTGCGGAATCAGAGCAGTTCAGGCTATAATTTTCTTTGATTAACCGATTGTTTTGCACAGGATTCGACCCCAGTTGATCCTGAAGTGGTTTTTTTGTGGAGGAATGTCATGCCGATTTACGAGTATCAGTGCCAGGCCTGCGGGATCGAGCACGAGGTGATGCAAAAGCTGAACGAGCAGGTCCTGACCATGTGTCCCGCCTGCGGAAAACCAAACCTGAAGAAGCGAATGTCGGCGGCTGGATTTCAGCTTAAGGGAAAGGGCTGGTACGCAACGGATTTCAAGGGTGGTTCGGAAAAAAATTCAGAAAAAAATAAGGAAAGTGGTGACAAGCCGGCGGATAAAACCAGCTCGGGCACAGACACCGGTCCGGCCAAGAAGGGCCACGGTTGTGGTGGCGGTAGCTGTGGTTGCGCCCACTAGCGTCCTCCCGGCCCGATCTCCCGGGCTAAGCATGGCATGGCCAGACTGCATCGTTACCTGATTGCCGGTCTCCTGGTGTGGTTGCCACTTGCGGTCACCATACTGCTCGTTCGGTTCCTGTTCGATCTGGTGGACCAGACGCTGCTGCTGTTGCCGCCGGCGGTCCAGCCCGACCGGGTCCTGGGGTTTCATCTGCCCGGTGTGGGTGCGGTTCTGGCCCTGGTGGTGCTGTTGCTGACCGGGGTGATCGCCACTAATCTGTTTGGACGTAACCTGGTCAAGCTGTGGGAAGAGTTTCTGTCGCACATCCCGGTGGTGCGCGCGATCTATTCCACCGCAAAACAGCTCACGGAAACCTTTTTTGGCAGCTCAGCCACGTCGTTTCGCAAGGTTCTCATGGTGCAGTATCCGCGGCCCGGCATGTGGACGCTCGCATTTCTCACTGGAGAAGGTGTGCATGAGGCTAACGAGAGGACTGGGCGCGACCTGGTGCATGTCTTTGTGCCCACGACGCCCAATCCGACATCCGGGATTTTCCTGATGGTGCCACGCACCGAAACCATCGCGCTTGACATGAGTGTGGATGTGGGGATCAAACTCATTCTTTCGGCTGGAGCGGTCGGACCGGACGGAAAAAAAACCGGCGGTGGCGTAGAATCAGACCTCATGCGCTGAACCAGAATAAACCGATAACATCTGCATACCGAAGAACCCTGCCCAGAGTGATAAGGACCAATACCTAGTATGCGCAGTCATTATTGCGGAAAGCTGGACCTGACCCTGACGGATGAGGTGGTACAACTGTGCGGCTGGGTGAACAGCCGCCGTGACCACGGAGGCGTCATTTTCATAGATCTGCGCGATCGCACCGGTATTGCGCAGATCGTCTTCGATCCCGACAATACCGCGGCCTTCTCTGCAGCTGAGGGCGTGCGCAGCGAATACGTGCTGCGTGTCGAGGGAAAGGTACGCAGGCGCCCGCCCGGAACCGAAAATGCACATTTGCACAGTGGCATGGTCGAGGTGTTGGCCACGAGTCTGGAGGTTCTGAACCGGTCCGAATCCTTGCCATTCCAGCTCGACGAGCCCGATCTCAACGAGAGCGTGCGCCTGAAGTACCGCTATCTCGATCTGCGGCGTGACCGCATGCGCCGCAATATGCTCCTGCGCCACTCTCTGAGCCGAACGCTGCGCCGGTTTCTGGAAGACCACGACTTTGTCGAGATCGAAACGCCGGTGCTCACGAAGTCCACGCCCGAGGGAGCGCGTGATTATCTGGTGCCGAGCCGAACCCATCCGGGACATTTCTTCGCGCTGCCGCAGTCGCCGCAGCTATTCAAGCAGCTGCTGATGGTCGCGGGATTCGAGCGCTACTTCCAGGTCAGCCGCTGTTTCCGCGACGAGGACCTGCGTGCCGACCGTCAGCCAGAATTCACCCAGCTCGACATCGAGACCTCGTTCCTGGATGAGGACGGCATCATGCGTCTGATGGAGGAGATGATCCGCGCAGCCTTTCGGGCAGTGCTCGCTGTGGAGCTGCCGGACCCGTTTCCACGCATGACCTACGCCGAGGCGATGGCGCGCTTTGGCGTCGACCGCCCGGACCTGCGCATTGCGCTCGAGCTTGTCGAGATTGCCGATCTGGTCAAGCAGGTCGAATTCAAGGTTTTCGCCCAGGCCGCCAATAGTCCCGGAGGCCGTGTCGCGGCGTTGCGCCTGCCACAGGGAGAGCGGCTGTCACGCAAAGATATCGATGATTACACCGCCTACGTGGCGGGCCTTGGGGCCAAGGGCCTCGCCTATATAAAAGTCAATGACACCGCGCGCGGGCGCGATGGTTTGCAGTCGCCGATCCTGAAATTTCTCTCCGACGACGTATTGTCCGCGGTGATGGCACGCTGCCACGCCGTCACCGGGGATATAATCTTTTTCGGTGCCGATCAAGCCAAAGTGGTGAACGATGCACTTGGCGCTCTGCGCATTCGACTTGGTCATGATCTCGGCCTTGTGGAGCAGGCATGGAGACCGGTTTGGGTCGTGGATTTTCCGATGTTCGAGTACGACGCCGAGGGCCGGCGCTGGCAGGCTTTGCATCACCCTTTTACGGCGCCGAAGGAGATCGACCGCGAGCGCGTCGACATCGATCCGCAGAACGCGCTGTCGCGCGCCTACGACATGGTGCTCAACGGTTCGGAAATTGGCGGTGGGTCGATCCGTATCCATCGCGAGGAAATGCAGGAAAAAGTGTTCGCGCTGCTTGGCATAGGTGCCGAGGAGGCACGCACGAAGTTCGGGTTCCTGCTGGATGCCCTGAAGTACGGTGCGCCGCCCCACGGAGGTATCGCCTTTGGGCTCGACCGCATAGCAGCCATTATGGCCGGTGCAGATTCGATTCGTGACGTCATCGCCTTTCCCAAGACGCAGAAGGCGACCTGTCTGCTCACGGATGCGCCGAGTGTGGTGGATGAAGCACAGCTGCGTGACCTCCACATCAAGCTGCGAAAGCCTCCGGAGCCGGTGAGTGGTCCAGGCTGATCCCCGCAATTACAAGCGCCCGGAGTCGGTGCTGGTGGTGGTGTACACACGCGCCGGCAATGCGCTCATGCTGCGCCGCGCAGATTTTTCCGAGTTCTGGCAATCGGTCACTGGTAGCATGGAATGGACCGACGAAACACCGCGTGCCACTGCGCTGCGCGAGCTGTGCGAGGAGACCGGGCTGAAGGTAGCGCCGGAGGAACTACGCGACTGGCAGACGAGCAACCGCTACGTCCTGTTTCCGCATTGGCGCCACAAATATGCACCCGGTACCGTCGAGAACACGGAGCACGTGTTCTCGCTGGAACTCGGAATCGAGGCGCAAATTGTCCTGAATCCTGCCGAGCACTCGGAATATCTGTGGATGCCGTTCGCCGATGCCGCACGGCTGGCCTTTTCCTGGACCAATCGGGATGTTTTGCTTGCCCTGCAGCGGGTGCAGGATGAGGCCAGCGCCGGTGAACGCGCTGGCAAGGGGACATGACGGCTGTGTGGCCCGGCCTGGCGCAGACTGTGCTCCGAGCCCTGATTAAGACGGGTTTGCGCTTTGCCCGGGGTCCGAAAGTCCGAAGGTGAGCATGGTTCAGCAGCGATCCGTCGCCGCTGTCGGGCGCAACGAGACCGTGGTTCTGGTCAATGGTCTATGGATGCCGGCACGGGTGCTGACTGTGCTTGCGTGGCGCCTGCGGCGCTGCGGCTACGATGTGCGCAGCTTCACGTACCGGTCGATCGCTTGCAGCCTGCGGGAAAACGCCGATCTTCTGCAACGGTTCATTGACCCCCTGCCGGCCACAGCCACGCACTTCGTCGGTTATAGTCTGGGCGGAATCGTGGTGCACGCACTGTTTCGTTATCATCCGCAACAACGACCCGGCCGCATCGTCACGCTCGGTTCGCCGCACCAGGGAAGCCGGGCTGCCGCCAGTGTTGCGCAATTCTCCCTGGGGCGCCGTCTCCTGGGAAAGAGCCTTCCGGCGCTTACACCGGGAGAGGCGCGATCCTGGCCCTGGCCCCCGCGTGAGACCGGAATCATCGCCGGAACGCGCAAACTCGGGATCGGCTGCATGCTGCCGGGGCAGACTGGTCTTTCCGACGGTACGGTACGCTTGGTCGAGACACAGCTGGCCGATGCCAAGGACCGGATTTCATTTCCGGTATCCCATTTCGGCCTGCTCACTTCCCTAAAGGTCGCCCAGGCAATCTGCCGGTTTCTCGGGACAGGCCGTTTCCGTCCCTGAAAAGCCCTGTTTTTGGGTCGCTCGCGGCACGCCCTGTTTTGGGAACGCTGGCGCGCGGTGTTAGACTGACCGCCGGCTTGCTGGCTGCCCCAGGCGGTCCGAAGAAGCAATAAAACTCAATGAGTTAGGAGCATAATGTCCCATGGCCGGCCACAGTAAATGGGCCAATATCCGCTTTCGCAAAGGCGTCCAGGACGCCAGGCGCGGGAAAATCTTCACCAAGCTGATCCGTGAAATCACGGTTGCGGCGCGCAACGGCGGCGATCCCGTCTACAATCCGCGCCTGCGTACAGCCATCGATAAGGCTCTGTCGCAGAACATGACGAAGGACAGCGTCGAACGCGCGATCAAGCGCGGCACCGGCGAGCTCGAGGGTGCGCACTATGAGGAGATCCGCTACGAGGGGTATGGCCCGGGCGGCGTCGCCGTGATGGTCGACTGCACCACCGACAACCGCACCCGCACCGTCGGAGAGGTGCGTCACGCGTTTGCCAAGCACGGCGGCAACCTCGGTACCGATGGCTCGGTTTCCTATCTGTTCAGGAAGTTGGGTGTGTTGACCTACCCGGCAGGAACCAGCGAGGATAAGGTGATGGAGGCGGCGCTGGCAGCCGGGGCCGATGATGTACTTGCCAACGAGGACGGTTCCATCGAAGTATTGACCACATCCGATGCCTTGGAAAATGTGCACCGCGCGATGGACCGGGCCGGAGTAAAGCCGGAACATGTCGAAATCGTTCAGCGTGCCAGCATCGACGTCAGGCTCGACGGTGAAGAGGCCGAGAAAATGCTGAAGCTCATGGACGTCCTCGAGGACCTGGATGACGTGCAGAATGTTTACACCAATGCGGATTTTCCCGACGAGGTGCTGGAGCGGCACGCTGGCTGAGCACACGATCGCGTGTTGTCGGTGCCGGACTTAGCGGCCGGGATGCGGATACTGGGCATAGATCCGGGATCGCGCATCACAGGATTCGGTGTCGTCAACGTGACGCGCTTGGGTACTGTCGGCTATGTCGCCAGCGGCTGTGTGCGTGTTGCCGGAGAAAACCTAGCCGAGCGCCTCCAAGTCGTGTACAACGGTGTGATCGAAATCATCGAGCGCTACCAGCCGCAGGTACTCACCATCGAGAAGGTATTCATGGCGCGCAATGCTGACTCCGCGCTCAAGCTCGGACAGGCGCGCGCTGCCGCCATTCTGGCCGGGGCGAACCGCGCGCTCCCGGTATCCGAGTACACGGCGCTGCAGATCAAGCACACGGTGGTTGGGCATGGGCACGCGCAAAAGGATCAGGTCAAGCACATGGTTAAGGCCCTGCTCGGCCTTTCCGGCACGCCCCAGGCGGATGCAGCCGATGCGCTCGCCTGCGCGATCTGTCATGCGCACCACTTTTCCGGATCCGGCATCGGCGTGCGGCGGGCGGCACCCCGTCTGCGCGTGCTGCGTGGGTTTGGGGGTGGAAAGTGATCGGGCGCTTGCACGGCAAGCTGCTTCACAAAGAGCCGCCGTCGCTGCTGGTGGATGTTGGCGGAGTGGGCTACGAGCTCGAGGCCCCCTTGTCCACTTTCTACGACCTGCCGCAAGCTGGCGAAAACATCACCCTGTATACCCATCTCGTAGTGCGCGATGACGCTCACCTTCTATACGGCTTCTCGCGCGACCGCCAGCGCCGACTGTTCCGCAGCCTGCTCAAAGTGAACGGTGTGGGTCCACGCGTTGCGCTCGCGATTCTCTCTGGCCTGTCGGACGAGGAATTGCTGCGCTGCCTCGCCCAGGAGGATATTGCTCGCCTCACGCGGGTGCCCGGGATAGGGCGAAAAACGGCGGAACGCCTGATCATTGAGCTGCGCGACAAGGTTGAGCCGATATCTGCCGCGGACGCCGTCCGTCCGGTGGCTGTGCCGCCCGATCCAGTGCAGGAAGCGATCAGCGCCCTGATTGCGCTAGGCTACAGGCCGCAGGAGGCAAATCGCGCGGTGAGCTCGGTGTCCCAGGACGGGCTGCGCAGCGAAGACATCATACGCCAGGCCCTCAAAGGTCTGGCGGGGGCACATACATGATCGAAACCGAGCGCTTGGTCTCGGCGCACAGCGAGGCCTCGACCGAGGAGCAGGGCGTCGAAAACAAGCTGCGTCCGCAGCGTCTGCAGGACTATATCGGACAGCCTCAGATCCATGAGCAGATGGAGGTGTTCATCGCGGCGGCGCGCAAGCGTGGCGAAGCGCTGGACCATGTGTTGTTGTTCGGACCGCCGGGCCTGGGCAAGACGACACTGGCCAACATCATCGCTCACGAGATGGGGGCGAACTTGCGCCAGACCTCCGGCCCGGTGATGGAGCGCCCCGGGGATCTCGCGGCCCTGTTAACCAACCTGCAGCCGCATGACGTGCTGTTCATCGACGAGATACACCGACTGAGCCCGGTGGTCGAAGAGATCATGTATCCGGCCATGGAGGATTGTCAGATCGACATCCTGATCGGCGAAGGACCGGCGGCGCGTTCAATCAAGCTCGAGTTGCCGCCGTTCACTCTCATCGGGGCCACCACTCGCGCCGGCCTGCTTACATCGCCGTTGCGCGATCGCTTCGGAATCGTGCAGCGTCTCGAATTCTATGGGGCCGACGACCTGGCGCGCATTGTGGAGCGCTCCGCCGGGATTCTCGGCATAGAGGCCGATCCGGAGGGTATCGCGGCGATTGCGCGTCGCTCGCGTGGTACTCCACGCATCGCCAACCGGCTGCTGCGGCGCGCGCGCGACTTTGCCCAGATCCGGGGCAAGGGCGTGCTGAGCGGCGACATTGCGGAAGGCGCATTGCGCATGCTCAGTGTCGACGAGCACGGTTTTGACCCGCTCGACCGCAAGTTCCTGCTTGCAGTGCTCGAGAAGTTCAGCGGTGGTCCGGTCGGCATCGATTCCATTGCCGCTGCGATCGGCGAGGAGCGTGGCACGATCGAGGACGTGATCGAACCGTTCTTGATCCAGCAGGGGTTTCTCGCGCGCACGCCACGCGGGCGGGTTGCGACGCGCGGAGCCTGGCTGCATTTCGGTCTGTCCCCGCCTGCGGCCACGGAACAGTCGCAGCGCGGGATTTTCGAAGGCGAATGACGGATGTGGCCAGCCGAAGCTGTTCGACATCGAAGCCCGGGTGCCTGCGGCCGCATGCCATCATTGCTGTACCCGGATAGTGGTCGCTTGCCGTGAGCGCGGTCTTTTCCACCCCGGTGAGAGTATATTACGAGGACACGGACGCCGGCGGCGTCGTGTATTACGCCAATTACCTGAGGTTCATGGAGCGTGCGCGTACCGAATGGTTGCGCGCGCTCGGTTTCGAGCAGGATGAACTTAGTCGCAACCAGAATGTCGTATTCGCGGTGCGCGCAGTGCGAGTGGATTATCTCAGGCCGGCGCGTTTGAATGATATGTTGGAAATCACGGCAGTACTTGGCAGGATCGGCTCCGCGAGCCTTGTGTTCGCGCAGGAAGTCCGCCGTGACGCCGAAGCGATCTGCGCCGGTGAAGTCAAAATCGCCTGCCTCGACGCACAGGGATTTTTCCCGAAACCCATTCCGCCCCCTGTTCTGTCCCGCATCAACTTGTGGAGAGAATCTTGAATATCGTCACCGCCCCCCAAGGCATCGCCTTGTTCGCGATCGTTCGCGACGCGAGCGTACTGGTACAGCTGGTGCTGTTGCTGCTGTTGCTGGCGTCGCTGCTGTCCTGGACTATGATTTTCCGCAAATGGTTCATGCTAAAGGCGGCCAACAAGGCGGCTGAGGGATTCGAGGGCCGGTTCTGGTCAGGCGGTAATCTGAATCAGATGTACAAGGATCTCTCCCAGCATGAGGACAGCCTTTCCGGGATGGACTCCATGTTTGTGGGCGGTTTCAAGGAATTTGCCCGTCTCGAGAAGCAGAAAAACATCGAGCCCATGGACATCCTGGAAGGGGCACAGCGCGCGATGCGTGTCGCATTAAGCCACGAGATCGAATATCTGGAAACGAGCCTGTCATTCCTGGCGACGGTCGGATCGACCAGCCCCTATGTCGGCCTGTTCGGCACCGTATGGGGTATCATGAACGCGTTTCACGCGCTCGGCACATTGCAGCAGGTCACGATCGCAAATGTCGCACCCGGCATCTCGGAGGCGCTAGTGACGACGGCCATGGGGCTGTTCGCGGCGATTCCCGCGGTGATTGCCTACAACCGCTATTCCCATGACGTCGAACGGTTGGTCACGCGCTACGAGGTGTTCTCAGAGGAATTCGCGAGCATTTTGCAGCGTCAGGCGTTCCTGGCCAAGGCATGAGCACGTCCACGTATCGCAGCCGGCGCAGAAAGCTTATGGCTGAAATCAACGTCGTCCCATACATTGACGTAATGCTGGTGCTTCTGGTGATTTTCATGATTACTGCTCCGCTCCTGACCCAGGGCGTCAAGGTGAACCTGCCGCAGGCCGCCGCGCGGCCAGTGGAAACCGATAACCGGGATACGCTGATCGTGACGGTCACACGCTACGGAAAGTATTATCTGGACGACCGTCTGATTTCACCGGCCCAGCTTCGAACCAAGGTGGCCACGGTTCTACGCATCCGTCCACGGACTCCAGTCATGATTCGCGGTGACGGACGCGCCGCGTATGACGAGGTGGTCAGGGCCATGGCCCTGTTGCAAAGCGCCGGTGCCGAAAGCGTCGGCCTTCTGACCCAGACGCCGGTGGGCGCGGAGGGTGCCGGGCCCGGCAGGTAGCATTCTATGGTACGCAACGGGGCGCGCAAGCCGATCGGCGGAACCAGGGCCGTGGTCTATGCGGTACTGGTCCATGCCGTGATCATTGGTCTTTTGCTGCTGAGTTTCCGCTGGCAGAGCGAAAGCGGTGCTCTGCGGGCGCCGAAGATGATCGAGGCACATATGGTGGACGAGACTGCGATAAGGCAGGCAGCGCAGAAACTAAAACAGCAGGCGCAGCAGGAGCTTGCCCAGCAGAAACTTCTGCAGCAGCAGAAACTAAGGCAGCAACAGAAGCAGAAGCAGGAACAGCAACAGCAACAGCAACAGGAACAGCAACAGCAACAGGAACAGCAACAGGAACAGCAACAGCAACAGGAACAGCAACAGGAACAGCAACAGAAGCAGGAACAGCAGGCGTTGGAGCACGAGCGACAACAACAACGGCAGCAGGCAGAGCACAAGGCGGCGCTTGTGGCAAAGCAGCGCGCCATGGCTCTGGAGAAGGTGAAACTGGCGGCGCTGAAAAAGCACCAGGAGCAGCGGGCTGAAGAGCGTCGCAGGCAGCGGGCGATTGCTTCGCTTAAACGTCAGCTGGC
>VFSW01005923.1_pt1 | contig 18015 bp, 32 predicted proteins | sample 5358111 | NCBI WGS metagenome assembly VFSW01 (sample SAMN11554181, study PRJNA540505) | mine drainage metagenome | isolation source: sediment from site ElyBrook_90M | place: USA: Ely Copper Mine, Vershire, VT | collected 2017
ACGCGAAGGCGGCAAGACCGTCGGCGCCGGCGTCGTCTCCAAGGTGATCGCGTAACGGCGGCCGCTGGCCGCCTCAGGAATGCAAAGCATGGCTAATCAGAACATTCGTATCCGCTTGAAGGCTTTCGATCATCGCTTGATCGACAAATCGGCCCGGGAAATTGTCGACACGGCCAAGCGCACCGGCGCGACCGTCAAGGGCCCTGTGCCGCTGCCGATCAAAATGGAGCGATTCACGGTGCTTGTCTCACCGCATGGTGACAAGGACGCGCGCGACCAGTTCGAGATCCGCACGCACAAGCGTCTGATGGATATCCTTAATCCCACGGACAAGACGGTCGACGCACTGATGAAGCTCGAGCTTCCCGCGGGCGTCGATGTGCAAATCAAGTTGAATTGAGGGCGGATTCGGGTATACTCCCGCGTCCCAATTTGAGAGGTCGGAGCGCGTGGGCGCCGACGCCAGGATTCCGATGCTAGGAAACTGGGGTCAGGAGCGCCCAAACCGCCGACCGGTTGCAAGCAAATCGCACGGCCGCGAGCGGCGCGCGCGTCATGAGGATCGAACATGGCCATTGGTCTGGTTGGCCGCAAATGCGGCATGACCCGGGTATTTACGGACTCGGGTGCTGCGGTGCCCGTCACCGTCGTGGAAGCGCTGCCGAACCGGATATCGCAAATCAAGAGCGAGAAACCGGATGGCTACCGCGCCGTCCAGGTGACCGTCGGCACGCGCCGTGCGTCACGCGTGACCAAGTCGCTTGCCGGGCATTTCGCCAAGGCGAACGTCGCCGCTGGCGCCTCGTCGCGCGAATTTCGTCTCGCCAAGGGCGAGGGTGATTCGCTCGCGATTGGCGCCGAATTGAAGGTGGATATGTTCGCCGCCGGTCAGGTGGTCGACGTCACCGGCACCACCATCGGCAAAGGATTCGCCGGCACGATGAAGCGTCATAATTTCCGCGGTGGCCGCAAAACGCACGGAAATTCGCTGTCGCACCGCTCCCCGGGTTCCATCGGCCAGCGTCAGACGCCCGGTCGCGTATTCAAGGGCAAGCGGATGTCGGGTCATATGGGTGTGAAGAACCGCACCGTCGAGAATCTGCGCATCATCGAAGTCGATGTGGCCCGCAACCTGCTCTTGATCAGCGGCGCGGTGCCGGGGTCCGAGGGTGGTCGGGTCCTCGTGAAGCCGTCGGTCAAGGCGCTCGCCCAACAGCGGCGCAAGATGCTCACGCCGAACAAGGCGCCCGCGGCTCCGGCCAAGGGTGCTCCCGCCGCCAAGGGCGCGGCCAAGTCCGGGAAGAAATAGCCGCCATGATGCTCAAGCTGAAGAACTCGAGCTCGGCCGCCGAAATTCAGGTTTCGGACGCCGCGTTCGCCCGTTCGTATAACGAAGCGCTGATCCACCAAGTGGTGACTGCCTACAGGGCGGCCGCGAGGGCGGGTACGAAGGCGCAGAAGACCCGCGCTGAAGTGCGTGGCGGCGGCAAGAAGCCGTGGAGCCAGAAAGGCACCGGCCAGGCGCGTGCCGGTTCCTCGCGCAGCCCGATCTGGGTTGGCGGAGGCCGGGCGTTCGCCGCCCGCCCGCGCGATTTCTCGCAGAAGGTGAACCGCAAGATGTATCGCGCTGCGATGCAATCGATGGTCTCCGAATTGGTGCGCCGCGAGCGTCTGGTCGCGGTGGAGTCGTTGGAGATCGCCGAGCCCAAGACCAAGCTGCTGATCGCGAAGCTCGCGGAGTTCGGGCTCAAGCGGGCGCTGATATTGGTCGAGGCTCACGAAGAGAGGCTCTATCTCGCCGCGCGCAACGTGCCCTATGTGGAAGTCATGCCGGTCGCTTCGCTCGACCCGGTGAGCCTCATCCGGCACGACCAGGTGATCGCGACCGCCGGCGCATTGAAGCTGCTCGATCAGCGTCTCGGGGGTGAGTCGTGAGCAATGAACGTTTGATGACCGTGCTGATCCAGCCGCATGTGTCGGAGAAGGCGGCGACGCTTGCGGAGAAGGCGAACCAGTACGTGTTTCGCGTCCGCTCGGATGCGTCCAAGGACGAGGTCAAGAAGGCGGTTGAGTTGATGTTCGAGGTCAAGGTGGACGGCGTGAATCTGCTGAACAAGCCCGGCAAGACGCGACGCTTCCGCAACGTCACCGGCAAGCGAAATGGCTTCAAGAAGGCCTACGTAAAACTGCAGGCCGGCCAGACGATCGATTTCACCGGCGGCTCGGCTAGGTAGAGGTTAGGTCATGGCACTGATCAAGATGAGGCCGACTTCCCCCGGCACCCGGTTCGTCGTCAAGGTCGACCGTTCGCACCTGCACAAGGGCGGGCCGCTCGCGCAGTTGACGACCAAGAAGAATCGCACCGGAGCGCGCAACCACAGCGGCCGGCAAACGACCCGCCACATCGGCGGCGGTCACAAGCAGCGTTACCGGATCGTCGATTTTCGGCGGGACAAGGATGGCGTTCCGGGTGTCGTCGAGCGTCTGGAATACGACCCGAACCGCACCGCGCACCTGGCGTTGATCGTCTACCGGGACGGTGACCGACGCTACATCCTCGCGCCGAAGGGCGTAAAGGCGGGCGATGAGATCCGTTCGGGCGCCGATGCACCGATCAAGGCGGGCAATGCCCTGCCGCTCCGACACATTCCGGTCGGTTCGGTCGTGCACAACGTCGAGATGAAGGTCGGTAAGGGCGGGCAGATCGCGCGCAGTGCGGGAAATTCCGCGCAGTTCGCCGCACGCGAAGGCATGTACGCGACGTTGCGTCTGAAATCCGGCGAAATGCGCAAGGTGCATGTCGACTGCAGGGCGACGATCGGCGAGGTTGGCAACGATGAGCACAACCTGCGCGTGTTCGGCAAGGCCGGCGCAGTGCGTTGGCTCGGTGTGCGCCCGACGGTGCGCGGTGTCGTCATGAACCCGGTCGACCACCCGCACGGCGGCGGCGAGGGCAAGTCCGGGCAAGGAAACCCGCACCCGGTAAGTCCGTGGGGGCTGCCGACGAAGGGCAAGAAGACGCGTCGGAACAAGCGTACCGACAGCATGATCGTGCAGCGCCGCAAGAACAAACGTCTGTAGTAAACGATTGGAGAATTCCCAGTGCCTCGTTCGCTAAAGAAGGGACCGTTCGTGGATTTGCACCTTGCCAAGAAGGTGCAGGTCGCCGGCCAGAAAAACGATCGTCGCCCGATCAAGACCTGGTCGCGGCGTTCCATGGTGATACCCGACATGGTCGGCCTGACGATCGCGGTGCATAACGGCCGGCAACACGTGCCGGTGCTGGTGTCGGAGAACATGGTGGGCCACAAGCTCGGCGAGTTCGCACCGACCCGGACCTTCAAAGGTCATTCCGGCGACAAGAAAGTGTCGGCCTCGGAGTAGGACGTGGAAACCAAAGCCATACTGCGCTACGCGCGCATATCTCCGCAGAAGTGCCGGCTGGTCGTGGATGCGATCCGCGGCAAATCCGCGACGCTGGCGGTCAACACGCTGAAGTTCATGCCGAAGAAGGGCGCGAAGATCGTCCTCAAGGTTCTGGATAGCGCAATCGCCAACGCCTACAACAACCACAACGCCGACGTCGATGATTTGAAGGTCACGCGGGTCGAGGTGGATCCGGCTCCGGTGCTGAAGCGCTTCCACGCGCGCGCCAAGGGGCGCGGCGTGCAGATCGCGAAGCGCAACAGCCACATCCTCGTGCAGGTGTCCGACGGGAAGCGAGAAGCGTAATGGGACAGAAAGTCAATCCGATCGGCATACGCCTGGGCATCACGCGCGACTGGACGTCGAAGTGGTACGCCGGTACCAAGACGTTCGGCTCGAACATCTACACCGACCACCTGGTTCGTGAGTTCCTCGGCCGCAAGCTCGCCGATGCATCCGTGAGCCGCATCCACATCGAGCGCGCCGCACGCCGGGCAAACATCACGATCCACACGGCGCGGCCGGGAATCGTGATCGGCAAGAAGGGTGAGGACATCGAGAAGCTCCGCGCAGCGGTTGCCAAGATCCTCGGGATGACGGTGCAGGACGTGCGCTTGAACATCGCCGAGATCCGCAAGCCGGAACTCGATGCGAAGCTCGTCGCCGAGGGCATCGCGCAGCAGCTCGAGAAGCGGGTGATGTTCCGACGCGCGATGAAACGCGCCGTCACCAACACGATGCGCTCGGGCGCCCTCGGTGTGAAGGTGCGGATATCCGGACGCCTGAACGGCTCGGAGATCGCTCGCACGGAGAGCAATCGCGAGGGACGCGTGCCTCTGCACACGTTCCGCGCCGACATCGACTACGGTCTTGCCGAGGCGCGCACCACGTACGGCGTGATCGGCATCAAGGTCTGGATCTTCAAGGGCGAGGTCTTCGACAAGCCCGAGGTGGAATCGGTGGATCCCGAGGTGGAGGCGCAGAAGGCCGCGGAGGCCCCGGCACCGGCGCCGGTGGCTGGATGAGATAGGTAAAGACACATGATGCAGCCGAAGCGGACCAAGTTCCGCAAACAATTCAAGGGCAAGATCGCCGGCACCGCGCAACGTGGAAACTACGTGGCGTTCGGCGAGTACGGCCTGAAGGCCACCGACCGCTGCCGCATGACGGCGCGGGAGATCGAGGCCGCGCGGCGCGCGATTTCACGCTATGTGAAGCGCGGTGGAAGGATCTGGATACGCGTGTTCCCTGATGTGCCGATCACGCAGAAGCCCCTGGAAGTGCGCATGGGCAGCGGCAAGGGCAACGTCGAATACTGGGTGGCGCGGGTGCGGCCCGGAAAGGTGTTGTTCGAGATGGAGGGGATCAGCGAGCAGATTGCCCGCGAAGCCTTCAGGCTCGCGGCCGCCAAGCTCTCGGTGTCCACGATGTTCGTCAAGCGACAGGTGCGCACATGAAGGCGAAGGATTTGCGCGCGAAAGGCGCGAAGGATCTGGGAGAGGAGTTGCTGAAGCTGCGGCGTGAGCAATTCAACCTGCGCGTCGCGCGGGCAAGCGGACAGGCCGCTAAACCGGACCAGTTCTTGAAGGTGCGCAGAAATATCGCGCGCGTGAAGACGGTGCTTGGTCAGCTCAAGGCTGCCGAGACCAAGGCGAGCGGAGGTAAGGGCTGATGTCGACCGAGACCGAGATTGCCGCGACTGCGCCACAAGTTCCGGGGCAGCGTTTACTGACGGGAAAGGTCGTCAGCACCAAGATGCAGAAGACCATCGCCGTCTCGGTTGAGCGGCTGGTCAAGCATCCGACCTACGGCAAGTACGTGAGGCGCACCACGAAGCTGCTCGCGCACGACGAGAACAACGACTGCAAGGAAGGCGACACGGTGTCGATCAAGCCCTGCAGGCCGATGTCGCGCCGCAAGTCCTGGGTGCTGGTCCGGGTCGTCGAACGCGCCCGGGCGCAGTGAGGGGGATGCCATGATTCAGCTGCGAACCATGCTCAATGTGGCCGACAACAGCGGCGCGAAGCGCCTGATGTGCATCAAGGTGCTGGGCGGCTCGAAGCGTCGTTACGCCGCCGTGGGCGACGTGATCAAGGTCAGTGTCAAGGATGCGATTCCCAGGGGGAAGGTGAAGAAGGGCGAGGTCTACGACGCGGTGGTCGTGCGCACGCGCAGCGGTGTGCGACGCGCGGATGGCTCGTTGATCCGTTTCGACACTAACGCCGCGGTGCTGCTGACCAACAAGCTCGAGCCGATTGGCACCCGCATATTCGGGCCGGTGACGCGTGAGCTGCGCAATGTGCAGTTCATGAAGATCATCTCGCTCGCGCCCGAAGTCCTCTAATTTCTGGGAAAGCGCTGATGAACAAGATTCGAAAGGGCGACATGGTGGTCGTCATCTGCGGACGCGAAAAAGGCCGGCGCGGCACCGTCATCGATGTGCTCGCCGATGGGCGTGTGCGTATCGAGGGCGTCAACATGTCGAAGAAGCACCAGCGGCCCAACCCGCAGGCGGGAATGCAGGGTGGCATCATCGAGCGTGAGGCGCCGCTGCACATCTCGAACGTCCAGGTATACAACCCGGCGACACAGAAGGGCGGTCGGGTCGGATTCAAGACGCTCGAAGGCGGCCGCAAGGTTCGGGTTTTCAAGTCGAACGACGAAATGGTCGACACCAAGTAGAGCCGGGAAACAGACATGGCAAGACTGCAGCAAACTTACCGCGAGAAGATCGTGCCGGAGCTCAAGCGAAGCTTGGGGCTAAAGAACACGATGCAGGTTCCGCGAATCCTCAAGATCACCGTCAACATGGGCGTTGGCGAAGCCGTAGCCGACAAGAAGGTCATGGACGCCGCCGTGGCGGACATGACGAAGATCACCGGTCAGAAGCCGGCCGTGACCAAGGCGAAGAAATCGGTGGCGACTTTCAAGGTGCGCGACGGTCAAGCCATCGGCTGCAAGGTGACGCTGCGCGGCGCGCGGATGTATGAATTCCTGGATCGGCTCGTATCGATCGCGATCCCGCGGATTCGCGATTTCCGTGGCATCAGCACCCGCTCGTTCGACGGCCGGGGCAACTACAGCCTGGGCGTTCGCGAACAGATTATTTTTCCCGAGATTCAGTACGACCAAATCGACCAGATTCGGGGGATGGATATCACGATCTCCACCTCGGCCGGCGATGACAAGCACGGTCGCGCGCTTCTCGAAGCCTTCAACTTTCCGTTTCGCAAGTAGGGTAAGACCCCATGGCAAAGACCAACATGCTCATGCGCGAAAAGCGTCGCCTCAAGGTCGCGAAAAAATACGCGACGAGGCGCGCGGAGCTCAAGGAGCTGATTCGCGACCCGAAGACATCGCCGGAAGCCCGGGTGGAGGCGCAGGCGGAACTGCAGCGCCAGCCCCGAGACGCCGGCGCGACGCGGCAGAGAAACCGCTGCGCGATCACGGGGCGCTCGCGTGGCGTCTACCGCAAGTTCGGCCTGGCACGCACGAAGCTGCGCGAGGCGGCCAATCGTGGCGAGATCCCGGGTCTTTCGAAGGCCAGCTGGTGAGGCGCGCACAATGAGCATGACAGATCCGATCGCCGACCTCCTGACCCGCATCCGTAACGCGCAGTCGGCGCGCAAGCCAACGGTGGGTGTCGCGGCCTCGAAATTGAAGACGGCCATCCTCAAGGTGCTGAGGGATGAGGGCTATATCGGCCAGTTCAGCGTCGAGACCGAGGGGGCGAAGTCGACTCTGTCGATCGAGCTGAAGTATCACGATGGCAGGCCGGTGATCGATAGGATCGAGCGGATCAGCCGCCCGGGGCTGCGCATTTATCGGAGCAAGGACGAGCTGCCGAAGGTGCTCGGCGGGCTGGGGGTTGCCGTTGTCTCGACACCCAAGGGGATCATGACCGATCGGCAGGCCCGCGCAGCGGGCACCGGCGGGGAAGTCCTCTTTGTCGTCCATTAACGTCGCTGGTTGAGGCTTTCATCATGTCTCGAGTTGCAAAAATGCCGGTCAATCTCCCTCAGGGCGTCAGTGCCACGATCGGCACGGAAGCCGTGACGGTCAAGGGGGCAAAGGGCTCGCTCAGCCTGAAATTGAAGGGCGGCATCAAAGTCGTGCAGCACGACGGCCATCTCGCGGTCGAGGCGGCCGGCGGAGTGGAGGGTTTGATCGCCATCGCGGGGGCGACCCGTGCGCATCTGGCCAACATGGTGACGGGCGTCACCAAAGGATACGAGAAGAAGCTCGATCTGGTCGGTGTCGGCTATCGAGCGGCGGTGGCGGGCAAGAGCCTGAATCTGACACTGGGTTTTTCGCACGCCATCAATTACCCGATTCCCGAGGGCATCACGATCGAAACGCCGAGCCAGACGGAAATCCTCGTCAAGGGAATCGACCGGCAGCGGGTCGGGCAGATAGCCGCCGAGATCCGCGGATTCCGCCCCCCGGAGCCCTACAAGGGCAAGGGCGTCAAGTACAACGACGAGAAGATTTCGCTGAAGGAAGCGAAGAAGAAGTAGGCCTATGAAATCAGACAAGAATGACATCCGCCTGCGCCGTGCGCGTCGAGGCCGGGCGAAGATCAAGGAACTGGGCGTTGTGCGTCTGACGGTGCACCGCACCCCGCAGCATATCTACGCCCAAATACTCGCTCCCGAGGGGGATCGCGTGATAGCGGCTGCCTCGACGGTGCAAAAGGAAGTCCGCGGGGACCTGAAGACGACGGGAAACGTCGAGGCCGCAAAGGCCGTCGGCCGCTTCATCGCCGAGCGGGCGCGCGCGCAGGGAATTTCGAAGGTCGCCTTCGACCGCTCGGGGTTCATGTATCACGGTCGCGTCAAGGCTCTCGCCGACGCGGCACGCGAAGCCGGTCTCGAGTTCTAACCTAAGGGTCACACAGCGCTATGGCAAGAGTAGAGAAACCGGTCTCCGGCGACGATTTGGTCGAGAAACTGGTCGCGGTGAACCGCGTCGCGAAGGTCGTCAAGGGTGGCAAGCAGTTCGGCTTCACCGCCCTCACGGTCGTCGGCGATGGCGCCGGGCGGGTCGGATTCGGCTATGGCAAGGCCCGGGAAGTGCCGGTCGCCATCTCGAAGGCGATGATGCAGGCGCGCAAGAGCCTGGTGAGCGTCTCGCTGAAGAACGATACCCTTTTCTATGCGGTCAAGGGCCGGCATGGCACGACGCGGGTCTACATGCAGCCTGCGGCGGATGGTACCGGGGTGATCGCGGGCGGCGGAATGCGCGCGGTGTTCGAGTGCGCCGGCGTGCGCAACGTGCTCGCGAAGAGCTACGGCTCGCGCAATCCGATCAACGTGGTGCGGGCGACGATGGATGCGCTGACGAAGCTGCGCTCTCCAGAGGATATCGCCGCGAAACGCGGCAAGACCGTGACCGAACTCGTGGAATGAATGTGATGGCAGACAAATTCGTCAAAGTAACACTCGTCAGGAGTCTCGCGGGGCAGCTCGCCAACATCGCACAGTCGGCGCGTGGCCTGGGGCTGCGGCGCATCGGACACAGCGTAGTCGTCGCCGACACCGCATCGAACCGCGGCATGATCAATACGGCGGGACACATGCTGACGGTCGAGGTGGCGACGGGAACGGAGAAGCGCTAAATGAGATTGAACACCATCAAGCCGGCGGCCGGTGCGAAGCGCGAACATCTGCGCGTCGGACGGGGTGCGTCGGCCGGACAGGGCAAGACCTGCGGGCGAGGCGTCAAGGGTCAGCGCGCGCGCAAAGGCGGTTATCACAAGACCGGCTTCGAGGGCGGACAGATGCCGCTGCAGCGACGTCTGCCGAAGACGGGTTTCCGTTCCGCAATGAAGGCCTCGCGCGCCGAGTTGACGCTTTCGGATCTGATGCGGATGACGGATCCGGTGGTCACTTTGCAGGGTCTCATCGATGCCAACCGGGTTCCCGAACAGACGAAGATCGTCAAGATCGTGCTGTCGGGAAAGCTGAGCAAGGCGTACACCATCAAGGGACCCGCGGTCACGGCGACCAAGGGCGCCAAGAGTGCGATCGAGGCGGCCGGCGGCCGGTTCGAAGTCTGAGGAACTGAATTCGCATGTCGACCCCAACCACCAACATCGCCCAACTCGGTGACATGACGCGCTTCGCAGAGATGCGCAAGCGTCTGCTGTTTCTCGTCGGCGCGCTCGTGGTTTACCGGGTCGGTACGTTCATTCCGGTTCCGGGAATCAATGCGGCTCGCTTTGCACAGTTCTTTTCGACCCAGCAGGGAACGCTGCTGGGTGTCTTCAACATGTTTTCGGGCGGCGCATTGCAGCGCTTCAGCATCTTCGCGCTGAACGTGATGCCCTACATTACCGCCTCGATCATCGTGCAGATGGCCTCCATGGTCTATCCCCCGTGGGCACAGATCCGCAAGGACGGTGAGTCGGGGCGACGCAAGCTGACGCAGTACACGCGTTACGGAACGGTCGGGCTGGCGGCTTTTCAGGGGTTTGGCGCGGCGCTCGCCATCCAGAATTCCGGTAATCATCTGGTCACGAACCCGGGGGCGCAGTTCCTGTTCGTCGCGACCGTATCCATCACCACCGGCACCTTGTTCGTAATGTGGCTCGGCGAGCAGATCACGGAGCGTGGCGTCGGCAACGGCATCACCATGATCATCGTCGCCGGCATCGTTGCCGGTCTGCCGCTCGCGATCGGTAACACGCTGGAAATGGTCAGGTCGGGTGAAATGAACCCGTTGGTGGTGCTGCTGATCCTGGTGGTGGTCGTGCTGGTCACGCTTTTCTGCGTGTTCGTCGAGCAGGCGCAGCGCCGTATCCAGGTTAACTACGCCAAGCGTCAGGTTGGACGGCGCATGATGCAGGGGCAAAGCACACACCTGCCCTTCAAGCTGAATATGGCGGGTGTCATTCCGCCGATCTTCGCCTCGAGCCTGCTGGTGTTCCCGGCGACGATCGCCCAGTTCTTCGGCAATAGCCCGAATCCGAACGCCATTCAGCGCTTGTTGCAGCGCATCGCTGCGATCCTCGGCTACGGTCAACCCCTGCACGTGCTGCTGTTTGCCGTGCTCATCATCGGCTTTTCTTTCTTTTACGTCGCGTTGGTCTACGATGCGCGCGACACCGCCGACAACCTGAAGAAGGCCGGGGCGTTCATTCCCGGCATCCGGCCGGGACAACAAACCGGGGATTACATCGACAAGGTGCTGACCCGGCTAACGCTGTGGGGCGGCTTGTACATCATGGCGGTTTGTCTGTTGCCGGAACTGATCCGCATGGCGAATCCCGCCATTCCGTTCCAGTTTGGCGGCACCTCGCTGCTGATCATCGTGGTCGGCGTCATGGATTTCGTCGCGCAGGCTTACTCCCAAATGATGTCCCATCAATACGAGGGACTCATGAAGAAGGCAAGCTTTCGGGGCATCGGGAGCAAGAAATGAAAGTACGTCCTTCGGTGAAGAAAATCTGCAAGAACTGCAAGGTGGTACGGCGCAAACGCGTCGTTTACGTCATCTGCAGCGATCAGCGACACAAGCAACGTCAGGGCTGAACGGGGGGGCTGGCTCTGCCAGCCACTTGATCTTCTGGCGGTTTTTTTATAAACTTGCGCGCTTTTTCCCGTGCGCACAGTGGAGACATAGATGGCGCGTATCGCCGGCATCAACATTCCGATGAACAAGCACATCGTCATCGGCCTGACGCACATATTCGGCGTCGGTAGGAACCGTGCGGAGCTGATCTGCGATGCGGCGGGCGTCAAACAAAACGTCAAGGTCAAGGATCTGACCGATGCGGAAGTTGCTTCGCTGCGCTCGCAGGTCGCGAAATTCGCGGTCGAAGGCGATCTGCGGCGCGAAGTGTCCATGAACATCAAGCGTTTGATGGATCTTGGCTGCTACCGAGGCATCCGCCACCGCAAGGGTCTGCCGATGCGCGGGCAGCGGACGCGGACGAACGCGCGAACGCGAAAGGGCCCGCGCAAGCAGGCCGTGAAGATGAACGCACCCCCCGGCAAGGTTTGAGGTCGTCCGAGAAACATCATGGCCGAACAGAAACAGAATACGGCGCAGGGCGCCGCGAAGCCCGCTCGAAAGAAGGTGCGCAAGAACGTGCTCGATGCGATCGCGCACGTTCATGCCTCCTTCAACAACACGATCATCACGATCACCGACCGGCAGGGAAACACCCTGTCGTGGGCCACTTCCGGCGGCTGCGGGTTTCGCGGGTCGCGCAAGTCGACACCCTTCGCCGCACAGGTTGCGGCTGAAAGGGCGGGAACGGCGGCCCAGGAGCATGGCGTGAAGAACGTCGAGGTGCGGGTCATGGGCCCCGGCCCGGGCCGCGAGTCCGCCGTGCGCGCGCTCAATGGCTGCGGGTTGAAGATCACGAATATCGAAGACGTGACACCGATTCCGCACAACGGATGCCGGCCGCCAAAGAAGCGTCGGGTCTAAATCCTAAGGGTTCGCAATGGCTAAATATACCGGTCCGAAGTGCAAGTTGTCCCGCCGTGAGGGAACCGATCTGTTCCTCAAGAGCGGCTCGAAGCCGCTCGAGTCGAAGTGCAAGCTCGAGATCCCGCCAGGTGGCGTGAAGAGCGAGCGCAAGCAGCGGCTGTCCGAATATGGCCTGCAGCTGAGGGAGAAGCAGAAGCTGCGGCGCATGTACGGCGTACTCGAACGTCAGTTTCGCAACTATTACCAGAAGGCGGCGGGACGTCCCGGTGCCACCGGCGAGACCTTGCTTCAGTTTCTCGAATGCCGTCTCGACAACGTCGTCTACCGGATGGGGTTCGCTTCCACGCGCGCCGAGGCGAGGCAACTGGTCAGCCACAAGGCGATCGCAGTCAACGACAAGCTCGTGAACATCGCCTCCTACCAGTGCAAGGCGGGCGACGTGGTCAATTTGCGCGAGAAGGCCAAGAAGCAGACGCGCGTTCAGGCGGCCCTAACCGTCGCGGCACAGGTAGGCTTCCCCGACTGGGTCGAAGTGGACGACAAAAAGATGTCGGGCGTGCTGAAGTCGGTGCCTGACAGGCAGGAGATCCTGCCGGACATCAACGAGAGCCTCGTCGTCGAGTTGTACTCCAAGTAACACGCTCGCGGCGCGAGTCGACGGTGACTTCGCGTCCGGCACATTCAGGTGATATCTCCATGCAGGGATCGATCAGCGAATTCTTGAAGCCACGGGTCGTGAAGGTGCATCCGGTGTCGGCGCGACACGCGCGCATCGTGATAGAGCCGTTCGAACGTGGTTTCGGCCACACGCTCGGCAACGCCTTGCGACGCGTGCTCCTGTCCTCCCTTCCCGGCGCCGCCATCACCGAGGCCGAGATTGAGGGGGTGCTGCACGAGTACACCGCCATCGAGGGTGTACAGGAAGATGTCGTCGACATCCTTCTGAACCTGAAGTCGGTGGCGATCCGCATGCACTCGCGCGACAGCGCCGAGATTCGCCTGCATAAGAAGGGCCCCGGCCCGGTCACGGCCGGCGACATCGCCGGTGACCATGATATCGAGATCCTGAATCCCGATCTCGTGATCGCAAACCTCACCAAGGCCGGCGAACTCGCCATGTCGCTCAAGGTCGAGCGTGGACGTGGCTACCGACCGGCAGCACAACGCGCAGCCTTCGAGGAACAAACCCGCGCGATCGGCAGGCTGCTGCTCGACGCATCCTTCAGCCCGGTGCGCAAGGTGACGTACAACGTCGAGAGCGCGCGTGTGGAACAGCGAACCGATCTCGACAAGCTGATTCTGGACATCGAGACGAACGGCACGATAGACCCGGAAGAGGCGATCCGCCGCGCCGGGGGCATATTGAAAGATCAACTCTCGGTGTTTGTCGACCTGCAAGGCCAGGATGAGTCGACCGCCAAGGCCACCGAGACCCAATTCGATCCTATCCTTCTGCGGCCGGTGGATGAACTGGAACTGACGGTTCGCAGCGCGAACTGCCTGAAGGCCGAGAACATCCATTACATCGGTGATCTCGTGCAGCGCACCGAGGTGGAATTGCTGCGTACGCCGAATCTAGGCAAGAAGTCCCTGACCGAGATCAAGGAAGTGCTGGAAAGCCACGGCCTGACACTCGGCATGCGGATCGACAATTGGCCGCCTCCGGGCTTGAAGCGCGACGACGAGCGCGACGCCATCTGAACCAAAGAACCCAGGGTTTCCCAATATGCGTCATAGAAACAGCGGCCGGCAGCTATCCCGGAGCACGTCCCATCGACACGCACTGCTGCGCAACATGGCGGCTTCGTTGCTGCGTCACGAGACGATTCGTACGACGTTGCCGAAGGCGAAGGAACTGCGCCGCGTTGTCGAGCCATTGATCACCATGGCAAAGATCGATTCGCAGGCGAAGCGCCGCCTGGCGCTGGCACGGTTGCGCGACGTGGCGGTCGTCGAGAAACTGTTCGTCGAACTAGGACCTCGATTCAAAGCCCGCCCAGGCGGTTATACGAGGATCCTGCGCATGGAGGCGCGCCCCGGGGATTCTGCCGACATGGCGTTGATGCAGCTCGTCGATGCGGCCGCGGCAGCCGGTGAGCAGGCCGAGGGCGGTGCCGACAAGGCCGTGAAGGCGGGACGGCGCGGCGCGAAGGCGGCAGCCTGATATTTTTCGGGGGGTGGGAGACGAGCCCCCCCTGCGATAAGTCGATCCGTTGGTCCGTAACAAGGGAGGGTTCTTCGGTGAGTCTGGCTAGCGAGTTCAAAGAATTTGCCATGAAGGGCAACGTCGTCGACATGGCGGTCGGCGTCATCGTCGGCGCGGCGTTTGGTAAGATTGTATCCTCGCTCGTCGCCGACGTCGTAACCCCGGTGCTCGGTAAAATGATCGGCGGGGTGAATTTCAGTGACCTTGCGATCAGCTTAGGTGCGGACCCCAAGGGTGTGCCGGTTCTGGTCAAGTACGGCGTGTTCCTGCAGTCGATCTTCGATTTCCTGGTGATCGCTTTCGTGCTTTTCCTCGCGCTGCGGGGGATCAACAAGCTCAAGAAGCCGGCCGTCGTCGCCGCTCCGGTGGCGCCACCGAGCCGCCAGGAAGTGTTACTCGAAGAAATCCGCGACGTCCTAAGGAATCCCCGCTAGGACCTGCGTCCCTATTAAGAATCCGTTAATTACGCTCCTGCGGGGCCTCGCTGGCGCCCGACGGGTTGCGCAGTTTAACCCCAATCGGGTTTCGCGGCGTTTCACCTGGCGAGTGTCCACGGAAAGTATTAGGAATGTCAGCGGAAACACTCTAAACTTGACGGCGAAATCTTGGGGAAGGTCCAAGACCAGCCAGTTTGCCTGTGTCGTTTCAACATTAAATATTAATTTGGGGTATCGATAGATGAAGACCAAACTCGTTATCAGCGCGATCGCCGCCGCTTTTGTCTTGAGCGCCTGCGGCAAGAAGACCGAAGCGCCGGCACCCTCGGCCGACACCTCGGCGACGGCTCCTGCGCCTTCGGATTCCACCTCCGCCAGCGACGCCAATGCGGCGAGCATGGCGGCAAGCTCGGCTTCCGATGCCGCCGCGTCTGCGGCTTCTGACGCCAGCTCGGCTGCCTCCAGCGCGCAGCAGTAATACGCGAAGATCCTGATCGCGTGAGGCCCGGGCAAACAGCCGAAAGGCGGGTTGGCCCGGGCCTCGTTGCTTGCGGCGACGAGGCATGCTGTGGGCGTTAGCGTTCGCGACTGCCGGCATTCGGCGGACGACCGGCGCTGGATACAAGACGTCTACGGCGAGTATCTCGAATCGCTCTCGGATCTGAATACCGGGTTCTTTCCGGTCATCGACAACGATGATCCGCAGAAAGATGGCATCTTCGCCAGTTGGTTCGCCAACGAGCGTTCTCATCCGCTGATCATCGCGAACGGCGCCGATCGCGTTGGCTTCGCATTGGTCACCCGGCCGCAGATGCCCGTTGAGGGCGAGTGGCAGCCGGACTTTCGCATGGCCGAGTTCTTCATCCGCAAGGGCTGTCGACGAAACGGTTACGGTCGCGACGCCGCGAGCCTCATATTCGATCGATTCGCGGGCGAATGGATGATCGTCGCCTACCAGCGCAACTCCGGATCCGTGGGTTTCTGGCGCCAGGTGCTGACTGCCTATTGCCGCGGCGCGCTCACGGAGCGAGCCCGCAACGGTGAAGTGCAACACCGCTTTCGCAGCCGGCATAAGACGGCTTTTTAAAGATCGGTGTGGCGTCGAGACGGGAGCGGAAGAGCGTAGACCTTATGAGTAGCCTGGAAGAAGCCGTTGGAGTCGGTCCTTGAACGATCTGCCGCCGCGCACGACGACGGAACTTGCGTTTGAGTTCGTCCGCGCTCTGGCGGCTGAACTGAGCACAGGCCATGTGGACCTTCCCTCCTTTCCGGAGGTTGCGGTCCGTGTACGACGGGTGCTGGCCGACGAGACCTCGAATTTGGACAAGGTCGTGCGTGTGGTCGGTGCTGAACCGGCGCTGGCGGCGCGCTTGCTGCGCATGGCCAACTCGGCTTCACTAAACACCACCGGCAAGCCGATCACCGATCTGCGGACCGCGATCAATCGCATGGGCTACAACATGGTCCGCAGCGCGTCGATGTCGTTCGCGATGGCGCAAATCCGCAAAACCAACCAGCTCGAAGCGGCGCAACCCTACCTCGAGGGTCTCTGGGAGCGCAGCACGTTGGTCGCATCGATCGCCTACGTGCTCGCGCGTCGCTGCACGAAGATCAATCCCGACGAGGCGTTGCTCACCGGAATTCTGCACGGCATCGGCAAGCTCTATGTCCTGACGCGCGTCGCGGATCACCCGGAACTTTTTCACAGCAAGTCTACCCTCGAGGAGATCATCCGCGACTGGCATGCGCAGATCGGCCGCTCCATCCTCGAGCACTGGGGCTTTTCCGAAGACCTCGTCGCAGCGGTCGGCGACCAGGATGACCCGGATCGGGACGGAGTCGCGATCGCAGATCTCGGCGACGTCCTGGCGGTGGCGATCTTGATGGCCTCGTTCGATTCGGATCCCGAGGGTCTGCGGATTGCCGCGACGGGGCTTGCCTCGCTGCAGCGCCTCGGCGTCGACCACGAAGGCATGCTGACTCTGCAGCAGGAATCGGCGAAGGAAATCGTCGCCCTGCGCAGTGCGCTGGGCGCCTGAGGAGATTCAGTCTAGCGAAGCACCCGTTCGATGGCGTCGGCCAGGTAGTCGACATTGCCGGGTGTAACGCCCGCGAGGTTCATGCGCCCGTCCGCCATCATGTAGACGTGGTAGTCCCCGCGCAGCCGTTCGATCGCCGCCGGCGGTGCTCCAAGCAGGGAAAACATCCCGCGCTGACTTTGCAAAAACTCGAAGTCCCTGTCGCCGCGAAGGCGGCCAAGTGTCGCACTGAGCAAGCTGCGCATGCCCTGGATCCTCGCACGCATCGTGCCGAGTTCCTCGATCCAGGAAGCCCGCAGTTGCGGGTCGGTGAGAATGCGCGCCGCGACCGCGGCGCCGTGATCCGGCGGCATCGAATAGATGCTGCGTGCAATCTGCAACACATGGCTTTGCGCGGCCGCCGTCTGATCCTCGCTTGCGCCGACGAGAAGCAGTGCGCCGACCCGCTCGCGATACAGGCCCATGTTCTTCGAGAACGAGATCGCGATCAGGCATTCGGGCACGTGTTGGGCAATCCAACGCACGCCCGCGGCGTCTGCGCTCTCGTCCTCCCCGAACCCGAGATACGCCAGGTCCAGATACGGCAGCAGCCGCCGGCGCAGCAGGATCTGTGTGACGGTGCGCCATTGCCCGGGGTCCAGATCCGCGCCCGTCGGATTGTGACAGCAGGCGTGCAAGAGCACGACGTCGCCCTCGGGCGTGTCGTTGAGGTGCTCGATCATCGCGTCGAACGCGAGGCGTCGCTCGGCAACGTCGTAGTACGGATAGCGTTGGATGCGCAGACCGGAACCGCCGATCAGCGGCAGATGATTCGCCCAGGTTGGATCGCTGATGTGAACCGACACGGTCGGGTTGGCCGCATGGATCAGTTCCGCTCCCAGCCGCAGCGCCCCACAGCCTCCCGGCGCCTGCACGCCCATCACCCGCCGACTGGTGAGCGCCGGGTGCGAACGTCCGAGGACCAGATCGATCACCGCCTCGTTGAATTCGGCCCGCCCGGCCGCGGCAACGTAGCCCTTGGTCGTCTGCGATTCGAGCAACTCGCGTTCGGCACGCCGGACGCTCTCCAGCACCGGCGTGCCACCATCCGCGTCGCGATAGACGCCGACGCCCAGATCGACCTTCAGCGCCGATGGGTCGGCGCGGAATTTCGTCATGACGCCGAGAATGGCGTCTTCGCGCAATCGACACAGATTCTCGAACATGGACGATGTCCGCTGGCTTCTGGAGCCTCAATTATAGACGAAGCGCCCGCCCCGCACGGACCGCCGCACCGACGCGGCGGCTCGCCTGAAAAATTGTTAAGCTCCCAGCCCGGCTTTTCAGGAGTGGACGTTTGCGCGCACGAGCGGGAATGGGGTCAGGAATGCTCGCCCTCGGCCTTGCGGGACTCGCTAGCAGCGGCGCGGCGGGAGCCGCGCTGCCGACCCGGGGTGGTGGATGGCTGGATCAGGAGCCCGCCCCCGGC
>VFSW01005924.1_pt1 | contig 18015 bp, 18 predicted proteins | sample 5358111 | NCBI WGS metagenome assembly VFSW01 (sample SAMN11554181, study PRJNA540505) | mine drainage metagenome | isolation source: sediment from site ElyBrook_90M | place: USA: Ely Copper Mine, Vershire, VT | collected 2017
CATCGCGTCACCCAGGACGCGCTCGCCGCGGTGGTGCTCGCCGATTACCATCACGCGCAACTCAACCCGCGCGCCGTGATGTATGGCCGGCCGCTGACCCGCGAGCAGTACGACCGCTCGCGATGGATCGTCGCGCCGTTTCATCTCTACGACTGCTGCATGTAGAATGACGGCGCCGCCGCGCTGATCCTGACCAGCGCGGAGCGCGCCCGCGACGCGAAACAGAAGCCGGTGTACGTAATGGCGGCGGCGCAGGGCGCGCCGCATCGCGCTGCCGCCGCAGCCGAGAATTCATCCGACTACCCATCGTCGCATTTCAGAACGCTCGCGCCGCGGCTGTACGAGATGGCGGAAATCGGGCCCAAGGACGTCGCCGTCGTGCAGATTTACGAACACTTCAGCGGCGCGGTGCCGATAAGCCTGGTCGAGCACGGCTTCTGCGAGCCCGACGGCGTGATGGAGCTGTGCCGGCTCGAGAACTTCATCGCACCGCACGGCAAGCTCCCGCTCAACACCAGCGGCGGCAATATTGCCGAGTGCTACATGCACGGTCTCGAGCTGGTCAACGAAGCGGTGCGCCAGTGCCGCGGGACCTCGACCGCGCAGGTGCCCGACGCGAAGATCGCGCTGGTGGCGTCGGGCCCGATGGTCTCACCGGTGAGCGATCTTATCGTGCGCGGCTGAGCGCATCGTTGAATCGATCGCGACGGAGCAAAGTTGGGATGGCTGGGAAATCACCTTACTACCTGCCCGAGGGATTGCCCGCGCCGAGGGCGCAGCGCGACGGGATGGACGCCGGTTTTTGGGAGGCCTTGCGCCGGCACGAACTGGTGGTGCAGCGATGCGCACGCTGCGAGACGCTGCAGTTCGGCCCGGAGTGGATTTGTCACAAATGCCAGAGCAGCGAGCTCGGGTGGCATCGGGTATCAGGCCGCGGGCGGCTCTATACCTGGGTGAGATCGTGGAACCCGGTGCATCCCGCGCTCAAGCAAGCCGGGCCCTTCATTATCGCGGTGGTCGAGCTCCCCGACGCCGATAATGTGCGCATGGTCGGCAACCTGCTCGGCGACCCGATGCAGGATGCGCCGTTCGACGCCGAAGTCGAAGCCGTCTTCGAGGACCATCCCGAAGCGACGCTCGTTCACTGGAAGCTCGTGTGAGTCGGGTCAGAACCGATCTTTCAGTTCGCGAGTCTTGGCGAAGATAGCGACCGGCTCGGCACCCACCATCGGATCGATCTTCCGGAGGCTCGCGCGCAACTCCGCGCTATCGGTGCGCAGGAACGGGTTGAAGCGTTTTTCATCCCCGATGGTCGAGGGAATCGTGAATTTGCCTTCGCCCCGTGTCTTGCGCGTCCACTCGTACTTGGCCTTGAGCGCGGCGTTGTTGGGCTCCAGCGTCAGCGCGAACTGCAGATTTTTCTCGGTGTACTCGTGGCCGCAGTAAACCTGCGTCTCGTCGGGCAGAGCGGCCAGCCTGCCCAGTGAGGCCACCATCGTGTCGGCCTTGCCCTCGAACACCCGGCCGCATCCGGCGATGAACAGGGTGTCGCCGGTGAACACCGCCTTGAGCGCCGGGAAATAGTAAGCGATGTGGCCGCTGGTGTGAGCGGGAATTCCTATCACGCGCCCGCGAATCGGCCCCACCGCGACTTCGTCGCCGTCTTCGACCTCGTCAGTCATCGCCGGAATCCGCCCGGCCTCGCCGCGCGCGCCATAGACTCGCAGCCCCGGCACGGCGCGCACCAGGTCCTGGTTGCCGCCCCCGTGGTCGGCGTGCCAATGCCTGGGCAACACGGCGCCCCCTTTGAGCCCGCGCCGGTTTACCTCGGCAAGCACCTTGTCCGCCTCCGAGCAGTCGACCACGCCGCATTGTTTGCTCGCGTCGTCGACTACCAGGTAGGCGTAATTGTCGCTGAGCTGGGGCACCGCAATAATCGCCATCGCCCTACTCCTTGTAGAATGTTGCTCGGTCAGGTGTACGTTCGCGCCGGCGCGTCCGGCGGCGTTTACAGACCCACGATACTGTAGCCAACGTCGACATAGACGGTCTGGCCGGTTACGCCGCTGGAGAGATCGCTCAGCAGCGCGGCGGCCATCTTGCCGACCTCCTCGGTCTTCATCCCGCGGCGCATCGGCGAGCGCTCCTCGACCTCGTGGGCCATGGTGAAAAAGTCGCGGATGGCCGAAGACGAGAGCGTGCGCGCGGGCGCCGCGCTGATCGCGTTGACGCGGATATTTTTCGGCCCGAGGTCGACCGCGAGATAGCGCACGCAGGCTTCCAAAGCCGCCTTGGCCACCCCCATCACGTTGTAGTTGGGCACCGCGCGCACCGCGCCCAGGTAGCTCAGCGTCAGCACTGAGCCGCCGCCGCGCGCCTCCATCAGCGGCTCGGCCGCGCGCGCCAGCGCGACCAGCGAATACGCGCTGATCTCGAGCGCCTTGGCGAAATTGCCGCGGCTCACCGTCAGAAAGCGGTCGCGCAAGTCTTCGCGGTCGGCTAACGCGACCGCGTGCACCAGCATGTCGAGCCCGCCCCACAGCTCGCGCAGCTCCGACATCGTGAGCCCGATCTGGATGTCGTTGGTTACGTCGAGCTCGCCGACCACCAACGCGCCGATCGACTCGGCGAGCGGGCGGACGCGCTTCTCCAGCACCTCGCCCTGGTAAGTGAGCGCGACCTCCGCCCCCTGGGCCTTGAGTTCCTGCGCGATCCCCCAGGCCAGGCTTTTGTCGTTAGCGACGCCGACTACCAGCGCGCGCTTGCCATCCGCTATGCCCATCCGGCAGCTCCCTTTTGTTCTTTTGCTGGTGGCCGGCCGCCGCGCGCCAGGGTTGAAGCCAAAGTTCGTTCGGCTCGCGCGCGACCGGCCATGTACGAGCATAGCCAGCGCGCGGGCGCGGCTCAAAGCCCGTCAGGCGGTAATTTTCATCAGGTCGGCCGCCATCTCCATCCCGACGTCGCCCTCGCGCGCGAGCACTTCGCGGCCCAGATGCGTAAGGATCATTCGCCTGGCCGTGAAGCGTCCGCGGTTGCGTTCGATGACCGGATAGTTGAGATGGAAATCGAGATGGGCACTCTCGAAGTACGTGCACTCGCACAGGAAAAGGTCGGCGCCGGCGCTAAGTTGCACCAGCTCGTCGGTCCATCCGCTGTCGCCCGAGAACGCCAGCGACTTGCCGCCGATGGTCACCCGCAAGGCGAGCGAGACGTCGGGCTTGGTATGCGGCGTGCGGATGGTGGCGACGCGGGCGGGGCCCACGCGCGCGGTGCGTCCGGCCTCCAGCTCGAGGAACTTGACCTTGCGCATCAGGGGATGCGTATTCATGCCGGGATACATGTTATGAAATAGTGCACGGGTGCGGCGCTCGAGATGGCGCGGACCCGCGATGGTCAGCGTTCGCTTGCGCGGGCTCTCCCACATGTACTCCAGCATGAGAAAGGGCAGCCCGGCGAAATGGTCGCCATGCAAATGGCTGATGAGAACGAAATCGAGATCGGCGGCGTTGATTCGGCTGCGCTTGAGCGCCGGGAGCAGCGTCGGGCCGGCGTCCATCAGGATATGCGAGCCGCCGGCTTCAACAACGTAGCCGGCCTGAAACCGGCCGCCGCTTCCGAAGGCATCGCCCGCGCCCAATACGGTTACCCCGAGGTCGCTCACCGGCGACACCTTACCCGATCGGGCAAGCATCCGCTATAGTATTATCTGGCTAAATGAAAGGCGTCATAGTTAAAGAGAGGTAGCGATGAAACACGTCAAAATCGGAGTCGGATTCGGGCTTTGGCGGCTCGGAATGCCGACGCCGGAGACCATCGTGCACGTGGCCGAGAAGGCCGAGGACTGGGGACTCGACTCATTCTGGCTCTCGGACCATCTGCTATCGCCCTCACCCGAACTGGACGTGGTCGCGACGCTCGCGGTGCTGGCCTCGCGCACCTCGCGCATCAAGCTTGGCCCCAGCGTGCTGCTGCTCAACCTGCGCCATCCGCTGACCGTGGCGAAGTCGTTCGCGACGCTGGACTACTACTCGCACGGGCGGATGGTGATGGCGGTCGGGACCGGGGCGAACCTGGCCGACTATGCGGCGACCGGCGTTGCGCTGGAGACGCGCGGGCGGCGCCTGGACGAAGGCGTCGACGTCCTGCGCAAGGTGTGGACCCAGTCCAACGTGAGTCATCACGGCCGCTTCTTCAATTTCGACAACGTGACGCTCGAGCCGCATCCAGCGCGGCGCACCAATAACGACTCGGGCACGATCGACATCTGGGTCGGCGGCAAGTCGGAGGGGGCGCTGCGGCGCACGGCGCGGATGGCCGACGGTTACTTCGCGTCCTTCCTAACGCCGGAGGAATTCGCGCGCAACATGGCCGCCATCCGCGGCTATGCGGCCGAGTACGGGCGCGCCAACGCGCGTATCGAGTCGGGCCTGATCCTGCTCTGCCGCCTGGGTCCCACGCGCGAGCGCGCCAAGGCCGACCTGGAGCCGGTAGTGCGCTCGCTCGACCGCGGCGGCGAGGAGTTTTTCAGCCGCACCGTGTTCGGCTCGCCCCAGGACATCATCGAACGAGTCGACCAGTACATCGCGGCGGGCCTGGACAAGTTCGTGCTGTGGCCGGTGGCCGAACCGCAGGCCTGGGCCGGACAGGTCGAGATGATCGGGCGCGAGGTTGCGGCGCACTACGCGCGCGGGGCGCTGGCGGCGGCTTATGCTAGATTCTCCGCGCGCGCCTGGCGCGCGCCGCGAGGCGCGCGCCGGGGCAATACCGTGATTCAGTGTCGCGGCGAATTGAAGGCTACCGGAAACGGCAAGGTGCCAATCACTCAGACACAGCCGGGAGTGCCCCCGAATTATAAACGATATCTCCTCCAGTGATTGTCATCACGCTTTCCGTGCCCGGAAGCTGACCCACCGGCACGGTGAAGATGTCCTGCGACAGGACCGCGAGATCCGCAAGCTTCCCCAGTGCGATCATACCCTTCTCATTCTCCTGAAACTCCGCGAAAGCGGAGCCGCGCGTATAGGCTTCGACTGCCTGCTCGACCGTGATTGCCTCTTCTGGGCGTGCCGGATGCATCACGGCGAACATCAGATTCAGGTACGGATTCAACGGACCGTCGGAGCCGAGCGCGAATGGAAGCCCGGCCTCGATCAAGGATCGCGCGGGTGAGTAGTCGAACGGCTCTCCATAGCGGTCTGCAAAGATGTCCCTGAACGCGAAGTGGCTCGGGTTTTGGACGACAATCACGCCGAAGTCACGCGCGCGGGGAATCAGATCGGGAAGCAGGCCATCGCCATGTTCGATTCTCACCCGCACGATCGCGGCATTCCGTTCGCAAGGCGGCTCGCCGTTCGAGCGGTGTCCCGTCGAGCAGCCCTTTGGTCCCGCTGAAAGTAACTCCCGAAGCCGGCTGCGATTGCTTCGGCAGATCGCGCCCGTCGCTAACGTCCCGGAAGTCAGCGCCGGTAGGCGGGAATCGAATCACGCGAATGCGAATGGGCAGTTTCGCGCGGTTAAGCGCCGGCACGTAACGGCTGGCCGGGAGAAGGGACATGATCTGCAACGAAGTAATGCCGAAGCGGACCGCCTGTTCCGCGAGCTGTTGCGCGCTGCTGATAACGTCCGCTTCCGATGCCATCTGTGCCAGCTTGCGGCATGGCCCCCATTGCGCGTAGCCAAACAGCTTGCCGGTAATCCGTTTGCTGTTCTCTACGCGCTCACAGCAGCCGCCCAGCGGATCCGGTTCTTGCTCGGACATCGCGAGCGCGACCATCGCCCGCGTGTTGAGCACCGTTCCGTGCCCGAAGTAAGGGAAGAGCCTTACGGAATGGTCCGGAGCGATGCGATCCAGATCGAAGCGCGTCGCCCGCGGGTCGTTCACCACGCTGATTCCATGAGTGCCGAGAATCCAGGTCCCCTTTGGCGCTTCCTTCACCGCGCTCGCGACTCCGTCTAGTACCTCGTGCCAGCTCGGCTCCATGCTGGAAAACGGAAGCACGGTCGCACGCGGGTCAGGGGTGTGGTGAAAATGCGCATCGTTGAAGCCGGGAATTACCACGCGTCCCCCAACGTCGACGCGCCTCGTGCGAGCGCCGGCCATCGCCGCGATTTCGTTCGTCTTCCCAACCGCGACGATTCGCTTCGCGGAGATCGCCGCTGCTTGTACATATTTGCGGACCGGATCGGCTGTGAACACCTTTCCGTTCAACAGGATAAGGTCCGGCGCGGGCGCTGATTGCATTCCCCGGGAAGGCCCGCGTGAGCCAGTCTGATCCGATCCTCTCACCACTGCGATGCACCCTCGCCTGCACTCTCAACTTAGGCGCGTTTATCAGCAGAGCCTGGCACTGATGACGTTTTGCCCCAAGCGGGGCGGTGGAGCAAGGGGCGGGCCGCGGAGCCTTGAGCTTGCTCAGGCGGACCGTCCCCTTGCTGGTTGGCGCATTCGGCTGGGGCCAAAGGCACCGGGACTGCTGTATGGCCGGAGCTGTTTTATAGTCCCGCCGGCCGGCTTGCCTCGCTCAGATCATCACGCGGGGTCAATCTCAGTTGCATCATGAAACGCGAGCGTGTTAGGCTTCGCCGATGCGGCGCAAGACCTTCGCCCACATGAATTGCTCGATCGCCCGCGCGCTCGAGCAAATCGGCGAGTGGTGGACCTTCCTCATCGTGCGCGAGGCCCTGATGGGCACGCGGCGCTTCGATCGGTTCCAGGGCAATCTCGGGATCGCGCGCAATATCCTCGCCGCGCGCCTGAAAAAACTGGTCGCGCGTGGAATTCTGGAGCGCACCGTCGCTCCCGGCGACGCACGCCGCGTCGAATACCGGATGACTGAAAAGGGGCGCGCGCTGTTTCCGGTCTTGATGGCGCTGCGGGAATGGGGCGACCAATGGGTGGTCGGACCCAACCGGGTTCCGGTGATCGTGGTCGACCGCGCCAACGCCCAGCCGATCGAAGTGCGCGTCACCAGCCGCGACGGCCGTCCGATAGGATGGCTGGATGCGCGAATGGTCCCCGGACCGGGCGCCCAGGCCGCGCTCAAGAAGCGCCTGACGCGCGCGCGTAAGCCGGCGGCGCCGCCAACGCGGGACAAGACCGCCGCATCCGTCAAATCCGCGCAAAGCGCCCAACCGGCGTGAGCGGCCACGAGAATGTTTCTCGCCCCTCGCGCATCGCTTTGTTTGCGCTCGCAAAATCAGGACAATCGCGTATCGCTACAGGAGGAAAATCATGGAGAGCATCCGCTTTGACGACGTCGACAAGCTTCGCTCCAAGGTCAGCCAGGAGTTCAGCGCCTGGAGCAAACCGATCGACGTGACGCAGGAAAAGATTAACCAGTTCGCCGACGTGACCGGCGACCATCAGTGGATCCATATCGCCATCGAACGCGCCAAGCGCGAGAGGCCGTTCAAGGGGCCGGTCGCGCACGGCTTCCTGACGCTCAGCCTCATACCGGCCTTCGAGATCCCGCGCGAATGGAACGTCACCAGCTTCCGCAACGTCGTCAACTACGGAGCCAACAAGTTGCGCTTCATCTCGCCCGTTCCCGCGGGCGCCAAGGTCCATGCGCGTTCGCGCGTGGTCGCGGTCGAGCCGAAGCAGCAGGGCACGCAGGTCACCACGGAGACCCAGGTCCAGGTGGTGGGACAGGACAAGCCGGCGCTTATCTACGAAGGGATTTTCCTGTACGTGAAGTAAGCTCCATTCCCGGCGCGGCGCGCCAGGCGAAACCGTTGCGGAGCAACGCGGTTCGGTCTATACCCGAGATTCGGAGCGGCCAGGCGGAAATCTCGACTAGAGCGTGATTGCACCGATGGATCGTCTTAAAGGAAAAGTGGCTCTGATTTCGGGAGCCGCCCGCGGTCAGGGCGCCGCCGAAACCAAACTGTTCGTCAACGAGGGGGCACGCGTCGTTATCGGCGACGTGCTGGACGCCGAAGCGCACAAGCTCGCGGACGAGGTGAACCGGCAGGCGGGTTCGCGCGTGGCCTTGCCGTTTCATCTCGACGTTACCCGGGCCGCCGATTGGCGTGCCGCGGTCGACGCTTGCGAACGCGAATTCGGCGGACTCGATATCCTTGTCAACAACGCCGGCATTCTCAACATCAAGGGGATCAGCGATACCAGCGAGGAGGAATGGGACGCGATCATTAACGTAAATCAGAAAGGCGTGTGGCTGGGAACCAAGATCGCGGTTCCCGCGATGAAGAAGCGCGGCAGCGGCTCGATCATCAACATCTCGTCCATCTATGGATTGATCGGTTCGGGCGGCTCCGCCGCCTATCACGCCAGTAAGGGCGCCGTGCGGCTGCTCACCAAGACGGCGGCGGTCGAATATGCGCCTGACCACATCCGCGTCAATTCGGTGCATCCGGGAGTGATCAAGACACCGATGGTCGATATATTCGCCGACAAGGATCTCGATGCGATTGCCGCGCTCGCGCCGATGAAGCGCGCCGCGCGGCCTGAAGAAGTTGGTTACGTGGTGTTGTTTCTCGCCACCGACGAGGCCTCCTTCGTGACCGGGGCGGAATACGTCGTTGACGGTGGCTATACTGCGGTATAGCTGCGCCATGCGACGAGTTACTTTCACTGGTCGATAGTGAAATGGCAGAACTGAAGAATCGTCAATGGTTGCTCGCGGCGCGGCCGCAGGGCTTGATCAAGGAAAGCGATTTCCGCTGGCACGAGACCGCCGTGCCGCCGCTCGGCGACGGTCAGCTCCTCGTCCGCAACCTCGCCTTCTCCTTCGATCCGACGCAGCGCGGATGGATGTCGATGAACACCTACATCCCCGCGATCCCGCTGGGACAGGTGATGAAGGCCGTCACCGTTGGACAGGTCGTCGAATCGAAGCGGCCCGGTTTCACCCAGGGCGACCTGGTGCAGAGCCTGCTGGGCTGGGAGGACTACAGCGTCAGCGACGGCGCGTGATTGTTCGGGATGCAGAAGCTCCCGCTCGGCACCGACCCATTGCTTGCGCTTTCGCTGTTCGGTGTCACCGGGCTGACCGCCTACTTCGGCACACTCGAGATTGGGCAGGTGAAGGCAGGCGAGACATTCGTGGTCTCGGGCGCGGCCGGAGCGACCGGCTCGGTCGCGGGAATGATCGCGAAGATCAAGGGATGCCGCGTGATCGGAATCGCCGGTGGACGCGACAAGTGCGACTGGCTAATCAGGGAGGCCGGCTTCGATGCCGCGATTGACTATAAGAACGAGAACGTGGGCGACGCGTTGACGCGCCATTGCCCCACGGGAATCAACGTCTACTTCGACAACGTGGGCGGCGAGATTCTCGACCTGGTGCTGGCGCGGCTGGCCGACAGCGCACGAATCGTGCTGTGCGGCGCGATCTCGCGTTACAACGAGGCCGGGATGCTCGGGGCGGGCCCGAAAAACTACTTCAGCCTGATTCTGCATCGCTCGCGGATGGAAGGTTTCCTGGTGTTCCAGTTTGCCCAGCGCTATCCGGAGGCGATGGCCGAGCTCGCGAAGTGGTACGCGGAGAAAAAGATCAAAAACCAGATCGACCTGGCCCACGGACTGGAGAACGCGCCGAAGACGATCATCCGGCTGTTCACCGGCGCCAACTTCGGCAAGCAACTGCTGAAACTAGCCGACCCGCAATAGGCGCCCTTCTCGATGCCTGCTAGCGACCGCGCGCTTGCGGGTCAGACCGGCTCTTCGTCGGACTCCTGGAGCGACGCGGTCGGCAACACCTCTCCCGAGATGTCCTCCAGGAAGCGCGACACGTGTCCCATCGTGTAACCCAGCGCGCGGTCGAACATATGAATCGGATATGAGATGTACAGTTCGTCGCGTGCGCGCGTGCTGGCGACGTACATCAGGCGGCGCTCCTCCTCCACTTCCTCCGCACCAACGCTCTGCGGAGCGGGAAACCGCCCGTCGGCGGCCCAAATCAAAAACACCACACGCCACTCGAGCCCCTTGGCCGAGTGGATGGTGCTGAGCGTCAGGTAGCCCTCCTCGGGCTCGACCGCGAGCACGTCGCCCAGCGAATCGTTGGGCGGCTCGAGCGCCACGTCGGCCAGCATCGTTTCGAGGCTGCGATAGCGCTCGGTGATGGTCTGAAAATGCTCCAGGTCGCGCTCGCGTTTGGGATAGTCGTCCGGGTAGCTATCGCGCATCAGCGGCATATAGTACTCTAGCGTTCGCGCTATCTGAGCGGCGGGACGCGCCCCGGCGTCGCGCCGCAACTCGGCCAGCAGAGCGGCCAGGCGCGCCGCCGCCGCGGACGTTGCACCGGAGCCGGGACCGCCGCCGGAACGCGTGGCCGAGCCCATCGACGCGGCGGCGCGCGCCAGCGCCTGCTCGGGCTCGGGCGCGGCCACGATTTCCTCGATCAGGCGCTCGGCGCGGCGATGGCCGACTCCCGGCACCAGCATCAGCGCGCGCAGCCATGACACGGCGTCGGCGGGATTGACGACTACGCGCAGGTGCGCGAGCACGTCTTTTATATGGGCGGTCTCGATAAACTTGAAGCCGCCGCGCTTGATGAACGGGAGGTCGCGGCGCTGAAGCTCGAGTTCGAGATCGAAGGAGTGGAAGCCGGAGCGGAACAGCACCGCGATTTCCCCCAGCTCGACGCCCTGCTCGCGCAGCTCCAGGATGCGCTCGGCGACGAAACGCGACTGCATGTGCTCGTCCTGGGCGCGCACCAGCAGCGGGCGGAACTCGCCGCGGCGCTCGGCCGCGAGCACCTTGGTGTATTTGTCGGCGGCGCGCGAGATGACCTCGTTGGCGACGTCGAGGATACCCTGCAGCGAGCGGTAGTTCTGTTCGAGCTTGACCACGCGCGCGCCGGGGAAAATTGTTTCCGGAAAGTCCATGATGTTGCGGAAGTTGGCGCCGCGAAACGAATAGATCGACTGCGCGTCGTCGCCCACCGCCATCACGTTGCGATGGGTCGCGGCGAGCAGCCGCACCAGCTCGGCCTGGATCAGGTTGGTGTCCTGGTACTCGTCGATCATGACGTAGCGATAGGTGTCGCTCAGGCGCCGGCGCACGTTTTCGTGCTGCTCGAGCAGCTCGGCCAGCCGGTACAGCAGATCGTCATAGTCGAGCAATCCGCGCTCGCGCTTGTAGGCGTCGTAGGCGGCGGCCAGCCGCACGAGGTCGTCGCGATGCTCGGCGAGGTGCGGGAAATCGAACTCGATCTCTTCGCCCAGCTCGCGGCGCTTGTTGCGCGCCATGCTGATCGCTTCGGTGATCGTGCCCTTCTTGGGAAAGCGCCGATCGCGCGAGCCCAGGCCCATCCGCGTCCGCAGCAGGTTGACGACATCCTCCATGTCGGAGCGGTCGAGAATGGTGAAGTTGGGCTTGAGCCCGATCGCGGCGCCGAACTGGCGCAGCGTCAGGTTGGCGAAGGAATGAAAGGTGCCGCCGGCCACCGCGCGCGTGCGATCGCCCACCAGGTGCTCGACCCGCCGCAGCATCTCCTGCGACGCGCGCCGGGTGAAGGTCAGCAACAGGATCGCGCCCGGCGGGACGCCGCTTTCGATCAGCCGCGCGACGCGGTAAATCAGCGTGCGAGTCTTGCCCGAGCCCGCGCCGGCGATAACCAGGATGGGCCCGTCGCGATGGGTTACGGCGGCGAGCTGCGAAGGATTGAGCAGCTCGGCGTACTTGATGCGGAAGCTGCGCTCGTCAACCTCCTTGCGCGCGGGGCGCAGTACGATCACCTTGTCGGCCACAGCGAGCGATCTTACCACGGCGCACCGCGATATTCCCGGCGAGCGCGGCTAGTACATCAGGAACGGCCCCGGCCATAGCATCATGTTCATCTGTTCCTGCTGGGCCGCCTCCTCGTTCATCTCCGCCGCTTGCGCCTCCTGTTGGGCAGCTTGCTGGGTCAACCTGATCTGCTCGTACTGCTGGTAGTTTTTTTCGCCGCCGACGTAGACGCAATGACAATTCACCGGGTCGTTGAACCAGTAGCGCGGCTTGCCGTTATCGATGAAGTAACGGACCTTGAGCTGCGTCAGCCGCTGAGTCTCGGCGACCCGGCTGGGCGTGTCGGCCGGCAGCATATGGAAACCGGCCGCCGACAGCATCGGTTCGATCCGCTCGGCACGCTGCTGCGGCGTCTCGGCGCATCCGGCGATCAGCGCGACGATTGCGATCGCGAACGGCGCGGCAAACCGATACGGCGACCGCCGGGCGCCTGAAAAAATGCGCGGGCGGCCGCGGATAAGCCGGGCGAGACCCGTCCAGCGCCGCCGCCACGAGCGGCACAGGGCGACCATCCCAGTGATTGAAGTCCAGCTTGGCGAAGATTGAACGCCTGTCACACTACACCATACTCGGCGTACCTGCCGGTCTTGGGCCGCGTCTGTCCGTTGAAAGTGCCGCCCGGCGCGCAACCGAACGGCGCCAACTCCGCAATCGGAATCGACTGCCGGCGATGATAGTACGAAATGTTGCGCGAATCGATGGCGAAGCGCAGCTACTCGCTGGAACTGTCGAGCTCGCGCTGAAGCCCAGCGATCTAGGTCCAGCGGATCGCCGGCGAACTGCGTGCGTCGCGGCCTATTTACTTCGGCGCGACCTCAATCCGCTTCAGTTGCTTTACCTCGAGCGCGACGACCTGGGCGGGCAGCGGCGCATAGTACAGCGGCGACGCGTATTTCTGTCCGTCGTGCAAGGCCCAGTCGAGAAATTTGACCAGCGCCGTTCCGCGCGCGTGATCCTTCTGCTTGGTGTAAACCAGCAGCCAGGTGAACGAGGACAGCGGATACGAAGCTGCGCCTGGCGCGTTGGTTATCGAAACGCGAAAGTCGGCCGGCATGTCGGCCGCCGCACCCGCCGCTGCCGCCGTCACGCCCTCCAGCGTGGGCTTGATCCACTTGCCGTCGCTGTTCTGAATCTCGGCCACCGCCAGCTTGTTGGCCAGCGCGTAAGTCAGTTCCACGTAGGCTATCGCACCGGGGGTCTGCTCGACCAGCGCGGTCACGCCCTCGCTGCCCTTGCCGCCGAGCCCGCCGGGCCATTTGACCGAGGTCGCCTTGCCCGGGCCCTTTTGCCACTCGGGGCTGATCTTGGAGAGGTAGTCGGCGAAGATATAGGTCGTGCCGCTGCCGTCGGAGCGATGACAGGTGACGATCTCCGTGTCGGGCAGGCTGACGCCCGGGTTGAGCGCCACTATCGCGGGGTCATTCCACTTCGTGACATTGCCGAGATAGATACTTGCGATAAGTGGGCCGGTCAGCCGCAACGCCTGCTTGACCGTCGGCAGATTGTAGGTAATCACCACCGCACCCATCACCGAGGGAAACTCAAGTATCGCGCCGGGCGCGCGTTTGATCTGTTCGTCGTTGAGCGGCGCGTCGGAAGCGCCCATGTCTACGGTGCGGTTGATGAGCAGGTTGATACCGCCGCCGGAACCGATAGATTGGTAGTTGAAACGCGCGCTCGGGTCGATCCTTGCGTAGGCGTCAAACCACTTGGAATAAATCGGATAGCCGAAAGTCGAGCCCGCTCCGTTGATCAGCATCTGGCTGTGCGCGCGGTTACAGCCGAGCAGGACAAATCCAATGGCCAGCAGTGTCGAAACCAGTCGCTTAGTCATCTCTTCCTCTTTTTTGGACCTAGTGACAACGTTCCCGCGTAGGGATACTGCGCGCGCCCGGTGTTTTAAAGGGCAAAGATTGCACACGGGTTACGCCACCATTATGCACTGTTGAATTTACGGCGGCAGCGGCGGACCAGTAACCGAAGTCTCTGTTTTCGGGCACTTGCAGACGCCACCCGGCTCGTGAGAATTTCGACTTCCTGCTGATCCATGGCGCCCGGCGCCGGTTCCGCAGCGGTTTCTCCGGTCAAAGGCATCGCGCCACGCAGCGCTGCGGAATTATTTTTCACGCGAGCCGGTTTACCCCCGAAGCCGGCGCCCCGCGGAGCTAACTTCGATGAATAAGGCTCTCGACGGCATCAACCTGGTCGAATTCAGCTCCAACCGGGGCGCCGCCTACGCCGCGATGCTGCTCGCTGAGCAGAGCGCGCGCGCCGTCATCGTGGAACCACCGGATGGCGCACGCGAACGCGGCACCGCGCATTTTCACGCGCTGAATCGCAGCAAGCGCGCGCTCTTTCTCGACCTTCAAGCTGAGCGCGCGCGGGTCGAGCGGCTGCTCCGATGGGCCGACGTCGCGGTGCTCGGATGGACCGGGGCGCGGATGCGCGAGCTCGGACTTGATTACGCAGCGCTCAGCGGCATCAATCCACACCTGGTCGTGCTGCACGTTCCACCGCTCGGAAACCGCGGCCCGCTCGCCGATTTCGACGCCAGCGACGAGCTGGCCTCCGCGCTCGGCGGCATCTACGGCAGCCAGTGGGCGCTCAGCGGAAATCCGGTGGCGCTGCATTTCCCCGCCGCCAGCTATTCGGCCGGCGTGCTCGGCGCGACCGCGACCGTCGCGGCGCTAGGTGCGCGCGAGCGTGGTGGCGATGGCCAACCGGGCAGAAAATCGCAAGGGCAACTGCAGGGACAACTGGTTGAAGTCTCGCTCCTGGCCGGGGCCTTTTCGCTCCAGACCGGCGGCATCATGCGCCACGAGAAGATGACCCGCATGTATGAAGGACCGCTGGACCCGCTCGGCCCGATTCCCTGTTACCGCCTGTTTCGCGCCGCCGACGGCGAGTACCTGTTCGTGGCCTGCGGCAACGTGACGTTGTGGAACAAGCGGGCGCTGGCGATCGAGCGGCCCGAGCTGGTTTCCGACCCTCGCTTCGAGGGCGCGCCCTGGGGCGTCGCGAGCCAGCATCGCCAGGCGCTGAAGGCCCTGCTGCAGGAAATAATTGCGGCCCGCCCGCGTGAAGAGTGGCTTCGCATCCTGCGCGAGAACGACATCCCCTGTGCGCCCGTGCTCTCGCGCACGGATTTCATCAACCATCCGCAGGTGGACGCACTCGGGATGCGCCGCGCGATCGACGACCCCACGCTCGGCGCGACGATCCAGCCCGGCATCGCGGTCGGGCTCGAACTCACGCCCGGCGAAATCACCGGGCCTGCGCCGGCGATCAGTTATGATCGTGCGGGGGATCTTTCAAATGACCGCATGGTCGGGGGATGGCTCGCCGAGCCGCCGGCGCGCTCGCACGACGGCGCGGCGCGCGGCTCATTGGCCAGGGGACCGCTCGACGGCCTGCTGATACTGGACTTTTGCAGCTACATCGCCGGCTCCTACGGCCCGATGATTCTCGGCCAGATGGGCGCCGAGGTGATCAAGATCGAAAGCCTGGACGGCGACGCGTTCCGCCACTTCGGTTTCGGCTTTCTGGGATGGAACCAGGGCAAGCGCGCCCTTTCACTCGACCTCGCCGCGCCCGAGGGGCGCGAGATAATCCACGGCCTGGTGCGCCGCGCCGACATCGTGGTCGAAAACCTGCGGCCGGGGCGGATGCGCCGCTTCGGGCTGGACTACCAATCGCTCTCGGCGATCAATCCGCGCCTCATCTATATGTCGGTCAACGGCTTCGGCAATCGCGGCCCGGAACACAACCAACCCGGCTTCGACCCGCTGCTGCAGGCGCGTTCGGGCCTGATGGCGGCCGAGGGCGGCCATCATCAGCCGCCGCTCTATCTCACTTGCGCGATCTGCGACTACGGAGCCGCGATGCTTTCGGCGTTCGGATGCGCGCTGGCGCTGCGCGCGCGCGAACGTCTTGGCCGCGGCCAGCTCTGTGAGACTTCGCTGTTGCAGTCCGCGATGGCGTTCCAGGCGGGCGAGTTTATTTTCTTCGACGGCCGGCCCGACATGGAAAACGGCCGGCCGGAATCGCGTGGCCGCTCGGCGCTCTGCCGCGCCTACCAGTGCCGCGATCGAGCGTGGGTGTTCGTGCATGCCGCCGAGGCGGCGCCCGGGGTGGGGCTGCGGCGCGTGTGCAAGCTCGCCGCCGACCCGGCGTTTGCGGCGGCCGCGCGCGAGCCCGAGGACGGCCCGCTCGCGCACGCCGTCGCCGCGGCCTTCGCGGGCGTTGACCGTGCCCAGGCGCTGGCGGCGCTGAACGCGGCCGGCGTCCCGGCGCTCAGCACGCATCGCACGGCCGACCTCTTCGACGATCCGCAGGTCAACGCCAATGAACTGCTCGCCGAGCTGCATCATTCGCAATGGGGCGGCGTCGTGCAGACCGGCACCCTGGCGAAGTTTTCCGCGACGCCGGGTAAGGCCGAGCATGCAGCGCCGCTTTTGGGCGAGCATAGCGACGAGATTCTCGCGCGCCATCTCGGCTACGATCGCGAACGGATCGCCGATCTCCGCCGCCGCGGGATCGTGAAGTAGCTAATCCTTCGGGACGCCATGCGGGCGCTCACCCCTTCGCCACAAATTGCGCTAGGCTGACGCGCGTGGACAGTGGAACCGCGGGCGGCCCGCTTGGTTGCCGCGCCCGCCCAGTCCGCGAAACATCCATCCGCACCCGAGGTGACCGATGGCCAATCCAAGCCCGCTGCTCGATTTCGACGTGGCCGCGCTGTCGCAAAAGCTGCGCGCCAAGGAAATTTCGCCGGTCGAACTTACCCGGGCCTATCTCGATCGCATCGAGGCGGTCGACGAGCGCATCGTCTCCTACATCACCGTGACCGCCGACATGGCGCGCGAGACGGCGCGCAAGGCCGAGACGGAAATAACCGCGGGGCGATGGCGCGGACCGTTTCACGGCGTGCCGATCGGGCTCAAGGATCTCTGCTACACCAAGGGCATCCTGACCACTGGCGGATCGAAAATCCTGGGCGATTTCGTTCCCAATCACGACTCGACCGTATGGACGCGGCTGAGCGAGGCGGGCGCGGTGCTGCTCGGCAAGCTCAACCTGCACGAGTTTGCTTACGGCGCGACCTCCAACAATCCGCATTGGGGCACCTGCCGCAATCCCTACGACCTCGACCGCATTCCCGGCGGCTCCAGCGGCGGTTCAGGCGCGGCCATCGTCGCACGCACCGCCGCGGCGACCATCGGCACCGACACCGGCGGCTCGATCCGGATCCCCGCGGCGTGCTGTGGATGCGTCGGACTCAAACAGACCTGGAGCCGCGTCAGCCGCTACGGCGTGATGCCGCTTTCCGACTCGCTCGATCACGCCGGGCCGATCACCCGCACCGCGCGTGACGCCGCGCTGATGCTCAACATCATCGCCGGCCACGACCCTAACGACGCGACTTCCAGCCGCGAGCCGGTGCCCGACTACACCAGCCGGCTGGGCGGCGACCTCAAGGGGATGCGCGTCGGTGTGATCCGCGAGCTCAACACCGGCATTTCGGAGCCGGTGTCGCGGGCATTCAACGCCGCGCTCAAGCAACTCGGATCGCTGGGCGCAACGGTCGAGGAGGTTTCCATACCGTCGTTCACCGAGGGCTCGCAGGTCGCGATGGTGGTGCTGATGGCCGAGGCGCTGGAATTTCACGAACAGTGGATGCGCGAGCGGCCCGACGACTACGGCGCCGACGTCCGCTCGCTCATCGAGACCTCGATGACGATCACGGCGGTCAATTACGTCCGCGCGCAGCGCGAGCGCAACCTGATGCTGGCCGAGGCGCTCACGGCACTGCAGGACCATACCGTCCTGCTTGCGCCGTCGCAGACGACCGCCGCGCCGAGGATCGACGACAGCTCCTACGACATCATCGCCAACATGGTCCGCTTCACCGGACCATTCAATGCCACCGGACAGCCGGCGGTGTCGATTCCGACCGGGCTCTCGAATGAGGGGTTGCCGCTCTCGATGCAGATCGTCGGCAAGCCCTTCGACGAAGTCACGGTGCTGCAGGTGGCCGACGCCTACGAACGCGCGCGCGGCCCGCTGCCGCGGCCAAAGATTTAGTGAAACGCGGCGAACGGCAGTTTCTGAACGACGACACTTCGAACCTCTGGAGGAATGGCGATGGCAAAGCTGACAGCGCAGACGGCCAAGGCGATGGCGCGCGAGCTATACGGCTACGAGCTGACCGACGAAGCGGCGGAGACGGTCGCCAACGCTGCGGGCGCGATGATCACGCA
>VFSW01005925.1_pt1 | contig 18013 bp, 12 predicted proteins | sample 5358111 | NCBI WGS metagenome assembly VFSW01 (sample SAMN11554181, study PRJNA540505) | mine drainage metagenome | isolation source: sediment from site ElyBrook_90M | place: USA: Ely Copper Mine, Vershire, VT | collected 2017
ATAATCTCGCGCTCACGGTTGATCCAGTGAGAGAGCTCATAGACGAGCATTTTTGGGAGATCGGAAATCACAGCCAAGCCCCCACACATATCTCCATAGAGGGTGCAATAGCCAACGGCCAGCTCGCTCTTATTGCCTGTAGTCAGCAGCAGGCTGCCGAATTTATTGGAAAGCGCCATGAGCGTCATGCCGCGCAGTCGTGCCTGAAGATTTTCCTCGGTGGCATCCTCAGGCCGACCAGCAAAGACCGTACGCAGCCCTTGCTTCATCACCTCAAAGGCCGGAGTCCACGGCAGTGTCAGGTAGGAAATACCAAGAGTGTCGGCGAGAGTATTGGCATCCTGAACGCTTCCTTCAGAGGAGAAAGGTCCCGGCATCGCCACTCCCGTCACATGGTCTCTGCCCAGTGCCTCCACGGCTAAAACAGCAGTGAGTGCCGAGTCAATGCCTCCGCTTAGGCCAAGAACAGCACGCCGGAAACCGCATTTTCTAAAATAATCGCGGAGGCCGAGCACGAGAGCCTGATAGAGTTCTTTCAGAGGATCTCGCACGGTATCGGCTGCGATCAGAGGATGCTCTGTCAGATTGAGCATGGCGACCTCTTCGCGAAATCCGACCAATTCACGGCAAGGAATTCCTTCGGCAGAAATGAGCAGCGAATGTCCATCGAAGATCAACTGATCATTCCCTCCCACCGAGTTGCAATAGGCAATGGGGACGTGCAGCCGCTTGGCCTGATGGCTCAACATCCGTACGCGCAGGGCAGGCTTTTCCAATTGATAGGGCGAAGCACTCAGATTGATCAGCATTTCCGCTCCGGCAGCTACCAGGTCAGCGGGTGGATCGACGCGATAGAGAGGACCCGGCAGATATTCCGGTGTCCAGAGATCCTCGCAAATGGTGATCCCGAGGAGTTTCCCTGCCACTTCGATGGGGGAGGAAGGGCCGCCCTCTTCAAAGTAACGTCCCTCATCAAAGACATCATAAGTGGGCAGCAGGCGCTTGTGAACAATCACCGGAATCTCTCCCTTTCGGAGCAGAGCGGCAGCGTTGAAAAAAGGCTTACCTTGCCCGGTCTCATTGCGGTCAATGAATCCCACCACAAGTGGAACTTCTCCGATGCTGCTGACAGCCTCATGCAGATCTGCCAGTGCGACGAGATTCCTATCCACAAACTCTCCAGAAAAAATCAGATCCAGTGGAGGATAGCCAGTGAGAGCCAGTTCAGGGGTCATGACAAGCTCTGCTCCCTGGGCCACAAGCTCACGGTAGGACGCCAGAATCAGCGCGGCATTTTCTCCAAGATTTCCAACAGTCGTATTGATCTGGGCCATGCCGATCTTCATGGGAGCCATTCTACCAGAATCCCCACTGACGTGTGACACAAATATAAATACCAAGAGTCAGATTTGCCACCGCATGAGCCGTTACACAGGCTGTGAGACTACGCGTGCGCACCGCGATCAGATTCAGCAAAATACCGGTCACAAACGCCGCCGACCAGTCGCTCTGTGCATGAATGGAAGTGAAGAGTAGCACCACGATCCAGAAACTCATGCGGTTGGCACTGCCAAAGGGAAGTGCTGTGAAATCCTCGCGCACCAGATAGCGGAGCAGAAAGCCGCGCCAGAAAATTTCCTCCACCAGCGGCACAACCAGCACCAGCCGCGCAAAACGAGTTGCCAGCATCCAGGGAGTCATTTCTGGAATCACATAGGGATCAAATCCCTCCATGCGCTGCGGTTGATGAAAGAGCTCCTGGGGTGCAATCCAGAGAGCGAAAATCAACAATCCTACAGCTATGCCGATGAGCAGCTTTCCACCTGTCGTGCCGCTGAAATCATAATTACGCCAGTACCAGAGGAGCGCCCCCGCACAGATCGCTGTTTGGAGCGGATAGATCCAATACATCGAATCGAGCAGGAGTCCTCCAAAACTTACCATGCCGAGCGACCGCGCCCCAGAGACCGCCATGAGTCCTGCCATAAAGAGTCCAAACGGCAACACGTAGGCGAGAAGGTCGCGGCGTGATGGATTCGGAACTTTCCCGGACATGACTCTTGCCTATCAGCTCCCGCATATTCAGCAAAAGAGATTCAGAAAGAGTTTTTTCCTCCAGACGCCGCTTATACTATTCTTATCCCTATGCCGGACAGCATTCCCCTTCTCGGGTCTCATATCCCCACCATTGGCGGCTTGGCCGCCGCCATTGACCGGGGTGTCGGCATCGGTTGCACGGCGATGCAGATCTTTGTGAAAAACAATATGCAGTGGTCTGCCAAGCCGTTGTTGGAGGCCGACATCCGTGCTTTCACCGAGCATCCGCTGAGGCATCAGCTTGACACTATCGTTGCCCATGCCGGATACCTTATCAATCTGGGTGTCGAGGGAACCGAGAACCACGAGAAATCACTCCGCTCCCTTTCTGGTGAAATGCTCCGTTGCGAACAGCTTGGCATTCCTTCTCTGATCCTCCATCCCGGTTCTCACCTCGGTGCAGGAAGTGAGATTGGCATTGCCTGCGTTGTGCGCAATCTCGACCTCCTCCATGCTGAGCATCCCAATCTCCGCCTTCGCATTGCTCTGGAAACTACCGCCGGACAGGGGGCCTGCCTCGGCGCACGGTTTGAGGAAATCGCCACGATTCTTGAACGTGCTGCCGATCCTGCACGCCTCACCGTTTGCCTCGATACGGCCCATGTTTTTGCGGCTGGTTACGATCTTTCAACTTCCAAGGGGACGGAGGAAACCTTTGCCACATTTGATCGTGTTATCGGCCTCTCCCGTCTCAGCCACCTCCATCTCAATGACTCAAAATCTGCCCTTGGCTCCCGCGTGGATCGGCATGATAATTTAGGTAAAGGGAAGATCGGCCTTGATGCCTTCCGCTGGATCATGCGTACCCCAGAACTCGCCGCTATCCCAAAAATTCTTGAAACCCCCAAAGGAAAAGACCTCACTGAGGATCGTGAGGCCATCGCCCTTCTGCGGGGATTCTGCTCCTAAAAAAGTACGAAATCAGGATGTTGATATAAACATTCGCTTTTTATTCGACCGTGACGCTTTTGGCCAGATTGCGGGGTTTATCCACATCACATCCCAGCGTAACGGCGATATGGTAGGCAAAGAACTGTAGCGCGATCGAAGCAAGAATCGGAGTGAGATATTCAGGAGCCTCAGGAAGAAGAATCACATCGTCACAGAGGAGGGAGAGTTCCTGACCTTTGCCCTCGGTTCCAATGGCAATGACAGGACCGCCTCGGGCCTTGACCTCCTCGATATTACTCAAGTTTTTATGAAAAACTGCATCATGGGGCGCGATGAATATTGAAGGAGTCTCCTCATTCACCAGCGCAATGACACCATGCTTCAGTTCGGCACTTGCGTAGCCGCTGGCAGCAATGTAGCTGATCTCCTTGAGCTTGAGGGCTCCTTCGAGTGCCACGGGGTAGTTAAACTGGCGTCCCATGAAGAGCATGACCTTGGCTTGGGCATAACGCCGTGCAATGGAGGCAATCTCCTGCTCCAGCTTGAGAACTCTGTCGATTTTGGCAGGCAGCCCCTCCATCTCGCTAATGATCCGGCTGCCCTCGGAGCTGGAGAGATTCCGAATTCTCCCCAGAAGAAGGGCAATGAGGGTCAGAACTGTGACCTGGGAGGTGAAGGATTTGGTTGCCGCCACTCCAATTTCAGGCCCCGCATGCATATAGACGCCCCCATCACTTTCGCGCGCAATGGTGCTGGCGACATTATTACAGATACCGAGAGTACGGTGTCCCTTACGCTTGCTCTCACGCAGGGCGGCCAAGGTATCGGCAGTTTCTCCACTCTGACTCAGGACAAAAACCAGCGTATCCTTGGTCATCGGAAGATTGCGGTAGCGGAACTCGCTGGCAAATTCACATTCTGTCGGAACCTGCGCCAGTGTTTCGATGGCGTATTCACCGACCATGGCCGCATGGAAGGCCGTGCCACAACCACTCAGGATCACACGCTCCACGGAACGCAACTCTGCATTGGTCATGTTGAGTCCACCGAGTTTGGCCGTGGCCTCCTCATGCGCCAGACGTCCGCGCATGGCATCGGTGACGCTTTTGACCTGCTCATGAATTTCCTTGAGCATGAAGTGGGAATGATGCCCCTTGCTGACATCCTCGTCGGTCATCTCAACGGTGGTGACATTATAGTCGGCACCGTTTCCCTCAATGGTGGAGATGGTGAATCCCTCTCCGGTCAATACGGCAATCTCGTAGTCATTGAGATAGACCACATCACGCGTGTGGCCAACAATCGCACTGACATCACTGGCTAGAAAATTTTCCCCCTTACCGATACCGAGCACCAGAGGGCTTCCGCGACGGGCCCCAATGATGAGTCCTGGAAATTCCGCATGAACGATGGCGATTCCATAGGTGCCGCTCACCAGATGCAGAGCCTCACGCAGCGCAGAAACAAGCGCTCCCTGAGTCCGCTCGCCAGAGCGGTCAAAGGCGCGACCCACGAGGTGAGCCAGCACTTCGGTATCGGTCTGGGAAATAAATTGATGACCCTCTTCCTCAAGCTGGGTACGGAGAGAGGAGTAGTTCTCAATCACCCCGTTGTGTACGAGAGCCAGCCTTCCTGAACGGTCGCAGTGCGGGTGAGCATTTTTCTGGGTCACCTTTCCATGAGTAGCCCAGCGGGTATGACTGATGCCGGTGGTGCCGCCGAGGGGATTTTTTCCGATAGAACGGCGAAGGTCATCAATGCGGCCAATTTCCTTACGAATGGAAATACACCCTTCCTCCAGGGTAGCCACACCTGCCGAATCATAGCCTCGGTATTCCAAGCGTTTGAGCCCATCAAGAAGAATGGGCACCGCCTCTGCATGACCGACATATCCTACGATTCCACACATATAGTTTTAAGATCCAAAGGTCTTCCCGTCAGGAAGAGCTTCCTAGGTTGCTCCGAAGTTGATTTAAGAGACTGACAAACAGCGAGACTCTTCGCAAGATACAAGACGCAACCGATTTGCAAATTATGAGCAAAAGACATGTCATTCCTCCGGCAACGCGCACTCTCGCCATCATTATGGGGGGGGGAGCAGGCACACGACTCTTCCCATTGACCAAAGATCGAGCCAAACCGGCCGTCCCCATTGGAGGAAAATACCGACTCGTCGATATCCCCATCAGTAATTGTTTAAATTCTGGCATTCGCAGCATCTACGTGCTGACACAGTTCAATAGCACATCGCTTCATCGCCACATCAACGCCAGCTATAAATTTGATCACTTCAGTCCCAGCGTTGTCGATATTCTGGCGGCCCAGCAGACCCCCAAAGGCTCCACCTGGTATCAGGGTACGGCAGATGCCGTTCGGCAGAATCTCCGCACTTTTCTTGAGGACGATCATGACTACTTCATCGTTCTCTCCGGCGATCAGCTCTACCGGATGGATTATCGCGATATTATTCAGCAGCACATTATTGGCGGTGCCGATCTGACGATCTCCTGCATCCCGGTGAACCGTGATGCCTCTACCGCGTTCGGTATCATGGAAACGGATGAGACACACCGTATTACAAATTTTGTAGAGAAACCCTCCGAGCCAGCAGTTCTCGCAGAACTCAAAATGAAACCGGAACTTCTCAGGGAACTCGGCGAGTCTGACTATCAGGAACTCTACCTTGCATCGATGGGTATCTATGTTTTCAACCGTCAGGTTCTGGAAGACTGTCTGAACAATGATTTTCCCGATTTCGGGAAGAACATTATTCCCTCCACCATCCATGCACGCGATGTCCAGGCCTATCTCTTCCGGGGTTACTGGGAGGATATTGGAACGATCCGATCTTTTTTTGATGCCAATCTCAATCTTTGCGATCCTCACCCACAGTACAGCTTCTATGCTTCTGGTGCTCCGATATACACCCAATCACGATTTCTGCCGGCCAGCGTGGTGGAGGATACCGTGGTGAGCAGAGCGATGATTTCTGATGGCTGCCGGATTCGCTCGGCTCGACTAGAGCGTTGTGTCATCGGCCTCCGCAGCCTTGTCAACTCAGGATCTAGGCTGCGCAACACCGTTGTCATGGGAGCCGATTATTATGAAAGCGATAAAGGAGGGGCTCCCTTTGACACCATTCCCATCGGCATTGGCCGCGATTGCAATATCGAGGATGCCATCATTGACAAGAATGCCAGAATTGGCGATGGCGTGGTTATCACACAGCAGGATAAGGGGATGAATTATGAAGGCCCCGGTTACTACATTCGGGATGGTATCGTGGTCATTCCTAAGAACGCTGTCATTCCTCCCGGAACCCACATTTAACACACGCACGCACCTTGCTCTCATGATTTCTCGCCTCACCCGATTTTCTCACCTTCTCTTGCTCCTCGGAGCACTCATGGCGCTCTCTGGATGCCTCTATGATTACGCTCCCTCGGGGCCTTCGCGTGGCATCGATACGTGGTTGCTCGGTCAATGGCAGACCCAGGACAAGGCAGGGCATCAATTCACCGCCATCGTTACCCGTGCCTCTTCGGATCATTACAAGGTGGAATTTCAGGGCCACGGCGTGCAACCCTTAGAGTTTGGTGGCTGGATCAGTCGTGTCGATGGGTTCTCCATGCTCGTACTCAGGTCGCTGAATCAAGGGCCAACCTTTGGCAAAGTGGCCCTCTACCATGATGAACTCCTTTCTCCAGAAAAAGCCCCCCCTGGAGGCATCGGGGCCACCCGCATTCGTCTCAGTGAGCTCCAGCTAGATGAGTCCACACGTTCCCTCGATTCCATCAAGCTCCGTGCGGCCATTCGCAGCGCGCTCAAGAAAGGAACTCTCCTTGTGCCGCACGATGTCGTGGCTGACATGAAAGCCGAAATCAACCCCGGTTCTGCAAAGGATTCCAAAACTTCTAAAAAAACCAGGGAGGAGATTCCCGGAAGCATCATCTGGACCAGGACCGGCGGAGTCACCTTTCGGGGAGAGCCCTTCTCATACTGAAACAGCAGATGACGTGTTGAATGGCGGAGAAGATTTTTCTCCTCGCTCCTCCTCTTCACGACGCAGTTTTACAATCACTCAAATTTTTTTATTTCCATGTCCAAAATATCCGATTCCGAATCCCGTATGGAGAAGATTGTCAGCCTTGCCAAGCGTCGAGGCTTCATCTTCCAATCCTCCGAAATCTATGGCGGCATCGGTGGATTCTGGGATTATGGCCCGCTTGGAGCCGAGCTGAAGCGCAATCTTCGCGAGACCTGGTGGCAGTCGATGGTTCGCAATCGTGATGATATTGTCGGCCTTGATGCCACGATCATCCTTCATCCCGCTGTCTGGAAAGCGAGCGGCCATGTCGATACCTTTGCCGACCTGATGCGCGAATGCACCATCAGCAACAAACGCGTCCGCGCTGATCATGTGGAGCCTCAGAGCGGTTCGGTGATGCGTTTCACCGGAGCCAAGGCGAGCAATGAGGGTGGCTCAACATGGTCTATAAACCGATCTCTTACTGTTCTTATGAAACAGGGCGAGCATATCGCAAGTTTCCGTAAGCGCATTCGCCAGCTTCTTGTGCAAAATGCCGGGGCTCCTTCTGGTAATCCCGAGGAGATTGAACTTCTCGGCGAAGAACGGATGGATGTTGTCACCGATTCCATTGACTTCCATCCCGAGACCGGCGGCCTGCTCAACGAGGCCCGTCCCTTCAATCTGATGTTGAAGACCTACATCGGCCCGACCGCAACGGAAAACGACATTGCCTATCTCCGCCCGGAGACAGCTCAGGCGATCTTTGCCCAGTTCAAGAATGTCTGCGATTCCTCGCGGGTGAAGGTTCCTTTTGGCATCGGCCAGATTGGCAAGGCCTTTCGCAATGAGGTGACACCGAAAAACTTCACCTTCCGCTCGCGGGAATTCGAGCAGATGGAGCTGGAGTTCTTTATCCGCCCTGATGAGGCGGTGAAGCTCATCCACGGCTCGATTGCTTCTTGGCATGAAGGAGCCGATCTCAGCGAGCCGCAGCCTAACTGGGGCTGGGAGTTGTGGCATCGCTATTGGCTCGCCCAGCGCACTGCCTACTATGCGGGCATCGGACTCGGCCCCGAAGTTCTTGATACCACATGGCAGACAGGAGCCGATCTCGCCCACTATGCACGAGCCTGTGTCGATATTCTCTTCAAATTTCCCTTCGGAACTGAGGAGCTTGAGGGCATTGCCGCACGCGGCTCCTTTGACCTCACCCAGCATCAGACGCATTCAGGGAAGCTGCTCGAGTATTTTGATGAGGAGCTGAAAACCGCCTGTGATAAACTGACTTCCGAGCAGAAGGAAGCCTTCATCGAAGAGTGCTTTACGCAACGGCTCCGCCCTGAAACACCCCGCGATGCCATCGTTGCAACCACTGAAAAGCTCTTTAAGGGACTCTATATCCCCCATGTCATCGAGCCGTCGGCGGGGCTTGATCGTCTGGCACTTGCCATCTTGACCAACTCCTTTGAGGAGGAAGAGGTGACCGACGACAAGGGAAAGACAGAAACCCGTACCGTGCTCCACTTTCATCCTCGGATCGCCCCGATTAAGGTCGGCATCTTTCCACTCCTCAAGAACAAGCCGGAGCTGGTCGCCAAGGCCAGGGAGGTCATGGCTCTTCTCCGTCCTCACATGGCAGTCTTCTACGATGAGACGGGAGCCATCGGACGCCGCTACCGTCGTCAGGATGAAGCGGGCACACCCTTTGGCATCACCATTGACTTTGAGACCCTCGGAGAGGAAAAGCCGGAGCTGCAGGATACCGTTACCCTGCGTGAACGCGATTCCATGCAACAACGCCGCATCCCGATCACAGAACTCCTTCCCTTTCTCCTGGGAAAGATTCTTTAATTCTGTAAGAGCGCATCGGCCCATTCTTACCGCAACAGCCTCACTGCGATTAAATCAGCGGTTCCTTAGGTAATCCTTCCGATGGTTTTTCTTCGTTATTTTCCCTCTGAGGTACGGCTTTCCATCTTCACCGTCACATTATCTGGCACTGTCACGGTGCGTTGCCGACGCGGTACATTCGGAGGTGCCAGGATTTCAAATGGCATGTCGTAGGCATCGGATGTCACGGAGCAAATCTGCTCTCCCACTGGTAGCCCCTTGATGAGAGCCACTCCGCTAGCGTCTGTTTTTGCATGGAAAGGAAGACTTGCGGGTTGCTGCTTCGCAGTCGTTGCTGCATCAGTCTCTTGCTGGCTCAGCATTTCCGCGCTGTTGAACCGCGCTCCGAGAAGACCATTGCAGTTCCCCATGCCTTGGTTAGGACTGAACCCAACTGTGGCCCCGCTCAGGGGCTTGCCATCAGGAGTTTGAACCTCCACGCGGACTTCGCCGGTCTTCTCCATTGGAACTGAAAGCTGCTGATCCCGATCTTGACCGATCAACCGAGCTTGATGAATTCCCGTAAAAAAATGACCACTCTCGTCTTTCGAGACATAACCGTCGCAGCCTGCGACGATCTCCAGGCTACCAGCAGGCAGATTGGTGAGCATGAACGATCCGTCTTCCGCCACATCTGCCGAGGTGAACCATGTATTGATGAAAGAATTTCCATAATCGGAAGCGGGGTGAGGTGATGAGACGCAACTTGCAATCCAACCTCCTTTCACGGGTCTTGGAACAGAAGGATCGAGCACTCCTTTGACCATCCCTCCTTCATGCATCACAAAGCTTTTTTTCAGATCGAAGTCGCCTGACTGGGGATTTTTTCCATTTTCAGTTTTCGCAAGGAGTGAAAAGGGAACCGAATCGCTGAAATAGATTTTCCCCTGAGGAGTCATGGCCACCAGACGAACAAGATAGTTTCCATCGGGAAGATGTGCCGAAACGGAGAGGCCATCAGGGGAGGGTGTCCATTTTTGCCATCTGGACTGCCGTTTACCATCCACGATGTCCGCCTCTATCCGGGAGAAGCTGATGCAGGGAAGGGGCTGGGGGGAGAGCATCACTTTGGTGCCGCGTACGAGCGTCACAGGCTTAGGGAAATCCAGATTTACTTCTACCGCTGCACTGCATACCTCAGGATGCTGAACCAGAACGATCACCGTCCCGGTTGTCAGCTTGTCAGCCGTGTGAGAGGGAAAGGAAACCGATGCCTTTCCTTCCGCGTCTGTTGTTCCCGACTGAAAGAAATGTTTATCCTGAGGTCTGATTCCATACCAACTCCTAGGATCCTCTCTGGTTCTGAGCCCTGTTGGTTTTACCGAAGCCCCCTGGATCGGGTTGCCCTGCTGATCGATCACTTGAATGCTCAGCGTTTTCGTTGGATTGGCATCAGTCGATTTTGCTCCTGAGTTCATTGTTTGGGACTCTTTCTTTTGATCTGCCGCAAGATTCGGAAAGAACTGTGCGATGACCGTGGCAGCGGGATTTCCTCCATCGCGAATCTTTCCATCGGTTCCAACGACACCTGTTTTTCCCGTCTTCCAATCGACCTTGGTCGTCTGGCCATTCTCTACCTGGACAGCCGATCCATTCTGGATTCCTCCCATGAATACTCCGAGCCATACAGGGCCTGCCACCAGATGTTTGAAAATTACCGGATCGCCTTGAGGTTTCGTTGGTCGGGCGTTTTCAAAGATGATCTTCTGTCCGTGATAGGGTGGCCCTTTTTTATTCCAGTAGCTCACATGATAGAGCCGATTCGTAGTGCTTACTGTCGTCGAAGTCAGATCAATCTCCCCCCAGGACAAAAGTTGCACATTCGGCGCGGCCTTCAGTGCCTTGTAGGTGGTGGTGAAATACCCCATATCCGGCTGGACAATGGCAATGGGATAATCCTCCTCCTGTGCCGGTAAGTCATACTCGCCTCTCTCCTTGCTCCTGATGATTTGCTGACGCGAAGAATCCCGATACACACCATCCGTGATCATCACAGCATTGCCTGGGCCAGCGACTACGATCTGGGCATTTTTCACAGGAGTGCCATCTTCCGCCGTCACGAGGCCATGAATGGCTGCTGCTGGCTTGAGTTCAAAATCGATGGCGACCGATTCCTCATTATTGGCAATCGGTCGAGAAACTCCCGCTTCATAACCCGGTGCTTCTATCCGAATGCGGTGAAAACCCTCCGCTTGAACTCCTCGACCATCCTGATTATTCATCTCTGCGGGACGGTCAAAAACATATCGGTAGAAATCGGTATGGTAAGGTATCGCCGCGTTATGAGCCCAGCCCCCATAGTCTGGATGATGCTCAGGATAGTAAGTGCCGAAAACGAGATGATACTGCATAATGGGCTTTTTAGTCACTGCATCCAGCACATGCCCTGAGACAACTGTCGGAAGCTTGAGTTGAAAAGTCTGCACACCCTCGGTCGGCTTCAATGTGGGACTCTCCTGGAGAAATTTATCTGCATCCAGCATATAAGTAACAGGCTCTTCAGGAGCGTGCTCCCAGATGACCATGCCATTTTTGTCTGACTCAAAACGGATGCTTCTATAATGGAAAGGTTCATGTCCACGCCAACCTCTGGCAACAAGTGTAACTCCTTGAACAGGATTGCCTTGCTTGTCCACAAACCGCATTTGTAAACGCTTGCCCGATTTCAGTATGACCTTGAGAGGCTGCGCTATCGTAGCCGTTTCAAGATTGACCATTTCGGGAGCATAATTCGGCGAGGTGAAGGTAAGGATGCGATTGAGGTAGCTTTTTTCTGTTGGCAGCCCAACAAAATGGAAACGTCCTTTTGAGTCTGTTTTGGTTGATGGACCAGGCAGTGATCCCGCTCCTGCCTCTCCAAACGCGACATGAACTCCAGAGATCGGATGCCCTTTCTCATCGGATACCGTCCCATAAACCAAAGAGCCCTTGTGTTGAATTAAGAGGGCAATTTCGTCCGCATGGCAGTTAGCCTCCCAAACCACCCAACTCCCGATGGCGCAGATACTCAGAATTATGACCACAAACAACCATGAGAAATTTTTTCTTCTCTCGGCTCCCAGAATCCTCCTGATGCGCTTGAGTAACGATCCACCTGTTGCAGAGAGTGTGATGGCTCTGGGGAGAGAGCGGCTTTCTTCCAGGGAGGCAAGGGCGGTGACATAGAGGGCCTTATCGCCAAGGACGTTCAGGGCGAGGTCGTCACAGCAGTTTTCACGTTCTTCTCGGATGCTGCGGCTGATCCACCAGACCACCGGATGATAGAAGAGAAGTGTCTCCACAGTGATCTGGATCAGGTTAGCGAAATAATCATGCCGTCGGATATGGGCTAACTCATGGGCAAGAATTGCCTCAATCTGATCTGCCGGAAGCCCAGTCAGAAACGTGGTAGGCACCAGGATAACCGGACGCAACCACCCCATCACTGTAGGGACCTCGATCAGGATGGATTCGAGAATACTGACCGTCTGCCCAATACCCATTCTTTCGGCAAGAGTATTCAATCGCTCTACCCAGATGTGATCCTGAACCGGGATTCCCGAGATACAAAAATGCCGCAGTTGGAGCCAAGCATAGAGAGTACGAAGACTAAGGAGGATCACTCCCAGGCTCCAAAATATAACAAGATAAGGAAGAGCCCTATTGATAGAGTGCTCTATATGCGAGAGAGGCAAGATCGAAGAAGGAGATGCTGCTGGGGCCGAGGGCATGGGGGGAACGATGCTGTTAGTCGTCAGCGGCGAGTGGGTAGTCACAAGATGCGACTGGAACGACTCGAATCCTTGATTTGCCATCGCCGCAAGGTGAGGGCGGGTATCCCTGCCGAGAAGCGTCCAGGTGAGGCACGGGAGGAGGAGGCAGCTTAGTAATGCCACGCAGAGGAACAGGTAGCGGCTCTGCGCAGAGGATTTTTTAAAGAACCCCAACCCCAACAAAGTGAGGATGCCAATCAGCCCGCCCTGCCACAGAAAATGAAGCAATACCCAGCCGAGCCGCTCCATCCACTCAGGAAGAAAGATTGATAGGATCATGATGATTGCTTGGTTAGGGTTTCGACCAACGCTCGTATTTCGGAAAGCTCCCTGGGACTCGCTTTTCTGGAGGCCAATGCCTGCATGACCAGCGTAGAGGTCGATCCATCAAAAGCTTTTTTTAAAAGCCCATGAACAAGCTGTTGCTGTGTTTCCTCTTTGGACAAGGTTGCCTCATAGATGTGGGCACGCTGAGAATCATTGCGCCGGACCAGACCCTTTTCGGTCATGATTTGCAGAAATTTCAGTACGGTCGTGTAACCGGTTTTTGACCGGAGAGAATCTTGCACTTCCTTGACAGATGCAGAGCCGAGTCGCCAAAGAACCTGAAGAATGGAAAGCTCCGCATCGGTTGGCTTGGGAAGTGCTGAGATAGCCATGGCGGCATTACTACGAAGACTTTCGTTGATTGTCAACGAAAGTCTTCGTAGTAATGACAAAAATCCTCTCTGAGAGAGGCGATGCCTTCCTCAAGAAATGCCCTGTCTTGAATCACGAAAGTTGAGGGCGCTAATGTGATGGCGTTACCTCCGAGAGAATCTCTCCCTCGGCAAGTTGAATGCGAAGCTGTTCTCCTGTGCTGACTTGATCGGCGGCGGTGATCACTTTCCCCCTAGCATTGCGCGTGATGCTGAATCCGCGCGCCAGTGTCGCCTCGGGACTGAGGGCTGAAAGTGCCGACGCCATGCGTTTCAGACACCCTGTGTCACGTTCCAGACGGTGGAGGGTTGTTAGGCAAAGATGATCTTTTAATGCACTTAGTCGCTCTCGGGCGCGTGCGAGCTGTTGACCGGGATGGGCCGCAGCAAGTTGTGCTGAGGTGGTAGCGAGTGAAGCGAGTATTTGTTCCAGGCGTCTCTCAAGAATCTCACAGAGGGTCTCCTGAATCTGGTCGCTGGTTTGGCGTGCCTCATCGAGCCTACGAAGCGGTTCACGAAAAAGCGCACATGAGGCCAGTCTCGCCTTCTGAGCATGGTGACGTTCTGTCGTGGCGAGGGCTTCACGGCCGATTCTGGCGACGAGTGCCTGGCTCTGCGCGATCACCTCCGCTCCATCGGCAGCCAGCAATTCCGCAGCGGCGCTTGGCGTCGGAGCACGCAGATCGGCCACAAAATCGGCAATGGAGAAATCAATCTCATGACCGACTGCACTGACCACAGGAATCGTGGATGAGACGATGGCACGCGCCACGACCTCTTCATTAAATTCCCAGAGATCCTCCAGACTCCCTCCTCCGCGTGTTATGACAATGACATCGACCGGGCCAATCTCCGGGGAACCGGAGGAGAGTTCTGTAATGGCGGCGGCGATTTCAGCGGCAGCCCCCTTTCCCTGCACGCGGACAGGATTCAGCACCACGCGGAGGCCGGGATGGCGGCGATGAAGGACTTGGAGAAAATCGTGAATGGCTGCACCGGTAGGTGAAGTGCCAACGCCAATCCGTCGGGGAAACCGCGGCAGAGGGCGCTTGCACGTTTGATCGAAGAGCCCTTCAGCAGCGAGACGCCGTTTGAGTTCCTCAAAACGAGCCTGGAGCATTCCCTCCCCCTTCGGCTGCACAAGCTTCACCACGAGCTGATACTGCCCGCGCGGTTGATAGACGCTGATCTCTCCGTAGAGCTGCACCTGAAGTCCGTCGCGCAGGGAGAGTTTCCCTTTTCCTGCTGCGGTGCGGGCGAAGAGGACACAGCTGAGTTGCGCTGTTTCATCCTTCAGCGTGAAGTAAGTATGCCCTGAAGACTGCCGACGGAGATTGGAGATCTCTCCCTCCACCCAGATCATACCAATCCCCTCCTCAAGAAGCCGGGTGATGCGCATGGTCAACTCACTGACACTCAGAACGACGGAATGTGAATTGGGAACTTTCGTTTCAGGATCTGTGAGTGGCGGTATTTTCTTCACCTCTACGGCTTTCTCCGTATCTGACTCTCTAGAGGTCTTGGGTAGGATCATTCCCATGGCAAAGCCGAGCTGTTCGGAGGAATGTCCAACAATAGGGGAAGGAGTCCGCGCCATAATTATCAGGCCAGCTGCGCACGTAATCCTGCCAGGAGTCTGGCAAGCCGCTTGGAAATTTCCAGTTCCTCCAGCAATTCTTGCCTTATGGAGGGATCAGTTACCAGTGTCGAGGCTACCAGATCGGTAATCACGCCGACATTGGTGATCTGGTTGAGATAAGCTTCAAACTGCATCGGCAATTCCATTCCCTGTTCCTTAAAGCGAGCGCAGAGGGCGTGCAGTTGGAGGACTTGGGCTGCCAGTTCTGCCGATTCCTCGTGATCGGAACCCAGGCTTTCCAGAGGCTCTATGAGAGCAATGCCATACGGTGTTTTCTTCTTCCATCCCGCGAAACGGATACGGCTCACCCCCTGTAAAATCAGATTCGATGTGCCGTTGGCATTGTGGATACAGGCCCTGACAAGCCCCGCTCCGGCAACCAATGCGACTTCCCCTTCTTCTTCCGCGCTCGGCATGGCCATGGCGAACATCCGCTCCGTTCTGAGGGCCTCCTCCAGCATGAGGCGATAGCGTGGCTCATAGATAAAGAGAGGGAGAAGAGCGTTAGGAAAAAGCGTCATACCAGACAGTGCCATGACCGGAAGAGTTGTTGGGAGTTTCTGGAGTTTTTCCTCACGCACGGAGAGCATCCTACGCTTGACGCCCCATTTCATAAATAGGAAATGATGCAAAAAGGCAGATCAATTGAGGTGCTGCATACTTTCTGATGGACGATTGAGGGAAGAGATTGCATCCTTCTTAGCTCTCGTCATCTGATGACTCCATGAGAACGGGTAGGTACCGAAGTGGCCAAACGGGGCGGACTGTAAATCCGCTGGCATCGCCTTCAGTGGTTCGAATCCACTCCTGCCCAGTCTCTCCTTAAAAGAGGTTGGAAGCCCGCAGGAAGAGGCTCTACGGGGGATTCTTTCTTTTTAGAGAATTTCACAGGAAACGGATGGAATTACCAGGAAGTGCTTCTAATTTGTCCGCCAATTATCCGCCCGACCTGAGGTTTTTTTGCAGCTTTCACTGCTTCATTCGTATTCCAGTCGTGCTGTGCATGAAGCCTACGCACGAGATGCCATTGTCATCTGCCCACCCTTGGAGGCTTACGAGCAGACAGAGCCACAAAATTTAATTGCCATTCCCATGACCCCGGCAATCGCTGAACAGATGCGTCATGCCGTGTTCTACTTGCCAAGTCGTCAGTTCTTCCTATGAAAGCCCCTGCCGAAAAGAAAATCGTCACCTCTCTCCCTGAGAATTTTTGAGAGATCCCAATGGATCGACACCTATTTTTAACTCTGGAAGCTCCCCGACAGCAGTGACAGCCTTGGTTAAAACTTCCTTTGTCTGCGATGTCAACAGATGCAAATCGCCCCCTTCAAAATAGATCATGGCTTTCAAACTTTCGCTGGGCTGGAAGTTCATGCCGAACATCTCACGGGCTGAAGCAAGCCCCTTTTGCAGTGAAGTATCCGCCGCCATAGCGGCAATATCCGTGTAATCCTTGGCGTTGATGCGGTGCAGAATGGTTTTTCAGTAAAGAAATCACAATCCACGGAAACACGATGACCGAGGCGCAAAGCGATGGTCGTGCCGCCATAGAGCACAACGCCAAGATCAGAGGAGGGATGCAAGGCACTCCAAAGCTCTTTTTGAGATGGAGGTAGAACATCTTTGGTTGGTAGAAACGGGATTCCATCACCCAACGAAGCTCCTCCGCTTCCACGCAATTTTCCAAAAGGAAGACATCACTCCAGTCGCCCAAGTTCATGACCTGAGCGGCGACTTGAAACGGAGTTTTCCGCGACTCTCCGAGCGTCTTCCACCAGACATAGCGCGTGGCTAGAAGGGGAAATTCTTCGCTCTCTTTCCAAGTCTCGAAGTCTTGCAATGGCGATGCGGCCTTCGTTCCCTGCGATGATACTGTGGGTTCAGCAGAGTTTAACCCGCTCCTGAGCTGGAGCGGTAGTGGGCTTTTCCTCCGTCACGGTGGTGGGGATGAAAACATCCTCACCCCATAAAAACACCATCCGGCCCTCCGACTGCTGCCACCCCGTTGATATTTTAGAGCCTCTTCCGAACCGAGAAGAAGGCATTCAACGCACCTGCGAAGTGCTCAGGCGCATCTTTGGATGGGTTTCTGAAGGTGGAACTCTTGAACAAAGGGGCCTTCGTGCTTCGGTGGTTCTCTACTGCGTTCAGGCCGACCTCATTGAAGAGGTAACGCTGGAAGAACTCAGCACACAGGCTGGGTTCCCCCAAGCCACCGTGGAAAACCTCATCGCGGAATTTTGCCACACCATCGACTGGAAATGACCTCCCTCTCATTACCGATGCAGGCTGGCACAGAAAAAACCTTCCCCTCCACCGACACACTGCGCTCCATTTCCCTGCGTGCCCTCCTGAGCTGGCATGGATTCGATCCCAAAGCTGAAGGGGGAAGTTTCCGAGTAAAAACCGACCGTCACAACATCGTGGTGACAGGCAGCCTTTGGTATGACAACAAGGCCGGAATTGGTGGAGCCGGAGCCCTTGATCTCCAAATGCACCTGAGCGGCGAGGATTTCCCTACTGCCTGCCAGAGCCTTGGGAGACGGTTCCTTCATGCCTCCGCTCCTCATCAAAGTATCGCACTTCCTCCCAGTACGCCGACGCCCTTCGAGCGCATGCCCTTTCATCAACTCATGGCCAAGTATGCCGTGAGAGATGATGCCAACTGGCCGATGGCCCGAGCCTATCTACTCGAAGAGCGAGGAATCGAGCCCTCCATCGTGGAGGAACTTCATGCCGCTGGTTCCATTTATGCTAACGATCATCTCCCCAATCCCGCCTTGCTCTTTCTCCATCGGAGCGATGCCGGAAAGGTGGTCGGAGCCACTCTGCGGGATACTCGGCACCAGTCCTCCTTCCGTCCCACCTTGGGCAACAAACTCACCGGCTGGTTCACTGTCGGCAATATCCAGGAGGCGCATTCGATTATTGCCGTTGAATCACCAATTGATGCTCTGAGTTACCACACGCTCTATGCGGGCAAGAACAAGCAGATCGCTGTGGTGAGTTGCAGCGG
>VFSW01005926.1_pt1 | contig 18012 bp, 14 predicted proteins | sample 5358111 | NCBI WGS metagenome assembly VFSW01 (sample SAMN11554181, study PRJNA540505) | mine drainage metagenome | isolation source: sediment from site ElyBrook_90M | place: USA: Ely Copper Mine, Vershire, VT | collected 2017
TTCGTCGCCTGGGGAGGGCTGCACGGGTTGTATCTCGCGGCCGAGCGCGGGCTGCGCACGCGCTTCGCCGGGTACCGGCCCGGCCCGGCGGCGCTGCCGGCACTCGGTCTGGCCACCTACCTGATGGTCGACGTCACCTGGGTGTTCTTCCGCGCCAAGGACTTTCCGACGGCCTGGCGCGTGCTGCGCGGCATGGCGGGCGGCAACGGCGCCGCGAAGCCGTTGCTCGAGACCCCGTACGTCGTGGTCACGCTTTGCGTGGTCGCAGGCATGCTCGCCGTGCACTGGGCCATGCGCCGGCGCACCCTCGAGTCGGTGATCGCGCGTACGCCGGCGGCGGCACTTGCGGCGGCCTGGTCGCTCATGTTGTTCGCCATCATTATTTCGCAGGGCAGCGGCAATGCGTTCATCTACTTCCAGTTCTGAGCGCGCAAGCGCGGAGCGACCGACCGCCGCCGACCGGCCGGGGCAGGCGCAGCCGGTGCCGGACCGTCCGGTGCCGGACCGTCCGTTCGGAGCGCTATTGATCGCCGCAGTGGTACTCGCGGGTGCGATGCTCGGCGGCTGGGAGTGGCATTGGCGATCCCTCGGGGTCGCGCCCAGCTATCGCGACGACGCAGCGCTATGGGCCATTCAGCGACGGCGCATCGACCGTGGTGAGGGCGATGCCACGGTGATCGCCGCCGCCTCGCGCAGCCTTTTCGACGTGCAGCTCGATGTCTGGCAAAGCCTCTCGGGCCGTCGCCCGATCCAGCTCGCGCTCGCCGGCACCTCGCCGCTCGGCATCGTCGAGGATCTCGCGGACGACCCCAGGTTCACGGGCCGGCTGATGATCGGCATCGCGCCGGATATTTTCTTCACCGGCTTCGAGTTCCAGGGCGGCCGGCCGCGGTTCACGCGCAAGGAATCCCCCTCCGACCGGGTCGGCAAATGGGTGTCGATGCATGCCGTCGAGCCGTACTTCGCCTTTTATGACGATGACTACGCACTGTTCACGGTGCTGCTGCGCCAGGCCTGGCCGGACCGGGCCGGCAAACCGCAGAGATTGCGCGTGCGGCGGCTGCTGGTGAGCGAGGCGGATCGCAACAGCCACCTGTGGAGCCGGCTCGAGACCGACGCCGCCTATCGCGAGCTCGCACGACGCACCTGGGCGCAGAATTTCGACAAGACGCCGACCGATCCGAAGGCGATCGCCGACGATGAGCACACCCGCGACGAGCAGATCGGGCGCATGGCGCGCGCGGTCGCGAAGCTGCGGGCGCGCGGCGTGCCGGTGGTGTTCGTGCGCGAGCCGAGCGACGGCGCGTACCTCGCCTACGAGGACCGGCGCTTCGCGCGCGCCGCGAACTGGGACCTGCTGATCGCCAAGACCGGTGCGCCGGGCATCTATTTCGCCGATTACCCGCAACTCAGCGGGCTCGATCTGCCGGAATGGTCGCATCTGTCGCACGGCAGCGCCGAGCGCTACACGGCGGCGCTGTACCGCATCCTCGAGGCCGAGCACGGCGCCGACGGGCCCTGGTGAGCGCGGCGGGGCGCGCCCGTCAGTGAAAATCGCGCGAGCTCACCGCGAGCTCGCCGAGCAGCGCCGATAGATCGGTGAGCCGGCGGGCGATCACGTGCAGCACGCCGCTCTCGATCTGCACCCGGCCGTGCACCAGCAGCAGTCGCGACTCGAGCAAGGCGGCTCGATACGACTCCGCCACGCGCCGCCAGACGACCAGGTTCACCTGGCCGGACTCATCTTCCAGCGTCACGAAGGTGACGCCGGAGGCGCTCGCGGGACGCTGCCGCGTGATGACCAGCCCCGCGGCGGCGACCGGCGCGCCGTTGCTCCTGGCGCGCAGATCCGCGGCGGGAATCGCCCCGCGAGCCGCGAGCCGCTCGCGCAGCAACGCGAGCGGATGACGCCGCAGCGTCAGCCCCATGCTGCCGTAGTCCGCGACGATGTCCTCGGCCTCGCGCGGCGCCCGCAGCAGTGAGATACCCTCGGCGGGGGCCGTGGCCGCGGGTAGCAGGGGCAGCGGGCGCTCGACGCCGCTCACCTGCCATGCCGCGCGGTATCGGTGGCCCGCGAGTCCGGCGAGCGCGCCGGCCGCGGCCAGCGCCTGCAGGTCACGACGCCCGAGCGCCGCGCGCCCGGCGAGATCCGTGACGTCCGCGAAGGGCCGCGGGACACGGGCCGCCAGCAGCCGCGCCGCGCCCTCGCGCGACAGATGCTGCACCAGCCGCAGGCCCAGGCGCAGCGCCGCACCCCCGTCGGCGCGCCGCTGCAGAGTGCAATCCCAGTCGCTCGAGGCGACATCGACGCCGCGCACCTCGACGCCGTGGGCGCGCGCATCGCGCACGAGCTGCGCCGGCGCATAAAATCCCATGGGCTGGCTGTTGAGCAGGGCCGCGCAAAACGCCGCGGGCTCATGCGCCTTGAGCCAGGCGGAGACATAGACCAGCAGCGCGAAACTCGCCGCATGCGACTCGGGAAATCCGTACTCGCCGAACCCCAGGATCTGGTTGAAGATCTGCACGGCGAAGCTCTGCGGATAACCGCGCGCGCGCATGCCCTCGACCAGCCGCTGCTGAAACGGCTCGAGCCCGCCCTTGCGCTTCCAGGCCGCCATCGCCCGGCGCAACCGGTCCGCCTCGCCCGGGGTGAATCCGGCGGCGACGATCGCGAGCTGCATCACCTGCTCCTGGAAGATCGGCACCCCCAAGGTGCGCTTCAGCACCGTCTCCACCGCCGCGCTCGGGTAGGTCACCGCCTCCTCGCCATTGCGGCGCCGCAGGTACGGATGCACCATCTCGCCCTGAATGGGCCCCGGCCGCACGATGGCCACCTCGATCACCAGGTCGTAGAAATTGCGCGGCCGCAGGCGCGGCAGCATGGACATCTGGGCGCGCGACTCGATCTGGAACACTCCCGTGGTGTCGGCCCGGCAGATCATGTCGTACACCCGCGGATCCTCGGCCGGCACGCTCGCGAGATCGAGGCGGCCCGCCACCGCGGCCGAGCCGCCGCAGCCGTTCACGAGGTCGAAGGCGCGGCGGATGGCGCTGAGCATCCCCAGGCCCAGCACGTCGACATTGAGCAGCCCGAGAGCATCGAGGTCGTCCTTGTCCCACTCGATCACGGTGCGCTCGGGCATGGCCGCGTTCTCGATCGGCACGAGCTCGTCGAGGCGGCCGCGGCCGATCACGAAGCCGCCGACGTGCTGCGAAAGATGCCGCGGACAGCCGAGGATCTCGCCCGTGAGCGCGATCAGGCGCCGCACCGCCGGGTCCTGCGGCTCGAATCCGGCGGCGCGGACACGCTCGGGATCGACGCACCGGCCGTCCCACCACTGCACGCTGCGCGCCAGCCGGCCGAGCTGCCCGGGATGCATGCCGAGCGCCTTGCCCACGTCGCGCAGGGCGCTGCGCGGGCGGTAGCTGATGACCGTGGCGGCGAGCGCGGCGCGCTCCCGGCCGTACTTCGCGTAGAGGTACTGGATCACCTCCTCGCGCCGTTCGTGCTCGAAATCCACGTCGATGTCCGGCGGCTCGTTGCGCTCCCTGGAGATGAAGCGCTCGAACAGCATCGCCATGCGCGAAGGATCGACTTCGGTGATCGCGAGGCAGTAACACACCGCGGAATTCGCGGCGGAACCGCGGCCCTGGCACAGAATGCCGCGCGAGCGGGCGTACCGCACCACGTCGTGCACCGTGAGAAAGAAGGGCTCGAACTTCAGCTCCGCGATCAGCGCGAGTTCGTGTTCGAGCTGGTCGCGCACGGCGGGCGGCGGACCCGCGGGCCAGCGCTGCGCGGCGCCCCGAAACGTGAGCGAGCGCAGATGACCGCTCGGCGTCTCCCCCGCGGGCACGATCTCCTCGGGATACTCGTAGCGCAATTCATCGAGCGAGAAGCGGCAGCGCTCGGCGATCGTGAGCGTCTGGCGCAGGAGCGGCGCGGGGTACAGTTCGCGCAGGCGCTCGAGCGGCCGCAGGCAACGCTCGCCGTTCGGGAACAGCGCATATCCCAAGTCGGCGAGCGGGGTGTTGAAACGGATCGCGGTGAGCACGTCCTGCAGCGCGCGGCGGCCGCGCCGATGCATGTGGACGTCGCCCGCCGCGGCGCCCGGAACGCCGAGCCGCTCGCCGAGCGCGAGCAGCATCCTCAGGCGGTGCGCATCGTGGCCGCCGGTCAGCAGCTCCACCCCGAGCCACAAGCGTCCGGCGAAGCGCTCGCGCAGCCACCGGCCCTGCTCCTCGTGCTCAGGCAGCGGCGCCCTGCCCGCCCGCGGCAGCCACAGCAGCAGGCAGCCGTCGAGCGCGTTCTCGAGGTCGGCGCGCTCCGGGCGGTAGTCGCCCTTCGGCGCCGCGCGGCGCGCCCGGCTGATCAACCGGCTGAGAGCGCCGTAAGATGCGCGGTCGGTCGCGAGCGCGACGACCTGCAATGCGTCGCGGCAGCGCAATTCCGCGCCGACGATCAGCGGCAGCCCGTGCTCCTTGGCGGCGACGTGCGCGCGCACCACTCCGGCGAGCGAGCATTCGTCGGTAAGCGCGAGCGCGGCGTAGCCGAGCAGCGCGGCCTGCCGCACCAGTTCCTCCGGATGCGAGGCGCCGCGCAGGAAGGAGAAATTGCTGAGGGCGTGCAATTCGGCGTACACGGCGCTTCGCTGCCCGCCGGTTCAGGCGAAGACGCCGTGCAAATACCAATGCCGGGTCCGCCGCTCCTGGAAAATCCACAGCCGTGCGCCGCGCGCCCTGCTCGCGACGTAATAATCGCGCGTGACGCCGCGGTCATCCCACCAGCCGCTCTCGATGCGTTCCGGTCCTCGCTCGAGGACCATGGCGCCGGATGCCGCCGCCTGCGGGCGCGGTGCCCGCAGCGGCAGCGGCTCATGCAGCAGCCACACCGGGCGCGGCATCTCGAGCGCGCCGTCCACCGGGGGCGCGAGCGTCTCGAACGCGTGCTCGCGCCGCCAGGCGCCTTCAGGGCGGTGCTCCGCGATCGAACGCAGGCCATAGACCGCGCCCTCGCCGAGACGGGCGCGCAGCCGCTCCACGAGCTGCGGCGCGGTGTCGCAGCCGCCCGCACCGGCACGCGCCCCCGCGAAGACATCGAGCGAGACGCCCGGCAAAGGCTGCAGCGGACCGGAAACGAGCTCGACGCCACGCACCGCGCCCGCGAGCGTGAGAGCCGCGAGCCGCTCGTACAGCACCTCGCGCAGGCGCCGTGATTCGCCGGTGACGCCCGCGAATCCCGCGCGCAGCCGGGTCGCGGACAGCGCACGATGCCGCAAGGAGAGCTCGAGCCACTGCACTCCCGCCTGCCGCCGCCGCAGGAACCGCGCGCAGCGCTCCAGCAGCGGCTCCAGGGCCTGCTGCAGATAGGCGAGGTGTTCGACTTCGGTGTCGAAATCCCGGCGTTCGCGAAAACGCAGGCAGGGCACGAAAGCGCGGCGTGGCGCCGGTTGCCGTGCCAGGGCCCGGTCCAGATCGAGAACCGCGGCCGGACCCAGGCGGCGCGCGAGGCCCGCGCGCGGCAGGCGCAGCAGCTCCCCCAACCGCCGCACGCCCATGGCATGCAACAGGCGCAGATGCTCGCGGTCCCAACCCGTGCACTCGAGCGGCATTGAGGCGAGCCGGCCCGCGAGCTCTCCGGGATTCTCGATGAGTGCCGGGTGGCCGGCACGGGCGAACCACAGCGCCGCGACGGCCGCGGGTGCGGTAGCGCCCGCAACCGCCAATCCCAGCGCGTGCCACTCGGCATCGATGCGCGCATGCAATTCGGCAAGCGATCCGAACAACCGCAGACTGCCCTGGATTTCGAGCAGCAAGGCATTCGGCGCCTCGAGGCTCACCCGCGAGGTGAATCGCTGCGCGCGGCGGGCGAGCCTCCGCAACTGCGCGCCGTGCGCATCCGCGCCGGCACGCAAACCCGGGAATACCACCGCATACCAGAGCTGCGCCGGCCGTTCGGCGCTGCAGGCTCCGAGCGTCGGCGGCACGCCGCCACCGGCCGAGCGAGCACCCGCGCCCGCCGGCGCGGCGGCGGGTCCGGGCGCCTCCACCGCCGCGAACAGATCGGCGGTGCGCGGTTGCACGGCGCGCGAGTTCATGTCAGCTCGAGATCCACGCAAGCCGGCTGGCCGCCCTGCACCTTGAGCAATTCGAGACGCGTGGCGCGTTCGTCCCGGCTCACCAACATCCGCAGCGCCGCCGGCGACGATTCGAAGCGATGCCGTTCCGGACGAAACAGCACCCCGAGGGTCCGGCCGGTCTCGGCCGCCAGCTTCAAGCGTCGCAGCCAGCGATCGTCGGTACCCTTGAGCCAGAGCAGCACGGCCGCGCATACCCCCGAACTCAAAGCCTGCTCGGCGGCCCATAGCGCCTCGCCCGCTGTGACGGGACGCACCACGAGCAGATGCCGCAGCTCGATCCCCTGCTGCGCCAGGGCCGGCGCATAGGGCTCATGGGGCGGCGCGATCCATACCAGCCAGGGCGCCGTTCCCGCGACCCGCTGTTGCCTGGCGATGAGCGCGGGTAGAAAAAGACCGATCTCGCCCACGCCGGCATGCGCCAGCAGCACCTCGATCAGCGAACCCACCGGCCATCCGCCTCCCGGCAACCGGGCATCGAGCAGCGCGTGACCGGTGGGCCAGGTGGCCCGCGAGGAGGCGGCCGACGAGGCGTCCTTCAGCCTCCAGACGCTCCCATCGGCGAGCACGTCCGCGAGTGACGCAGGCTCACGCGGCATCCACGTCTTTACCGCGCCGCAGAACGCCGACCACCACCCCTTCGATGATCATGGGCTGCTCTTTGAGATTCACGCGAATCGGCTCGAAATCCTCGTTCTCGGGCAACAGCCACACCACCGTGCCTTCTTGCCGGTAGCGCTTGACGGTGACCTCGTTCTCGAGGCGCGCGACGACGATCTGGCGGTTACGCACTTCGGGCGAGCGGTGCACGGCGACCAGGTCGCCGTCCAGGATGCCGGCGTTCTTCATGCTCATGCCGCGCACTTTCAGCAAGTAGTGCGGCTGGGGGTGAAAGAGCTGCGGATCGATGTGATAGCGCGTCTCGACATGCTCCTCGGCGAGGATCGGGCGACCGGCGGCCACCCGACCGATGAGCGGCAAGCCGAGCTGCTCACGCAGGATGTCCTTCAGCTGAATGCCGCGCGAAGCACCGGGAATCAGATCGATGGCACCCTTGCGCTGCAGGGCGCGCAGATGCTCCTCGGCGGCATTCGGGGATTTGAATCCCAACGCGCGCGCGATCTCCGCCCGGGTGGGCGGCATACCGTTCTCGGCGATGGCATCCTGTATGAGCCTCAAGATCTGCGTCTGGCGCGGCGTGAGATCCGACATGGGGGCACCTGTATATGTAACCAGCACATGTCATTATATACAGGTGCCGGCCCTTGGCAAGCCGTACCCACCGCGCTACCGTTGCACTCCAGCATGAAAAAATCCCGCGACCGCGCTCTCGGCATGGATCGCCCGATCACGCGGCGAGACTTCCTGAACGGCTTGGCACAGGGCGCCGCGGCGGCCGCCCTGCCCGGGCTCGCCACCGCCGACGGCGCCGCCCAGGACGCAGCCGGCTACTACCCGCCGCGGCTGACCGGCATGCGCGGCAGCCACCCCGGCTCCTTCGAGGCCGCCCACGCCCTACGCGACGGCGCCGCCTTCCCGACCGTCACCCCCACCGAGGAGTACGACCTCATCGTGGTAGGTGGCGGCATCAGCGGCCTCGCCGCCGCGCACTTCTATCGCGAGGCCGCGGGCAACCGCAGCCGCATCCTGATCCTCGACAATCACGACGATTTCGGCGGACACGCCAAGCGCAACGAATTCACGCTCGGCGGCCGGCTGCAGCTGATGAACGGCGGCACTCTCGAGATCGACAGCCCGCGCCCCTACGGCGAGGTGGCGGCGGGCCTGCTGCAGCGCCTTGGGATCGACGTCGCGCAGCTCGCGCGTACCACCCAGCACCCGCATTACTACGAGCGGATGGGCCTGACCGGCGGCACGTTCTTCGATCGGGAGACTTTCGGCACCGACCGATTGGTGGTCGGTTTCGACGACAAGACGCCGCTCGAGCGGGTGCTGCGCGCCGCCCCGCTGTCGGCGCGCGCCCGCGCCGAGATCGCGCAGATCGAGCTGGCGCAGATCGATTACCTGCCCGGCCTGTCCTCGAACGCGAAGAAAGACCGGCTGTCGCGCATGAGCTACGAGGCGTTCCTGCGCGATCTGGTGCGCGTCGACCCGGCGGTGCTCAAGTATTACAACGCCCGCACCAAGGGCGAATGGGGCGTCGGCACCGACGCGGTGTCGGCCCTCGATTGCTGGGGCTTCGGCATGCCCGGCTTCCAGGGAATGAGCCTGGAAAAAGGCTCGATCGCGCGCATGGGCTTCACGCCCGCCGGATACGAAGACACGGGCGGATCGCTACGCCTGCATTTCCCGGACGGCAACGCCACCATCGCCCGCGCGCTGGTGCGCGACCTGGTGCCGGAGGCGCTTCCGGGAGCGGGCATCGCCGACTTGGTCACGGCGCGCGCGCGTTACGCCGAGCTCGACCGCCCCGGCCGCGCGGTGCGCGTGCGTCTCAGCAGCCCCGCGATCCGCGGCAGTGATCGCGGCGGCCCGGCGGCGGCGGCCGGGGGGGAGGTCACCTACCTGCGCGGCGGGCAGGCGTTCAGCGCCGGCGCCCGCGGCGTGGTGCTCGCCTGCTACAACGGGATGATCCCGTACCTGTGTCCGGAGCTGCCGGAACCGCAAAAAGAGGCGCTGCATCGCCTGGTGAAAACCCCGCTCGTGTACACCACGGTGGCGATCCGCGATTGGCGGGCGTTCGCGCGGCTGAAGGTGCACCGGGTGTATGCGCCGGGCAGCTACCACACGAGTTTGCGCCTCAACCCGCACGTCACCATCGGTGAGTACCGCGGCGCCGGGGCGCCGAGCGAGCCCATGCTGGTGCACATGGTGCGCACGCCCTGCCGCCATGGCCTCGCGGAGCACGCACAGAACATCGCCGGTCGCGAAGAGCTGCTCGCGACCTCCTTCGAAACCTTCGAGCGCAACATCCGCGACCAGCTGCTGCGCACCCTCGGCGAGGGCGGCTTCGAGCCTGCGCGGGACATCACCGGCATCACCGTGAACCGCTGGCCGCACGGCTACGCGCCCGAGTACAATCCGCTGTTCGACGCGGATGTCCCCGAGGAGCGGCGCCCGAACGTGCTGGGACGCGTCCCGTTCGGACGCATCACCATCGCGAACTCCGATTCCGGGGGCGGCGCCTACACCGACGTCGCGATCGTGCAGGGCCATCGGGCGGTGGCGGAGCTGCTGGGCGGCGGTAATTACTTCAAGGTCTCTTGATCGTTGCCGGGGCGCACCCCGGTCGCACTGTCGCAATTTGGCTATATAAAGGCCTTTTCATTTGCAATCATCGCGCAAATTTGGCTTGATGCTAGGCTGTGTTGCGGGGTACGCGAGTTAGACGGTTCGCCCGGGTCGAGTGCCTCAACACTTCGGTCTTACCGAAACCAATGAATCAACCCTAGGGGAATATTTATGAAATTCAGCACGATTCTCAAGGCTTCCGCCGCCACCGCCTGCGTCATCGCATTCGCCGGCTGCACCGATCTGAAGCCGATCCAGTCGCAGATCGACGACCTGAAGTCCCAGGTGAGCAAGCTGCAGAGCGACACGGCGAAGGCCGCGAGCGACGCCGCCGCCGCGAAGAGCGCCGCCGCCAGCGCTTCCTCGGCCGCCTCGGGCGCCCAGAGCACTGCGAATCAGGCGTTGTCGACCGCGCAGTCGAACTCGACGGCGATCGAGGCGATCAACGAGAAGATCGATCGCATGTTCAAGAAGTCGGTATCGAAGTAAGTCGATCCGGTATCCGGACGAGCAAAACGCTGCGGCACATGTCGCGGCGTTTTTTTTTGCGCGCTGCGTAGTAACACACTTTGCGCGCCGGTCTACTGCAAGGATATGCGCACCGGGATGCCGTCCGCCCGCGCGAACGCGGCATCGGCCGCGGGCCAGTCGATGCGCACCCGCCGCACGGCGGTCGCGGCGACGATGGCGCGGGTCAGTGCCGTCGGATCCTGCGAGGCGTCGGAATCCGTGCCGTCGAGCGGGCGGTGAACCTCCAGATACAGCGCACCGTCCGCCCAACCCGTCTTGATGCGTTGATTGACGATGCGCACCGGCGTACCCACCGGCACCTCGCGGAACATGAATTCGATGTCTTCCGGATACAGGCGGATGCAGCCGTGCGTGATCTGCATGCCGACGCCCACCGGCTTGTTCGTACCGTGGATGAGATAGGCTCCGCCCGGCACCCCCAGGCGCAGAGCGTAGGCGCCGAGCGGATTGTCGGGACCCGGTGGAATCGACTCCGGCAACACCTCGCCGTCCTCCCGCAGGTGAGTCAGGCGCACCGACTGCGGCGGATACCAGGTGGGGTTTTTCTCCCTGCGCACGACGGTGGTGAGACCGAGCGGAGTCTTCCAATCCATCTTGCCGACGCTGATCGGATGAGTCTCCACGACCGGCCGGCCCTGCTCGTCCTCGCGGAAGAAATACAACCGCCCGTCGGGCAGGTTGACCACGATGCCGGTGCGCGGGGCATTCGGCAGCAGGTGCTCGAGGGGCAGGCGTATCGCGGTGCCCGCGGCGGGCAGCCACACGTCCACGCCCGGATTCGCCGCCGCGATCTCGTCGAATCCCAGATGATGCGCCCGCGCGATGTCCGGCAGCGTGTCCTCGGACGAGGCGACCACGCTCTCCTCCCCGCCGATCAAATCCTGGTCCGGCGCGAGCGGAAATATCTCTGCCCGGGCCGCCGAACTCGCGACCGCCATGACGATGGCGATCGGCGCGGCCACGCGGCGGCGGACCGCGATCATCAATAGCGAACCAGTGCGGAGCCCCAGGTGAATCCGCCGCCGAATGCCTCGAGCAAAAGCAGCTGCCCCCGCCGTACCCGTCCGTCGCGTACCGCGACATCGAGCGCGAGCGGCACGGATGCGGCAGAGGTGTTGCCGTGCTCGGCGATGGTCACGATCACCCGTTCCATGGACATATCGAGCCGCCGGGCGATCGCCTCGATGATGCGGATGTTCGCCTGATGCGGAATGAGCCAGTCGAGCTGATCCTTGGAGACTCCGCAGGCCTGCAGAGTTTCGGTGACCAGACCGCCGAGCGTGTTCACCGCGACCTTGTAAACCTCGTTGCCTTTCATCTGCACGCCGACCTTGCCCGCGCGCACCAGTTTGAAGCCCTTCGAGACGCCGTCCGGATACAGCAGCAAGTCCTTGTAACGCCCATCCGAGTGCAGGCGCGTGCACATGATGCCCGGTTCCGCCGACGGCTTGAGCACGACGGCGCCGGCGCCGTCCCCGAACAGCACGCAGGTGCCGCGATCCTGCCAGTCGACGATGCGGGTGAGGGTCTCGGCACCGACCACCAGCGCGCACTTCGCCTCGCCCAGGCGCACGAACTTGTCCGCCACGCCGAGCGCATACATGAAGCTCGTGCAAGCCGCCTCCATGCTGAACGCCGGACAGCCGTGAATCCCCAACCGATCCTGCAGCAGGCTCCCGACATTGGGGAACACGAGATCGGGTGTCGTCGTGCCGACGCAGATCAGATCGACCTCGCCGGCGGTGACTCCGGCGGCCTCGAGCGCACGGCGCGACGCATGCTCGGCCAGATCGGTCGTGGTCTCGCCCTCGGAGACGATGTGGCGCCGCGAGATGCCGGTGCGGCTGCGAATCCACTCATCGCTGGTATCGACCAACTTCTCCAAATCGGCGTTGGTCAGAATCTTCTCCGGCAAAAAGCTGCCGGTGCCCGCGATCATCGAGTACATGTGTCGGTCAAGTCCCGTGCTGAGCGCCAAAACGTTGCGCGATTCGCGCCGTCACGCCGTGGCGTGCCTCGAGTATCGCAACCTCGACCGCGCGTTGGAAACCGAACTGATCGGCGCTGCCATGACTTTTGATCACGATACCGTTCAATCCGACCATCGTCGCCCCATTGTAGCGCCTCGGGTCCATGCGCGCGCGTAACGCGCGCAGCCCCGGACGCGCGGCGAGCGCACCGAGCTTGCGAAGGATTCCGCGCGTGAATTCCTCGCGCATGGCCTCGCCTATCAGCCGGGCCGCTCCTTCCATGGTCTTGAGCGCAACGTTCCCGGTGAAGCCATCGGTGACCACGACGTCGACCTTGTCGGAGAAGATGTCGTGCCCCTCGACGAACCCCACGTAGTTCAGATCGGTCGAACCCAGCAGGTTGTGCGCGGTCTGCACCGTCTCGTTGCCCTTGATGTCCTCTTCGCCGATGTTGAGCAGCCCCACCCGCGGGCGGCCGGGCGCGCCGGGCAGATCGGCCGCGAGCACCGAGCCCATGACCGCGAACTGACAGAGCTGCTGCGGCGTGCAGACCGCGTTCGCCCCGAGATCGAGCATGCAGGTGTGTCCGCCACGCGAGGGAATGAGCGACACGATCGCCGGTCGCTCCACCCCGGGAAGCATCTTCAGCACGAAATGCGCGGTGGCCATCAGCGCACCGGTATTGCCGGCGCTGACGCACGCGTCCGCGGCGCCGGCCTTGACCAGATCGATGGCCCGGCGCATCGAGGAATCCTTCTTGCGCCGCAGGGCCTCGCGCGGATGATCGGTCATCTCGACCACGTCGGTCGCGAACACGCATTCGACGTTGTCCGGAGGCGCACCATCGAGCTCGCGAGCCAGATCCGCCTCGCGCCCGACCAGGGAGAGCCGCACGTCCGGATATGCGCCCGCGGCGGCGAGGACCGCGGGGACGCACACCGAGGATCCGCGGTCGCCGCCCATGACGTCAATGGCGATGTGCAGCGGCGCGGACACGCGGGGCGGCTCCGTGAGCTGTGCGGGCGGCGAGGATCTGCGGCGACCGGACGAGCGGTCGCTTACTCTTCGGCCGCGGCGGCGGCCGCGTCAGCCTTGGTCTCGAGCACCTTCTTGCCGCGGTAATAGCCGTCGCGGGAAATGCGGTGGCGCGAATGCGTCTCGCCGCTCTTCGGTTCGATCGAAACCGCCGGCGCCGCCAGAGCCGAATGCGAACGATGCATGCCGCGCTTGGAGGGGGTTTTTCTGCTTTTCTGAACTGCCATGAGTACTGTGTCCTGTCGTCAAGTTCTCTTAATCAAATCCTGCAATCCCGCGAACGGCCGGCGCGTCGGCGCCGGCACCTCGCCCGGTGCGCCATCCGCGCGCGCGGCCGATCGGCCTGCACAGACCTCCCGGTCGGGGCAGGTCGGGGCGATCGGCAGGGCAAGCAGCAGCTCCTCCTCCGCCAAAGCCGCGAGCGACGCTCGGCCGTCCTGCGTGCCGCAAATCTCGCGATCCGTATCCGCGCAGCCGCCGGTCTCGTCTTGCGCGAACTCGATTCGGCTGCCGCCCGTCACGGTCAGATCGAATGGCTGCAGGCAGCGCTGGCATGTCAGCCGCGGGACCGCCTCTATGGAAAGCGTCGCGCCCACTCGCTTCGCTCCCAGCCGCTCGAAAACGAAGCGCACGTGCAACCGCCCCGAAGGCTCCGCGAGAACGTCCTCGAGCCGTCGAAATTCGGCGAGCGGATAATCGCGTTCCAGCGTCGCCCCGGCATCGGCCAAACGCGCGCAATCGACCAGGTCCGACGGGGCTCCAGCCATGGGCGGCGTATAATAGGGTTCGCCCGCCGCCCTGTCAAAAAAGATCAGGTTGCAAGTCGTTGTTTTTGAAGTCCCCGCCTCCACTGGTTCTGGCCTCCACCTCGCCCCACCGGCGCGCGCTGCTCGAGCGCCTCCAGGTCCCGTTCGAGTGCATCGCCCCGGGCGTGGACGAGACCCCCCTGCCCGGCAGAAGGCGGCCGCCGACTTGGTCGGCCGGCTCGCCCGGCAGAAGGCGGCCGCCGTGGCGGCGCGCCTACCCGACGCCTGGGTGGTCGGCTCGGATCAGCTCGCGGTGCTCGACGCAGACGCTGGCGAACGCCTGCTCGGCAAGCCCGGCACGGCCCGGCGCTGCGTCCTGCAGTTGGGCGAGTGTTCCGGCCGCACGGTGCGGTTTCTCACCGCCGCGGCCTTGCTGATGAACGGCCGATGCGCCCCGGGCGAGGGAATCGAATTCCTCGATGTCACCCTGGTGCACTTTCGCACGCTCGAGCGCGACGAGATCGAACGGTACGTCGCACGGGAGTCACCCCTCGACTGTGCCGGCGGCATCAAAAGCGAGGCACTCGGCATCGCCTTGTGCGCAAGGATCGAGTCGAACGACCCCACCGCCCTCATCGGCCTGCCCTTGATCGGGCTCGTCGATGCGCTGCGCTCGCGCGGCTATCCGCTGATCTGAGAGCTCACCCCGAGCTCACCCCGAGCTCACCCCGAGCTCACCCCGAGCTCACTTGGCACGAGACGCCCGTGGCACTCGGCTCCCGGACGGCTTGCGCCGGGCGGCGAGCGCATCGAGCACCGCGGCGAGCTCGGCCGGCAGCGGGGCGCTGACGTGCAGGGGAACGCCCGAACCCGGCCACTCGAAGGCCAGCGACTGGGCATGCAGGAAGATACGCCGCAGGCCCACACCTTTGAGTTCCGCATTGCGATCACGATCACCGTACTTGTCGTCGCCGAGCAAGGGGTGCCCCGCGAACGAGGCATGCACCCGGATCTGGTGAGTGCGGCCCGTGGGGATATCCACCTCCATCAGGGTCGCGAGCGCCCCGAAGAACTGCACCGGCTTGAACAGGCTCACCGACTCCTTGCCGGCGGCGGCCACCCGCACGTGGCGCTCCCCCTGCCGGCGAGTTTCGGTGTCGAGCGGTGCATCGATCCGCTTCGAGCCGAGCTGCCAGCTGCCGGCCACCAGCGCGAGATAGGTCTTGCGCATGCCGCCGTCACGGATCAGCGCGTGCAGCGCCGTGAGCGTGGTGCGATCGCGCGCCACCGCGAGACAGCCGCTGGTGTCACGGTCGAGACGGTGCACGAGTTCCAGATTCTCGCGCGGCCGCGAGGCGCGCAGCGCCTCGATGACTCCGAAGCTCATGCCGCTGCCGCCGTGCACTGCGACTCCCGCGGGCTTGTCGATGATCAGCAGATGCCGATCCTCGTGAATCACGGAGCGCTCGAGCAGCCCGATCAGGCTGTCTGAGGGGCGGCTCGGCTGCGCGTTCGCCTCGACCCGCACCGGCGGCAAGCGCACCTCATCGCCGGTCGCGATCCGGTACTCCGCGTCCACCCGCTTGCGATTGACCCGCACCTCGCCCTTGCGCAGCATGCGATAGACCCGGCTGCGCGGCACGTTCTTGAAATGCCGCATGAGAAAATTGTCGATGCGCTGGCCGGCCTGCTCGGCAGCTATGGCGCGCACCTCGAGCGGCGTGCGAACCGCGGTGGGTGAATCGAAGGCGGCGGGCGAAGCCAAGGGGGCGGGTTTCTTGCTCATGATTTGTCGGAAAAACCTGTGCGTAAGCACGTTAAGACATTGATTACATTGACCGTGAAGGCAACCCGTGGTAGGCTTTGCAAACCCTTGCCAAGTGCGTGTACCGAGAATTTCTTGGGCATGTCACGAATCTCGCACCCCGTTCCCAAGGCGGGGCCGGTTGGCACAGGATTCGGCGTCGCCCCTGCGCAACGGGGGGGCGACGCATATTAGTTGGTTCTGGATTTCCAGACCATCGCTCGGCCGATGAGAACAGGCGCCGGAGAGCCAGGTTAATGGCCGCCGCGTCGTCAAAAAACGGTTGACCGAGAACCAAGGCTCCGGGCTTGTCGTACACGTTTTGGCAGAACTGGATCGAATGGATGCCGCTCGCCTGGCTTGCGGGCGGCGTATTGGCCATTTTTGCCGCGACCTCTGCCGCGACGCCGGCGTTTCCTCTCGACCTCTCCTCGGCCCCTATCCATACAGCTGGGGCAAATGAAAAGAATGCTCGTCAACGCAGTTCAAGAAGAGGAACTGCGAGTCGCACTGGTCGACGGTCAGAAACTTTACGACCTGTCGATCGAAATTCCTTCCCGGGAACAGAAAAAATCCAACATCTATAAAGGCCGAATCACCCGCGTCGAGCCGAGCCTCGAGGCGGCCTTCGTCGAATTCGGCGCCCAGCGCCACGGTTTCCTGCCGCTGAAGGAGGTCTCGAAGGAGTATTTCCGCGCGCAACCGGCCTCGGGCGGCAAGCTCAACATCAAGGACCTGCTGCAGGAAGGCCAGGAGCTGATCGTGCAGGTCGAGAAGGAGGAGCGCGGCAACAAGGGTGCGGCGCTCACCACCTTCATCAGCCTCGCGGGCCGATTCCTCGTGCTGATGCCGAACAATCCGCGCGCCGGCGGCGTATCGCGACGCATCGAAGGCGAGGAACGCGATCAGATGCGCGAGGCCATGAACGGGTTGCAGATTCCCGACGGCATGGGCGCCATCGTGCGCACCGCCGGCGTCGGCCGTACCACCGAGGAGCTGCAATGGGATTTCAATAACCTGAAGACCGCGTGGGACGCGATCGTCGCGGCGAACGACGGCCGCCCGGCGCCCTTTCTCATCTATCAGGAGAGCGACGCGGTCACGCGCGGATTGCGCGACTATTTCTCCGACGACGTGGGCGAATGCCTGATCGACGATGCGGAGGCGTTCAAGAAGGCACAGGAGTACATGCAGCGCTTCATGCCCGCGGACGCGCAGCGCAAGCTCAAGCTCTATCAGGACCCGGTGCCGCTGTTCACGCGGTATCAGATCGAAAGCCAGATCGAGTCCGCCTACTCCCACAAGGTGAATCTGCCCTCGGGCGGCAGCCTGGTGATCGATCACACCGAGGCGCTGGTGTCGATCGACATCAATTCGGCGCGCAGCACCCGCGGCGGCGACATCGAAGCCACCGCGCGCAACACCAATCTCGAGGCCGCCGAGGAGATCGCCCGGCAGCTGCGCCTGCGCGACATCGGCGGATTGATCGTCATCGACTTCATCGACATGGAATCGACGGCGAATCAGCGCGCGGTCGAGGACATGCTGCGCGAGGCGGTGAAGATGGATCGCGCCCGCATCCAGCTCGGCCGCCTGTCGCGTTTCGGTCTGCTCGAGCTGTCGCGCCAGCGACTGCGACCGGCGCTCAGCGAGACGACGCACATCGGCTGCCCCCGCTGCAGCGGCATGGGCACGATCCGCAGCGTCGAATCCATGTCCCTCGCGCTGCTGCGGCTGATCGGCGAGGAGGCGCGCAAGGAACGCACCGGACGTGTGATCGCCCAGGTGCCGGTCGACGTCGCGACCTACCTGATCAACGAAAAGCGCGACTGGCTGCAGCAGATCGAATCGCGCGACAAGGTCTCGCTGGTCGTCGTCCCGAATCCGCATCTGCAAACGCCCGCTTATTCCCTGCGCCGAGTGCGCGACGACGAGAAGGAGCTGCTCGACAACGGACCGGCCAGCTATCAGATCGCGGAGCAACCCGCCATCGACGACACCGATATCGGCAATCGCGACAAGAAGCCGCCCTCGGAGGCGCCCGCCGTGCCGACCATCCTGCCGGAGGCGATCGCACCGCTGCCGCCCGCCCCCGTCGCGACTCCCGAGGTGCCCGCGCCGGCGGCGGTTCAGCTCGGGGTATTCGTGCGGCTGTGGCGCTGGCTGTTCGGCGCTCCCAAGCCCCAGGCGGCCAACACCGGCCGGCCCGCGGCCAGTGCGGGGAGCCAAGAGCACGGTGCACAGCGTGACGCCCGCCATGACCGCTACCGGGGCGGCGACCGGGACCGCAACCGAGGCGAGCGCGATCGGGGACGCCGGGAACCCGGTCGCGACGGCCCGAGGGATCCGCGCCGTGACGGACGTGCGCGCTCGGAGCAACGGGGCGAGTCACCGCCGCGACGCAACGAAACACCGCGCAACGATGCGCCGCGTAACGAATCCCCGCGCGGGGACCCCGCGCGCGTCGCGGATGCGCCCGTCCGTCCACAGGCGCGCGGTACCGAGGGAGCGCCCGAACGACCGGCGAACGGCGCGCG
>VFSW01005927.1_pt1 | contig 18011 bp, 18 predicted proteins | sample 5358111 | NCBI WGS metagenome assembly VFSW01 (sample SAMN11554181, study PRJNA540505) | mine drainage metagenome | isolation source: sediment from site ElyBrook_90M | place: USA: Ely Copper Mine, Vershire, VT | collected 2017
GACCACGACTAAGTAATAAAGTTGTCAGTAGATTTTTTTCTGATAGACTAAAACAAATAATAATAATAAGAATAAACCATAAAAACATAGAAAATGATCAGATTTAGGAGGAGGAGAGTATGGTGACAGGGGACTTAAAGCAATTAAACGTTGGCGGATTAGATTCCCGTGGACGTATTAATCAAGATGTACAGAAAATCGATCTCGGTGAGGTTTCAGCGGCAGTCTTTATGGGACGCTGTTCAGAGCATTTTGACTTTTTTGTGTACGCCATAGCGTCGGTGTTGGTTTTCCCTTCACTTTTTTTCCCGTTCTTATCGCAGCTGGAAGGGACCTTAGCCTCTTTTGCTATGTTTTCCTTGGCCTTTATCGCGCGTCCCATTGGAACAACATTATTGATGTATGTCCAAAAGCGCTCCAATCGAACAACGAAATTAATTGTGGCGTTGTTCCTATTGGGTTTTTCAACGGCGGGCATGGCTTTTGTTCCTAGTTACTCATTTTTAGGCGTGATGGCTATCGTTCTTTTAGCTATTTTGCGTATTGGACAAGGTATCGCTGTGGGCGGATCTTGGGATGGTTTTCCCTCGCTCTTGGCGTTGAATGCTCCAGCTAAGCAACGGGGCTGGTATGCCATGCTCGGACAGTTAGGCTCGCCTTTTGGCTTTGCTATTGCCACAGGAGTGTTTTGGTATCTTCATTCACAGCTGTCAGCGCAGGATTTTCTTGAATGGGGTTGGCGTTATCCATTCTTTGTTGCTTTTGTTCTGAATATGATGGCACTTTTTTTACGTTTTAGATTGGTGACTTCAGCGAAATATACGCGTCTTCTGGATACGTCTGCATTAGTTCCCCCACCTCAGTTTTCTGAATTAGTGGTGAGTCAAAAGCGCAATATTCTTTTGGGCGCTCTTTCAGCGCTAGCAAGTTACGCCCTTTTTCATGTGGTCACCGTTTTCCCGCTGTCCTATATTGTGTTAAACACAGACCGCTCAATTAATGATTTTCTTTTGATTCAAATGATCGGTGCGGGTTTTGCGGTACTTGGCATGATTGCCTCTGGAGTGATTGCCGATCACTTTGGGCGCCGCCATACCTTGGCTGCTGTGGCCATATTAATTGGAGTATTTAGTGTTACCACTCCGCTTTTAATTGGTAGTGGGCAATGGGGACAAAACTTGTATATTTTTGTCGGGTTTATTTTACTAGGGCTCTCCTATGGTCAGGCATCAGGGGCTACTGCAAACAACTTTCCTGCGGTATACCGTTACATGGGTGCGGCGTTGAGCGCAGATTTATCCTGGTTATTGGGTGCCGCTTTCTCTCCCTTAATTGTCTTGTGGCTAACCAGTCATTATGGATTGGCCTTTGTGGGGTTATATCTTTTGTCTGGGGTTGTCACCACCTTATTGGCCTTGATATTAAACCATCGATTAGAAAAACAAGATTAATCTATCCTTGTTCCCCTTCCTTATTACTGAGGAGGGGGAAGCGGTTTAATGCCTAAAATTGTCCTTTTACTGCTTAATAAAAATCTGACAGACGGGTATATTGTCGAATAATTGGCAATCGCTGATTTAGTTATTGCAAAAGAATGATAACTGGATATAATTACAGTACTTGGTCGGCTTAGACTAAGTCCGCCAACAACCCCACTTCTTGGGATGACCTGGCGCCCTCAATGCATAGATATTTCAGGATATTGATTATGGACGATAATAAAAGTAAAGCCTTGTCGGCGGCACTCTCTCAGATTGAAAAGCAATTTGGTAAAGGGGCCGTTATGCGTCTTGGTGAAACCGAGATTGAGCGTGACTTTGATGTGGTGTCAACAGGTTCTTTGGGGCTAGATTTAGCGCTCGGTGTAGGGGGGTTACCACGGGGAAGGATTGTTGAAATATATGGCCCAGAGTCATCAGGAAAAACCACTTTAACTTTACAAGTGATTGCGGAAATGCAAAAAAAAGGAGGCATTGCTGCATTCATTGATGCAGAACATGCCCTGGACCCTGTTTACGCACAAAAGTTAGGAGTGAATGTTAGCGATCTATTGATTTCCCAGCCTGATACTGGTGAACAAGCCCTTGAGATTGCAGACATGTTGGTACGTTCTGGATCGGTGGATATAGTGGTGGTAGATTCTGTAGCGGCTTTAACACCCCGTGCAGAAATTGAAGGTGAAATGGGAGATTCTCACGTGGGGCTCCACGCCAGGTTAATGTCTCAAGCCTTAAGAAAGTTGACGGGTAACATTAAGCGCTCAAATTGTCTGGTTATATTTATTAATCAAATTCGTTTGAAAATCGGGGTAATGTTTGGTAACCCAGAAACCACCACAGGTGGTAATGCTTTGAAATTCTACGCCTCCGTTCGTCTTGATATTCGTCGTGTGGGCTCAATTAAACGCGGTGATGAGGTGGTAGGAAGTGAAACACGTGTCAAGGTTGTGAAAAATAAAGTTTCCCCTCCATTTAAGGTGGCCGATTTCGATATTATGTATGGTGAAGGTATTTCCCGTGAAGGTGAAATCATCGAATTAGGAGTGTTGGGAAAAATCGTAGAAAAGGCGGGGGCTTGGTACTCCTATCAAGGTGAAAAAATTGGCCAAGGTAAAGACAATGCTCGAGAATATTTAAAAGAACGTCCTGAAATTGCCAATGAGATAGAAAATAAAATCCGTGAATCCAATAGGGTTAAGTTAGCTGTTGCAGTCCCTGTAGTCGATGAAGACTAATTATTGTGGCTGAGGTCTCCTTAAGACATAAAGCGCTTCAATATCTAGCACGCCGAGAGCATTCTCGGCGTGAGTTGTTGAGGAAACTGTTGCCTTTAGCCGTATCTGATGATGAGGTTTATACTCTATTAGATGAACTTGAACAGGAGGGATTACAGTCTGATAGAAGAACTGCTGAGACTATTGTTCGTGCAAGACAAGGAAAGCATGGCGCCTTACGCATCAGGCAAGATTTACAACAGCACGGCATTCCCGACACGATTATTCAATCGCTCCTTATTGAAGTAAAGGAGGATGAGCTCTCACAGGTGAAAGAAGTCTGGGCAAAACGCTTTGATCAGTTACCGGTTAATGCCCAGGAGAGGGCTAAGCAAGGGCGATATTTGCAAAACAGAGGCTTTAGTATGGCAGTGATCCAAGCTCTTTTTAGAGGAGAGGATTAGTCAGTACAGTTTAAAAGAATGACCAATCGGATCATTCAATGAATACTTCCCCGTGATTCTGTCTCTTTGATGAGCTTGGTTTTTGGTAGAATAGTTTATTCAATTTTATTTATAAAGACTAGATAATCATCATGAAATCTGCTGAGATTCGAGATCGTTTTTTAAGGTTTTTTGAGCGCCATGGGCACACCATCGTACCCTCCAGTCCTCTTGTGCCTGCTAATGACCCAACCTTACTTTTTACCAACTCTGGCATGGTTCAGTTTAAAGATGTTTTCCTCGGTACTGACAAGCGAACTTACACGAGGGCCACTAGCAGCCAGAGAAGTGTTCGCGCAGGTGGAAAACATAACGATCTTGAGAATGTCGGTTATACAGCACGCCATCATACTTTTTTTGAAATGCTGGGTAACTTTAGTTTTGGTGATTATTTTAAACATGATGCCATACATTTTGCTTGGCAATTCTTAACTGAAGAGTTAAAGCTACCTCAAGACAAATTGTGGGTCACTGTTTTTCATGACGATGAAGAGGCTGCTCATATTTGGCTAAAGGAAATTGGCGTACCTGAAGCCCGTTTCACCCGAATCAGTACCTCTGATAACTTTTGGCAGATGGGCGATACGGGGCCCTGTGGGCCATGCAGTGAGATTTTTTATGACCACGGACCTGAAGTGGCGGGCGGTCCACCCGGGACTGCTGATGCGGATGGAGACCGCTATATAGAGATCTGGAACTTGGTTTTTATGCAGTTTAATCGTGATGAAAAAGGAGTATTACACCCCTTACCTAAACCTTCAGTGGATACGGGCATGGGGTTAGAGAGAATTTCAGCGATTATGCAGCATGTGCACAGTAACTATGACATTGACCTCTTTCAAGAATTAATTCAAGCGGCAGCCCGTGAAACACACGCAACGGACTTAACCCATAACTCACTTAAGGTGATTGCTGATCACATTCGCGCTTGTTCGTTTTTAATTGTAGATGGAGTGATTCCGAGTAATGAAGGGCGTGGTTATGTTTTGCGCCGTATTATTCGTCGCGCTATTCGTCATGGTTATAAATTAGGACAAAACCAACCTTTCTTTCATCTCATAGTGGCTGATTTAGCTCGTATTATGGGTGTGGCTTATCCTGAATTGTTAGTGAAGCAAGAGCAAGTGAAGGCAGTTCTTTTGCAAGAAGAGGAACGTTTTGCTGAAACTCTAGAAAATGGTATGGCCGTTCTTGAGGAAGCTCTTCACCAAGAGGATAAAATGCTCAATGGTGAAACGGTGTTTAAGCTCTATGATACCTTTGGTTTTCCTATGGATTTAACCGCTGACATCGCTCGTGAAAGAGGCATTAATTTGGATATAGCGGGTTTTGAACAGGCTATGGAGGCCCAGCGTGAGCGGGCTAGGGCAGCTTCCAAATTTACCAGCCAACATCACATTGATTACCAAGGATCTGGAACGGAGTTTGTGGGTTATGAACAGCTCAACTGTGAAGCGGAAATTATAGCACTCTACCATGAGGGAGTGGCTGTCAGAGAGTTACACCATGGTGAACAAGGTTTGGTGGTGTTAGATCAAACCCCTTTTTATGCGGAATCCGGGGGGCAGGTAGGTGATCAAGGTCAACTGATCAGCTCCCACGGTACCTTTAAGGTCAGTGATACACGTAAAATTCAGGCGCGGGTATCTGGTCACAGTGGCCATGTCCTCACTGGTAAAATTCAGGTGGGAGATACACTGCGCGCTGAGGTCGATATGCCCTTACGCCACGCTGCCCAATTGAATCACTCGGCTACCCATTTATTGCATGCAGCGTTGCGTCAGGTTCTGGGTGAGCATGTGCATCAACGAGGTTCGCTGGTGGACCCCATGAAAACACGTTTTGATTTCTCCCATGACAAACCTCTCTCACCAGAACAAAAGCGGCGTATTGAAGAATTAGTGAATCAACAAGTTCGCAATAATCATTTGGTATCAGTGAGTATCATGTCCTATGATGACGCCATCAATAAAGGGGCAATGGCCTTGTTTGATGAAAAATATGGTGATGAAGTCAGAGTCGTGGGGATGGCTGAGTTTTCCACTGAATTATGTGGTGGCACTCACGTACAAAGAACAGGAGATATTGGTTTATTTAGAATTGTAAGTGAATCGGGTGTGGCTTCAGGGATTCGTCGCATTGAAGCTGTGACAGGTCGCTTGGCACTTGAATATACTCATCAAGAGCAAGATGAATTAATTGAAGCAGCATTGAAACTTAAAGCTCCACCGCAAGAATTAGTTCAAAAACTATCACACCTATTAGATAACGTAAAACAGCTTGAACGTGAATTAGAAAAGTTAAAAGCCAAACTTGCCCACTCTGAGGGTGTTGAACTGGTTAATCAAGTGAGGTTGATCAAAGGTGTTCAGGTGTTAAGTGCTGAGATTCCTGATGCCGATGTTAAAACCCTGAGAGAGACGTTGGACGTGTTGAAATCCCGTTTATCCCCTGCCATTATAGTGCTCGGCTCAAGAGCGCAGGGTAAAGTCTCTCTGATTGCCGGCGTAACGGCTGATTTGGTTCATCAAGTAAAGGCTGGCGAGTTGGTTAACAGTGTTGCGATGCAGGTGGGTGGTAAAGGAGGGGGGCGGGCTGATATGGCTCAGGCAGGCGGGACCCAACCTGAAGGGTTGAATACCGCTTTAGAATCTGTCTACGCTTGGTGTGAAGGCCAGCTTTAACTGATCAGTTGTGCTAAAGGCAGGCGAATAAAGTCTGCCTCTAGCGTATTAAGTTCTTCATCACGCTGTTTAACTGATAAGCCTGCCATTAAGTCTGATTCATGGATTAACTCAATCCAACCTTGCAATGCCCTTAACTCAGCCTCATTCAGTGTGTGATCAAGCTCAATACATATTCCCATCCAGTGACAACCGCCAATGGCAGCTATCAATGTTTCCATACTCAACTCTGTGGGCAGATGATCGGGATTGATTACAGCGCAGGTAGGATACAGATCGGTGAGATGACTCGTGTCAGCCAACACACTGACCAGGTTTCCTGGTGGGCGAATAGGGAGCATGATGATGTCAACGGCCGCCGCTGACAGAGTTTCAATGGCCTCAATCCAGCGCGCGCTCTCTAAGGGGATTTCACCACAAAAAGCTCCCACAGGACACACGTCCTCAAACTCTTTAGTGATTAAACGTAATTCACTTAAGGACATGCAGGATTGGCTATCAGTGGGATGAATGGCCTCGATTAATTGGGCCCCGTGTTGCCGAGCTAATTTGGCGTCATTAAGATGGTGAATACCTACCATGAATGTGCTGACTAACATTGTAAGGACCTTATGCTGGAATATCAGGGGTTTGTGAACGCTCTAACTGATCAATGTGGTCTTTTAATTTCAATTTTAATTTTTTTAACCGTCGGATTTCTAACTCATTATTAGAATGTTGCATAAGGACATGGATTTGTTGGTCAAGGTGAAGATGCTGATCTCTTAGTGATTTTATATAGTCAGTGGTTAGCATCATCACACTCCTTTTTTAATTTAATGCAATTTCTAGATTATCAATGAGTCGAGTTTTTCCTAGCCTAGACGCACCTAGCACTACCAGTTGTGTCTCATCGGGGGTAGTGAGACGTAAATGATCTTGAGCACGAATGGCGATGTAGTCTGTATGCCATCCCCGTGAGTTGAGATAAGCAGTGGCTACTTTTTCTAAAGTAGTATAATCCTTGTAGCCTGCAAGAATGGCTTTTTTAATGGCCATTAACTGCCCATAGAGTTGCACGGCTTCTTCTCTTTCTGTGGGATTGAGATAACTGTTGCGAGAACTTAAGGCAAGCCCATCAGGAGCTCTTACCGTTTCCGCCGGTACTATTTCAATGGGAAGCGCTAATTGTGTCACCATGTCTTTTAGAACCAAATACTGTTGGTAGTCTTTTTTACCAAAAATAGCGATTTGGGGTTGTACCATATTAAATAGTTTGAGGACTACCGTGGCCACACCCCGGAAATGTCCGGGACGAAATGCTCCCTCTAAGAGATGCTGTAATCCTGAAGGATCCACCGTGTATTCTTGAACGGTAGGATAGATTTCCTTTTCATCTGGAGCGAAGACTACATCGCAACCTGCATCCAATAAATATTTACAATCATTCTCTAAAGTGCGGGGATAACGATTAAAATCTTCACTTGGTCCAAATTGTAAACGGTTAACAAAAATACTGGTTACCAAACAATGAGTATGAGGTTTGACTTCTTTGATAAGTTGAATATGACCTGCATGAAGGTTACCCATGGTGGGGACCAGGGCAACATTTTTTTCATGGGCTAGTCTTTCACGTAATTGTTTAACAGTAGTAATAACATCCATAGCTTTTCAATTGACATAATTTGTCATATTGTCTCATGCCTTTAACCACGATTAAAGAATTCTCGACGACTTCTTATTTGCTGTATGCGTGATAACAACAGTTGATAGTCTTGAGGTTCGTCTGCAAAATTGAGATTATCACTGTTGACGATTAATAATGGTGACGCCTCGTAATCATGAAAAAATTGTGCATAACTACTTGCTACTGATCGTATGTATTTTTCTGAAATCGGTTTTTCAACAAACCATCCGCGGCGATCAAGGCGTTCGATTAACACATCCGCTGAAGCTTGAAGATAAATAACCAAGTCTGGAGTTGGGGTGGCCGGCCTTAAGTGCTGATACATGTGCTGATATAACTCAAACTCATCATTAGCCAGATTGAGTTTGGCAAACAATAAATCTTTGTCCAGTAAGAAATCAGACACCGTAGGAGACTCAAATAAATCTCGTTGTTTAATGGTGGAAGCCTGCAAAGATCTTTGTAATAAAAAAAACATTTGGGTGGTAAAGGCGTAGCGCTCTGGTTGTCGATAAAAACGCTCTAAAAAAGGATTTGATTCAGCATCCTCAAGCATAATCTCAGCATTGAGTGTGGTGGCCAATAGCTTGGCCAGTGTTGTTTTTCCCACAGCAATGGGCCCTTCAATTGCAATATAGCGGTAACGTTCACCAAGGGTATTCATAGGTGACAGCCCTCTAATTTCACCATCTCATTTTTTTCACATTGCAGAGCAAGCTCTCTCACTTTACCGAGTCCTGGAATCATGAAGTCCTTGGCAATATCGTTGAAAGGCACCAATACAAAAGCCCTATTAAACATTCTTGGATGAGGAATGGTGAGCTCGTCATCGTGATAACTTAACTGATCATAGGCTAAAATATCTAAATCTAAGGTGCGTGGAGCATTGGCAAATGTTCTGACACGCCCATGCTGCTCTTCAATATGTTGCATATGTTTAAGTAATTCTTTGGGCTCGAGGGTGGTGTTTACTTCAATGACGGCATTAATAAAATCAGGTTGATGTAAGTAACCTACTGGTTTGGTGACATAAAATGGAGAAACATGGACCAATTGACTATGTGGTAGAGCACTTAAACTGTGAATCGCTCTTTTTAGCTGGTCCATTGGTAGGCATTGGTTACTGCCAAGGCCAATAAAAACCTGACTCATGCCTTGGGCTTCCTGCGTTGACGGGAGTGGGGTTTATCGCTTTTGATTAATAGCGCTTCACGCCCCTCAGTTGGGGCCTGTTGAAAGGCTGTCCACCATTGTGCTAGCGAGGCATCCACCTCACCTGATTGGCTGCGCAGTACTAAAAAGTCATACCCTGCACGAAAACGGGGGTGTTGCAATAATCTAAAGGGACGTTGTCCTGAGCGCTGTTCAAAACGGGGTTGTAATCCCCAGATTTCTTTCATGGTGCCTTCAAAGCGTTTTGGAATCATCAACACTTCGTCTTGCGTGGTTAGCACATCCTGTGTGGCGGCAAACAAGGCGGGTAAGTTTTTTTCCCCTTTGTTCAGATAATTTTGCCAGCGTTCGTGAAGGCTAGGCCACAATAAAGTAGCCATTAAAAAGCTAGGGGATACCCCCATATCCTCTTTAATACGTAAGTCCGTATTACTCAGTGCCTGTTGCACAAAGAGTTTGTTTTTCTCATTAAGGAGAGACTTATCCAGAGAAGGAATCAAATAGTTAAGAAGGTTAAGCGAACTTAACTGCTCAAGGCTTTTGGTGGCGTGCCCTGACAATAGAATTTTTAATAGCTCATCAAATAAGCGTGACTCGGGAACATTAAGTAATAATTCGCTAAGCTCGCTAATGGGCGCTTTACAGGATGGATCAAGAGTGAAATTAAGTTTGGCACAAAAGCGCGCAGCCCTTAACATTCGGACAGGATCCTCACGGTAGCGCTGAGTGGGATCCCCGATCATGGTGATGTGTTTGTGTTTAAGATGTTTTACGCCATTAAAGTAATCTAACACTATATTTTTTTGGGGATCATAAAATAAGGCGTTAATAGTAAAGTCGCGTCGCTCTGCATCCTCCTCAAGACTTCCGAATACGTTATCTCGTGTGAGGCGCCCATGCTCATCGGCTTGTTGATGTTGTGAATTGAGGTCGGCCTTTGCTCGGAAGGTGGATACTTCGACGATTTCTTGGCCACATTGAACATGAACAATTTGAAAGCGGCGGCCAATAATCCGAGAGCGGCGTATTAATTTTTTAACTTGCTCTGGGGTTGCGCTAGTGGCCACATCAAAGTCTTTTGGCGTTTGTTGCAGCAGTAAATCACGAACCGCCCCACCCACTATGTAAGCCTGATGTCCCGACTCTTGTAATTGTTTAATCACAGACAGAGCACACTGACTAATGTGTGATTTATCTATTTGGTGGGTGCCAGCATGAATAACCGTTGCTGTCACGGAAGAGTGAGTCTTAGGACGTTTAAATACTTTGGCAATAAACTTTTTTATCATAATTTAACGTAATGAAATAATCTGCCATCCTCGATATTGCGCATGAGCTAACAGCGTTTCGTCAGGATCTACGGCTATAGGGCAACTGACTTTTTCGAGTAAAGGCAGGTCATTAAGAGAGTCGGAGTAGAAAACGGTATCGTTATATTCATCCCAACTTTGGTTTAACGAGTGTAACCATTGTGTAACTTTAGTGATTTTACCCGCTTGAAAACAAGGAATGCCTAATATTTTACCTGAGTATTCGCCATTATCGAGTACTTCAGGTTCAGTGGCGACCAAGTGTTCGATCGTTAGCAAGTTGGCTATGGGCCTTGTCACAAAGCTGTTGGTGGCAGTCACGATGGCCATTAAACTGGCTTTTTCTTTTTCAGTGGCAATAATGGCTTTAGCTTTGTCGGTGATCAACGGAGTGATTCGAGTTTCAAGAAATTCTCTGTGCCAAAGATTGAGTTGTTGTCGACTATAGCGCGCTAAAGGGCTTAATTGGAAGTCTAAGAAAACATCAATATCCAAACGACCAGACCGATAATCCTCATAGAAAGCCAGATTTTTAGCTTCATAGGTACTGCGGTCATGAACCCCTTTACTGGCTAGGAATAACCCCCACTCAAAATCACTGTCGCCACTTAATAAGGTGTTATCTAAATCAAATAATACTAAACGCTTGTTAGTCATACTGAGAGCTCTTTTAAATTGTTTAATGCATCACGTACTAAGGGCATTGTAATCGGTTTATGTAAAGACAGCGACCAACGATTGAGTTCCTCGAGAACTTGTAGCAAGGAGCGAATATCTCTTTGCCAGCGCTGTAATAAGTATTGGGCAAGTTCGTTAGACAGATGAAATCCTAAGTTAATCGCATGTTTTTGTAAGGCTTCCACTTTATTTTCGTCACTTAAGGCATGTAAGCGGAGTACTAGGCCCCAACTGAGTCGGGTACTTAAATCGGGTAATAGGGATAATTGATGGGGTGGAGCATCACCACTGACTAATAGGCGCAACCCTTCTTCTCGTCTTTCATTAAAACGATTAAATAAACTCACTGCCCCCTCGCTACTTAAGCGTTGTACATCATCTATCAGCAGAAAAGGAGATTGTGACTCCTTAAGGATGGTTTCTGGTGTGGCGGCAATAAACTCTATGTTGTGTTGGTGTTGTGTTAACAGTTCCTTAAGAGCCGTTAATAAATGACTTTTACCGCTGCCACTCTCTCCCCAAAGATACACTAAAGGATCCCCAATCCTTTGAGTCCAGTTCTTTAATAGGAGAATGTTTTCATGGTTTTTACCGATAACGAAATTATCAAAACTCGGTTGATGAAGAGGGGGTATTTCAAGGACCAATTGACGCATTGTAGGATTGATTTAATCTGATCGAAGATGTTTGAGGATGATTTTGACGCTAGCTGCCATGGGTAGTGCAATTAAGATACCAAAAAAACCCAATAACCGACCAAAAGCTAGTAAGGAAAAAATAACCATAACAGGATGTAAACCAATCCTCTCTCCCACCACCCTTGGGGTCACAAGCCAAGCTTCTATGACGTGACCAATAATAAACACCATAATAATGGAAGAGGTAAGGGAAAAGCTTGGGTCTTGAGCGATACTTGCAATTAAGGCTAATAAAAAACCTGTAAACACACCAAGATAGGGAATAAAAACTAGGGTGCCTGTTAACAATCCAAGCGCATAGCCTGCTGATAAGTGCACAACCGACAAACCAACGCTATAAAATAATGCCATTATAAGCATGACTAATAACTGACCACGCAGGTACTGTCCAAGAACCTTATCGATTTCCTTAGCGATGAGTGTGACTCTTTCTTGCTGATTGGCTGGGAAGAGGGTGAGTAAAAAAACCACCACTTTTTCCCAATCTTTGGTGAGGTAAAAAAATACCACAGGGATAAGCAATAAACTTAATAATGACTCGATAAGAATGGCGCTGCCGTGTGTGGCCGATTGAACCAATTTATCTACGTGACTATTTGAAGAATGGAGATAGTCCAGCACGTTAGTTCTTATTTTCGAGATATCAAGCCAAGGATTGTCTGAGGTTAAGTTCGGGATATCCGGTAACGGTCCTTGTTTTAGTCTATCCACAATCGTAGGCAATTGTTGAATAAGCTGATTGATTTCATGGAACAAGAGAGGTAACACCACAAGGAGGATTAGGCTCAAAAACCCTAATAAAATACTGAGTACAATAAAAGTACTTAGCACTCTTGGTATTCTTATATTTTCTAAAAAACGCACCACGGGAAAAAATAAGTAGGTCAGCAAAATGGCTGCAGCAAAGGGCATCAATATGGCTGAAAGTGAGTATATTAGCCATAAAACAAATAAGATTGCCACCAAGCCCCAAGGGGTAGATGCAGAAAAAGGGTTATTTCGTGCCATTTAGGTTAAAATAATCAAACGAATCATAATTAACCTATTCTAACAGGTCAAACAGTGATGTCACTCAGTCTGACTATAAATTTGGAGAGTTTTGTGTCTGAAAGTTCAAATTCCCCCTTGTCCTACCGTGATGCAGGTGTAGATATTGACGCTGGAGATGCCTTGGTTGAGAGGATTAAGCCATTGGCAAAGCGTACCCTTCGCCCTGAGGTAATTAGCGGTATCGGTGGTTTTGCTGCATTAGTTGAAATTGGGAAACGCTTTGTGGAGCCAGTGTTGGTGTCGGGTACAGATGGTGTTGGAACCAAGCTTAAGTTGGCTTTTGAGTTAAATCGACACAATAGTGTGGGCATAGATTTAGTGGCCATGAGTGTTAATGATATTTTAGTGCAAGGGGCGGAGCCCTTATTTTTTCTTGATTACTTTGCTTGTGGTCATTTAGACGTAGAGACGGCTAGCAGCGTCATTGGTGGAATTGCTCAGGGTTGTGAAGAATCAGGTTGTGCCTTAATTGGTGGCGAAACTGCTGAGATGCCTGGCATGTATCCAGACGGTGAGTATGATCTTGCTGGTTTTGCTGTGGGGGTAGCTGAAAAAAGTAAATTGATCAACGGTAAGAGTATTGTCGCTGGCGATGTGGTCATTGGATTGGCTTCTAGTGGTCCGCATTCTAATGGTTATTCCCTGATCAGAAAAATAGTTGAACGCTCTGGTCTGTCTTGGGACAGCCCTTTTCCAGCAGAGGATTATCCAGGACAAAGCTTGGGTGATGTGTTAATGCGTCCTACTGCACTTTACGTAAAACCTATTTTGTCTTTAATGAATAGTGTTACAGTTAAGGGGATGGCACATATAACAGGTGGTGGGTTGGTGGATAATGTTCCGCGTGTACTACCAGAGGGGTTGCAAGCAGAGATTCACTCTAGTCAATGGCAACGCCCAGCCGTATTTAATTGGCTAAAAACCATAGGCCAAGTTGAGGAAGATGAGATGCATCGTGTGTTCAATTGTGGTATTGGCTTTGTGGTCATTGTATCCGCCGATGAGCAACAGTCCACCTTAACGCATCTCGCGCAGTATGACGTCAAAGCTTCTCCTATAGGGGTGATTAAACTACGTCAGTTAAATCAACCTGCAACTGTAGTCCTTTAACGTGTCTGAACAATCACCGATTGTTATTCTGATATCAGGTCGTGGCTCGAATATGCGAGCCATTCTAGAAGCCCAACTACCCGTTACGGTAGCTGCCGTTATCAGTAACGAGCCCGAGGCGGAGGGGCTGATCTTTGCCCGTGAAATGGGGATTGCTACGCGTCTTTTAGACCACCGTTCATTCCCAAACCGCCTTGACTATGACAAAAAATTAATTGATGTGATTGAAGAGTATGCCCCTGGATTGGTAGTGTTGGCGGGATTTATGCGTATTCTAACGCCTCTATTCGTCAACCATTTCAAGCACAGGTTAATTAATATCCACCCATCATTATTACCCGCCTTTACAGGCTTACATACCCATCAACGAGCGCTTAAAGCTGGTGTTAAGGTTCACGGTTGTACCGTTCATTTTGTGACAGAAGAATTAGATGCTGGACCCATCGTGGCTCAAGCTGCAGTTCCTGTATTGTCTCAAGATGACGAAAACTCCTTAGCCCAACGCGTGTTAAATGAAGAACATATCATTTATCCGCGAGTTATCAATTGGTGGGCCCAAGGACGTTTACAGTGGAGAGATAATCATACCGTGGTTATAGTGCCCTTTGACAACCCGCAGCAGGCCCTAATAGCTCCAAGCTTAAACTCATGACAAGCCCCATACATTTAAACCAATTTCAAGCCTTAATCGATGCCTTAAACGAGGTGCTGACCTTTGTCCGCCCAGCTGATGCGGTATTAAGACAATTTTTTCGTGAGCAGTCGAAAATTGGGGGGCATGATCGACGATATATAGTTGAAACTGTGTATGGTGTTCTGCGACACGCAGAGAGTTTAACGCCATTCGCTCCTCTGCACGCCGCTCGACGTTTGGCGTTACTCTTTCATATGAAAATTGAAGGCAGAAGTTTGCGAGATTTAGAAAAACTATGTTCAGAAGAAGAGCTTCGCTGGTTAAAGGAAGTTAAGGCGGCTGGTTTGCCCCCGTCATTGTCAGTACAAACAGGATTACCCGAATGGGTACTTGAAAAGCTAAAGCCTATTTATAATGAGCAGGACTTGTTAACCTTAGGCCGTTCAATGATGCATGAGGCACCCCTTGATATTCGTGTGAATACGTTTTTAGTGAGCCGAGAGGATGTTCTGAACGAGTTACTGGGAATGGGCTTGAAGGTCAGCGTAACCCCTCACTCCCCTTTTGGATTAAGGCTTGAAGGGCGACCCTCCTTACAAGATTTAATACTGTTTAAAAAAGGGTACTTTGAGATTCAAGATGAGGGCAGTCAGTTGTTAGGTGTAATGCTGGCCCCTAAAAGACGGGATTTAGTCATAGACTTTTGCGCTGGGGCGGGGGGGAAGACACTGTTGATTGCCACGCTGATGCAAAATCTGGGTAGAGTGTACGCTTTTGATGTATCGGCTAAGCGTTTAGATCAACTAAAACCACGGTTAAAACGCTCGGGTTTGTCAAACATTATGCCGGTTTTGATTGAAAATGAGCGAGATCAAAGGGTAAAACGTTTACGTGGTAAAGCGGATCGGGTGTTGGTGGATGCTCCCTGTAGTGGTTTGGGAACCTTAAGACGTAACCCTGACCTGAAGTATCGTCAAAGCGCAGAGGGTATTGAGGAATTGGTGGTAAAGCAAAGAGCCATATTAGAGTCCGCTGCGCAATGTGTGAAGCCAGGTGGGCTGCTCATGTATGCAACCTGTAGTATATTGCCAGAAGAAAATGAAGGGCAGGTACAGTGGTTCTCTGAAAAACATCAGGACTTTGAATTAACAGAAGTGAATCTTCCAGAGTTGGGCATGACAAGCGGACATTTTTTACAGTGTTTACCCCATCAACAGGGTACCGATGGTTTTTTTGCTGCCATGTGGCAACGTAAAATGAATTAGGGAGTATTTGGATGAGCGATGTCAGTGATTATGGCATTACTTTAGTGGAATTTTTTCAGGCCTTATTTCAAACCAAGCATCTGTGGCAGATGCCTGTTATTTTTGCCTCCTTAATTATTGCCTTTGGGGCTTCAACTGTCCTTGCAAGACAGACTCTCGGTAATCGTTACCAAGAAGATTTAAGGGGGATTGTTTTTGCGCTGGTAGCCACTGTCACTCTTGATCTTTTTACCCGTTTTTTCTCCCAGGGTCGTCCGGCACCTATTGTCCACATGGCTTTAGCCTTAACCTTAGCTTTGGGTTTGGCGCGAATTGGTGTTTATATCCTAAAACATGTTTTTACCATGTCAGCACGTATGCTGAGTTTGCAAACTGTTTTTGTGCGTTTGGTATGGATTGGCTTTGCGCTTCACATTACCGGGTTATTGGTTCCTTTACTTGATATTTTAAGGGACATTACTTTTCCGGTTGGTGGGAGCACTATCTCCTTATTGCAGGTTGTTCAGGCCATACTGGTGTTCTCGATAATGATTACTCTTGCACTATGGTTTGGTGCAACCATTGAACGTCAAGTTATGCGTACTCAATCCTTGGACAATAACGCTAAGGCCATTGCCATCAAGTTATTAAAAGGGTTGGTTTTGTTTTTCGCTGTTATCCTAACTCTGCCCATGGTAGGCATTGACTCCACATTTTTGTCGGTGTTGGGTGGAACTTTAGGTGTGGGGCTGGGTTTTGGATTACAAAAAATTGCCAGTAATTACGTCAGTGGTTTTATTATTCTTGCCGATCGATCTGTTCGCCTTGGTGACATCATTACTATTGATGGCAAGCAGGGTGAAGTACTAAAGCTGGAAGCACGTTGTACCACCTTAAAAGGCGGTGATGGAACTTTGTATGTTTTACCTAATGAAACCTTCATGACCCAATCACTAATTAATCATACACAAGGAGGGGGAGGGTTATACAGAACGGCTAAACTGCAAGTGTTATACGGTACTGACTTCGCTAAAGTGAAGGCCTTGGTCGAAGGGGTAACGAAGAAACAGCCACAAATTATGCCTGTACCGGAACCTGCGCTTCAATTGACGCAGTTAGGCCCCCATGGTTTAGAGCTGTTATTGGAATATTGGATTAGCGATGCTAAATTACCAGAAAATCAGATACGTAGTCAGTTATTAACGGGTATTTATTCAGCTTTAAGTGAGTCAGGCATACAAATGGTGGTTGTTGACCCTGTTCGTGGTAGTACACCATTACCCTGATGTCATGGGTAAGTCATTGAGTAAAATGTGTATTTTTGCTATAATAAAACTATAATAATTTTACAGGCGGTAAATGTATGTGGCTTTCTGGATTCTCACATTTTTCATGGTGGCAAGATGTTATTGTTGCGTTAGTGCTAACACACATTACCATCGCGGGTGTTACTATATTCTTACATCGTCATCAGGCGCACCGTGCCCTTGAACTCGGCCCTGTTGCCAGTCATTTCTTTCGTTTTTGGTTGTGGTTAACTACAGGCATGGTCACTAAAGAATGGGCGGCCATCCATCGTAAGCATCATGCTAAATGCGAAACCGTTGAAGATCCCCACAGCCCGCAAATTCTGGGTATTAATAAAGTACTATGGGGTGGCGTTGCCCTGTATGTGAAGGAAAGTAGAAATAAAACCACAATGGAGCGCTATGGTCACGGCACCCCCGATGACTGGATGGAGCGTCACGTGTACTCTAAACACAGTCGTTTAGGGGTAACCATTATGGCTTTAGTTAACATGTCCTTGTTTGGAGTCATCCCTGGTATGTTGATTTGGTTAGTACAAATGCTGTGGATTCCTTTTTGGGCAGCAGGTGTTGTGAATGGTTTGGGTCACTTCTGGGGTTACCGTAACTACGAGTGTCGCGATGCCAGCACTAATATTTTCCCGTGGGGTATTATTATTGGCGGTGAAGAGTTACACAACAACCACCACACTTTTGCTACGTCAGCAAAGCTATCCAATCGTTGGTATGAGTTTGATATTGGCTGGATGTATATTCGTATCCTTGAAATGTTAGGGCAAGCTAAAGTTAAAAATGTTGCTCCTACCGTCAGCTTTGATAGAAAAAAATCAAGCTGTGATGAGGCTACCCTACAAGCTATTATTCGTAACCGATATGATGTGATCGCCCGTTACTCAGCTGAGCTATCTAAAACCTGTTCTCAAGAGTTGAATCATCTGAAGATAGGACATGGGTTGCCCAAGAGAAGTGAAATGTTGGCTATGGTTAACCGATGGTTACATCGTGACAGTGATAAACTCAAAGAGCAAGATCGCCAAGTGTTATCGACAGTTATGGCGGAAAGTAAATGCCTGCAAACAGTGATCACTATGCGCGACGAATTAGCGGCTCTGTGGACAAAAACCAATGCCAACAAAGATCAGTTGGTAAATGACCTGAGAGCTTGGTGTGACAAAGCGGAAAGCAGTGGAATCATTGCGTTAGAAAAGTTTTCTCATACACTGAAAGCGTATGTTTAATTT
>VFSW01005928.1_pt1 | contig 18011 bp, 15 predicted proteins | sample 5358111 | NCBI WGS metagenome assembly VFSW01 (sample SAMN11554181, study PRJNA540505) | mine drainage metagenome | isolation source: sediment from site ElyBrook_90M | place: USA: Ely Copper Mine, Vershire, VT | collected 2017
TCGAATACACGCTGCAAACGGCCGCGATCTTTCCCACAGTTCGCGGTATTGCCGCCGAAGATCGGCGCTTCGACGGCTTCCGCCGCGATTTTCTTGACATCTTCCAGCAGCATGCCGAATGGCACGTGCTGGCAAACCATGCGGCCAGCGACGCCTGCGCGTTTACGGTTTACGAATATGCCGATATGGCGCGCTACACGCCTCAGCTGGTCGAGGGACTGACGGCGCTGGACATCGTTCGAGACACGCTGGACCGCTATTTGAGCAGCTTTCTCGGCTACGGCATGCCCGGCTACAAGATGTTCGATGGGCCGCCCGACGATTCCCAGGAGCCCTATGTCTTCAGCGACACCTATCCCTCGCTGCTGATCGCCGCATACGACTATGCCGACGGCAGCGGCGACGAGCGCTGGCTTCGCCGGCACTACCAGGGTTTGCGCGCGTGGGCCGAGATCGTGACCAAGCCCAACGCCGATGGCAGCCCGCTGCTGGAATACCCGGCCAGCGGCAACTCCGGCTCATGGGGACTGAAAATCACAGCCCGTCCGGCCAACTGGTGGGACACGATCGGCTTTGGCCATCAGGATGCGTACTCGAACGCACTCGGCTACCGTGCCCTACGCGGAATGGCAGTGCTCGCCGATCGCATGGGAGAAAAAGCCGATGCCGCGAAATATCGTCAACGCGCGGATGCCATTCGCGATGCCTATGCGGCCGCATTTCTGGATCAGGAAGCCGGCGTGCTGGCCGGCTGGAGAAGCCGCGACGGTCAACTGCACAACTACTACTTCACCTTTGTGAATGGCATTGCCGTGCGTTACGGCCTCATCGAGGGAGTGCAGGCGCGGCAGGCGATGGACCGCATCCTGGCCAAGATGGAAAGCGTCGGTTACACGAACTTCGCTCTCGGCCTTCCTGGCAACCTGGTGCCCATCCGGCGTGCCGATTATGTCGATCTGCAGCCGCGCTGGGGCGGTCCCACGAAGGAGGACGGCAGCGATGGCTTTGAGATCTACGAGAACGGCGGCGCAACCGCCTGCTTCTCCTACTTCACCATGGCCGCTCTCTACCATCTGGGCGAAAAGGACAAGGGTGACAAGATACTGATGCCGATGCTCGATTCCTTTGCCAAGCAGGGATTTTCCGGCCGCGCGCCGAACGGCAGGACCTATGACTGGAAAGACTGGCAGGGCGGCGCCAACGGTTATGAGGGATTCCTGGTGGATAACTACTATGCCCTGCTGGCCGTCCTCGATCGCGCCAACATGGTGGAGAAGATGCCCTGAAGAAATGCAGGAGGCCCCCCGTTCCTCAGGAGCCGAGGAAGCACAGGGATTTGAAGTTGGCGTGGTCAAATCCGCTCTTAGCGGTTATCCTTCATATCGAAAGCGGAAGAACCGTCGGAGGGACAGAGTGACAAGATTTTTGATTGCGGCTGTAGCAATGGTTGGCTTCCTCATGGGCCATCAAACAACAACTCCCCAGACTTCCGGAATTGATGGGAAATGGCACTTTGTCATGGATACTCCGGGCGGCGACCGCGAAATGGACGCCACTTTCGCTGTCGATGCGGCTGGAAAGGTGACCGGCAAGTTTGGGGAGACCGACGTGGCCGGCACGTTCAAGGATGGCCAGATGGCCCTAGACTTTCCCATGACCTCAGAGGAATCGGGTGAGACCGCGCCGTTGAAACTTACCGGCAAAGTTGACGACACAGCCGCTCTGGTCGGCACCTGGGAGTTTTCTTCCTATAGCGGCACGTTCAAAGCAATCCGACCCAAGCCCTAGCTTGATGCTGGCGGCGAAAGCAACTGCCGCGTCGCGGTCATCCAGGCACAGCCAACTGAAAAGATCGTGGGCCTGCCGCCTCCCTGATTTGAGTCGTGACTCGGCCCTTTTCTGTATGCGATCCAGCGCCGACGGTGCGCACCTGTTTTGTCAGCACGCCGGCCAAAAGAAATGCCCGGAGAGATAGAGAGTCAAAGCCCTGGCGCTGGTTGCGCTTCCTGGGCGTAGGCTTCCGCTTGAGTCCGAGAGTGCCGTGCGGAGGGAATGCTTGAGTGATCGTTTTGTACGTTTCAAAGCAGGAAAGATGAAGCTGGAGATTCACTCCAGCAGCCAGGCGGCCGGAGCAGCGGCAGCTCGCGCGGCAGCCGACGAGTTTCGCCGGCTCGATCAGCTCAGCGATAGCCTCGGCGTGATCTTCGCAACCGGCGCCTCTCAATTCGAGACTCTCGGCGCGCTCACCTCGATTCCCGGCCTGCCATGGGACAAGGTGCAAGGCTTTCACATGGACGAATACATTGGCCTTGACGAGAGTCATTCGGCGTCGTTTCGCCGCTACCTGCGCGAGCGCCTGACCCAGCGTGTGGCCATGCGTGAGTTTTTTGAGATGGATGGCAACGCCGCGGATCTCGACCGCTTCACCCGCGAGTACGCCCAAGAGCTGGATCGGGCAAATCCGCAACTCTGCCTTCTCGGAATCGGCGAAAACGGTCACCTGGCATTCAACGATCCCGGCGAGGCCGATTTCGACGACCCTCAGGCAATTAAAGTGGCTGCTCTCGACGATGCCTGCCGCCTGCAACAGGTGTCGGAGGGGTGGTTTGCGAACATGGACGAAGTGCCGAAGCAGGCTCTGACCCTTACTATTCCGACATTGTTCCGCGTGCCGAAGCTGATCGTCACCGTGCCCGGCCCGCGCAAAGCCAATGTAATACGGCGAACCATTGAAGAGCCCATTTCGACGGACTGTCCATCCACGATTCTGCGCACGCATGACGACGTGACGATCTATCTCGATCCGGACTCCGCATCGGAATTGCCGAAGCTTGCCTCATCGAATTAAGACTCATGCCCAGGGGAGAGCCTGGAGCCGGGAGGTGAATGGAATGGTCGAAGACGCCGGGGGCGGAATGGGACGCCGGACCTTTGTGAAACAGGCGTCGGGAGTCGCATTGGCGGCGGGCATCAGCGCCAAATCGTACGCCCGCATTCTCGGGGCAAACGATCGCATTCGCCTGGGACAACTGGGCTGTGGCGGCCGCAGTGAAGGGCATGTCCACATGGTGCAGCTTGCGGCACGGCAGATGAAGGTTGAAACCGTCGCGGTCTGCGATCTCTGGAGCCTGGCGCGAGAGCACCGCGCCGCCCAGGTGAAGCGCGTGTTCAACCTGGAGCCGCAGGTCTATAAGTACTCCGAAGAGATGCTGGCGCGCGCCGACATTGACGGCGTGATGATTGCAACCGGAGACTTCCAGCACGCCAAACTGTGCGCGGACGTGGTGAAGGCAGGCAAGGATTGCTACGTGGAGAAGCCGTTCGCGAACGTGCTCTCCGAGGCGATTGAGACCCGCGACCTGGTCAGGAAATCCAAACAGATTGTGCAAATGGGCACGCAGCACCGCAGCCAGCCCTATCCGCTGGCGGTGCGGGATATCGTTCGCTCCGGCAAAATCGGCAAGATTGTCCACATCGAGCAGGAATGGAATGTGAATGAGGAGCGGTGGAGATTTACGCCGATGGACACCGGCCAGACCAAGGAAATGTTGATGGACGTCAACATGGAGTGGAAGCAATGGCTCTATGGGCGCGCCTCGCAACTGAAGGAAGAAGACACGGACTGGAAGCGGTGGCTGCTGGGCAAGCCCAATCGCCCCTTCGATCCTCACGTCTATCTCGAATTCCGCCTCTACAAGGACTTTTCTTCGGGCATCTTCGATCAGTGGCTCAGCCACGGCTGCGACCTGGTCCACCTCTGGACGGACGAGGCGTATCCGGAGAGCGTGATGGCAACCGGCGGCATCCTCACCTGGAACGATGGACGCGAGAATCCGGACACATGCATCGCGGCAGTGACCTATCCGAAGGGGTTTCTCTACACCTACAAGACGACCTTTGGAAACAGCTATCGCAGTTTTTCCAGAATCATGGGAAGAGACGGGACGATCGAGAACTACGGCGGCGAGGGCGCTTCGCTTTTTTCGGTTACCCGGGAAGGCGGTACGCATGAGTTCGATCCGCCCGAGTCCGGACCGTTCTACAACAAGCTCCCCATCGTCGGTCCCGAGCGGGACGGCGAGGAGATCCTGCATGTCCCCGGTGCTCCGCCGCCCAACTCCCTGGGCCCGGACGACGACGACGTGGGCCACATGATCAACTGGCTGCAGTCGATGTTCTCGCGCACCCAGCCGAACGCGACCGTCGAACACGGCTTCTCCCACTCGCTGGTCTGCATCATGGCGGCGCAGTCCTATTGGAGCGGAAAGAGGCTCTACTGGGATCCGCACAGGGAAAAGATTGTCGATCGTCCCGTCAGTGGATGACGCGGCGAATGCGCATCGTCCGGCCTGCGCTTCCTCGAGATGGAAGAGACGGGAATGGGCAATTGGTTCCGGACGGCAATGTCGCCTGTCCCCGCATGAACTCACCGGCAAGTGCTGCGCCAGGGGAAGCGCATTCCTTGATTATTTGCGCCAGGGCTGCAACTCGCCGGGTTCGCCCCAGCTTGGAATCGGGCTCTGCAGTCCGTCCTCGATCCAGAGAAAGCGGCCGCTGACGTCCGCGGCGGCGTCGCTCATCAATCCCTCAACCAGGTCGGCGGCCTTTTCCGGGTCGTCGCCACCGGTCTCCTGCACCCAGTTCGCCCATTGCATGTAAGCATCCGCGACGGTGCCCAGCCGCTCCGCCCCCGCCCTGATCTCTGCCCACATCTCGGTCTTCACGTCGCCCGGATGGATCACGTTCGCGGTCACGCCTGTTCCCTTCAACTCAGACGCCAGGTGGCGCGTGAACTGGTTGAGCGCAGCCTTGCTGGTACCATATGCGCTGTTCGCCGGACCGGGTTCGTGCAAGGCGGCGGCGGAGGTCACGTTCACGATGCGGCCCCATCCGGCCTCGATCATTCCACCAACAAAAGCCCTTGACGTCAGGTACGAAGCAATCGTGTTGATCATGATGGTCTCGATCCATGCGGCCGGATCGCTGTCTTTGATCAGGTCCATCGGGCCAAAGACACCCGCCGCATTGACGAGAATGGACGGGATGCCGAGCTCGCGTTCGATCACGCCCTTCACCTGCTCGACCGACTCCGGCTTGCCAAGATCGACGAGCACAACCAGCGCTCGCGCTCCGCTGGCCGCCAGCTCTTGCCGTGTTTCATCAAGCCCTGCCTCACCGCGCGCCAGCAGCGCAACGGCGGCGCCCCGTTGCCCCAGCCGCACGGCAATGCGCCGGCCCACTCCGCGGCTGGCGCCCGTCACCACCGCAACCTTTCCTCTGAAGTCGATCACGCGCAGACTCCTTGTCCATCACCGCTGTTCCTGACAACACTACCTGGCTGTGAAGATCAGGAAGTAGTCCTGTCCGTCGCTCTTGGTAAAGTCGTATTTCCCGATGCGCTGGAAGCCCGCCTGCCCCATCTCGCGTTCCACCACCTCGGGCATCACGCCATGGTCGGTTCCATCGCCGTTGCGGTCGATGATGCCGACCTTCGCCCCTGGCTTGAGTGAAAGCTTCAGCTTCTCCATCAGCGGAATGGGTTGCGCAAACTCGTGATAGGTCTTCAGAGTCAAAACCGCATCCACGCTGTTCTTCGGCAAATTCGCATCCGCGACCGATCCCAGCACCGGCCGCACATTCCCGAGCTTCTCTCGCGCCGCACGCTGGCTAATGTATTCGATCGCCTTGGGATTGATGTCTTCGGCGTAGACCACACCCCCGGGCCCCACGCGCGCGGCAGCCCTCACCGTGAACCATCCCGAACCTGCGCCGACGTCGGCAACGGCCTTGCCCGGACCCACCCCAAGCAGATCCATCACCCGGTCGATCTGCAGCTTCTTGTCCCGGTCGGGATACTCGAAGATCGAAAGGTCCCCGGCGTACGGCGTGCTCGTCGGCCGGGCTGCCTGCCCCGCTGCCGGAGCCTGCGTTGGCCCCGCCGCCTGCGCTGAAATCTCTCCTGGGGCCAAGAGCGCGGCGACGGAGAGCAGCAGCCCCAGTCCCATCGATGCCTTGTTGCGAACCATCATGATCCTTATCTCCCTCAGCAGCTTTGCCTTGGATGCTGGGCACCAGGCTAACGTTTTGGTCTTTGCACCGCGGGGATGCTGGTGTTCCACCCATCATACGGACCATGGATTGACTCCAGGAATAGAAATCCGGATCAATTGGCCGGGAACCGCCTGACCGAGTCCTTTCCGCCCGTTCGGGGTCTAAGATTGAAGTAGCGGCGCCATGTGCGCCACGAGCCCGGTGGTACTTCCCCCGCGTTCAGGAGAAAGCCATGCCTTTGATGAAGACGTCCAATCCCGCCTTGAGCGACAAGACTTTCCGCGACCTGCCCGGCGGCCAGTACGGCGGCATGGGCAGCCTCGTGGACGCCGCCAACCGCATGACCCTCAGCGGCACCGTCAACAAGACCGGCATTCTGCTGGTCTGCTCGCTGGCCACCGCGGTCTGGACCTGGAGCCGGTTCCTCGGCTCCCGCGACGCCGCGGCCGTAGCTCCCGAGATGATGGTGTGCCTGTTCGGCGGATTGATCTTCGCCGTCATCACCAGCTTCAAGAAGGAGTGGGCCCCGGTCACCGCGCCCATCTACGCGCTGCTTGAAGGCCTGCTCCTGGGCGGCCTCTCCGCGATTATGGAGATGCGCTATCCCGGCATCGGCATTCAGGCCGTCAGCCTCACCTTCGGCACGCTCTTCGTGCTCCTCTTCGCCTACCAATCCGGTCTGATCAAGGTCACCGCGAAGTTCCGTCTCGGCGTCGTGGCGGCCACCGGCGGCATCTGCCTCTTCTATCTGATGCAGATGCTGCTCGGCTTCTTCGGCGTCCAGTTCTACTCCATCAACGGTTCCGGCATCGTCGGCATCGGCTTCAGCCTCATCGTCGTCGGCGTCGCGGCCCTCAACCTGGTCCTCGACTTCGACTTCATCGAGCAGGGCGTGCAGGCCGGCGCTCCCAAATACATGGAGTGGTACGGCGCCTTCGGCATCATGGTCACCCTGGTCTGGCTCTACATCGAGATCCTCCGCCTGCTGTCCAAACTCCGCAGCCGCAACTAGCCGGTTGCCAGATACAGCATCAACCTGGGGTACGAACCGGGGGCGCCCCAGGGGCTCGCCACTGAGACCTAGGAGACCACTCCCTCTCCTTCCAGATCAGCCCTTCCCACAGCCCTCCTGGCGCGCGAACGCCGGCTGCCGCACCGCAGGCGCCTGGTGGTGGAACCAAGTCATACACCCGTTATCCACGTCTTTTTTTGTTGCAAGGGTAGTTCCTGTCTGCTTATCCACGCATACTCTTGGCATAATCCAAGCAAGAGCGGTTCCTCAGTAACTGTTCCAACAATCGGGGTTCGGGGAGTTGGGTCGGGCAATCGAGCCCAGGGATTCCGGTTCAGAACAAGAGTTCAAGCCCTCGGGCCGTACAGTACCCTCCCTGGGGGTGGGAGCACTCAAGAGTGACCAGCTACAGCCGTCAGGACGTGTTGCGCATCTTTGAGATCAGTGCCCACCAGTTGCATGGGTGGGAGCGGGCCGGACTCATCCCCGCGCAGCAGACCTATTCCTTCCAGGATCTCGGCCAGTTACGGACCCTCCGCGCCTTGCGCGCCGAGGAAGTCTCCGCCGCCTCCATCCGCCACTCCATCGTGGCCATGAAGGCCGTCTCCGGCATGACCAACCCGCTGCTTGAGGCCTGCCTGGTCCGCACCGGCACGCGCCTTGCCTTCCGCCATCGCGGCGCCATGGTCGACCCCATCCGCCGCCAGCTCCTCTTCGACTTCGAACGGCTGGACCGCACCGGCGGCATCGATCGCCCCTCGCCCCTCTCCGACCCGGCTTCGCTGCGCCGTCCCGGCGTCTCCAGCCCGCGTGGCGTGCAGGACCGCTTTCTGGCCGCTGTGCAGGCCGAGGAAGCGGGCGAAAAGCAGCGGGCCATCGCCCTTTACGAGGAGATCCTCTCCATCGACCCCGGCTACGCCGCCGCCTATATCAACCTCGGCACCATCAACTTCCACCTCCGCCAGTACGCCCGCGCCGAAGACCTCTACCGCCGCGCCACCCTCGCCGATCCAGGCTACGTCCTCGCCTTCTTCGATCTCGGCAACGTCCTCGACGAGTTGCAGCGCCCGGACGAGTCCATCGCCGCCTACCGCCAGGCCGTCGCCCTCTCCCCGCGCTACGCCGACGCCCACTACAACCTGGCCCTGGCCTACGAGCGCAAGAACGACCGCCGCAAGGCCCTGCGCCACTGGCATGCCTACGTGAAGCTCGACCGCAGCGGCCCTTGGGCCGAACACGCCCGCAGCCAGATTCGCAAGCTCCTCAGCCAGGAGAAGCTCGCCATCACCCGCCGCGCCAAAGGCTTCATCCCCCCTGCCAGGGGAACGGCCGCGCTGCAGCTCATCGCTCAAAACCCCCGGCAAATCGCGGACCGGGGCTAACCCCGCCCATCTCTCTCCAGCCTGACACCACCCCCTTTTGATACACTCCGATGCCGGAGGCCTTCGTCCGTTGACCCATCCCGTTCACCCCCCTCTCACCCATCTCTCCGAGGAGGAGAGCCTCTTCTTCGCCACCGTGAAAAAGTTCGCCGACGAGAAAATCGGGCCGCTCGTGCGGCAGATGGACGACGACCAGCACTTCGCCCCAGGCCTTATCCCGCAGCTCTTCGAACTCGGCCTCATGGGCATCGAGATTCCTGAAGCCCAGGGCGGCGCCGGCGGCACTTTTTTTGACGCCGTCCTCGCCATTCAGGCCATCTCCACCGTGGACCCCGCCGTGGCCGTCCTCGTGGACGTGCACAACACGCTGGTGGTCAACGCCTTGCGCCGCTGGGCCACGCCCGCGCAGCAGCAGCACTGGCTCCCCCGCCTCGCTGCGGACACGGTAGGCGCCTACGCCCTCAGCGAAGCCGGCTCGGGGTCCGACGCCTTCGCTCTTCAGACCCGTGCGGAGAAGACAGCCAGCGGCTACCGCCTCAATGGCCGCAAGCTGTGGATCTCGAACGCCCGCGAGGCCGGCCTGTTCATCGTCTTCGCCACGCTCGACCCCGCGGCCGGCTATAAGGGCATCTCCGCCTTCCTCGTCGAAAAGGGGACTCCCGGATTTACTGTGGGTCGCAAGGAAGACAAGCTCGGCATCCGCGCCAGCAGCACATGTGAATTGGTGTTTGAGGACTGCGAACTCCCCGAGGCGACCCTGCTCGGCGACCCCGGCAAGGGCTACAAGATCGCTATCGAAACCCTCAACGAAGGCCGCATCGGCATCGGCGCGCAGATGCTGGGCCTGGCCGAGGGCGCCTGGAGCCACGCCGCCCGCTACGCCAAACAGCGCCGCCAGTTCGGCAAGCCCATCGCCGAGTTCCAGGCCGTCCAGTTCACCCTCGCCCAGATGGCCACCGAGATCGAAGCTGCCAAATTGATGGTCTACAACGCCGGCCGCCTCAAAGATGCCGGCCAGTCCTACGTCCGCGAGGCCGCCATGACCAAGCTCTTCGCCTCCCAGGTAGCCGAGCGGACGGCGAGCCAGTCCGTCGAAGTCTTCGGCGGCAACGGCTTCGTCCGCGACTACCCCGCCGAGAAGTACTACCGCGACGTCAAAGTCGGCAAAATCTACGAAGGCACTTCGAACATGCAGCTAGCCACCATCGCCAAGCTAGTCCTCGGGAAGTAGCCCCGGACACCCCGAGAACTCTGTCATCCTGAGGGACCGCGGCGCAGCGAGGTGAGTCGAAGGACCTGCGGTTGTATTTAGCCTGGGTGCCCCAGGCCCCGCGTCTGAAACCTGGGAATGCAGGAATCCCGCCAGGGATGTGTGTGCTCGACTAAGCTTTCGTTCTTATCGAGCCAATTGCACGGGGCCGACGGTTCCCAAGCTTTCACAAAAAGAGCCGAAAGCCTGGGGTACGTCCTGCGCCGCCCTTTTGTGGCACCGGGAAGTGATCCAACCGCCAATCATGCACAACATTGAACAGCGTGCAAAACCTGGCAGTGGGAAACTAGAGGGGAATGCGCGAGGAATGTCCCATGAAAATGATGCGTGCCGTTCTTCCGGCAGTGTTGACCGCTCTTCTGGTGCTGCCTGCAAGTGCTAATGGGCAAGCGGCACAAAAAGGTTCCACATTCACAGTCGCGGGCCACGAAGGCAAAGCACAGCTCCTTCAGGTCAACGGGAAGTCGTATATCGAGATTGAAACACTTGCGCGTTTGACGCAGGGAACCCTTTCGTTCAAAGCCAATCAGACGATTCTCACGCTTCCTGCCGCGGATTCAAGTGCGCAGCCATCCCCGACTCATGCAAAGGCGGGGTTCTCAAGAGACTTCATCCAGGCGAGTATCGAAGAGATGGTCGTCATCCGGGAATGGCGAGTCGCCATCGTCAACGCGGTCCAGAATAACACTCCGGTGTCGGAAGACTGGGTATCCGCACAGCACAGGCTGGCAGACAAGAATCTGGCTCTCGCTTCCTCCCTCGTATCGACGGACGACGATCATAGCGCCCTCCCGCTCCTCTCTGCCGAGTTCAACAACATGCAAAAGCTGAGTGAACTTTACATCGCGGTCCGAAACCAGGCCGCGTTCATCTCGCCGGACACATTCAACAGCAGTCCTCTGGAACAACAGATTCTGAAGTGCGCGCGAGATTTTGCTTCCATGACGGAGAGTCACGAGTTTCAGGATCAGCCTGCATGTCGCTGAGGAATCTCTGCACAAGGCCATTTCCACACCCTGCTGACGGGTGCCCAGGCCTCGGGGTGTACGTTAGCCTACCCAAAGTCTGTGGCAGGTGTACAGGCTGAGGACCTGGGCCACCCGCTGCGGAAAGGATGGGGCACGGCGCAGCAGAACGCCGTTAACTGCCGCTCAGTTGAATCCAACAAACCGTTCCTGAGCCTGCTTCGACTTGACGGTACCTTTGGTGGTTGCAACGACCCGATGGGTAAATTTTCCGTTGACGCCGCCACCGGCCCCATCTACATACCCACTTTGCAAGCTGCCTTTATAACCCATGACGCAAGTTCCCTTGTAACCCAGCTTCCATAGCGCGCGAGCAAGTAACTTGGCAAAGGGCGGGGCTCCCATGGCGCTATAGCAAACATCGCAAACGATCGTGCCCAGATACCACTTGGACAAACCTTTTGCGGCGAGGCCATCCGCCACTTCCTGGTAACTTACCGTCGATGCGCCGGAGCCGCCTGGGGGATGGATATTCGGATCACCTACTCTCCCATGCCCGGCGATGTGGACCCGTGTCCCGGTTCCCATGCCGATATCGTTCAGTGGAGTCCCAGCTGAATTGAGATAGACATAACTCCAGTCACGCTGGTGGTGGGTGGTGCCTTTGGCAGCGTTGTTGTAAACGGCTCCGTATGCAAATTCATCGACGCCGGTGGTGGAAAACACGCCGATGGAACCTTCGTTCCAGGGGATAAACACAATACGGTTGTTGGCCATTGCTGCTTTCCCTTCGAAATCTGAAGTGGCTTTGATTCGATCTTCGCCTGCGTTATCGCGATTACCGAGGTTCTTTCAACCTCTTTTTAAAGGCGTGCCATTTCCCTGTCAAGAAGAAAGTGAAGGAATGCGGCAGGCTACCCGATGTGCCGCGCGGGAAACTCCGCCGCCGGCCCGCGCGCCAGTTGCTGTCCCTGAACCAGGCTCGCGCGACGCAATCGTCTGGAGGGCCGGGGGAGAGCGCCTCAGTCATCCCATCGATCCCATTGACTTTCCTCGCGCCAGCCGAATGCCCCTTCGAAGTGCACGAACTCCTTCTCCTTGCCGGGAACCAGGTACACGCTGACAATGTCGAATCGCACCGGCGGGCTGGCCTTCGCCGGCAGTTGCCGCATGTAGTGCCGCGCCATCTTGCGCAGTGTCGTGCGCTTGTGGTCGTCCACCGTCACCTCGGCGGCAGACAGGTCATGCGCGGTGCGGGTCTTCACCTCGACAAAGCACAGCACCGGCCCCTGCCATGCGATCAGGTCGAGGTCGCCGCGCTGCCGGTCCGACGACCATCGGCGCGCCACCACCGTATAGCCCTTGCGGCGCAGGTAGAAGAAGGCCGCATCCTCGCCGTCGATTCCAGATTCCAGATGCTCAGGCAGGCGGGCATCCAGGCCGCCGCGGCGCGCTGCCCGTTTCAATCCAGCCAGCGCATCTTCAAGCCAGCCGATTCGCTTGCGCTCCACCCATCCCATGGCAAATCATTGTCGCCCGGCCGGGCCAAAGGTGCAACTCCCGCGTCTGGGCAAGGCCGGCTCCGAAGCTCCGACCTACAGCAGGAGCGCCAATACGCCCTGCAGCCGAAGCGCTAGCCCAAATTGAAACAGCCCCGTTTCGATGGGGGAAGAGCATTGCGCACCCATGCGTTCGTCACTAGAAATGGGAGACAAGGCGAGCCGGGCTGGGGCAGACTGAAAACATCGAGGAAGAAGAACGGCTATGTCTCAAGGTATGTTTGCGGGCCTTTTTCAGCGCAGCGCGCCCACACTGCGCGTCTCAACCGTGGAGCAGGCAAGCGAGGCGCCGGTCGCGCTGATCGGCGGCGACCTCGGCACAGCGATGGAAGCCAACGATCAAATCTCCCACCAGACAGAAGATCTGTCGGGGTTATCGCATCAGATGGCGGCAGCGGCCGAAGAACAGCACCTGGCCACGCAGGAGATGGCGCAAAACCTGGAACGGGCCACCCGTTGAACCTCGGAGATTGCCAAGTTGCGCTTCAACAAGAAGCTTTCCTAACCTGGGCCGGCGCGGCGAACCTGCCGCGGGCGCAGAACAAAAGAGCTTGCGAACCGGAGTCGAAATTCCGGTCCGCAAGCTCTTTTTTCTATCCCGAGCAAAGCCAGGGCAGCCAATTTCCAATCAAGCCATAGCGCCTGCCAGGGCGCCTGTGGCTGCGTGTTCCTTCTCCACCAGCGTCAGCGACTCTTCCAGAATGTCGAGCGCGACGGTGGCTTCCTGTTCGTTCACCACCAGCGGCGGGCACAGCCGGATCGAGGTCTCGCCGCAGCCCAGGATCATCAACCCGCGCTCGAAGGCCAGTGTTTCCACGCAGTTACGTAGTGCCGTGGCCGGCTCGCGCGTGGCCTTGTCCTTCACCAGCTCGATGCCGATCATCAGGCCGCGCCCTCGCACGTCACCCACCAGCGGGTGAGAGTCTTTCCAGCCGCGCAGTCGTTCCAGCATGAACTCGCCCACACGGGCTGCATTGCCGATTGCCTCGCGTTCCAGCACTTCGATGGTGGCCAGCGCAGCGGCGATGGAGACCGGGTTGCCGCCAAAGGTCGAAGCGTGCGAGCCGGGGACCCAGTCCATAATCTCCGCCCGGCTCATGCAGATGCCCAGCGGCATGCCGCTGGCGATGCCCTTGGCCATGCAAACGATATCCGGCTCCACGCCGGAGTGCTCGATGGCCCACCACTTGCCGGTGCGGCCCGCGCCCGATTGCACTTCGTCCACCACCAGCAGGATGCCGTGCCGATTGCAAATCGCCCGCAGCTCGCGCAGGAAGTTGTCCGGCGCCACCACGTAGCCGCCCTCGCCCTGGATGGGCTCGACAAAGATGGCGGCCACCTCCTCCGGCGGCAGGATGGTCTTAAACAGCCTCTCCTCGATATAGCGCGCGCAGCCCAGGCTGAAGGCTTCCTCCGCCTGCGCCCCGCCTGTGCAGCCGCGATAGGCATACGGGTAGCGTACGTGGGTGACGCCGGGAACCATTGGACTGAAGCGGCGCTTCTGCTGAGGCTTGGAACCGGTTAGCGATAGCGCGCCCATTGTCCGGCCGTGGAATGCCCCCAGGAAGGCGATCACGTGCTGCCGCCCGGTGTGATAGCGCGCCAGCTTGAGGGCGCACTCGATGGCCTCCGCACCGGAGTTGCCGTAAAAGAACTTGTGCGGCCCCGGCATCGGCGCAACGGCCGAAAGCCGGTCGGCCAAATCAGTCAGGTGTTCGTCGTAGAAGTCGGTTCCGGAGATGTGGATCAGCTCGGCGGCCTGTTTCTGGATGGCCGCCACCACCTCAGGGTGGCAGTGGCCTGTGGAGGTCACGGCGATGCCGGCGGCAAAGTCGAGAAACTCGTTGCCGTCCACGTCCTCCACGCGGACGCCGCGGCCGCGCTTGGCCACCAGCGGATAGGAGCGGGTGTAGCTGGGCGAGATGAGCCGGTTATCCGCCTCGACGGCTGCCCTGGCCTTCGGTCCCGGCAGGGGACAGATCAATTTTGGCCCGTATTGAGCGTGCAGTTCTTGCTTGGTCATAGTCATGTCTCCTCGGCAGGTTCGGTTGTGTGGCCCCGCATTCGCGGATGCGGCACGGCCTGTACCCCTATGAGTGGGATTGTCCATTGAAGAGGACCTGGAAGGGCCCCAAAGTGGAGGCCTTTAAGGGAATCATTGCCCTTCGGCGGGCGGGCGCTAGTCGCTTGCGAAGAGGCTGGGTCGAGTGCGGGTGGGCAGCACACGCAGGTGCCGCCGCGGGCAAATGCTCCGCTCACGCAATAGCGACCAGCGCCTGCCGGCCGGCGCCAGCAGCATCGCGTTGGAAGTGCGCTTGTGCATAGGGTCCGTTGGACTGAGGATAGACCATCTTTGCACCCCTGTACAGGTTCTTCTCCCTGGCTGCTTCGCCCAGTACCGCGGAGAATGCCGCGAGAACCAGTGGGTTGCCGCCCGCAACTCAGGCTACGATGGAAGCATCTCCATGGCGCATTCAACGTCGCAGACGGCCCATCCGGAAAAGAAAACGGTCTCAAAGGCCTCCATCGTTCTGGCCTTTGCCTGTGTCTACTTTTTCTGGGGCTCGACCTATACCGCCATCCGCATCGGCGCGGCCGAGATGCCGGCTCTGCTGCTGGCCGGCACGCGTTTTCTGGTCGCCGGCGCCATTCTGCTCGCCTGGTGCCGTTGGCGTGGCTTGCGCCTTCTCTGGCCTGCTCCAACCATGCTGCGCCTGGGTCTGATCGGCCTCCTGCTGCTGGCCGGCGGCAACCTCGGCCTGGTGTATGCCGAAAGGACCGTCCCCAGCGGGCTGGCCTCGCTGGTGCTGGCCGTGATTCCGCTGTATGTGGCGCTCTTTGAAATGTTCCTGCCTGGGGGCGAACCGCTCCCGGCGCGCGGGTGGCTGGGCATGGCTCTGGGTTTTGCCGGCCTGGGCGCACTGGTATGGCCGTCGTTGCGCACAGGCCTCGCCGGAGACCGCACTTTGCTGGTGGCGCTTGGCGTGCTGCTGGCCGGCGGCTTCTCCGGGCCCGTGGGCAGCATCCTCTCCCGGCGGTCGCGGCGGCCGGTGAACAGGGTTGTGGCCGCGGCTTGGCAGATGATTGCCGCTGGCGTCTTCTCGACTGCGCTTGGCACGGCGCTCGGCCAGTGGCCCCAGTTCAAGGTGAATGCCGCGGCCATCGGGTCGCTGGCCTGGCTCATTACCGGAGGGTCGCTGCTGGGTTATACCGGCTTCATCTACCTGCTGGAGCACGTGCCGGTGGCCAAGGTCACGTCCTATGCTTACGTCAAGCCGGTGGTGGCGGTGCTGCTGGGCTTATTCCTGCTCCACGAGCGGCTGGCCCCGCCGGAGTTCGTGGGAATGGCCGGAATCGTCGTGGCCGTCTTTCTCCTCACCACGTCCCCGGTCACGGCCAAAAGCAAGCCCCACCCGCTCGAAGAACTGGAGCAGATGCCGCCGGAGTAACCCGGCGGCATCTGCCTTCAGGCCGGGCACTATTTCATTTCAGCCGTGGCGCCGCTGTCGGCGGGCTTCATGTGGTCGCGAATCAGGTTGGCGAGCAGAACGTCCACCAGCGTGCCGCCCTGGCCGCCGCCGCCGGCGATGATCTGCGGCACAAGCTGCACTTTGTTTGAAGCCAGCGCCTGCACCACCTGCACCAGCGCGTAGTTGCCGGACTCCATCGAATCGATCTTCAGCTTGATGACGTCGGCTTCGGCCGTGCCGACCGCCAGGGTCTTCGAAGCCTCGGCGTTGCCAACGATCGTAATGACATTGGCGTCGGCCTCGGCGTTGATCTTCTTCGACTGCGCTTGGCCCCTCGCGCCTTCGATCGCCGCTTCCGCGCCGAACTTGGAGATGGTCACGCTGCGCTCGGAGTCGACGACGCGGGCCTGCGTGTCGGCCATGGCCTTGGCCTGTTGCAGATCCTTGCGCGTCTCTTCGGCCAGTTGCTGCGTCTTGTAGGTGACCTGCTCCTGCTCCGCAATCTTGCGGTCGGTGAGCGTCTTCATCAGCGCTTCCGGCGGCGTGATGTCGCCGATCAGCGTATCGATGGCGTTGACGTTGTACTCGCCAAGAGCCAATGCGATCGACGTTTTGGCTTCCAACTGCCGCTCGCTGCGCTTTTTCAGGAACTCGATCACGTCCGAGGTCTGCGCCGCGTTCCGGAAGTAGTTGCCGATGGTGGGCTCCAACACCTGCGTCACCAAATTCGCCATCGTCCCGAAGCGCGCGATCACCTTGGGCGCGTCGTTGCGCGGAACGTGAATGATTTGGCTGACGTCGAGGTTGAAGGTGAATCCATCCGATGAGCGCACAGTGATGGTCGAAAGCTTCTCGTCCAGCTTGTGCGCTTCGCTCTTGCCGGTGGCCCAGTTGAGCACGATGTTCGCGGTGGGCACAATCTCAACCTTGTGGGTGAAGGGGTTGATGGGATACTTGCCCGGATCGAGCGGATCGAACCAGACGCCCTTTTGCCCGCGGCTCACCAGATTGCCGTGCTTGAAGGTGTCGCCAGTTACATCCTTTCCCTCATCGCCCACATAGGCAATGACCACGCCGACGTTGGCGATGGGGACCTGGGTCATGGGATAGGTTTCGACGGTGGCAAAGCGCGGATTGATGAAGTAGCGTCCGGCGAGGATGACCTGCTCCTGGAGGCCCTTGTGGCCGCCGTTGGTGATGAAGGCCTCCGCGTCTTGATACATGTTGTGGCCGGTGACTTCCTTGCCTGCAATCTCGCCGGTAGACAGAGGCTTGCCGTCCTTGGTCGTCACCACCCCGACCATGTTGTCCGGGATCTCCAGAACATCGGCGGCGGCAACCTGGAACAGGCCAGTATTGATCCGATAGGTGCCCGGGGGAATGATCGAGATCTGCGGGCCGCGCTCGCCGCCGCGGGTCAGGAAGCCGCGTGCATCCTGGAACGAGTTGCACTCGACGGTCTTGGCCAGCACGCGCCCGCCGGAGAGGGGATGGCCGTCGCGCGCCTCGACAATGCCGATATGGCTTTTATCGATCGTGGTGAAGGGAACCTTGCTGACCGCGAACTGCCATGCCCACAAGCCGAAGTGAATGCCCGGCGCCAGTGTATCGGCCTGCAATCCGGCCTCGCCGTTCAGCGCCACAATCGCGCCGTCGGGCAGTGTCCTGTTCTTGCCGAACAGCACCCACTTCTTGTTGACGATGCCGATCTCGTCTTTCGTAACAATGACCGTTCCGAAGAAGATGCGCAGAATTGCCTTGTGCAGGATGACGATGAGGATGAGTACGAGCACCCATCCGTACTTGACTATTGGATCAACAGCCGATCCATCCATACCATCTTTCTCCTTGCTTCAGAAAACCCTCTATCATAGCGCACGTGTTGCTTTCCGTGGGGTGCACACGGGGTTTACGAAACAGACCGCGGCCGGCGCGTCACCTGGCCGGGCGGGCTCCGGTCATTTTTTGCAGCCTCCGATCACGGGCGCGCCCCAGTCTGGCACAGATCTCAGGACTTGTAATCGGCCTTTACAACTGTTGTCACAGTTGGCGCCGGCAGGGACTGAGAACTTTGGAATTGGGCGAATTGGCCCCCACCGGCTTAAAATAGCGGAACGGCAACGTTTTGGCGGACCAGGAAGGGCTAGCATCCTATCAGTGGCCGCCGACGGGATCGCTTTGGCCGAGCAGGCGGGTGATCCGCACCTTCAGATTTTTTTTGGGCCAGCAGCAGTGGCCCTTCCTTGGCAGCCCAGTCCCTTCGGGACAGAAAAGGACTTACTTTGAGCGCTATGTGGAAACC